>Ga0306920_100010237_pt1 | contig 12570 bp, 17 predicted proteins | sample flu12Cox44000170_FD_204666 | JGI IMG/M metagenome (GOLD analysis project Ga0306920, IMG submission 204666) | Lab enrichment of tropical soil microbial communities from Luquillo Experimental Forest, Puerto Rico - flux4day.12C.oxic.44.000.170 (v2)... | ecosystem: Environmental > Terrestrial >...
ATCATTCGTATGGTCTTTGACCATCGATTCTTTGTATTTCGAATCGAATTGTTTGCCGGAAACCTTTGAAAGAGCTTGAATCTCCGCGCGCTGTTTTGCGCTTAGATCGGTCGGCACCTGGAATCCGTCCTTTTTTGCCGCGTTCCCGAGTTCGTCGTTCAGCCTGGTATGATCGGCGACCATCGGCTGTCCAAACTGCTTGACTTCATCACTCGAACCATTCTTCTGGGCCAGTTGCCCCAGTTCAAGCAGCCATGAAGCGATCCAGACAGGATTTCCTGAAGGCGATCTTCTTTCAGCCTGAGATCAACCCGCTTCAACATCGACAATTATTTTTCAAGTTCGCCATTAAGCGAATAACGCGAAAGAATATCACCAACAAAAGATATCATTATTGTGCAACTGTCCACCTATTGTAATTCCTATCTTCTTCGGATTCCGACAGCGGCCGATCTGCGCGCTCCGGAGAGCGGCAAGTACGAAAGTTCTGTGTTTGTGGCCACGCAGCGAAGCAGCAATGCTCCCCGGCTCATGTCGCCCCGACCCGCGAACTCAGCCGGAAACAACAATCGCTCTCCGAGAATTGGAAGAAGCGTATCTGTATATTTACCGGTTGCCACGCTTCCTAAAAGGATGACTTCAGACGAATCGATGCCGGGCATTGATTGGACGGACTGTTTCAAAGGGTAGATGAAACGCGGCTCGTCTATATCAACGGGAACCTCCGCAAATTCGGAGAGGTCGCTTGTGCCGATCAATGTTTCGGCGTCGACCACTCCCCGGCTAGGCGTAATGATCTGGACACCCGGAATGCCTTCTGGCGGTTCGGCGAAATGACGCGCATAAGCAAGTTTTCCCCTGAAATAAAGGCCGCTGCAGAAGGAGAAGACATCTCCGAGGCTGGCCGCACCGATCTGCACCTGCCTGGCCAGCTCGAAGGTGCCTCTCGCATTGATCAGCATGGCTGCACGTTTTCCACCGGCATGCGCGGGAGAAAGAAAAAATACTCGTTTCATAAGGCGCGTATACCCGCGAAGGCGGCACTCGAGACGAACAAATAATTGAGCCGCGTTATGAGTAAAAAAGTTGAAATTGAAGTTGGAGGAAAAAAGCTGGCTGTGTCCAATCTCGAGAAGGTCTTGTATCCGAAAGTCGGGTTCACAAAAGGACAACTCATTGATTATTATATTCGCATTTCGCCTTCGCTGCTGCCGCATTTGAAAAACCGGCCGATTACTCTGAAGCGCTATCCGGATGGAGTGGAAGGTCTCTTTTTTTACGAAAAACGGTGCCCGTCGCATCGGCCAACGTGGGTGAAAACTACTGAAGTGACATCACGCCGCGAGGTGGGAAACACGGCGACGTCTTATGACAAAACCAAGGCCTTTGCGCGGTCCCTGGCTGAGCGCTTAGAGCGCGACCATCCTGAGCAAGTGGTGTCGCGAATGCGAAAAGCTCTGCGCCAAGGCAAAGTGCTGATTGACTGGAGCCAAAATGATTTGACTTGGCTCCGGTGACGCCCTGAACATTGCATCAGCTGCGGCGATCTCAGGAAACCCTGTGTCTGAAGCTAAGGTACGGAAAGACGGCCGAAAGCCTTGGTTCGCGCGAACAGGTTGCGAGAATGAATGACTACGATTCTTCATCGGACGAAGGCGTGGAGCAGGCAAGACAGCCCGACCTGGAGGCCGACACCGAGGCCGCCAGGAAGGCACGGACCACTGCTCAGGCGGCAACCGTAGAGCTGCGAAACGCGCTGCAAACCAAAGGTGAGCAGGCTAAGTTTGGTCCTGGTTACGCGCCGGGGAGAGATGATTGCCCCAAATGACCTAAATACGCCGGAACAGCATAATCAACGTCAAGGTCGTGAAAACCGTCTGAGAGTTTGAGCCGTATAAATCTCGATTTGAGAATGGAATCTGGTCTCACAGATTGCCTTTCTTCTTAATCCGCGAAAGTATGAACACAGATACCGCTTTCTTCGAATTCAGGGCAAGGATCACCAACAGGGGGCATGCAGAGGACCAGGGCGAACCTGTGCATTGCATTATTACAATGAGAAGTCTGAGCGCTGAAGGTAAGCGCCGGCGCAATCTCGATCTTGAACAAGAAGCCGGCGACATGATACTTTTCGCCCTCAATCCCGGACCACATCGAAAAATAAGTCATTCAAGCATCAGGGCTGTTGGCGAAGAGACATTAATTAATGCTGGACCGCCGGTCCATACCCATCGTGTCGGAGATTGCGAAATCCACTGTTATTAAACAATGAAGTAAGGCGGTTTACCAGCACGGGTGTTGATCTTTAGCCGCGAATAACGCATCCAAAGTTTCGCTCTTTGCCATAGCAAACAACTAGTGCCAGCCCGAGTGGGCACCCCCGGGTGCTTGTCTCGAGAGGCCAAGCAAGCTGCTGCTGGCATACCAACCAACCTCATATTTCCACACAAAGAACACCATGATTCTTGACGGTCAGTCAGATTTGCTTAATGAACTGGCGAGCTGGATCGTCGGGCAGGCACCTGCGGGTTATCAACAGGTGGCAGCTATCGAGCAATGGTTACTTTTGATGGTACTCAGCAAACCCCTCGGGGCAATCGCATTGCTATTGGTTATGGGCGCGACGCAGCGGATGTCGCGCTGACATCAAACTATGGAGCGCTGGAGCTCGCCGCAATGAAGGTGAGAGTGGAAATAGCCTCGTGAGCTATGAGCTGGTTGCACATCATTCACCAGACGACCTATCGTTACAACAGAGCTGTCCGTTTTGGCCCTCATCGGCTGGTGCTCAGGCCGCGCGAAGGGCACGATGTACATATCGAGGAAATGCGCCTGAAAATCGAGCCGGAATTTGAGCTGGAGTGGAGTCGGGATCTCTTTGGCAATTGCGTCGCTACCGCGCATATTTTGAGGCCGGCGGATCGTTTGCACTTTCGCAACGAAGTGCTTCTTCACCAGACGACACCTTTCCCGCAGCGCCCGGTTCGAGGGGATACCCCATCTAAATTTCCCGTACAATTTTCTGAAATGGAATCGGCGGTTGCTACTGCTTACCTTGCGAGCAGCTATCCGACTGATGTCGCCAGGGTAAAAGAATGGATCAACACCACAATCAATCCGGCCATTTTTTGTAATGCCGCGGAAATTGTGGCCTCCGTCGCCCGCACCATTTCTAAGACAATCAAATACCGCCGGCGAGAAGACAAAGGCGTGCAGAGTCCAAGTCTGACACTATCGGCGGGCTCAGGTTCATGTCGGGACATGGCGACCCTCATGCTTGAGGCGTTACGAACTCTAGGGTTCCCGGCGCGCTTCGCTAGCGGCTACCTGGAATGCAGTGCCTCTGAGGCTGGCCGCGCTTCAACGCACGCCTGGGCCGAAGCGTACTTGCCCTCGGTGGGTTGGATCGGCTATGATCCCATGCTGGGCGAAGCAACCTCAGGTCAGCACATCGTAGTAGGTGTAAGCAATCATCCACGCGCCATCATGCCGGTGAGCGGGACATTTTTTGACGAGCACGATTCATATCTAGGGATGCAGGTAGCCGTACAAACGGCACGTTTTGAGGATCTAGAAACCCCTAGGCGTATCTTTTATCGAGGCCAGTCAAAGCCAACTGTCCGGCAGAACTGACGGCGCGCCAACTTCTACCAAAGCCCTTCGGCGGCTTGCGGTTCGACCGCACTCCAGGAAGAGACCTCAGATTTGACGACTACAAAGGAATTTAACGATCAAAGGCCCCGCGGATTTTGCACATTCTGATAGTTGAAGATCACGATGATAGCCGTCGGGCAATACAGTTGTTTCTTCAGGCGCTCGGACACCGGACGCAAGCGGCTCTCAGCAATTAGCTCCAACTGCTGTCATTTATCTGCTTCGAGTTCATCCCTCCCGCAGCTGTGATCTAGTGCTTCCAGAAAATTTTCGGACTCAACCCGAATTGCGGTCGAAGTTCCGATCACCATGACGTTTGGAAAAGTTGCCTTAAAAAATTTCAGCGTTACGACTGAGGAGCTCGATTCGAGCAGTGTTGGAGCCTTGGCAGACTTTGGCAAAATCCGAGTTTTTTCGGCGAAGGATCAGAAACCTCTTTTCCCAATACGATAGTTCTGGCTCAAAACCTCCGTTTCAAAGTTTCAAAGAACATGGAGTAAACAGGCGGCCATGTGTCACGCTGCGAGCGAATGGATCAGGTAACTATGAAAACGAAAGATCCACGGGAAATTTACGAAAAACCCCCTTACTCGGCCAAGCGACAACCTCCTCCAGGGAATGAAGAGGAAATGAGTCCACAAGTGGATCACGGTGAATCGAGCTACAAAGGTACAGGCAAGCTCGTAGATCGCCGCGCCCTAATTACCGGAGCCGATAGCGGTATTGGACGTGCGATTGCACTAGCATTCGCTCGAGAGGGTGCTGATGTTGGCATCTCCTATTTATCCGAAGATAGCGACGCCCGGGAAACCGAACGTCTGATCAGACAAGCGGGACGTAAGGCCATCCTACTTCCGGGCGACATTGCTGAGCAGAGCGTATGCGCGGCGGTGGCTCGGAAAGCCGTCGATGCGTTCGGCGCAATCGACATCCTTGTCAATAATGCCGCCTTTCAGCGAACTTATGATAAATTCGAGGATATTCCGGATGATGAGTTCGAGGAAACGTTTCGCGTAAATATTTTCGCCATGTTCCGGCTGTGTAAGGCACTGCTCCCGCAGATGAAAAAGGGCGGATCGATTATTAATACCGGTTCGATCCAGTCCTTCGACCCCAGTCCGAGCCTTATCGCATACGCGTCAACCAAAGCCGCCATCGTGAGCTTTACCCGCTCACTGGCTAGCCCTGCAATCAAGCGAGGCGTGCGTGTCAATGCCGTAGCTCCGGGTCCTGTCTGGACCCCACTTATCCCCTCTACATTGCCGAAGGAGAAGGTAAAAGAATTCGGCTCTCAGACTGTCTTTGGACGCGCCGCCCAGCCCGCCGAGCTTGCGCCCATATTCGTCTTCCTAGCCAGCGATGAAGCCAGCTATGTAACCGGGGAAGTTTACGGGGCCACCGGCGGTCAGATGCCCATGTGATATCAGCCGGTGCTGCCATCCACCCGGCCACTCCTGTGCGAAAGAGAAAAGAGGGAGTTCAGATTGGATGTATTCATCAGATTTCTCTTTTTTCGATCCTGCCGTTGCCGAGACCTTCGTCATCAGGAAAATGATGCTAGATATCTGGGGCCGGAATATGCGAGAGTTTTCCAATACCTTCCCAAGGCCCACTTTCCCAAGGCCCCTGAGATTGACCCCCCTCGAACGGGCGGCTGAACTGCGAAGGAATCCACTAAGGAGAGGAACATTTTTCTCAAGAGCTGGGCTCATCTCAATCGGCGCTGATTCATGCACAGTTGGCGTCGTCGAAGGCCTTTCAAAACGACCGCAACCGCGACGATCGCCAACCCAAGCAAGCCCCTCTTAATCCAAAGACGACCGTTTGGGTCATCCCAGTCAGTCGTTGGATCGGGAAGAGCCCGGAGAACATCTGCGCGAATGCGTGTTTCGGTTTTCGGATCGAACTGTGCGTCGGATCTTAACAGCATGAGCGCCGGATCGCCAACGCGCATCCCAAAGCCGATTAATTCCGCAGTGGGACTGTCGGCAAACAGTCTTCTTTTTCCAAAAGCCCTCTCAACGAGACCGGTGCAATCCTCGCCGAAATAGGGATGTCCTTCTATTCGATTCAAGAACTCGACGACTTCGCAAATGATCTTCTGATCAATATTCCGAAACTCGGTGGGCGGAATCGTAAAATCCCAGCCTGCGTGGTCTCGTGCCTTGAATGTCTCAAGAGGCGTCCAATTCAATCCGTTTACAAAATTCTCACGGGTTGTCCCAAAAAGCTGTTCGACGACAAACCTACGACCATCTTTAAGTTCGACGTGCAAACCCGCATGAATCGCAAGCGGTTCGGAGTGTATTTCGCGACCTATGCCCGCCAGATGGAGATCCAACATTTCAACCGGCCGAATAAACCACGCGCCAAGCCAGCTTGTCTTATCGCTCTGAACAATCACTCCGTGAAGTTTCACAACCTGCCCGGGCCGATCCTCCTCTGAAGGTGGCAACGAATCAGACTTAATGACTTCCACAGTTGAAATCTTACGCTAAAGCTGCCTGACTTGGAATCCTTGAAAACAAAACAAGCGAACGGTTAATGTGTGGATTCGAAAAAAAATTTGAACCATGTTCAGCCAGTTTTGCTTTTCAAGGATTCCGGTACCAAAAGAAAAGGACGAACTTCGACCAGCTATTGGAAAATATTGAAACTTGCCGTACCGGTCGGTTTGGAGGGCGTCTTCCAAACCTCATTCAACTGCCAGCAGCGGCACTGTTTGGTATGTCCCTGGGTTTAGGAGCGTGGGGCATATTCAGTTCTCGGGCATCGGAGGAAATCATAAAAGCGATCGTGTTTTTTCTTAGATGACTCCGTCCGGTATGAACGGTTGTTTGGCACACGCGATTCCGAAGTTTACCGAAGGGCCACTTCGGAATCTGGGTTCAAATATTCTGCTGCCTTTGCGAGATCGGCCACAAGTTTTTCATACTCCTGGTTGCGCTGTGCGGGATCGGGCGCGCGAAGCACCGAAGAAGGGTGGGCGGTGACAAGCGTTTTTGGGCAAAGCGGTGAGGATAACCAGAGGCCTCGATTTTTTAGAATAGGCAACTCCCGGCGAAAGATCGATCGAACGGCGGTTGCTCCCATACAAATCAGAACCTTCGGGCTGACCCCATGTATCTCCGCTTCCAGCCATGGTCGGCATGCCTCTATTTCCCGGGCGCTTGGCTTTTGGTGGATTCGACGCTTCCCAGCGGCTCTCCATTTGAAGTGCTTGACCGCATTTGTTACATAGCATTTTCTGCGATCGATGTGGACCTCAGCTAAGGCTCGATCTAAGACTGTTCCTGCCGGTCCAACGAAGGGCACTCCGGCGACATCCTCCTTGTCGCCAGGTTGTTCGCCTACGAGCACCAAATCGGCACCCCTTTCACCCTCTCCAAAAACCATCTGCGTCGCACGAAGGTAAAGCGGGCAACTACGACATTTCCGCGCAGCAGCTCGAAGTTCGAGCAGGTCGCCCGTATCTGGAACAGTCGCCTTTTGGATCTTGTTCCGGTCTGCAGAAACCCCAGGGTGAGAGTCGGGAACCGTTTTCAACCAAAAGGTTCGCCGCATCAAAGCCTGACGGTCGTAACAAAAACGTCCTCTCAAAGACGGATCACCACATTGGCTAACCTTCATCGCTCACAAACCTAGGACGCAGCCCAACACCTTGTTCCGGTCTGCTTAAATCCAATTCTCCTCCAGAGCCGCTTCCTGAACGGCTCCATAGCGTAAAAATCTGCTCCATTAGGCCAAGCGGAGACGTTAGAAGTGCCCCAGCATCACCAGAACGAGAACGATGATCAAAAGTAATCCCAGCCCCCCAGTCGGATAGTAGCCCCAACCGGAGCTGTAAGGCCAAGTCGGCAATGCGCCTATCAGTAGTAAGACTAGAATGATCAGTAAGATCGTGCCCATATCTTTTGAAACTTTATTCATACGTTCGTTTCTAGGCCGCGGTGCGGTTTCATATTCTCTGCACGCACAACCCCTTTTAGGCAGGCTTCCAGCCCTCGCGTGATGGAAGAAGGAAATGGGTCCTCATCGGCAGGGAAGAGACATCCATCCCTGGAAGGTATGACGAACTTGATCGGCGGTGCGATACTATTCCAACCTTTCTATACGTTCGAGGATTGAAGAGTTCCTCGGTTTTGCAAATCAATGCGATGAGCATCCGAGTTGCTTTTTCATGGCGATAGGTGATTCGGAAAAAAACCAATACCTGAATCGATTCGCCGAGCGTTGGCTACCAAGCGGGGCTAACGATCTTTTGGAGATTTCGCGCTCCCTATGGGATCGCGAGTCTCTTATTGCCGATCTGGATATCGAATACGTCAATTTCGATTTTCCTGCTGAACCCTTTGTTGAACCTGAGCGAACGTTTTTCCTACAAGAACCAGTGCGCCTCACTGCCGAGACGATATTCTCCGATTTAAATCTAAAACCGTTGCACTTGGTTAGCGGCCGGGGCCATCACTTCATTTGGCAGATTTCTCGCAAATCGCTCGCCTTCGACCGTCTGGCGGTCGTAGGCCGCCCATTCTACGATCGCTCCGATTGGCACAAGTGGGTTGCCCCGACTGAGCCAACATTAGTAGATGCAGACCTTGCCTCCGCTTTTTGCGGACTGGGTCTCTTAATGGAATTCCTCGCTCATCAGATCAAGTCCAGTGCTGGCAGCAGCTCTCAAATTCCCGTGGAGATCACCGCGATTGAAGTGGGGCCAGGTGAACGAGGTCGAGAAATGGTTTCGCTCGATATTTCTGAATACGGTGATCCACTTTATATGAGAGCGGTGCGCGCTCCGTTTAGCCGGTATCTAAAACCGATCCAACAGCGGTCCTCATTAGGTGTAGAGATTGTCGATAAGTTGCCTTGGATATTTGAGATTCCGGCCTGTGGGGATCTATCGAGAACCTTAGCAACGATGCGCGACGTCAGGCGGGTCATTGCCTTAGCAAGCGAAACGTCGGTCAGAATCCCGGATCGATCGGCCGCCTGCGCTGTCCTGATCGACCGGTACCAGAGTTCCTCTTTAGCGAGATTTCACGAGCTCTTTTGCTCCAGACCCCCGACTCAAAGCGAACTGCCAGCTCATGGAGATCAGACCCCATTTGTTCATCTTCCACCATGCATCCGATACATCCTCGAGCACCCAAATGACCTCCTTCTTAAGCCGGCCGGCGTACGCCGGCTGACCATTGCGATGCTGGCGCTTGGTTGGCATCCAAGTCAAATTGCCGATCTGATTCGCGCCAAGTTCACGGAAGACCATCACTGGAACAATATCTTCTCCGGGTACGATCCAAAGTTCAGGGCAGATTTCTATGCACGACTGTTTGCAGGGCTTGTGTGGCTCAAACTCGACGACGCGACAGATTTCAGCTGTTGGTCTTCCCAGAAAGAAGGCTGGTGTTTCCGCCAAGGTTGCAACGATACCTTGGGACGCTATCAACAATCAGTAATTAACCGGAGGTTCTATGGCAGACTGGCCAATTGGCATTTCGACAGGTGCTTTTTTCCAAAAACCGATTGAAGACACTTTGCCCCTCATACGGGAAGGCGGCTTCAACATCTTGGAGATTTGTTCGTTTCCGGCTCATCTGGACTACCATGACAAGATTGCGGTCTCGCGAGCCGCACAAATGGCAGACGAACTGGGGTTTGAGGCGTATTCGTTTCACGCTCCCTTTGCCGAACACATCGATATTAGCTCGGTCGACGCAAATATTCGAAGACGAGCTTACGAAGAAATTCAACGAGCTGCTGACGCCGCTGCCGCTTTTCCGGTCCGATACTTTGTGATACATCCCGGACCCGAGAATATCGACCTGGAACCCTCAGCCGACCGATTCGATCGTTTACGCTTTGCCGCCGAAGTGCTTGGAAAAGTTGCAGAGCATTGTCGCGAGGTTGGGATTGGATGTGCCATCGAAAATAAGCTTCCTCATCTGCTCTTCGCCAGCATCCGCGATCTACTCTGGATCCTGGCATCGGTAGGTCAAGTTCCCATTGGTGTGTGTTTGGATACCGGGCACGGGCAGCTTGCGGGCGATCTGTGCAGCATCATTCAAAAGCTCACCGGTTACTTGCGCATGGTTCACGCTCATGATAATCACGGCCGCGGGGATGATCACCAACCGCCTGGAACTGGATCCATCGATTGGTATCGCGTTACCGCTGCATTGTCTGACGCCAATTTTCATGGAGCAATCATGCTGGAGTTAGCCGGCCGGCTCGAAATCAAACAATTTTTCTCCGAGGCGCGCAGAGCTAGAAAACATCTGCGCGAACTAAGCCGCCGGGTTGCGCTTAATTTGCCCAAGGCATCTTAGCCGTGATCGCGATTAGCGCCTTGCATTTGCGCAGAGCCTTTGGCATGCGTGAGACAACGTGCCCCGCATGTTCGCCCTCCAGACGCCCAGCAAGAACGCGTGCAAAGGCCTTGGTTTTCTCATAAGTTGTTGCCCTGTTGAGCGGAACAGCCAACTGCAGACCTTTTGGACAATAGCGCTCGAGTTAGCTCTACCCTGATACTTTCGGCTTCTTAACAGCCATATGTATCGCTCCAAGTCCGCTCTGTGGATGTTTATTGAACGCATCCCTCTATTTGTCCTGGAAGAGATTCCGCAGCTCATCTTTTGCGCGCACTAACGTTTGTTTGCGCGATTGCGACAGGTTCTTCCCGGCGCGGTTAATGTAAAAGTTAAGCATGGACATGGCCGATTGAAATGGTGTCCCTTTCCGCCGTTCACTCGCTTCCGCGGAACGCTTCAAGGAAAGAGCTATTTGACGCGGGCCGCGCAGCGTGAAGACCTTGTTCTCGAGATCAAGCGCGTCGCTGTGCTTGGTGACCTGCGCCGACCAGCGTTTGCCTCTCGGTTTCTTGGTACTGGATTCTTTCATCATAACGGTTTCGGCTCGCTCGGCATACGGCTCTTCCGGTTTTTGGAACTACGCTTCCTACGAACAAAGCGAACAACTCCTTCATCAACACGTAACGAATCCGGATTCATTTGCCCGCCTGGCAACAGCAGCGCATCGTATTCGTCGGGTTCGGCCTTTTCTAGAATTTGGGATTATTAATTGTCCTGTATGTGCGGGTTTCCGTCCTGTTCAAAAGAAATTTCAAACGTCTCGCCCGAAGAAAACGGCGGTTTCTCTCGATAATAAAGATGCCATCGAGAACCTAGCCGCGTGGCGCCCACGAAATCGCCCGGCAACGCTACTTTCCAGCACTCGTCGGAGGAGATCCTGGTATGCGGAGGCAATTCAACTATTAAAGTGTATCCTTCACCCTTTTCTGGAACAACCTCCACTACTCGGGCCGTTATTTTTTTTGCTACTGTTTCGGGATTGCTCGTGCTGCTCATGACAAATGTTCGTGTCTGGCACTAAGCGCGGCTGCATTGTTTCAGACACCGTTTACCTCAACAATGATGCTAATACACTCATACACGAGCCTTGATTTCCGGGCTGACCTCTCTGCCCCGCAAATAATCAGCCCATTCGGAGTCGATACCCTTTGTAAGGACCCCATATAATTTTAAGAGGTGCCGAGAATTCTCCGGCAGCTTTTGATTTCGTTGAAGCATAAAAAAACAAATTGATCGACGAGCGGGTCAGGTTCGCCTCTCCGCACTCTTACTGATGACTTTTTGTCACCTGAAAAGCGCAAAATAGAAAGAGTACAGGTAGCGCCAATTTCAGACCAAGCTTAACGGCTAGCACGAGAACGCTTCGCAAGGAAATAGCCTGCAGGACATATCCTAAGGCGATGGCAATTAGAACATGTAGCCCCGGCCGTTGCCGGACTCGCTCTTCCAGGTGTTTCCAAGCCGCTTCCCATCCCTTAGAAAAAGGTCTTGCCGACGCTCTGTCAGCGTCATCTTGCTGTTCTAAAGTCTTGATTTGTTCCATAAATCAGCTCTTCGAAATTAGAAAATGCCAAAGAAGCGACGTCGCGCTTCTCGACGATACGGATTCAGTCTTCGACTGTACTTGGCTCCCTTTTCGGCGGCTTGTTCAGCCGCCGAACGGACGTATTCTAAACCCTGCTCAACCGAGCCTGTGGTCTCCCTAGCGCGTTCAGCCAACCAATTCTTAACTTGCCGGAAAAGAACCTCCGCCCATTGTTCTTGCCTTCTCTCTTCCTGCTGCTGGCAGATGAGATAGCCCAGGAAAAAACCAATCGCCACAGAGACTAAGAAAACTATGAACAGGTTATCTTTGAGATTCTCTTTCCAACTCCTCATTGCATTCGCGACCTCAATTTTGTCTGGGTGACTTGCGGGCGACATATTGCCAGTCGACGAATCAATCGTTTTGTTCATTATTCAGATTCCTTTCCGCGACCGCAGATAGGCCTTGTCGCCAATCGGCGGTTCCTAAATTGTAGCGAGTTCGTCCCTGTCACTGGTCCCGGATCTATTCTGGGATGACCTTTCGGATGGCAATGGCTATACGGCGGTCCCAACGGTGTTCGGTGAAGGCTTTGAGGGTTGGGCTTCGCTCGCAGTCGTTGCCATAGGTATTTGCGTAAACCTGGGTAAATTCTGCCCCAAACAGTATGATCTGAGCGGAATAGTAAATCCACATGACCTTCTATCGAACGAACAATATGGCGGCCCACGTCCGAATCTCGCCTCAAAAGGAAAAGACGGTGCAGTTGGGTTCTAGTGTTTGCCAGATCGTCGCTCAGACGTCCGGGATGTCTTGTTTCAACCATTGGCAATCCTTTTGCAATTCTGCGAGAGTGACAGAAAAAAGTGGTTTCCTTAGCCTGGACCTAAAGATGACACCGGTAACAATGCCGATAACAAAAAGTCCGGCCGCTAAGAGCAGGGCGCACCAGCCCCAAGGCCAGTGCAAGATTAGCGTCATGAAGTAGAGTAGAGAAACGATCAACAGTATGAAAAATCCAGC
>Ga0306920_100010239_pt1 | contig 12569 bp, 11 predicted proteins | sample flu12Cox44000170_FD_204666 | JGI IMG/M metagenome (GOLD analysis project Ga0306920, IMG submission 204666) | Lab enrichment of tropical soil microbial communities from Luquillo Experimental Forest, Puerto Rico - flux4day.12C.oxic.44.000.170 (v2)... | ecosystem: Environmental > Terrestrial >...
AACGTCGACGGAATCTTCGACAAACTCGCCGAGGAAGCCCGCGAGCTCCGCGCCGTGCTCGCGGCCGCGCAAAAAGACTCGCGCCGGATCGAATCCGAGCTCGGTGATGTCCTCTTCGTGGTCATCAACCTCGCCCGTTTCCTGCACGTCGACCCCGAAATTGCCGCCAAGAAAGCTTCTGCCAAGTTCTCTCGCCGCTTCCGTGAAATGGAGCGGGTTGCCCGCGAGCAGCGCACCACTCTCGCCAACATCCCCCGCGACCAAATGGAATCGCTGTGGGAGCAATCCAAGCGCAACGAACCCCCGGTGACACGGGAAAACTAGATCCTCCGGCGTCGCAGCCTTGCCCACTTACCGCAGGCGCGCGCTTCGGGGCCTGCAGCCCTGGGATCGCGGCTGCCCTCCCCCTAAAGACTCGATGGAACCTCGACTGTATCTAACCTCCGCTTTTCGCTTTTCCCTAAACCGAAGTCCAAAAACTGATAACTTATTAGCGCAAACTCCTTATGGCCGCTGAAATCCTCGTCCGCCCACTTCACACGCTCGACGAATTCCGTCGTTGTGTGCAAATCGCTCGCGAAGTCTGGGGCGACAGCGACCTCGACACCGAGCCCTACGTAACCCTCGTGATTGCCGACCACACCGGTGGCCAGGTGCTCGGCGCCTTCGATGGCGACCTCATGGTCGGCTTTACGAAAGCCTACGTCGGTCTTCACGACCGGACGCCGTACCTTCATTCGCACATGACCGGCGTTCTTGCTTCTCACCGCGACCGTCGCGTCGGCCGCTATCTAAAACTTTTCCAACGCGAAGACGCGCTCCGCCGCGGTATTCGCCTCGTCGAATGGACCTTCGACCCCCTCGAAACCAAGAACGCCCACTTCAACATCAACCGGCTCGGGGCCATTTGCCGCCGCTATATTCCCAACTTCTACGGCATCACCACGAGCCCGTTGCATCGCGGCTTGCCGACCGATCGCCTCCTCGTCGAATGGCATCTCGATACCAAGCGTGTCGTCGGGGCCGTCAACGATATCACGCCGGAGCCGCGCGAATGTCCCGCTCACGTCCACCTTCCCGTCTCCGCCGCCATTCGCAACGCCGTGTCGTTTGGCCGGCCCTCTGAACCAGTAGTGCGCGGCGAGTCCGCAAGCCTCACGGATTTTCCGGGCGCTCCCTCGGACCTTCAAGCAGTGGCTCCTTCCGCCACCACTTCGTGCATTGAAGTCCAGTCCCGCATCCGCGCCGAATTTACAGAGTGGTTCTCCAAGGGCTATGCGGTTCTGGGTGTCCGCTCTACAGTCTCCGGCGTTGACTACTGTCTCGCACCCTATAGCGACTTCTGATCCTCCTCGCACCCCTTCCTCCACCGCATCTCTCGCATTACACTGTCCCCGGGCCACTAAGGACACCGAATGCGCCTACACTCCCTGAATCTTCGCGAAATCCATCTTCCGCTCGTTACTCCCTTCGAAACCAGCATGGATCGCGTCACCGAACGCCGCATCATCCTCGCCGAAGTCAACGTCGACGGCGTCTCCGGGTGGGGCGAATGCACCGCCGGCGAAAATCCTTTCTACTCGCCCGAAGACACCGAGACCTGCTGGCACATCCTCGAACACTACCTCTGGCCCATGCTCAAGGGCAGGGAACTAACCTCCTCCGCCTGCGTTTGGCCGCTAATCGAGCAAGTTCGCGGACACAATATGGCCAAAGCCACCATCGAAACTGCCGTATGGGACGCCGAGGCTCGCCTCAAGAATCTTCCGCTTTGGAAACTCCTGGGAGGCGAGCGCGCCGAAATTCCTTGCGGCGTTTCTATCGGCATCAAGGATTCACTTGACGAACTCGTTGCCACGGTGAAAAAGGAGCTCGCCGCCGGCTACCAGCGCATTAAAATCAAAATCAAGCCCAGCAGAGACCTGCAAGTCGTCCAGCGTCTTCGCCAGGATTTTCCGCGCATCAAACTCACCGTCGACGCCAACTCCGCCTATCGTAAAGACGATTGGACCTTGCTCAAGCAACTCGACGGCTTCTATCTCATGATGATTGAGCAACCGCTCGGCTGGGACGATCTCTTCGGTCACGTCGAAGTCCAGAACAATCTCCAGACCCCGATTTGTCTCGACGAATGCATCCACACCTACGAACACGCAGAAGCCGCCATCGCTCTGGGCGCTTGCAAGATCATCAACATCAAACTCGGACGGGTCGGCGGGCATCTTCAGGCCAAGCGCATCCACGACCTCTGCCAGCGCCACGGCATTCCCGTCTGGTGCGGAGGCATGCTTGAAGCCGGCATCGGCCGCGCGCAGAACATCGCCATGTCCACTCTTGCAAATTTTTCGCTCCCCGGCGATGTCACCGCCAGCAAACGGTACTGGCGCGAAGACATCATCGACCCGGAAGTCACTGTTACGGGACAAGGCACTATCCACGTCCCCACCTTGCCCGGCATCGGCTTCACTCCCCGCCTCGACCGCATCGCCTCTCTTACCACCCGCCAGATTCATCTCACCTAGCTTTCAAATACGCCAGCCTTGTTTGCCCCCGCGAAGGAGATTCCCTCCACACACCCTCCTCCCGCGTATAATGAATCGAGGGATCTCCGAAAACGAATTTGTCCGTCCTTTTCAAACCTGCCTCGACATCCCTATGCTCATAGAATCGCCTAACGGCAAACCGCCCTCTCGCGCCGTTCTCACCATCGCCATCACCTTTCTGATGGCCATCTGGGCCGTCAATTTCCTCGTCGTCAAAATCGGTCTTCGCTATCTGCCGGCGATCACCTTTGCGTCTTTCCGCATCGTTGTTGCGGGGCTTTTCATGATCGCCATCGCCCCGCTCTGCCGCCTCCTGCCCATTTCCTCGGCCACCAGTCACCAGCCACGAGTCATCAGGCACTCTCTTCGTGACTACTTCACCTTTGCCTACCTCGGTTTCTTCGGTGTCGCCCTCAACCAGTTCTGCTTCACCCTCGGCTTGCGGTACACCAACGTCACCCACTCCTCCATCATCGTTGGCATGGCCCCGATCTACACGCTTACCCTTGCGGTTGTCTTTCGTCTCGAACCCCTCACTTGGCGCAAAGCGCTCGGGATGGCAATCGCCTTCTCTGGCGTCGTTGCGCTCGCTTCCGCTGCCGGCATTCCGAACCATTCCCCAACGCTCCTCGGCGACGCCATTACCATGTGCGGCTCGCTCGGCTTCGCGATGTACGTTGTCCTCGGCAAGCGCGTCGCCCCAAAATACGACGCCCTCACAATGACCACCTGGAATTTCATTTTCGGCGCGCTTGTGATCCTCCCCGTCTCACTCCGCGAGGCCGCGGCCTTCGGCCTCCTCCAGCATTGGCGCACCATTCCTTGGCAGGCGTGGGCCTGTATGCTCTACACTGGTCTCTTCAGCTCCACGCTCGCCTATCTTCTTTACTACTGGCTGCTCCGCTACCTCGAAGCCTCGCAACTCGCCTCGTTCTCTTATCTCCTCCCCGTCTCCGCCTCTGGCCTCGGAATTCTCTTTCTCGGCGAACGCCGCTCCTGGCTCGAACTTCTCGGCGGCGCACTCGCGCTTCTCGGCGTCTACACCATTGAATCCTCCCGGCGCTAACGCCGCTTCTTTATTGAATTTGAGGGCGCCCGCCGTTGGCTTCTGAAGATGGGCTTTTACGATCGAAGGTCCGTCGTTCTTTGTTTTCTAGATTGGCTTCGGTCTAATCGCGTCTTGCTTTGGTTTGTGCACCAGCTATCGATTACGAACGTCGCCCTTTATCGCGCCGCCGTCAATTCGTTCAGCCGCGTCTTCAACTGTGCCAGTTTCGCCGTCTCCTCATGCAACTCATTCTGCTCGGACTGCCGCCGCTCCCGTAGTTCCGGGTCCGCTTGATGGCCGCCGGGATCCCTCAAGAATCCCTGCTCGTCGCACACAAACAACTGCATCAACAGCAAGATCTTTTTTTGCTTGTCCTGGATTTGCTTTTCGAGCGATGCAATCTCTGCTGCTTTTTTCGCGACGTCTTCTGGAGTTGCGCTCGACGCTTTAGTCGTATCCGCGGCGACGCTCGGCTGCTGCGCAGGTTTCACAGCCAACCGGACGATCGAATCATCGCTCGGCACCGGTGCACGTTTCACCGGCGTGCCTTGCAGCCCTTCCGCCTGCGGCATCTTTTTGTCAGCCCCTGCTTGGCCTTTTGTTTGCGCCCAGCCGCTTCCGCTCGCACCGAGCACACCCGTAAGAATTAACGAACACACGCAGAGAGAAAGGGGCATAGGAATTCTCCGCCTGAGCGAAGGCCTTATTCTGTGAGTGTACTCCCCTATCCGCCTCCTGTGTAGGGAACCGCGGTACTGCTTCGTAGAGGACACCCGGCCGGAATCCCCCGGGACTCGGCCTCAGTCTAAATTTTCACCGGTCGGTTACGTGTTGTTAATGAGCCCGGCGTACGTTCCTCGAGAACCCCGCCCTACTCATCTCACCTAAGGAGCCACCCATGGCCACGCACGCCGTTGAGCACCACGAAAAGGCCGCCGAACACCACGAGCACGCCGCCCGCCATCACCGCGAAGCTGCGGCTCACCACGAATCCGGAGACCACGAGGTTGCAGCCCACCACGCCCATGTTGCGCACGCACACACGCTTCACGCCTCTCACCACGCCTCCGAAGCTGCCAAGGCTCACGCCGACGCGCACGGTGGCCAATCCAAAGCTGCTGGCAAGTAACGCCGGTCACGGTCACGTCAGCGCCACACCGCCATCGAATGGCTGGCCCGCTCTTTCAGCGTTTCGGCGGACCTTCAACTCGGTTGTCCGTATGCTCCGACCCGTTTGAATCGAGAGCGGGCCCTTGCGCGCTTCGTGCGTCAACGCATTGCGTCTCCATGAGCCTCCCTAGCCTTGACGGCACCACTCCCCAAGCGTATACGCTTACTTAGAGCCCCCGCCCCCTGGAGTTCTTCGGAGGTCTTCATGCCTCGGTACGAATATTATTGCGAAGAATGCAAAAAGCCTTTTGAAATCAGCCTCACCCTCGACGAGTACGAGAAAGGCAAGATCAAGTGCCCGAAGTGTGACAGCAAGAAGGTTCACCAGCGCGCCGCTGCATTCTTCGCTGTCACCTCCAAAAAAAGCTGACATGCTCCTCCTGGCTGGCCTTGGCGCACAGGCTATGAGCTGAATTGTGCGCGGCTTGCGCGCTGCGCAAGCCGCGCGCTCTGCCGGTAAGTTCGTCCTTCCCAAAATTCTCCTTTTGCCCTGTGTTCCCCAAGGTCTACAATCGACTCAATTCATTGATCCACCTGCGCCGATTGAAGAGTTTAAAGGGCTGTGGTTGGTTTTGAGGTCGTCTGCGGCTTTACACCGGACTCAGCGTGTTCTCCCCCCGGAACCGTGAGTTCGATCCCAAGGAGGGAACCATGAAGTTCAAATTCGCTGCATTCTCGCTCGCCGTGACCGTTCTCTCGGCCTCTCCCGTTTTTGCCGACAAAACTCCTGTGTCCGGCACGATCGTCTCCATGCAATCGGTTGAGTGCGGCTCCAAGAAAAAGGGGAAGACCTCCACTTCTTTGCTTTGTCACCAATATGTTGTTCGTACCGCGACTTCGGAATATCAGTTCCGGCAGCAAAAGCCCGCAGAAGAGCACGTTTTCCCCGCTAATACTCCCATACAGTTCACCCTCGATAAGAACAAGGCGAAGTTCAAGGTCGACGGCAAAAAATACGAATATCTGGTCGTCGGCAATTCGGCGCTACCCGCTTCGCACTAACTTCGTCGCCTTCTCGCCATTCCCGTGCGCGTCTTTCCGACCTTGACGCGCTGTCATGCTTCGGCGCACGATTTCACATCGCGAGGTAATCCATGCCGGTTCTCATTGACCTTTTTTTCATGGCTCTCCTGCTAGCTCCTTCCGAGCAGTCCAATCTATCGTCCGGTCAAGGGACCCTCGTCATCGAGGAACGGTCGACCGACATCCCCGTTCGAACTCCCGACCCGCAGGTTCGTTACCGCTTGACCAGTGGAGGATTCATTTCCCGCACCACCGACGGCGGCGCAACCTGGAATGGTCAACTTGTCAGCGCGAACGCGGAACTTGCTGCCGGCAGCGCTCCTTCGCGGAACGTGTGCTGGGTTGTCGGCGCAAAGGGCACAATCTATCGCACGATCGATGGCATCACCTGGAAAAAGGTCCATGCCCCTTCCCAGGCCGATCTCACAGCCGTTTCCGCCAAGGACGCCTCTTCCGCCACGCTTACTGCCGCCGGCGGTAAGAAATTCTCCACCACGAACAACGGCAAATCCTGGCAACCCGTCCAATAATCTCCCGATTCCTGCATGCCGCGTCCCGCGCACTACGATATTCGCTGCGTGTTCCCTCTTTCACCGTTGCCGTTTGCTCTCTGCCACTCACCCGTAGCAATCCAACAAGAAAACAAACGAACGAATTCTCATTGGATTCTCCTTTCGCAGAAGTAATTTCTGGGGATGCCTCAGCAGGTGCTCAAACGGATTCAAAACGTGCGTACATCGCGATCTAGTGGTACGCAACTTCAAGGGCGGGTCGGGGCTCTTACGCCGCTGCTGGCTTAACGGCCGAAGCTACCAACTTTCTCCACAAGCGTCAATCTGCAGCCTTGGCCTTTTAAGGATGACCTCTTACGGCCGACAGCTAGGGCTCTTTATCTGTGGGCAAGAGGTGTTTCGTCCTCATTTTTCCGTCGCCCCGTACCGCACTCCCAACTGATCAAACAGAAAGCTAAACACCTCGGCATCCTGTTCGATCTCCTCGTCGAGCGACGTCCCGAATCCGTGACCCGAGGCCGAACTCGTCCGCAGCAATATCGGGTGCCCTGAATTGTTCGCCGCCTGCAGACGCGCCGTCATCTTCCGCGATTCCATCGGGTTCACTCGGTGGTCGTTCTCCCCCGTCAAGAACAAAATCGCCGGATACGCGGCTCCATCCTTCACGTGGTGATACGGCGAATAGGCGTACAGCGCTTTGAACTGCTCCGTATCTTTCACCGTCCCGAATTCCGTCACATTGAAGGCCCCGTTCGGGTCCAGTTCCACGCGCAGCATGTCGTAAATCCCCACGAACGACACCACCGCGCGGAACAGGTCGGGTCTCTGCGTAAACGCTGCCCCCATCAACAATCCGCCGTTGCTTCCGCCGAGGATCGCTAGGTGTTGTGGTGACGTGTATTTCTGATCGATCAAATACTGTGCGCACGCCAGGAAATCGTCGAACACATTCTGCTTTCGCGTGAGATTTCCCGCCTTGTGCCACTCCTCCCCGTACTCCCCTCCACCTCGCAGGTTGGCGACGACGTATACCCCACCCTGGTCCAGCCACACCCGCGCCCGCGATCCCAGAAAGCGTGGCTTTTCACTGATCGAATATCCGCCATATCCCATGAGCAGCGTCGGATTCGTCCCATCCAGCTTCGTCCCCGTGCGCCGCACGATACTCACCGGCACGCGCGTGCCGTCCTTCGAAGTCGCGTACGCCCGGATCACTTCCGCATCGTCAAATTTCGATGCTGACGTCATGACCAATCCAGTTTTGAGCAGTTTTTTCTGTCCATGGTCGAACTGCATCCATGCTGGCGGCTCCAAGTAGCTGGCCACCAGCAAAAGCGCCTCGCTATCTCCGAGTGGCACAACCGGGCCAATCGAAGACACCGGAGGCGCGATCGTTGTCAACAATGTGCCCTTGTCGTCGAATACCCGCAACCGCGACGGCCCTCCAATAATGTCCGTCACAAACAGACCGTCGCCCCCGGCTGCTATGTTTTCGATCGACGCGCGATTTTCCTCCTCACCTTCCCCGGCGCTCTGCCCCACGATCATTTTGGCCTTCGAAAGCGGCTCCGTCGGCGCGTCCAACCGCAGCACTCGCCCTCGCGGCGCACCCTTCCGCGACAGCAGGTACAACTGATCCTTCGGACCAAACTGCACCGACACCACTCCATCCTCGAAATGCGTTATCTGCGTCCATTTCCCCGAAGCGTCCATCACGAAGTGCGCAAATTCGCCGCCGTCGCCGTTCGCTACCGTCGCCAGCAGCCAACGCCCCTCCGCGCTCGTCCGAAGCTGAGTTTCCGCGATTCGCGGAAACTCTTTTCCAAGCACATAGCTGTCCTGCTTCGAACCCGTCCCCAGCTTGTGGAAGTACACCTGTTGATAGAAGTTCGCGTCTTCGGCCGGACGCTCGTTCCCCTGCGGGTACCGCGTGTAATAAAAACCGGAATCGTCCGCCTTCCACGCGATACTGCCTCCTGCGGTCGCAAAATTCACGCGCGGCACAACATCCGTCAGCTCCTTTCCGCTCTCGACTTCAAACACGTGCGCGCTCGCGTCCTCCGAGCCTCCCTCCGATACCGCTACTGCCACGTATTTTCCGTCGAGCGACGCCACGTAATAATCCACCGACAATGATCCCGTGCGGCTCGCCGCGTTTGGGTCGAAAATCACCCTTGCGCTTGCCGGATCATCCGCGGAACGCAACGTCACCAGCATCGCCTGTTGCTGCGGCGGCTGGTCCCTCATCGCGAACAGCACACCGCCGCGAAATTCCAACTGGTAGTAATTTGCTGAACTCGCGCCGATCAACTGCCTGAAGCGCTCCTTGATCGCCGCTCTTGCCGGCAGTTGGTCCAGATAAGCCCGTGCGTACGCGTTTTCCGCCGCGCTCCATCGCTTCGTCTCGGGATCGCTAGAGTCTTCGAGCCACCGGTAATCGTCGGTGACTTTGACCCCGTGATATTCATCCGTCACGGCCCGCTTACCTGTCTCCGGCGGTTTCGGTATAGACGGGCCCTGTGCAACGGCAATTCCAGTCAGCAAAATGACGGCCAACGATGTTCCTTGCGTTCGTCTCATCGCACAGCTCCTTGGAATGCGACAGCCTGTCCCGCCGCTTTCGTGGGCTCATATTGATCGCTGAACTGGTCCTCCTAAGCGCGTTTCCGCGCACGAAGGGTCTCAACCTTGCCTGGAATCCTGAAAACCTCCCTCATTCACCCTGCGTCGAAATCCACCAGGTATTCCCGCACGGGTCTTTCACTCCACCCCGCTTATCCGGATCGCCCGCTTTCTGCACCGGCTCCTGCACCGAAACCCCTCCCGCCGCCAGCGCCTTCTTGTACATCTCGTCGACATCGGGCACGTACACATGCAGCCATGCCGGAAAAGCCGGATAGGCCCCGCCCGCATCGGCGATCATCACCACCGTATCTCCGACGCGGACTTCCGCGTGCATGATCTTGCCACCCGGCTCTTCAAACCGCCGCAAGTCCGTTGCCCCGAATGTCTTCTTCAGAAAATCAACCACCCGCTGCGCGCCGTCTGCGACCAGGTAGACCGAGACGCTGTTATATCCCTGCGGTTTCCACTGGCTTGCCATCTGCGACTCCTTTGGACTCTCAAACGCCTGCAGCCCAGCCTAATTCTGTATTCCCATCTGCGTGAGGAAAAACGCGTAATCAAACGACGCTTCCTTCAACCGGTCGTACCTCCCGGAAGCTCCTCCATGGCCTGCCGGGTCCATGTTCGTCTTCAACAGCAACAAGTTGTGGTCCGTCCTCAGCGCCCGCATCTTCGCCACATACTTCGCCGGTTCCCAGTACATCACCTGGCTGTCATTAAACGAGGTCTTCACCAGCATGTTCGGATACGTTTTTGCCTGAATATTGTCGTATGGCGAATATGACATCATGTAATCAAACGCCGGCTTCTCTTTTGGATTTCCCCATTCCTCAAACTCCCCGACCGTCAGTGGCAGCGACTCATCGAGCATCGTGTTCATCACGTCCACGAACGGCACTCCCACCAGCGCCGCATGAAACAGATCGGGCCGCATGTTCAGTACCACTCCCATCAGCAGCCCGCCCGCGCTTCTTCCCTCGATTGTCAGCCGGTCCTTCGACCCGTATCCTTGCGTCACCAGGTATTCGGCGCACGCTACAAAATCGGTGAACGTATTCTTCTTGTTCATCATCCGTCCGTCGTCGTGCCACGCCTTGCCCATTTCTCCGCCGCCGCGAATGTGCGCCACCGATACCACCACCCGGCGGTCCACTAAGCTGAATAAATTCGAGTTGAAGCCGATGTCGTACGGGAATCCATACGACCCGTAGCCCGTCAGATACATCGCTCCCTTCCCGTCCAGGTTCGCGTCCTTCAAATGCAGCACCGAAATCGGTACCTTCACTCCGTCCGAAGCGGTCGCGTACAGCCGCTCCACCTGATAACGGTTGCGGTCATACCCGCCCGGCACTTCTTTCTGCTTCAGCAGCGTTGATGTTCCCGTGGCCATGTCATATTCGAACACCGATGGCGGCGTGATAAACGACTGGTACGCGTACCGGAACTTTGTGGTGTCATATTCCCGGTTCACATACGGATAGGTCACATAGGCCGGTTCCGGATACTCGATCCGGCGCAATGCGCCGCTTGCCAGATCCACCACGCGAATCTGCGGCAATCCCTTCTCTCGCTCCGACAGTACGTAGTAATTCTTGAAAAAGTCGATGTCATCCAGCATCACTTCCGGTCGCTGCGGCATGACTTCCTTCCAGTTCACTTTCCCCGGATAGTTCACCGGCGTTTTCACCAAACGGAAATTCCTTCCCGTGTCATTCACGCGGATGTAGAAGAACTCGCCATTGTGGTCCGGGTAGTACTCCACGTCCTGCTTCCTCGGCTCCATCACCTTCCACTCGCCCTGCGGCTCGTTTGCGTTGATGTACCGCGCTTCGCTGGTCGTGTGGCTCCCGGACACCAGAAACACGTAAGCATGACTGCGCGTTTTGTAGACGTATACGTAGAACCTCTCGTCCTTTTCCTCATAGACCAGCGCGTCGTTCCCCGCCGTTCCGACGGTGTGCCGGTACAACTGGTATTGCCGTTTCGTCGTCGCGTCCTCCACGGTATAAAAAATCGTCTTGTTGTCGTTCGCCCACGCCACGGATCCGACCCGTTCTGCATGGTCAATCAGCACTTTTCCCGTCCGCAGATCCTTCACTGCCAGTGTGTACTGCCGGAATCCTGTGTTGTCGGTTGTATACGCCAGCAGATTCCCATCGTCGCTCACGGCGAACCCGCCAAGCGACATGAACTTTTGCCCCTGCGCCAGCTCGTTTATGTCCAGCACCACTTCTTCCGTCGCGTCCATGCCGCCTTTTTTCCGACAACGAATCCCGTACTGCTTTCCCGCCTCCGTCCGCACGTAGTAAAAGTAGCCGCCTTCCTTGTACGGCACTTCCACGTCGGTCTCCTTGATTCGCCCGAGCATTTCGCCGTAAAGCTTCTTTTGCAGCGGTTCGGTCGGCTTCATCACCGCATCGGTGTAAGCGTTCTCGGCTTCAAGATATGTACGTACGTCCGGATTCTGTTTGTCCCGCAGCCAGAAATAGTTGTCCACCATCTTCTGGCCATTGATGTCGGTAACCTTCGGGATTTTTTTCGCTATCGGTGGGGAAGGAAGGGAACTGTCGCTATCCGCAGCCGGCAGGTTAAGGATTGCTACCGGAGCCAAGCATCCCACAAACAAAAGGGTAAGCAAAATCGCTCGCAAATTGCGTTGCTTCATCGGCACACCCCCTGCACCGTCTTAGACGTCACAGATTCTATATCAGTTTTTTTGGAGTGCGGCAGGTCTGCTGCCGCTCTCGCGGTTGGTCATCGCGAGGAGCCAATCGAGGGAAGCAGCTACCCCTCCTTACTCACAGTCGCCAGCTGCGCCACCGCCCGCTGCGCTTCCAGGATCGAAAACCGGTGATCCATCGCACCCGCCAAGTCCGTATTTGCGAACGCGATCCGCCCGAACGGCGCCCTTCGCAACACCTCGCGCGGCGCCGGCTTGCCGTCCTTCCCGAAGAAAAATCCCGGCTGTGGACTCAAGTACGCATGCCCCCAGCGGTTCAATATGATTCCCGCAATATCCTTCCGCGCGTCGAACCCTGCGCTCCCGAACATCTCCGTGAATTGCTCCCGAATGCGCTCCTCATATTCCCGAAACGACGTCGCCAGCATCTCCCCGCGCCCGCGATGTCCTTGCTCCTCGGTGGAGTAACCCGGATACGAATACAGCACCTTCACCGTCAGCACCACCGGTGACTCCGGACTGATCGTCGGCTCCTCGCTCCCCGTCAACGCCAGCTTCCGTACCTCCATGTAATCCCCGATCCCGCCAAACCATCTGCATCCGGTTATTCCCATCTTGTACAGGAATTTCCAATTCCGTACGGCCACATTCACCATCATGCACGGCGAGCGGTAGAACTCGGCATAGGCCTGTCGGTGCGTCTCGGGCAAGTCCTTCACGATATGTTTCGACGTCCAACTCCCGCCCGCCATCACGGCTGTCCGCGCTGTTACGCGATGCAGCTTCCCATCCTTTTCATACGCTACCTTCACGCTCGACGCCTTCGGCGGGTCGTCGTCGTGTTGCACTGCTACCGCCGTCGCCCCCAGTCGAATTCTCGCCGCCGCGCCCGCCACATCCAGCGCTGCAAAATTCACATTGCTGCGCGAAACATCTTCGACGCTGTTCGCCCCTTGCATCGACGCCGG
>Ga0306920_100010240_pt1 | contig 12568 bp, 8 predicted proteins | sample flu12Cox44000170_FD_204666 | JGI IMG/M metagenome (GOLD analysis project Ga0306920, IMG submission 204666) | Lab enrichment of tropical soil microbial communities from Luquillo Experimental Forest, Puerto Rico - flux4day.12C.oxic.44.000.170 (v2)... | ecosystem: Environmental > Terrestrial >...
GGCCCATCCCTGTCGTGTCCGTCCCTCAGCAACCCCACGCTCGTCAAATTCCAGATGACCGAGAAGAAGGCCCTTGACGAGAAATAGGAGCATCGGATCCTGCGCGCAGCGGTAACCGGCGATCATGACGCAGCGTTACAGCCACTTCAGATCCTAAGCGACCTGCCGGGGAGCGTCCGACCGTCTGTGTAAGTGATCGTGGCGGTTTTCATGGGGTCGGGATTCGTCCGTCGAAGTAGATCGTGAAGGCTTGCAGGGCCTGTTTCCACCCGGAGCTGCGGATTCCGGTGTTCGGGCCGCGGAATTCCTCCAGGTTCCGGACCGCGAGGTAGAGCACCTTGAGGGCGGCCTGCTCGGAGGGGAATTGGCCGCGGTTTCGGGTGAGCTTGCGCAGCCGGGCGTTCATCGACTCGATCAGGTTGGTCGTGTAGATCACCCGGCGGACCTCGGGCGGGAACGCCAGGAACGGGGTGAACTCGGCCCAGTGCGCCCGCCACAGCTTGATGATCGCGGGGTAGCGGTCCTGCCAGGCTGCGGCGAAGTCCTCCAGGGCGGCGGCCGCGGCCGTCTCGTCGGCGGCGGTGTAGACCGGCCGCAGGTCGCGGCTCAGCGGCACCCAGTACTTGCGGGAGGCATGGCGCAGCGAGGCGCGGATCAGGTGTAGTTGTAAGGAAACAACACGATGGTTCTTGGTTTCCGGTTCGATGGACCGGTATGGCCATCTCGGGAGAGGTCCGCGATCAGGTCGCGGCGCGGTTCGCGGTATTGCTGCCGCATCTGAACGAGCGTCAGCGGCGGCTGGCGTTGGCGACCGAGGCGCGGCTGCTCGGTCATGGGGGTGTTCGGCTGGTCTCGCAGGTGGCCGGGGTCAGCGAGACCACCGTCCGCAAGGGCGTGTTCGAACTCGAATCGGGGCTGATCCGCTGCCCGGTGGGCGGATCCGGCAGAGGGGTGGTGGCCGGTTGCGTGCCGAGGCCGTCGATCCGCTTCTGCTGCCGGCACTGCTGGCGATGGTCGAGCCGGACGAGCGCGGAGATCCCGGATCGCCGCTGCGGTGGACGACGAAGTCGCTACGGCACCTGGCCGCCGGACTCACGCGCCAGGGGCATCGGGTGACCGCGCCGACGGTGGGCCGGCTGCTGAAGGAGAACGGGTTCAGCCTGCAGGGCACGGCCAAGGTCCTGGAAGGCGATCAGCATCTTGATCGGGACGCGCAGTTCCGCTATATCAACGCGCAGGTCAAGGACCATCAGGCGGCGGGCGAGCCGGTGATCAGCGTGGATGCGAAGAAGAAGGAGCAACTCGGGCTGCTGCCCGTGAACGGGCGGGAATGGCAGCCACGCGGCCGGCCGGTGCAGGTCGAGGACCACAGCTTGTGGGCCGGCCCGAACGTCCAGACCGTGGTTCCCTATGGGATCTACGACATGGCCTGCGACACCGGCTGGGTGAACGTCGGGGTCGACCACGACACCGCGGCGTTCGCGGCCGCCTCGATCCGCCGCTGGTGGCAGGCACGCGGCCGCCTGGACTACCCGGACGCTTCCCGTCTGCTGATCACCGCGGACGCGGGCGGTTCGAACAGCTATCGCTACCGGCTCTGGAAAGCCGAGCTGGCCGCGTTCGCCGCCGAGACTGGCCTCAGCATCACGGTCTGTCATTTCCCGCCGGGCACCTCGAAATGGAACAAGATCGAGCACCGGCTGTTCTCCCGCATCACCATGAACTGGCGCGGACGGCCGCTGGCCAGCCACGAAGTCGTCCTCAACACGGTCGCCGCGACCACCACCACGACCGGCCTGAAGGTCGAAGCCGTCCTGGATACCGGCTCCTACCCGACCGGGATCGCGGTCAGCCGCGAGCAGCTCGCAGCCCTGCCGATCACCGCGCACTCGCTTCACGGCCGGTGGAACTACACCATCACCCCGGCCGCCACCCTGGCCGGCGCGCCCCGCGCCGATGACCGGGCCCAAGCCCGGGCCCAGACTCTGGCGATGCTCGCCGGCCCTCGCCTGACTGGCATGAGCAGCCACGCCCTCGACGCGCCGCGCTCACGGCTCGCCCCGGCGCAGCAGGCCCGGGCCGGGCAACACCGCACGTCCTGCGCGGCGGCCGGCGCGCCGCCACCACCGGCCGCAGCCGCGCCCTGCTCTCCGATCCCGGCGAGGTCCTGATCACCGTCATCTACCTGCGACAGCTCTGCCCGCAGAAGGTGCTGTGTGACCTGCTCGGGATCAACCCGGTCACGATCGGCCAGGCGATCAAAGCCACCCGCCAGCTCCTGGACGAGGAGAAGATCAGCATCACCCCGGCCGTCGTCCGCTACTTCACCCGGGCAGATGACCTGCGAGCCTGGGCCACCGGCATCGGCCCCGCCGCGCACGTCCCGCCGCACCCGGCCCGCCATGCCCTGACCGACCCGCGCCTGACCGGAATGAGCCGACGCACTGGACACCCTGCTTGAGAAACTGATCGTGCCCTACGCTGCCGCGATCGAACAACGCCGCCACCGCCAACGCGGTGGCAGCCGGCGCCCCGGCACCCGCGGCGGAGTCTTCCGCCAGAAGATCACCGACGGCGACCGGATTCTCGCCACCATCCTCTACCAGCGCCGGATCTGCACCCTCGACACCCTCGCCGAACTGTTCGGCATCTGCAAAAGCACCCTCTGGAACGCGATCAACGACGTACTGCCCATCCTCGATAACCACCGCCCCGTCATCACCCCCGCAGACCACCGCCACGCCTCGGCCGCCGGCCTCCTCGCCTGCACCGACACACCACCAGAGCATCCTGACCCGGGAAATCCAGCATGTTGATTCTTGGCGGCCACGGTGCACCACGCACAGCTGCACGACGGCCTGCGGCCAGACCACGCCGATCGCGTCGGGCAGGCCGGTCAGCCCGTCGCAGCACACGATGCACACGTCCGCCACGCCGCGAGATCGCAGCTCGCTCAGGACGGACAGCCAGAACTTGGCCGACTCCCCGGTCGTCGAGCCGGCCCACAGGCCCAGCACCTGCTTGGCGCCGTCGCAGTCGATGCCGATGGCCAGGTAGACGGGCCGGTTGGTGACCACCCCGTCCCTGATCTTGACCATCAGGGCGTCGATGAAGATCACCGGCCAGACGCGGTCCAGCGGCCGGGACGGCCACTCGGCCAGCTCCTCGATCACCGCGTCGGTGACCCGGCTGATCAGGTCCGGGGAGACCTCGACGTCATACATCTCGCGCAGGTGAGCGCGGATGTCCCGGGTCGTCATGCCGCGTGCGTACAAGGCGATGATCCGCTCGTTGAACCCTTTCAGCCGGGTCTGGCCCTTGCGGACGATCTGCGGCTCGAAGGTCCCGCCGCGATCCCGCCGGACGGCCAGGTCCACCGCGCCGACCTCGGTCAGGACCGTCTCCGGGGTGGTGCCATTGCGGCTGTTCCCGCTGCCCCGCCCGGCCGGATCATGCTTCTCATAGCCCAGGTACCCGGTCATCTCCTCAGCCAGCGCCCGCTCCAGCACCGCCTTGGTCACCTGGGACAGCAGGCCGTCCGGGCCGAGCAGCTCCACGCCCTCGGCCTGGGCCTTGCCCAGCAGCTGATCGGCCAGCTCCTCATCCACCACCGGACGCGGGACAGGCCGGCCGTCATCACGCGTGCCGGGCACCTTCGCAGTGTCGTGCATTACGTGTCCTTCCGCGAGCCGCATTTCCTGCGGCCCATCGTCAGGCCACGTCACTTACACAGCCGGTAAGACACGCCCAGATTCTCCCGTGGCGGCAATTGCTCGCGGGTCATGGTTCCCGAGGCGCCCAGATCGATCTGTGCGCCTCAACAGAGGCACGAGGAGAAGGCCTCGCCGCGCCAGACAGATGGTTCGCGCCTCCGCCTTGCCGGGGTGATTCCTGCCGGGCGTTCGTCCGGTGGTCGGCAGATCAGATGATCAGCCGCAGGTCAGGCTGGGCCTGTCGAACGAGACGGTGAGCGTGCCGTCAGCGTTGAGGGTGAAGTGGGCCACCTCGTGGTAGGTGACGTTGCTGCCGTCCGACTGCGTCGCGTGTTCCGAGGCCGTGAAGGTGGAGCTCGAGTTTTGCTGGTTCATGTTAAGACTGGCATGGGTTGTGAAGTGCCCGGTTGCGGTGAGGGTGGCCTCGGCCACCGTGAAGCTGAACTCGTTGGTGAAGGTTACGTGGTCCTCTCCGGTGGCCGGGAAGAACGTTTCGTGGGTGAGAACGTTCGAGGTCGCGGTCACGATTGCCGGGTTGCCGGTGCACGGGTTGGCTGACGGGAAGGTCACGACCCCGTGGAAGTTCTGGGTGGTGGTTACCGTGTTACCCGGGTCGCCGGTGGCGGCGGCCGCGGACGCGGCGGTCACGAGCCCTCCCGCCGTGGTGAGCGAAATGACTGCAGCGAGTGCCAAGAGTCCACGACGAAACATGTCGCTCCCTTCTGAGCGGATCGGAACTTGGTGCTTGTGCCTGGCCTGCGAACAGGCGGTTGACCGACCCTGCTTTTGTTTGGGCGGCGATCGGTCGGCAGGTGACTGACCGCCCGCGGTTTCGCCGCCCGGCCTGCTGGGGCAGGCTGACCGCGGTCAGGTCGATCGCGCTGATCGTGAGGGTGTAGGGGCTGTCGGATCTGCCCAAGGCGCTACCGGCGACCGCCTCAGAACCAGGTCGAAGCCGTCGCTGGCGGCGGCGTCGGGCGCGGTGTCTGTGACCCTGCTGCCGGTTGGGTGGCGGCCCGCCGGTCAGCGTGGCGTGGTGGACGTTCATCGAGGCATCTCCGCTCTTCGGGCGGGCCCCGGGAGGTGGACCTGAATCTGAATCAGCCGACTGGCCGACGCGGCTGATCTCAGTGTCAGCGGCGGCAAGGATGGGCACCACGCGGGATTGCCCACAGAACAGCCCACAGAATTCGCGGGCTGGCTCTCCCGCTGGCTGCGGGGTAGAGCGCGAACCTGGCGGAGGGCCGCGGCAGTCGGCGACAACAGCCCGTGCTGGGTCCGGTGGGGCCAGCGGGGTTTACTGCCCCTGGGCTGACGTGGGTGGTGGAGCTGGCCGAGGTGGCTGGCCCGGTGTAGTGTTTGTGCAGGTCACGTTCCGCCCGGCGCGGGTGCCGCAGCGGGCCGGTGGTGAGGGGATGCGGGGCCGGTGGCCGAGCCTGGTCTTTCGTTCGCCGGGCTGCTGCGGCAGCTGCGGACCCAGGCCCAGCTGACCCAGGAGGAGCTGGCCGAGGCGGCCAGCTTGAGCCTGCGGTCGGTCAGTGACCTAGAGCGGGGGATCACTCGCACCGCCCACAAGGACACCGCCAGGCTGCTGGCCGGGGCGCTCAACCTCCCCGAGCCGGTGCGCGGGCTGTTCGTCGCGGCGGCCAGGGGCAGGGCCGCGGCCGCCGACGTGCTCACGGCCCGGCACGGGCTGCAGCCGGGCGCGTCTGCGGCGGCCGCGACCCGGGCTCTGCCACGTGATATCGCCGCCTTCACCGGCCGCCAGGCTGAGCTCGCCCAGCTCATGGGAGCGCTGGCGGAGACCGCTGCAGGCGGCGGGGTGGTGGGCATTCACGCGATCGACGGGATGGCCGGGGTCGGCAAGACCACCTTCGCGGTGCACGCTGCCCACCGGCTGGCCAGCGCGTTCCCGGACGGGCAGTTCTTCTTGCCGCTGCAGGCCCACACACCGGGGCAACAGCCGGTTGACCCGGCCGATGCGCTGGCCAGCCTGCTGCTGACTGCCGGGGTGCCCGCGGCGCAGATCCCGCCCGGGCGGGAGGCCCGGGCCGCCCGGTGGCGCGATTACGTCGCAGGCAAGAAGATCTTGCTGCTCCTGGACGACGCATCCGGGCACGAGCAGGTGCGTCCGCTGCTGCCCGGTACGGCGGGCAGCCTGGTGCTGGTCACGAGCCGTCGTCGGCTGTCCGCGCTGGACGATGCCGCTGTGATCAGCCTGGACACCTTGACTCCCCGCGACGCGGCGGTGCTGCTGGTGCGGCTTGCGGCCCGTCCAGGCCTGCGGGCCGGCGACGTTGCGGCGGGCGGGATTGCCCGGCTGTGCGGATACCTGCCGCTGGCAATAGGGATGCTCGCAAGCCAGTTGCGGCACCACCCCGCCTGGGACGTGGCGGGCTTGGCTGCCGACTTGGCCGAGGCCCGGGACCGGCTAGACCTCATGCGCGCCGAGAACGTGTCGGTCGCGGCCGCGTTCGGCCTGTCCTACCGGGACCTGGGCCCGGACCAGCAGCAGTTGTTCCGCCGGCTCGGCCTGGTCCCAGGGCCCACCGTCGACGGCTATGCCGCCGCGGCGCTGGTCACCACCGATCTGGGCACCGCACGGCGGCTGCTCGATGAGCTGTATGACCATCACCTGCTCACCGAGCCCGCGCGCGGCCGCTACCTCCTGCATGACCTGCTTCGCGAGCACGCCCGGGTGCTGGTCACCGCCGACGACCCAGCCGACAGGGACGCCGCGACAGGGCGGCTTCTCGACTACTACCTTCACGGCACGCTGACCGCCGGGCGGCACATCCTGCTGATGACCGCCGCCCAGGGCCAGCCTCCTCCGGGCGGCCCTCCGGCCTGTGTCCCGGACCTGCCGACGCTCGGCCATGCGGCGGCCTGGCTGGAAGCCGAACGGCCCAACCTGCAGGCTGCCGCGGATCTTGCGGCCGTGTCCGGCCGGCATCTGCACGCCATCCAGATCCCTGCGGCACTAGGCGACTTCCTGCGTTCCCGCGGTCACTGGGAGCAGTCGGCCGCCCTGCACCGGACCGCCTTGGAAGCGGCCCGCCGCGCCGGTGACCGGCCCGGCCAAGCCCTCGCCTTGCGCCAGCTGGGCATTCTGGCCTGGCTCACCGGAGACCTGCCTGCCGCCGCCGTCAGCCTCACCCGGGCGGCAGCGCTGTATAGCCAGGTCAGGGACCAGCCCGGCCAGGCCTACGCCCTGGACCAGCTGGGCCTGGTGCGGCAACAAGAAGGCGACTACGCCGCCTCAGCCGCCTGCCGCCAGCAGGCGCTAGCCCTGGCCCGCACGTCCGGCGACCGGCTCGCCGAGGCGGCCGCCCTGCACCACCTGAGCCTGATCCAGGGGCTCACCGGGCAGTGGGCGGCCGCCACTGCCAGCGTGGAACAGGCACTGGCCCTCGTGCGTGAACTGGGCTACCCCGAATTCGACATGTTGCACACCTTGGGCTGCCTGCAACGCGAAACGGGGGACTACCCGGCTGCGGCCGCCAGCCTGGAACAGGCGCTGGACATGATGCGTGAATTCGGTGACCGGCCGTTCCGGGGGACCGCCCTGGATGACCTCGGCCGGGTCCAGCAGCTGACCGGCGAGTATGCCGCCGCCCTCACCAGCCACACCCGAGCCCTTGCCCTGCACCGTGAACTGGGCTACCGCATCGCCGAGGCCGGGGCACTCAACAGCCTCGGCGAGCTGTCCACCCGCACATCGGCCACCGGCCAGGCCAGGGACTACCACGCCGGGGCGCTCGCCATTGCCCGAAACGTGGGCCTGCCCATGACCGAAGCATGCGCCCTGGAAGGAATCGGCCGCAGCCACCTCCAAGACAGCGAACCCGGCCAAGCCGCCGGCTACCTGCAGCAAGCGCTCACGATCTACCAGCGCATCGGCGTCCCAGGCGCCCGCCACGTGCGGTTAGCCCTTCCGCTCTATGCCTGCGCCTGCTACTGCAGGACCTCCGGCAACGCTTCGCAGAGCGGACCCCGTGCCCCAGCTCAGGAGGCGCACCAGCCAGGTAGTCGTTCTTGATGTCCCATCTGATCACCTCCGCGGCACCGCCGGTAACAAGGCGGGAGCCACAAGGTGATCCGTGACGGTGCCACGGGACGCAGCCCGCTCTGCCGCTGTCTGCCACCGGCGTCAGCAGCCGGGCCGCAGTCAGCGCATACAACCCGGATCTGCGCCCCCATCACGAGAGGCGCCGTGATCTTCTCGGCCGCCCCGAACGGCGGCTCTTCGCGCCTGGTGTCACTGTGGATCAATCACGCTTTGCGAACGGCTTCGGACGTGAAAGCCGCGGGCGTGGCGGCACCGCAAATGCGCGCCTGATGCCATGGCCTTGGTCGCTGCTCATGTGTCTGGCCACGCTCCCGGTCTGACCTGCAGAGCCGCATGTGTTCGTCTATCGGGATCTGGTAGAGCCCAGGTTTCCCGGGATCTGTAGGGTCCTGGTGGAGACGAAGTTTCGCGCGCCAGGAGGAATCCATGATCGCTGACCTGAAGGCCCGCGCTGACAGGCTCCGCGAGCTGCACCACGTCGGCGAGATGCTGGTGCTGCCGAATGTGTGGGACGCGGCCAGCGCCAAGATCGTGGCCGAGGCTGGATTCCCCGTGGTCGCCACCGCCAGCGCCGCGATCTCGGCGATGCTCGGCTACCCCGACGGCGAGGGCGCGCCTTGGCAGGAAATGTTCGCCGCGGCCGGGCGGGTGGCCCGGGCAGTGTCGGTCCCGGTCACCGTGGACGCCGAGGCGGGCTACGGCATGGAACCGCGTGAACTGGTGGGCCGGTTGTTGGAGATCGGCGCGGTCGGCTGCAACTTGGAGGATACCGACCACCGTGCGGGCGGGCTGGTCGACGCCGCCGCGCACGCCGAGCGGCTGGCGGCCATCCGGGCCGCCGCGGGCGACGCCGGGGTCCCGATCGTCATCAACGCGCGGGCTGACACTTTCCTGCCAAGGTCGGGGGTGCCCGAGCAGGAGCGGGTCGCGGAGGCGGTACGGCGGGGCCGCCTGTACCTGGGGGCCGGGGCCGACTGCATCTACCCGATCGGCGTCAGCGACGAGCGGCACATCGCCACCCTGGTCGCCGAAGTGCCCGGGCCGGTCAATGGCAACACCAGGCCCGGAGGCCCCGACCTGGCGAGGCTCCGTGAGCTAGGCGTGGCACGGGTCTCCTATGGTCCCCAGTTCTATCGCGAGGCAATGGCCAACCTGAAGAGCGCCGTTGAGGAATTGCTGCCCTGAACATCGCCCTTGACCGCCGTTGCCAGGCCGCCCAGGCCGCCGCCGCGAAGTCCCCGCCACCGCGCCTTCACCCCTCAATATGCCAATCCTGCGCCCCGAACGACCGCAGCGAGGCAATATGCCAGATCACCCATGCTCCGCAGAGCTTTCCAGCGCCGCGAACCATCACGGCCTCTGTCGGATGCCATTGTGCCAGCATCGCCCACTCACGACCGGGGTTGCCCGCACAGCGGGCTGATAGCGAGCTCGAAGTACGTCCCCACTTCGAAGACTTCGGCCGAACCGTGTCGACCGAGCGGCGAGCCGGACACAGAGCATCTGTTCGGCGCGACCTTCGCGATCATGCTGGACGCGGATCTAGGTGGCCAGCTCGCGTTTCCCGTGTATGATCCCCCGGCCGGGCAAGCACCGCCGGCCCGGCACACGTCGAAGACGATGATGCCGGAGGTCTGCGGTGAGCATTTCTACGGTTGAGGTCTCAGTCCGCGGCGTGCGATCCCCCGTGCTGACGGCGGGGCCGCCGGAGGACGCGGAGGCGGTCGTCTTCGTTCACGGCAATCCCGGGCCGGCCGATGACTAGCGCGACCTCCTCACCCGCGCGGGCGAGCTCGGCCGGGCGATCGCGCTGGACATGCCCGGCTACGGCCGGGCCGGCAAGCCGAAGGACTTCAGCTACTCGGTGGACGGCTACGCCGTCCATCTGGCGGCGCTGCTCGATCAGCTCGGCATCACCCGCGCGCATATCGTCGCGCATGACTTCGGAGGCGCGTGGGCACTGGCATGGGCCGCCCGCGCGGGGGAGAGGATCCCGGCGATGGCCACGGCGCGGTCGCAGGGCCTGATCCAGCCGCTTGCCGGCTGCCGCGCTCGGCGCGGCAGCCGGCATCGCGGTCTGCTCAGGCTCGCGCGTTCCGGCGCGCTACCTCATGCTGGATGGCCTCTTCGGGGATGTCCTTCCGCCCGTACACGTCCCACGCGGTTCCGGCTACGCCGATCCCCCATGGGGCGATAACGAAGGCCGGCCAGAAGAACCCGTGGCTGGTGATAGCCCAGAGCACCACCAGGAACGTGTTGACCAGCAGGTAGACGACGAGGTGACCGCGGAAGTCACGCTGTTTCTTGAGGTGCTTGATCGCCTGGTCGCGAGCGGCCTGCTCGGGCGTCGCGGTGTCGTGTGGCATGGCAGACTCCTTTCAAAAGTCACGATCCAGCGCCGGTCAGGGCAGCGGCGCGTTCCTGGCTGAGTTCGGCCGGTTCGGGGTCGGGCTTGCGGGCCAGCCTGCTGGGCCACCACATCCACCGGCCGAGATCCAAGCTCAGCGCGGTGACCAGCACGGACCGCACCACGATCGTGTCGAGCAAGATGCCGAACGCGACCGCGAAGCCGATCTCGGTCAGCGGGGTGAACTTGATCGTGGTCAGCACCGCGAACGTGCCGGCCAGCACGAACCCGGCCGAGGTGATCACCCCGCCGGTGGCCGCCAGCCCGACGATCGCGCCGTGCCGGGCGTCGCGCCTGATCGCCTCCTCCCGCACCCGGGTCATCAAGAAGATGTTGTAATCGATGCCCAGAGCGACCAGGAACACGAACACGAACAGCGGGAAGGAGGTATCCGCGCCGCCAAACCCGAACACGTGGGTGAAGAAGAAGGCACTGACGCCGAGGGCAGCGGCGAAGGACAGCACCACGGTGGCGGTCAGGATCACCGGCGCCACCAGCGCCCGCAGCAGCACCCCGAGGATGACGAGCACCACGACCAGGATGAGCGGGAGGATGATGATCCGGTCGTGCGCGGAGGCCCGCTTGACGTCCAAGTTGGTGGCGGTGACGCCGCCGACCAGGGCGTTCGCGCCGGGGACGGCGTGCACCGCGGTGCGCACCCGGCCGATCGTGTCGTACGCGGCCTGGCTGTCGTACGGCGCGGTCAGCGTGCCCTCCAGGTAGGCGTAACCCGCCCGGGTGACTGGCGCCGTCACGCTGGCGATCCCGGGGGTGGCGGCGACAGCGGATCGCAGCTGAGCCGCCGCGCCCGGGCTGCCGATCACGATGACAGGTTCGGCCGCGCCGGTGGGGAAATGGGCGGCGGCCACGCTCTGGCCGGTCACCGACTCGGGGTGCCCGCGGAAGGCTTGCGCGTTAGTCAGGCCGTTGGCCTTCAGGCCGGTCAGGCCGAGGGCCAGGACGCCCAGGAGCAAGGCGGTGGCGATCCAGGTGACCCGGGGCCGCGGGGCGATGTGCCAGCCGACCCGGGCCCACATCCCCCGGGTCGTCTTCTCGGGCGAGCCGTAGGTGGGCTTGTACGGCCAGAAGATCCCCCGGGGGAAGGTCACCAGGAGGGCGGGCAGCAGCGTCAGCATGACGAACATGCCGACCGCGACGCCGATGGCCAGCACCGGCCCAAGGCTCTTGGTCGAGTTCAGCTCCGCCGCCGACAGCGTCAGCATCGCCGCGATGACGGTGGCGGCGCTAGCGATGATCGCCGGGCCTGCGTGCCGCAGCGCGGTGGCCATCGCCGCGTGACGGCGGTCGTGGCGGCGCAGCTCCTCCCGGTACCGTGCCACGATCAGCAGCGCGTAATCGGTGCACGCGCCGAGCACCAGCACGTACAGGATGCCGACGCTCAGCGCGTTGACCGTTAGGCCCGCATGCGCCGCCAGCAGGTCGATCACCGCCCCGGCGACGGTCAGCGCCACCAAGGAGGAGATCACCGGCAGCAGCCACAGCACGGGGCTCCGGTAGGTGATCAGCAAGATCACGATGACCACGGCCACCGCCGCGTACAGCAGCGTGCCGCCGATACCCTTGAACACGTTGTTGCCGTCGGCCGCGATCCCGAGCGGGCCGGTGACGTAAGAGACCAGGCCGGGCGGGTTCGAGTGGTTGATGGCATGGATGGCAGTCACGGCATTGTTCGCGTTGTCCCCGCCCTTCGTGCCCAGGTTGACCTGGAGGACGGTCACGAGGGCCTTGCCGTCGGCCGACGGGATCGGGCCTGCCACCTGGCCGGGCACCACGCCGGGGACCCCGGTGAACCTCCGGGCGTCGGCGACGGCCTTGGCCCGGTCCGCGGCGGTCAGCCCCGAGGGCCGCATATAGATGACAACCCCCGCATAGATGTTGGGTGACTCGAACCGTGACTGGACGTCCAGCACCTTGACCGACTCGGCACTTGCGGCCAGCCACTGCTTCGCTTCGTTCTGCTCCGCATGCGTGAGCTTCTTGAACGACGGGAACAGGAAAACGAGCACGACCACCCAGAAGCCGACCACCAGCCACTTGGTCCAGCTCCCGGCCGGGATCCCTGCGAGCCTTCTCGCTATGTTGCTCATCGGTCCTCCTCAACGTTCCGGCCCAGCCGGGCTGGCAGGTCGCCTGCCCGCGACGGTAACGGGCCACCTGAGGTGGCGATATCCGTGAAAGTGCGTAGATACGTACTGAGGCTGCGCCTGCTCACACTCCCTGAACCGGGCGGTGATGGCCGCCGAGGCGGCGAACCTGGGTGTTATCGTCCCGGCCGCGCCCCCTTGCTGGCCCGATGGTCGTCGTATCGTCGCGCGGCGCCGTGCACGCTACGGATCGCTCTACGAATTGGCCACGATG
>Ga0306920_100010242_pt1 | contig 12568 bp, 12 predicted proteins | sample flu12Cox44000170_FD_204666 | JGI IMG/M metagenome (GOLD analysis project Ga0306920, IMG submission 204666) | Lab enrichment of tropical soil microbial communities from Luquillo Experimental Forest, Puerto Rico - flux4day.12C.oxic.44.000.170 (v2)... | ecosystem: Environmental > Terrestrial >...
TGTTGGCGGAGTGATTCCGCCCCAGGATTACGATTTCCTAAAGGAAAACGGCGCCGATGCGGTTTTCGGGCCTGGCACCTTCATTCCGGATGCGGCGAGTGAGATTCTGACGCAACTCGAACGCCACACCGATTGATGAGCTATGCAGGCATCGGCGGCATCAATCGGTTGGTTATGTTGTTTTGCGGCGCAATGTATCGGGCAGCCAGTACGCATGAATCCGGTTGACCAAAATGTTTCGGGCAACGAGGCGAATCTGCCACGGCGTCGCCGGCTGCTGAGTCCTGATGAATATGTTTCAGGAGTTCTGGCGGGCGATCGCGGTGTGTTGGCCCGTGCCATCACCCTGGTCGAAAGCACTTCGCCCATGCACGAGGCTCAGGCGCAGGAAGTCTTGCAGCGGCTGCTTCCACACACCGGTCGGGCTCAACGTATCGGGATCACCGGCGTGCCGGGGGTGGGCAAGAGCACCTTTATTGAACGCTTCGGCTGTTACCTGATTGAACAGGGCCGGAAACTCGCTGTTTTAGCCATTGACCCGACCAGCAAACGATCCGGCGGCAGCATTCTCGGCGACAAAACCCGGATGGAAAAGCTCAGTCAGAAACCGCAAGCATTCATCCGTCCTTCACCCGCTGGGGACAATTTGGGCGGAGTCGCCCGGCGCACCCGGGAAACGCTGCTGCTCTGTGAAGCCGCCGGATTCGACACCATCCTGGTCGAGACGGTTGGCGTGGGCCAATCGGAAACAGCGTTGCGTTCGATGGTGGATTTTTTCCTGCTCCTGCTTTTGCCGGGCGCCGGAGACGAGCTGCAGGGCATCAAGAAGGGCATTGTCGAGATGGCCGATGTGGTGCTGATCAACAAGGCCGACGGGGATAATCGGTTGCGAGCGGAACAGGCAAAGGCCGAACAGCAGAATGCCCTCCATTATCTCACAGGACCAACCACAGACTGGACAACTGAGGTGGCGTTGTGCTCGGGCTTAACGGGCGAGGGCATACCGGAAGCTTGGCAGCTCATTCAACGGTTCTTTCACCAGTTCGAACCTAACGGTGTTATCGTCAAAAGACGGCAACAACAGTCGTTGGATTGGCTTTTCACCCTGGTTCAAGACGAGCTGTTAAGACGCTTTTATCACGATCCAAAAATCAAGGGCCGCCTTGCAGAGCTAAAGCAACAGCTGCTGCGAGGCGACATTACCGCTGTCCGCGCTGCAGAGGATTTGCTTGATGGCTATGGAGGTGAACGATGAGACTACATGGTTTCAAAGGTCGGTCGTCCAGTCCTCTCTGCGCGGACGATGGCGCACCCTTCCTCTTAGATGAACAAACGACCAACATCTCAATTATATGCTGAAGAAAATCGATCATTTGGGAATTGCGGTGCGCTCGCTGGATGAATCCGTGCCCTACTACGAGAAGGCGCTCGGATTGAAATGCGAACACCGTGAAGAAGTGCCGTCTCAAAAGGTGCGCACGGCATTCTTTAGCGTGGGCGAAGTTCATCTCGAGCTGCTTGAGCCGACCGACCCGGAAAGTCCCATTGCGAAATTTCTCGAAAAGAACCCCAATGGTGGAATTCATCACATCGCGTTTGGAACGGACGATATTAGCGCGCAACTGCAGCAGGCTTCCGGAGCCGGCGTAAGACTGATTAACGAGAAGCCGTTCGACGGTGCTGCAGGGAAGTTAGTGGCGTTTTTGCACCCGAAATCCACTTTTGGCGTTCTGACGGAGTTCTGCATGCCGCAACATGGCTCGCACTCTAACCATTAAGAAAAACGCGAACCGCACACTTTATGGCCCTACCTAAACCACTGTTGGAAGAACTTCACAACCGGCGCACCATTGCTCGGGCGGGCGGCGGTGAGGATAAACTGGAAGCCCGTCGTAAAAAAGGTGTCATGAGCGCCAGGGATCGCCTCGAGGCCTTGTTCCAGCCCGGCACCTTTCTGGAACAGGGTTTGCACGCCGACCACGATTGCCACAATTTCGGCATGGAAAAGAAATCACTCCCCGGCGATGGCGTCGTCACCGGGACGGGGTTGGTGGACGGCAGGTTAGTCGCCGCATTCAGCCAGGATTTCACCGTTAGCGGCGGTTCGCTGGGGCGCATCCACGCCAAAAAGATCTGCGGCATGATGGAATACGCCTTGAAAGTAGGTTGCCCGATCATCGGGTTTAACGACTCGGGTGGTGCTCGCATTCAGGAGGGAGACGACTCGCTTTCCGGCTACGGCCAGGTGTTTTTCCGAAATGTGTTGGTCTCGGGCGTGCTGCCACAAATTGCCATCATCTCCGGCCCTTGCGCGGGCGGTGCAGCTTATTCGCCTGCCCTGATGGACTTCATCATCATGGTAAAGGGTACGTCCAATATGTTCATTTGCGGGCCGGATGTCATTCAAGCGGTCACCGGCCAAAAATGCACCATGGAGGAGATTGGAAGCCCTACTGCTAACGCCAGCGTCAGCGGCAACGTCCAGTTCATTGCCGAGAATGACACGGATGCAATCCGGATTACTCGAAGGCTGCTCTCGTTCATTCCGGCTAACAATTTGCTGGATCCTCCTCACCGCCCCACTCCGCAAGTCGACATGAGCCTCGATTCGGAGATGAGCAAGCTGGTCCCTGAAAGCTCGAAAGATCCTCTCGACGTAACCAAGGTGATTGCCCGGCTCGTAGATAATGGAGACTTCCTGGAGGTGCATCAGGCCTTTGCTCGCAACATCATCGTCGGCTTTGCTCGAATCCAGGGGATTGTTACGGGCATTATCGCCAACAATTCCCTGGTCAAAGCGGGAACGCTCGATATCGATTCCTCCGATAAAGGGGCACGTTTTATCCGCTTCTGCAACGTCTTCAACATTCCTCTGGTAACACTCGTTGACGTGCCCGGGTTCATGCCCGGGGTCCAGCAGGAGCGAGGCGGTATTATCCGGCACGGGGCCAAAATGCTTTTTGCTTATGCGGCAGCCACAGTGCCCAAAATCACGCTGATTCTGCGCAAGGCTTATGGCGGAGCTTATCTGGCAATGTGCAGCTCAGATATGGGCGCTGATTTTGTCTATGCGTGGCCCAGCGCCGAAATCGCGGTGATGGGCGCGGAAGGCGCTGTCAAAGTCCTGTATAAAAAGGAAATTAGCGCCGCCAAAGACCCGAAAGCCAAAGAAGCCGACTTGGTAGCGGAGTACCGCGACAAGTTCTGTTCCCCTTACGAAGCGGCCAAGAAAGCAATGATCACTGATGTGATTCTGCCTGAAGAGACCCGTGGGATCATTTCGTTAGCATTGCGCAACACCCTAACGAAACGCGAGACCCGTCCGCCCAAGAAACACGGAACCATTCCGATGTAACGAAAGCGGAGCCCCTCAAAAGCGCATATGAATAAAGATACAGGTTCAAGCGCGCCACCGGCTGGGCCGGCCGATGGCCTGACAGAAGCGGAAGCCAGCCTGGGGCGGGCTTTGGCATCCATTTATCGCGTTTTGCCCCGGCTGGATGAGCCGGGCCGCGTCACAGAGGTCCAGGCGGCGCTGCAGCAAGCAGCCAGTTGTATTGAACTCGCGCGGCAGACACATCAGCGGACAATGACCGGTGGCCGGGCTGGTGTCGTCGCATCGGTTGATACGGGATTGGAACCGGAGCTTGTAGCGGTGATATCTGCCGCAGTAGCCGCCGTGCTGGATCGTCCTTATCGCCTGGTTTCTGTTCAGCCCGTTGCCGCTGCGGTTCCTCATCTCAACGTCTGGGCGCTGGAGGGCCGAACCCAGATTTTCCAATCCCACAAGATCCGCTGACCACCACAAACAAGGACACTCAATGATTAAAAGGCTTCGCGTTACTGTCGACGGCAAAACTTTCGATGTTACAGTAGAAATGGCGGATGAAGTTCCTGGTCAATTAACCGCCGCGGCTGCACCCGCGCCGGCAGTCGCTGCTCCGCCAGTAATTCCCAGTAATCCGGCGCCGGTCGCCAACCCAGCGCCCGCCATTCAGCCAGCGCCCGCCTCGGCGGCCGGCCCCGCGACTCCCGGAGATGTGCCTAGCCCTCTGGCCGGCCGTGTTACTGCGGTCGTTGTTACACTGGGGCAAGAGGTCAAAGAAGGCGACCACTTGCTGACCTTGGAAGCCATGAAGATGAACACCTTCGTGTTCTCGCCGAAAACCGGCAAAGTTGCCGAGATCAAAACCGCGGTCGGTAATGCGGTCGAAGAGAACCAGGTTTTAATGCGAGTTGCGTAGGGGCACCGAACCAGAATTCAACCTCTCACGACCCAAAAGCATTTGGCCATGTTAGTAACCACAGTCCGAGCTTGTGGCCCAAGGGAAGTTTCACCAACGCCGTGCGCCTGTGGTGATTGGATGCTTTACGAGTACGAGACTGTCGCCTCGACGAACTTGATTGCGGCGAATTTGGAACCCTGGACGGCGGTTCGAGCCGACACCCAAACCAGCGGACGCGGCCGATTTCAGCGCACGTGGGTTTCGGATTTGGGTGGTCTGTGGCTTTCCGCTGTCGTGCCGCTTGGGGAGGGAGAAATTCACCGCAGGGCGCTGCCTCTGGCAGCCGGTCTTGCTATCTGCAATGGTTTGCACGATCTGGGAATTTCCGAAGTTCGGCTCCGTTGGCCGAATGACGTGCTGGTCCACGGACGCAAACTGGCGGGTCTGCTCATTGACCAGTTTGTTGCCGGAAGGGCCGTTGTTGGAATTGGTTTGAATGTCAAAAATCAGCCGGAGAAATGTGATCCCAATCTGGCAAACCACGTCAGGCGTTTGGCGGATCTGCTTTCGAACCCGCCTGAGCTGCCCGATTTGGCCAGGTTATTGTTAGCTCATTTGAAGCGGGTTGTAATTGAACTCGCGGATAACGGCTCGCCGTCTCTTTCCCTTCGCATTAACAAACTGTGGGGAGTTCCGCGCACGGTGGAACTGGATCTGAACGGCCGGCTATGCCGCGGGACTTTCACCGGTGTCGATTCCGAGGGTCGCCTTATCCTGGTCGATCATTCCGGCACCCAAAGCTTTTACGATGCGCACGAGGTGCGCCATTTAACCGAACTACATTGCTTGCCATGAATCAATTTTACCCTCGCTTCACCGCGGCAGAGGCCGCGCAACACATTGAGAACGGACAAACTGTCGCATTCAGTGGTTTCACAGCTGCCGGTGCGCCAAAAGCGGTGCCGGTGGCCATTGCCGAACGGGCCAGGAAGATCCACTCCACCGGAAATCCGTTCCGGGTCGGCGTGATGACCGGCGCCTCCACGGGCAAGTCACTGGATGGTGCCCTGGCACAGGCCGACGCTGTGCTTTTCCGAACTCCATATCAATCAGACCCGGACCTTAGGAGGAGCATCAATGAAGGACGCACTGCCTTCTTCGACATGCATCTCTCCATGATGCCTCAGGCGGTTCGATACGGCTTCCTGGGCCCGGTGCGATGGGCCGTTATTGAAGCGTCCGATATCAGTCAATCCGGAGAGATTACTCTGACCTCCTCCGTCGGCGCTGCCCCAACGTATTGCGCGGTTGCCGACCAGATCATTGTTGAGCTAAACCGCTTTCACCCGGCGTCGCTTCGTGGGTTCCACGATATTTACGAACCGGAAGACCCGCCCTATCGAAATCCGCTGCCCCTGTTTCGGCCATCGGACCGCATCGGCTCGCCGACGATTAAAGTCAATCCCAAGAAGATTCTTGGTATTGTCGAAACCGATGCTCCGGATGAAACGGGAGGGTTCGGCGAGATTTCACCAACGACGGCAGCCATCGGCGAAAACGTGGCTAACTTCCTGGCCGCCGAGTTGGGGCGCGGGCTGATCCCGAAGTCTTTTCTACCGATTCAATCCGGTGTTGGCGATACCGCCAACGCGGTGCTTCATGCAATGGGCCAACGTTCGGAGATTCCGATGTTCGAGATGTACACCGAGGTGATTCAGGACGCGGTCATTGCATTGATGAAGCAAGGCAAGGTGCGTTTCGCCAGCGGTTGCTCGCTCACCGTTACCAATTCTGTGCTGCGGGATATTTATGCCAACCTGGAGTTTTTCAGGTCGAAAATTCTTTTGCGCCCGCAGGAGATTACGAACAGCCCGGAGATCGTCCGGCGCATTGGGATCGTCTCAATCAATACCGCCATCGAAGTCGACATCACTGGCAATGTCAACAGCACACACGTTCTAGGCCGCAGTATGATGAATGGAATTGGCGGTTCGGGCGATTTTGCCCGGAACGCTTTCCTGTCCATCTTCACCTGCCCCTCCACGGCAAAGGGCGGCAAGATCAGCACGATTGTGCCCTTGGTCAGCCATCTGGACCACAGCGAACATTCCGTGCAGGTCATTGTCACGGACCAAGGCGTCGCGGATTTGCGCGGAAAAAGCCCCACCGAGCGGGCCAAAACCATCATCGAGAACTGTGCGCATCCCGATTACCGTGGCATTCTGCGGGATTATGTCGCCATGGCCGGCCATTCGCACTCGCCCCAAACGCTCAGCGCCGCCTTCGGTATGCACCTGGTATTCGGAAAAGACGGTGATATGCGAAAAGTGGACTGGGGCGAGTTTCGCTGAGAATTATGGCAGCCTACATTATCGCTCGTGTCGAGGTGACCGACTGGGAGCAATACCGTGAATATACCAGGGCAACGCCCGAAGCGATCGCGCGCTATGGAGGGAAGTTCATCGTGAGAGGCGGTGAGATCGTGACACTCGAGGGGGAGCCTGAAACACGCAGACTGGTTGTTATCGAATTCCAGAGTCTCCAGCGGGTTCAGGAGTTTTTTAACTCGCCGGAATACACCAAGGTCAAGCAGCTTCGCCTTGCAGCTGCTGTTGGCCAATTCCTCGCTGTGCAAGGAGTTGAGTCGTAGCGCAGATTTCAATCTGCTGTATCGCAGAATTTATTCTGCGACCGCGTAGGAGCTGTTGCGTGCCGCTCCCCATCCCACGTCAGCCGATTAGAATCGGCGATTCATCAGATTAAAATCTGCGCTACGCGCTTGTCAGCTGGCTGAGACGGTGCGTTGGTTGCGGTTTACCCGGCCTGAAGTGTTCCTCGTGCTCCAGATGAAGTTTCAGTCCTCGATAACGTTCCGACATCTCGCTCAAGCTGGCCGAAACCGCTTCATAAATCCGTTCGGGCGGCAGTTCAACTCTGGCATTGACGATCAGTTGACCTGATTGGAGAGGCGCAGAGAGTGTGGTCGAAAGCTCGGGAACGTAATCGTTTCGTATAAGATTGATCACGCCAATCTCTCCCAGGCCGCCGTCGGGGTTAAGAGTCATTTTAAGATGTGCTACCTCGCCGGCGGCATTCTTCAGTCGCCGGTGAATCCCCTCGGCTAGTTGGCGCAACACTTCATTTCCATCCCAAGGCTCCGCGCCCGAAATAGTCACGGTGCAATTGAGCCATCCCAACAAGGCTTCGCCCTCGGCGTAGGTTTCATAGTCGACCCGCATTGCTTCGCCCGCGGGAGCTGAATTCGTCATCAGCTTGTCAAACCATTCCGGCAGCCATAGGCCTGTGCGCGCCGATACTGCGAGAACTTCTTTGGCAGGAAACCTCGTGCTGATTGCTCTGCGAAGCGAGTCGAGCCTTTCAGCGGTAAGGATATCGACTTTGTTGATTACGATCAGATCGGCTTCCTCTACTTGTTTGAGATAGATGTAGCGAACTTTCTGCGAGAAGTTTCCTCCGTCCTCCACGCCGATGATGCGCAAAGCACGAACTGGGTCCAGGAGGACACTCAGAGGAGCGACCGAGAATTGCTCACCATACATACGCCGAAGCGGATAGCTGACGGTCGCAATCAGGTCGGTGCAACTGCCGACGGGTTCTGTGATGAATACGTCGGGCACGATGGATACGGTTAGTTTATTAGCCGCATCCACCAGCGAATCGAACCGACAACAAAAACAGCCGCCGGGAATTTCCTCTGTTGGGAACCCTCGCGACCGGAGCATAGCAGTGTCGACCATGTTGCTGCCTTGATCGTTAGTGATAAGGCCCACGCGAAGATTCTTTGCGTTGAGGGCTTGTGCCAGCCTGGCTACAGCGGTGGTTTTGCCTGAGCCAAGGAAACCTCCAATCATGATGTAGCGAGCCTTTGGCATATTTGATGTCTTTTCGAAAAGATATTGCTCGCTACTGTTTAATCTGGCGACCGGCGTTTTTCAAGCAGACCGTCAATGGTTGTGTCCAAATGAGCTGCGTATTTTTCGGCGCTCAAGCAGAGGGAATCCGGTTGACCAGCAGCTTCATAAAGCCAGCCTTTGCCGTAACAATCCCGGTCAATCACTTCGGTATTCTTGCTTAAATTTGGGTTGCAGCCCCGGAATGTTCCATTTACCACACAAACCAAATCCGATACGGCCTTAAAACCTTCTATCCAGCCCAGAACCTGGCCTGCCCGGACAGTGGCGCTAGGCTGGATGTCGAAACCATAGTCCACAATTTCCCCAACCAGGTGAGTGCTGAATTTGGTCAGCCCGATTCGCCAAGTGCCCTGTTGCTCCAACAACCAGTAATGCGAGGAGGTATAAAGCCGATCCACTGGCAGGCGAGTCACAAAGTGGGATCGCTTATAGAATAACACTTTTGGTTCGCCCGGGTCCATAATGACTTTAAGTCTTCAATGGCAGTGGAATTTAACAGGGGCGGCAAGGCAAGTAATGCCATTTATGAATTATGATCTCGAAAAGCCAGGATCTTTTCTACGCGAGATTTATCGCGGCCTTTCAGGCCGCATTCGGCATTGTTAAACCATATACCCAGCCCGCTGGGCTGGGCTGAGGAATCACTGGCCCTTCGGGCCTCCAAGTTGAAAGTCGCCTGGCGATGCCTTACTCCAGCAATTCTTCTATCTGTGCATCAAGAGAAAACCGCCATGGCCGAATGGCAATCCGACGCTTCCAAGCGGAATTCCTCAGCCCGCTGGCTGATACTTATAAGGACTGCGCACATGTGCGCCAACGGCGCAACATTCCTCAGCCCGGCCCAGCGGGCCGGGTGGCGTGGTATAAGGATCAGCGCCCCAACGGGGCGCGATAACTAATCCCAAACATAACGCTCGTCGAATGCAATCTGATATCGTTCCAACAAACGCCGATACTCCTCTTGGAAGGTCACCTTGATGTGATGTTTCGCTTGGTTTTGGATGTAATCCACTACGGACGCGGCCGAGGACTGGCTTATGGAAAATGCGCCGTAGCCACTTTGCCAATGAAAACCCGCGAACTCCGCACCCTTGGTCTTTATCCACTTGGAAGAGCTTGTTTTCAATGTCTCGACAATGTCGGCAATGGTTCGTATCCGCGATTGGCCGAAGAACAGATGAACATGGTCTTCAATGCCACCGACCTGTAATGATGGGCAGCCACTGGCGTTTAGAACGCCTGCGAGGTAAGGATGGAGCTCTGTTTGAATAGCCGGTGTGAGGATTCTTTCGCGGTTCTTGGTGCTGAACACCAAATGAATCAGGATGCGGGATAGCGATTGGGGCATGGTTGGATGTTTGGGGTTATTTAGGTTTTTCGGGCAGGGTTGCCGGAGCCATGTCGACGATGCGTGGATAAAGCGGCTTTCAAGAAAATGTGGCTAGTGGCTTTCTCTTCGTATCTATATTAGATAATAATGTATAAATATTAATTTACTATTAGTAAAATATGGTCTCGAAAGCCAGAATCTTTCTACGCGAGATTTATCGCGGCCCTTCAGGCCGCGCTTGGCATTGTTTACCCATATACCCAGCCCGCTGGGCTGGGCTGAGGAATCACTGGCCCTTCGGGCCTCAAGCATTGAGGTGTCCCGGTCAGCCGTTACCCCATCGACTCTTCTACATATGCGCCAACGGATTCCACAGCACATCGGCGCTGATCCATATACCGAGCGCGCGCCGGTGCGCCAAAGGCGCAACATTCCTCAGCCCGGCCCAACGGGCCGGGTTGGCGTCGCATCAGCGTCAGCGCCCCAACGGGGCGCGATAACCGGGGCGGGCCTGGTGGCCTCGCGTCCTTGACATCCCATTGGAACGTTTCAAAAATCATACCCGCTGAAACACCAACCATGCACTTCATTCCGCGCACACCATCCTGGTCGTATGCTCTTTTGATAATTTACTGGCTCGGGGTTCATGGTTCTCCGGGGCAGGAACATGACTGGTTGATCAATCCGCAACCATTCATTGCCAAAATCAGCGCCGGCTCGAATGGCCGCGAGCTCGTGTTGGAGAACGGGCTTGTCCGCCGCGTTATCCGTTTGCAACCGGCTGCGGCAACGGTCGAGTTCAATAATCTAATGACTTCTGCTTCGCTTCTTCGCTCAACGCGGCCTGAGGCAGCTCTGCAACTCGACGGCAAAAATTTCAATGTCGGTGGCCTTACCAATCAACCCATTCACAATTATCTCAGCCCGGACTGGCTGGGCCAAATGAAGCCTGACTCCGCGTCATTCCAATTCGCCTCGTTCCAGATTGGCCGGACCGAACCTCGATTTGCCTGGCAGAAGCATCGGGAATGGCTTTCGCAGGATCTTCTCTGGCCTCCGCCTGGAGCCGCCGTAACGCTGATTTTTGAGCCGCCGGCGAATTCCACGCCCGTGACGGTTGCAGTTCATTATGAAATCTATGACGGGCTGCCGCTGATCTCTAAATGGCTCAGTGTCAGTAACGCTACAGCGAAACCAGTGACACTCGACCGTATGATCGTGGAACAACTGGCCGTGGTTGAGCCCGAGTCAATAGTGGATGGCTCTGCTGGCAACTTTCGGGGCACCTATCGCGACCTTGAGGTTTTTAGCGATTATTCCTTTGGTGGGGATATGACCGCCAACGCAGACGCTCCCGCTATCCATTGGAAAACCGATCCTCTTTATGAAACCCAGGTTCACTACGAGCGCAAAACGCCTTGTTTGCTTGAGTGTTCACCACCCTTCGGACCGGCGGCCCGAATCCGGCCCGGCGAGATTTTTGAGTCTTTCCGCGTTTTTGAATTGGTCCACGACAGCACTGAACGCGAGCGCCGTGGTCTCGCTTTGCGGCATGCCTACCGTGCTTTGGCTCCCTGGACTCAGGAGAACCCTGCCTTGATGCATGTTCGCAGCGCTCAACCCGACGCAGTCAAGCTGGCCATAGACCAATGTGCCGGTGTTGGGTTTGAGTTAGTCATCCTTACCTTTGGCAGCGGGTTCGATATTGAAAATGAGAAACCGGAATACCTCGCCCAGCTCAAGGCCTTGGCTGATTACGCTCACAACAAAAAGATCGCGCTGGGCGGTTACTCGTTGCTGGCGAGCCGATCAATCGATCCTCAGAACGATGTGATTAATCCCCAAACGGGCAAGACCGGTGGGGCACGATTCGGTGACTCCCCCTGTCTGTGCAGTCGTTGGGGGCAGGAATATTTTCGGAAGCTAACGCAGTTCTTTGAGACGACGGGCTGCGGAGTTCTCGAGCACGACGGCTCTTATCCAGGCGACCCTTGCGCTTCGACAAATCACCCCGGACACTTTGGACTGGACGACTCGCAGTGGAACCAGTGGAAGGTCATCAGCGGTTTTTACCAATGGTGTCGGGGACGCGGGATTTATCTCAACGTGCCCGATTGGTATTACCTCAGTGGTTCGAGCAAATGCGGGATGGGCTATCGTGAAAGCAATTGGTCTTTGCCGCGTGATGAGCAGGAGATCATCGAGCGCCAAAACATTTTTGACGGCACCTGGGAAAAAACTCCCAGCATGGGTTGGATGTTTGTTCCCTTAACCGAGTACCACGGCGGTGGAGCGGCCGCTACCATCGAGCCGCTCAAGGATCACCTGCCGCACTACGAAACCCGTTTGGCCAATCTTTTCGGTGCTGGAGTACAGGCCTGTTACCGTGGCCCTCGGCTTTACGACAGTGACGAAACCAGGGCCGTAGTAAAGCGGTGGGTTGATTTCTACAAGCAACATCGAGCCATTCTCGATAGTGATATTATTCATCTTCGCCGAGCCGATGGACAGGATTGGGACGGCTGGTTGCATGTGAATCCACAGCTTCGAGAGCAAGGCCTTGCTTTCGTGTACAACCCTTTGTCAGTTCCAATTGAGCGTCGCATCCGCTTGCCGTTGTACTACACCGGACTCGTGGATAAGGCACTTATGCGGCGTGAAAATGGCACGACAGAAACAGTGGCTCTCAGCCGCGACTACTCGGCCGCCATCGAGGTCAAAATCCCTGCACACGGTCGCACCTGGATGAGCATTGAGCATCCCTGACGTTTGACGCCGAAGGCGTCCCTCATACCTGGGGCGCGAAGCCCCAGGAAAAACGCCCAAAAGGATTGTCTTAAGCGCCAAAGGCCCGTTTCGTTGGCTGGCTCAGCGGTATGGCCCTCGGTGGATTCCGTCGAAATGAGGTGGGCCGTTGGCTCGCGTTGAGTCTTCCGGTGCCTTACCCAGCGCTTTGCGCTGGGCTGCTATGAATGACCTTTGGCGCCCCTCGATTAATGGAAGATTAATCCTGTTTACCCTCGCGAGTAACATCCCTAAATTTGTCGCGCTATGGTCAATCGCGCTGCAGATCAGGG
>Ga0306920_100010245_pt1 | contig 12567 bp, 8 predicted proteins | sample flu12Cox44000170_FD_204666 | JGI IMG/M metagenome (GOLD analysis project Ga0306920, IMG submission 204666) | Lab enrichment of tropical soil microbial communities from Luquillo Experimental Forest, Puerto Rico - flux4day.12C.oxic.44.000.170 (v2)... | ecosystem: Environmental > Terrestrial >...
GAATCAGCAGATGGCACTGCTCGGAATATTTGCTGCTCAGGCCGTCATCGCGATCGAGAACGCCCGTTTGCTGAACGAATTACGCGAGTCATTGGACCAGCAGACAGCAACCTCGGAGGTGCTGCGCGTCATCAGCACCTCGCCCGGCGAGCTGGAGCCGGTGTTCCAGGCCATACTGGCGAATGCGACCAATATTTGTGAAGCCAATTTTGGAATGCTGTTTCGGTGCGAGAACGGCATGGTGAACGCGGCTGCGATGCTTGGCGTACCGCCAGCATTTGCCGAGTTCTGGCAACGCGGGCCACGACGGCCAGGTCGGCAAACCGCCCAAGGCCGTACCATGGAGACAAAGCAGACGGTTCATGTTGTCGATGTCACAACAGATCCAGCCTATGTCGAGGGCGAACCCGTCTTCGTGGCCGCGGTCAAACTTGGCGGCTTCCGGACTATTCTCAACGTTCCGATGCTCAAGGAGAATGAGCTGATCGGCTTCTTCTCTATCTATCGCCAGGAGGTGCGACCTTTCACCGACAAGCAGATCGAATTGCTGAAAAACTTCGCTGCACAGGCAGTCATCGCCATCGAGAACACCCGACTGCTCAACGAGCTGCGCGAGTCGCTGCAGCAGCAGACGGCCACTGCCGACGTGCTCAAGGTCATCAGTCGCTCGACCTTCGATCTGCAGACGGTGCTCGACACGCTCGTCGAGTCAGCCGTCCGGCTCTGCGCAACCGATAAGGGCGCAATCATGATGCGGGACGGCGATGCATATCGGATGAGCGCCCAGCATGGTTTCGCGCCTCCGGCCTTGCAATGGGCGATGGAACACCCCGTGCCCGCGGACCGTGGTAGCGCGTGCGGGCGAGCCGGATTGGAAGGCAAGGCCATTCACATCCCGGATGTGCTGTCAGACCCGGAATATCAAGCGAGCGGTTATGTACAGGCATTTGGGTACAGGACGATTCTCAGTGTGCCGCTCCTGCGCGAGGGCATAACGATCGGTGCCTTCAACCTCACCCACGACGAGGTAAACCCGTTCACTGACCAGCAGATCGAGTTAGTAACGACTTTTGCCGATCAGGCGGTGATCGCCATCGAGAACACGCGGCTATTCGAGGCGGAGCAGCAGCGAACCCGCGAGCTGACAGAATCGTTGCAGCAACAGACCGCGACCGCCGACGTGCTCAAGGTCATCAGCCGCTCGACCTTTGATCTGCAAACGGTGCTTGATACGCTAGTAAAATCGGCTGCTCGTCTTTGCGATGCCGAGCAAGTCGGCATCTTCCGTCCCAAGGGAACAATGTATCATCACGTTGCATCAGTTGGGTTTCCAGCCGAATCTCTTGAAATTATGCACACGCTGGAATACCGCCCCAGTCGCGAAACGCTCGTCGGGCGCGTTCTGACCGAAGGCATCGCCGTTCAAATCCCAGACGTTCTCGCTGATTCAGAATACCAGCACCATGAGGTTCAAAGAAGCGCAGGGTATCGCGCGCTGCTTGGCGTACCATTATTGCGCGAAGGAGCTCCGATTGCCGTTATGGGACTCACGCGCCGCGCAGCGCGGCCATTCACCGATAAGCAAATCGAGCTAGCCACCACCTTCGCCGACCAAGCGGTAATTGCGATCGAGAACGTGCGCTTGTTCGACGAAATTCAGGACAAGAGCCGCCAGCTCGCGGAAGCAAGCCAGCACAAATCACAGTTCCTGGCCAATATGAGCCACGAGCTGCGCACGCCGCTCAACGCCATCATCGGGGTGAGTGAGATGCTGCGGGAGGATGCGGAGGCAGCAAAGCAGGACCTGGAGCCGCTCGACCGCGTTCTCGGCGCGGCCCGGCATCTGCTCGCATTAATCAATGACATCCTCGACCTCTCCAAGATCGAAGCCGGGCGGATGGAGGTGCAGCTCGAAGAGTTCGCGCTCGCGCCGCTCATCGACAACGTGGTCAAGACAATCGAGCCCTTGGCGGCGAAGAACGATAACCGGGTGGCGGTCAATTGCGATGGCGCGATCGGAAGGCTGAATGCCGATCAGATGCGGCTGCGGCAGGCGCTGCTCAATCTCATGAGCAATGCCAACAAGTTTACGGAGCGTGGCACGATTTCCATTGACGCTCGCCAAGCGCAGGAAAACGGCCACGATTGGGTCACCATAGCTGTCACCGATACCGGCATTGGAATGACGCCGGAGCAGATGGGCAAGCTGTTTCAGGAATTCTCCCAAGCGGATGCGTCGACGACGCGGAAATACGGCGGCACGGGCCTCGGGCTCGCGATCAGCAAACGGTTTTGCCAGATGATGGGCGGCGATATTACGGTCGCGAGCGAGCCTGGCCGCGGATCAACGTTTACAATTCGCCTGCCAATGATGGCTAACGCTCCGAAAGCAGGGGCTGAGGAATCTCACCGTCGGTAGGGGCGGGTTTGAAACCCGCCCCTACATCGGCGCAGCCCCTCACCGCAGCTCGCTCGCGACGTCGTAGCTGTAGAGCCAGTTCGTCTGAAAGACGGTCTTGTCGCGGCCGAAGCGCTCGCGCAGCGCAAATTTCACGTCGCGCTTGAGACGCGCCCAGGGCGAAGCGAGATGATTTTCGCGCGCGCGCTCACGCGAGCCCAGAACCGCCGCACGCGCGCGCGGCATTCGCAATTGCTCGTAGGTGAGCAACGCCGTGCGGAGGTCATCGCTGTGGCGGGCGATTGCGGCTGCCAGCACGCAGCCATCCTCGATCGCCATGGCGGCGCCCTGGCCGAGATAAGGCAGCATGGCATGCGCGGAGTCGCCCAGGAGCGTGATCCTTTCTTTGCTCCAGCGTGCCGGAGGATCGCGGTCGTAGAGCGCCCATTTGTACCAGCGCTCGCTCGAGGGATAGAGGCGCAGCAGGTCGCGATGCCAGCCGGCATAGGCCGTCATCACTTCCGGCAGCTCGCATTGGCGGGTCCAGGATTCCTCCGTCCAGGCGTCGCTGTCGACATGCGCGACCATGTTGATCAGCTCGCCGCGCCGGACGGGATAATGCACGACATGGCCGTGCGGCCCCATCCACATCGTGCCTTCCGCGACATTGATGTCTTGCGCCACCGCGTCTCTTCTTGCCATGCCGCGCCAGCAGATGCAGCCGGTGAAACGCGGCGCATCGGCGCCGAACAGATCCCTGCGCACGACGGAGTGAATGCCGTCCGCCCCGACGATCACATCGGCTTCGACCTCGCTCCCGTCGCCAAGGTGCGCGAGCGCGCCGCGCGGACCTTGCTCGACACCGGTGCAGCGAGCGGCGAGGCGGAGCTCGGTCGTCTTGAGCGCGCGATGCAATACGTCGAGCAAGTCGGCGCGATGGACGGTCAGGTTGGGTGCGCCGAACTCCCGGCGGAACGAGCCGCGACGCATGCGCGAGATGACGCGTCCGCTTTTCCAGCTGCGAATGACCAGAAAATCCGATTCGCAGCCGACCGCCGCGATTGCATCCTCGACGCCGAGCGCGCGCAAGGCCTTGAGCGCGTTGGGCGTGAGATTGACGCCGGCGCCGATCTCGCTCAGCGCCGGTGATTGCTCGCAGACCACGGTTTCGAAGCCGCGCCGTTCCAGCGCGAGCGCGGCGGCAAGGCCGCCGATGCCGCCGCCGACGATGGCAATGCGAGGCACGCGCGTCATCGCGGGGGGCGCTTACTGCAGTGGACTATCGCTGCCGCCATCGTCCGGAGCTTGTGCGAGCAACGTCGCAAGACTGCTCTGCGCTCCGCGCGAGTGTCCGGCCCCTGCGCGCAGCAAGAGCTTGTGCGCCTCCCACTCGGTGCGCGGATCGAGGCGCTCGAGAAACTGTGCTTCGCCGGCGGCAAACAATGCAACCGGGATCCCGTCGCGGTAAAGCACGCGATTGCCCGTGAGCGCAGCGAGCTTTGGTCCGGGCGTGAGAATTCCGACGAGGTTGAGCGGATCGGCGCCGGAGACCGAAATCCATTCGCCCGTCGGCCCTTTCCGCCGGATGTCGCGCAAGGCCCCAATGGCGTCGGGCAATGCGAACTGCTCGCCGGAAAAGCCCGCGACGAAGCGGCCGCCGCGGATCTCTCCGCGGCTTTCGAGCCTGCGGTAGACACGCAGCAAATCGCGCCACGGCGGCAACCAGTCGGCCTCGCGCTCGACGAGCCGCCAGAACACAATGCCGTAGCGGCCAAGGAGGACGCGCGCGACATGCTCGATGGCCTCGGCTTCGGCGAGCGGGCCGGCGGCGGCTCCTTGCGACCGGCGCATGAGCGCCCATCGGCCGGCGTCGTCCATCGCGAACCTGCTCACGCGGCGCCGCCTGCGCGCGCCGGCAAAGGGCGGGCGTTCCGCCGAGGGGACGAGCAGCGCGCGCAAGCCCGCAAAGCTGTCGGAGGTCACGAGGCCCAACGCCACCAGCTCGGCAAGCGCCTCCTCCACCTGCGTGCGCAAGAGACCGCAGCCCTCGACCAGATCATCGAAGAACGACGCCCCGTGCTGGCGGATAAAGTCGGCGACGACATGGGCTCGCGGGCTCACCTGCGAGGGCTGGGGCGAGGGCGAGAGCAGCGTCCAGAGCGAACCATGGCGACGAGCAATGAGCGTGATCGGGGTGGCGCGCACCGGGGAGGGAAGGGTGGGGGAAGCGCCGTTTGCGCGGAGAGTGCGCGGCTTGAGGCGTGCCCACGTCAGCCGTCCGGAGAGACAGCGTTCATCCAGCCAGTCCTGCTCGTAGCCAGCCACGCGCGCCGGCAGAATTTCCGTCTCCCATGCGCCGGCCGCCGCCTCGAATCCTTCGAGCTGTGGCAGGACGGTATCGAGGGCATCCGGCCCTTCCATTCTCGTGTCGGAAGAAACGCGCTGCCACATGGTGAGAAATTGCAGAAACTCGCGGGCCGCGACCGGCTCGATCTCGGCGCGCAAGCGCTTGATGGTGTAGTGATGGATGCGGCCCAGCAGGCGGCGGTCGCACCATTCCTCCGCCTGTGCATCGGCGTTAAAGCGGCCGCGCATTGCGAAACCTTCGGTTTCGAGCTTCGCCAGCGCGCCCGCAATGTCCGAGGGCGCGAGCGCAAGCGGCGATGCAAGCGCGTCTTGCGTTACCGGACCAAGTCCTTCGAGACGCCCGCGCAAGACCTCGACGAGCGCCTCCTCAGGCGACCACGCGCGCGCGCCGCGCCCTGCCGGCGCAGTGATCGGGGGTTCGAGTTGCGCCTGCGGCCAAAGCGCCCGACACTCGAGCAGACGCTCGGCCGCGATCCAGAGGCTGCCGCCTGCGTGAGAGAGCCGCGCCACCCGTTGGGCGCGCGCGAGCTCAGAGAGCCACTCGATCCAATCTTTGTTCGCCTGCGCCTCTTGCGCCGTGAGAAAACCAAGCCACACCAGCGCGTCGTGGAGCTCATCGGCATTGGCCGCATCGGGCCAGGCTTCGGTTTTCACGCGCGCAATCGCTTGCGGATCGAGCCGCCCCAGATCGGCAGCCACTTCCGGCGCGAGCCAGCGCCGGGCCATGACGGCTTGCGTGCGGCGTTCTTCAAGCGGCGCATCGTCGAGAAAGGCGTAAGGCCGTGCCGAAAGCACTTCGAGCGCAAGCGGGGACGGCTCCGTGAGATCGCGGCACACGACGCGGATCTCGCCGTGCTCGATCCCGCGGAGCACGCGCTCGAGGCCGGCGGCGTCCATGGCCTCGTTGAGGCAATCGTCGATCGCCTGACGCACCAGCGGATGGTCGGGGATCTCGCGTTCGCCGACGAGGTTCTCGGCGCATGCGATCTGGTCGGGAAACACCGCCGCGATAAGGTCTTCGGCGCCCATGCGCGCGAGCTGGGGCGCAAGCTTCTTGCCGCCGCGGAAACGGGGTAGCGCGAGCGCGACGGCGATGACCCAGCGCCAGCGGGTGGTGAACATGGGCGAATCGAGCATGGCTTGGATGAGCAGCGGCCGCACGCTCGCGGAGTGCAGGTAGCGCGCGGCCTCATCGAGCGGGAAACTGTGCGCCGTGGTGAGCGACAGCACGATGTTGTCTTCGGTCGCCGCGGCTTGCAGCTCGAAATTGAATTTCCGGCAGAACCGTTTGCGCAGCGCCAATCCCCAGGCCCGGTTGATGCGGCTGCCGAAGGGCGAATGCACGACAAGCTGCATGCCGCCGACTTCATCGAAGAAGCGTTCGAACACGATGGTGTCCTGCGTGGGCAGGCAGCCGAGCGCCGCATGACCGGCACCGAGATATTCGACGAGTTGTTGCGCGGCGGACGCTGCGAGGCCGGTCTTCTCCATTAGCCAGCCGACGGCGCTTTCTGCGGTGGCGCTTTCCACGCTCCCGGTGAGCTCGCGCGCGATTTCGCCCCGCAGCCGCGCCACCGATTGCGAGAGCTCGTCGCTGCGGCCGGGCGCCTCTCCCAGCCAGAACGGAATGCTTGGCGGCAGACCCTGAGCGTCTTCCACCCGCACCACGCCGCGTTCCACCCGCAGGATGCGATAGCTCTTGTTGCCGAGCTGAAAGATGTCGCCGGAGAGGCTCTCGACCGCGAAATCCTCGTTGACGGTGCCGATGAAATGGTTCTCGGGCTCGAGCAAGACCTGATAATCGGCGTTGTCCGGGATGGTGCCGCCGGAAGTGAGCGCCGTGAGGCGAGCGCCGCGCCGGCCGCGCAGAAGCCCGTTTACCGCATCGTAATGGATGAGCGCGCCGCGGCGTCCCCGGCGGGTGGTGAAACCTTCGGCCAGCATGGCGACAATGGCGCCAAAGTCCTCTTGCGTCAGGGCGCGGTACGGCCACGCGCGGCGAACGAGCGCGAACAGCTCATGCTCGTTCCATTCCTGCGCGGCCACTTCGGCGACGATTTGCTGCGCCAATACATCGAGCGGCCGTTCGGGAATGTTGAGCCAGTCGAGCTCGCCGTTCTTGACGCTGTGCAACAGCGCCGTGCATTCGACGAGCTCGTCACGCGAGAGCGCAAACAGCCGGCCCTTGGGGGTGCCGCCGACCGCGTGGCCGGACCGCCCGACGCGCTGCAGGAAAGTGGAGATTGCGCGCGTCGATCCGAGCTGGCAGACCAGATCGACGTCGCCGATGTCGATTCCGAGCTCCAGCGAGGCGGTCGCAACCAGCGCCTGCAAAGCTCCTGATTTGAGACGCTGCTCGGCGTCGAGCCGCAACTCCTTGGCCAGGCTGCCATGGTGGGCCGTGATCTTCTCTCCGCCGACGAGCTCCGATAATTTGCCGGTCACCCGCTCGGCCATCCGCCGCGTATTGACGAAGATGAGCGTGGTGCGATGCGCTTCGATCAGTTCGGCAAGGCGTCGGTAGACCTGCTCCCACACCTCCGCCGACATCACGGCTTCGAGCGGCGAATCGGGAAGCTCGATGTCGAGGTCGCGTCCGCGCTGGTGCCCGGTATCAATGATGGTGCAATCGGGTGTGCCGGGATCGGGCGTTGGATTGCCGACCAGAAAATGGGCGACCGCTTCGATCGGCCGTTGCGTCGCTGAAAGGCCGATGCGTGTCAAAGGGCGAGCAGCCAGCGCCTCGAGCCGCTCGAGCGAAAGAGCAAGATGGCTGCCGCGCTTGTTGGGTGCCAAGGCGTGAATCTCATCCACAATGACCGTGCGCGTCGTCGCAAGCATTGCGCGGCCGGATTGCGATCCGAGCAGGATGTAGAGCGACTCCGGCGTGGTCACGATGATGTGCGGTGGACGCCGCCGCATGCGCTCGCGTTCGCCCGAAGGCGTATCGCCCGTGCGCACCCAGGTGCGAATCTCTACGTCGGGCAGGCCTTCCCCCCGCAACCGCTCGCGAATTCCGGCGAGCGGCGCGACGAGGTTGCGCTCGATGTCGTTCGAAAGCGCCTTGAGCGGAGAGACGTAGACGATTTGCGTCTCGTCCGGCAGCGTGCCCGTCAATCCTTGGCGCACTAGGTCGTCGATTGCCGCGAGAAAAGCGGCAAGCGTCTTGCCCGAGCCGGTCGGCGCGGCGATCAGAACGTGCCGGCCTGCCTTGATCGCCGGCCATGCTTTCGCCTGCGCCGGCGTCGGCGTGGAAAACGCGCCGTCAAACCACGCGCAAACCGAGGAATGGAACAAGGAAGCTGCGTTCATGGGCGGATGGGTCAGGGGAATATGGGCGAGTTTCCGGCTGATTCAACCCAAGATTAATGCCCCTCGGCAGAGGCTGATTGCGGCCACTGTCCGAGCTCGATTTTCGCCGCAGCGATGACCGCCTGCGTGCGACTGTCAACGCCGAGCTTCTGCAGGATGGCTGAAACATGCGCCTTTATGGTCGCCTCCGAAACGCCGAGCTCGTAGGCGATCTGCTTGTTGAGCAATCCCTCCGAGAGCATCATCAAAACGCGCACTTGCTGCGGCGTGAGCGAGGCAAGGCGCGCCAAGAGATTGGCGGTAGCACTGTCGGACCCCCTGCCAAGATCGATGTCGGGGGGTGTCCAGATTCCGCCTTCGAACACGCGCGCAATGGCTGCCCGCATGGCCTCGATGCCGAGTGTCTTCGGTATGAAGCCGGATGCGCCGAAATCCATGCAACGGCGGATGACGGCTGCATCATCGTTGGCCGAAACGACGATGATCGGAATGCTCGGATATTGCGCGCGCAGGTACATGAGACCGGAAAATCCCCGCACCCCGGGCATCGAAAGGTCGAGGAGAATAAGGTCGGTCTCCAGGCCGCGTTCCAGCAGTTTTACGACCTCTTCGAAGGAACCCGCTTCTGCGAATTCCCCGTTCTCGAACAGCCCGCTCACTGCCTCGCGCAGTGCTCCGCGAAAAAGCGGATGATCATCCGCAATCACCAGCCGTGTGGATTCACCCAGCCGCTTCATTGTTCTTTGGGCCGCAATGCCGGAATGGTACAGCCTCTTTCGTTCATATTTTGATTCTCGCTAACTCAGAACTGTCACCCGCGGGCTTGACCCGCGGGTCCATCTTCCTTCGTGGTAAGCTCTTCCTGCTAAACGATGGATTGCCGGGTCAAGCCCGGCAATGACGGAAGTGAGGGATGACTGAGGACGTGACATGGCCGATCCCAATGCTCTAGCACATTGGAGTCGCACCAAGAAGCTGATGCTCGCGACAATCGGCGTCTGGGCCGTCCTTTCGATCGGCGTGCCCATTCTGGTGCCCGCGCTTAATCTGTTGAACGTTCCGTATCTCGACCTTCCCTTTGGCTTCTTCATGTCGACGCAAGGTGCGCCCATTGCTTTTCTTCTCGTGACATTCCTGCTTGCGCGGCGGCAAGACCGCATCGACCGGGATCATTTCAGCGCCGGCGGATAACAGAGACGATGATGGCGCAGCTGCGCAGTGAATCCTCGGATCGATTGAGGCGCATATGCGGTGGTTGCGCGCTCGCGTTCCTGCTGTGCATCATCGCTCTGGTGCTGCTCGATGCACGCGGCATCGGGGGCAAGCTTGCCGCCATCATCATCACGTCGGTTCCGCTTGCGCTTTATTGCGCCGCCGCGCTTGCCACATCGACGGCAGACCCGCTTGAATTCCACATTGCCGGCCGTCGAATCTCCGCAGGTTTCGCCGGCATCGCCGCTGCAGCCCAGTGGAGCGCGCCGGCGCTGTTTCTGGCTGCGCCCGCATCTCTCCTCGTCGCCGGCTATGACGGGCGGCCGATGCTGATTGGATTGACCGGCGGATACGTCCTGCTGGCGGTCCTGATCGCGCCGTTCATGCGCAATTGCGGTGCGCGGACCGCTGCCGGTTTCTTTGTTATGCGCTACGGCACTGTCGCGGGCCTAATCGCGGCCGCGATGCTGTTCATCTGCTCCGTCTTGTTCATGACGGCGCTGCTGCAGACCGCCGCGGCATTCACTGCCCGTGTGCTCGCATTCGATGCGAGGATCGCGCTTGTTATCGGGACGGCAGTCGTTCTGCTCTGCGCGATTGCAGGCGGAATGGCGAGCGTGATCGCGTCACAAGCGGCGCAGTACACGATCCTGCTCATCGGCAGTCTTGCCGTATTTTTTCTCCTTGCGGCAAAGCCGTTCGATGCGCCTGCCGGGGCGCCCTACGACCCGGTCATGGAGGCCATCAATATCCTGGCGCAGGGACTGGGACTTGTACCGGCGCCAAGCCCGCGCAGCGTTCCTTATAACATCAGTATCACGGCGAGTAATCTTGAATTCATGATCTGCCTGATGGCGGGGACGGCATCGCTGCCCCATGTCGTCATGCATCCGCTGACAACGCGCGGTACGGATGGTGCGCGCAAATGGGCCGCCTGGGCGCTGCTGTTCATCACCGTCCTTTTATTCGCGCTTCCGTCCTCTATGAGGCTCGCAAACAGCGCCGCAGCTTTGGAATCGAGCGCCATCATGGCCGGACTGGTAGCGGCTATCGCCGCAACCTCCGCCGCCGCCGCGGCGAGCGCCGTGCTTCTTACCATGGGCAGTACTTTTACGCCGGGTGTTCAACATCGCGCTGAGCACTCCGCTGATGCTGCAAAGCCCCGCATTCTGCCGGCGCGTGGTCTCATGATCATCATCGCGGCGGGCAGCGCCTATGCAGTCGCAACCCAGCCGCTCGAAGGCGCTTCCATGCTGGCATGGTCGTTCTCGCTCGCGGCGGCGGGATTGTTTCCACCCCTGGTGCTCGGCATCTGGTGGGAGCGTGTGACCGCCGCGGGTGCCGTTCTCGGGATGCTTGGCGGCTTTGCGATTTCGCTCCTTTACGTCGTCATGACGCGCTATTTTCCGCAGGCGGCCATTGGCGATCTTGGCATGACCGCGCTCTTCGATCCGGCGAGCGGAAGGCCGCTCGTCGACGCAGCGCGCATTCTGGCGGATCCACGCTGGCATGCCGATGTCCCTGCGAGCCTCGCAAATCCGCTGGCCTCCAAGGTGGGCTGGTTCAACGTGGGTAATGACGCCTGCGGGATTTTTGGATTGATGTTTGGGTTTGCGATCACCATCGCGGTCTCGCTGATAGGCAAGAAGCCGACCGCAGAGAAGCAGGAGCTTGTTGAGTCAATCCGCGCGCCGAAGTCGTAGGGTGAGCAAAACGCGCCTGCGCGAATTGTCATGCAGAGGGGGTCCCGCGCGCGTTTGCCCACGCTGACCAACCGCGTGGTCTACGCCTATCTTCGGCTGCCGAGGAACTGCAGCACAATCTCGCGCCGGTGTGGCCGGATGCGGTGCTCGGCGACATAGATCCCCTCGCGCACCGGCACATGCAGCGAGACGCCGGTGACCATCGTCTTGACGTGGGCGGGCATATCATCGGCCCCTTCGGTTTCATGCACCCAACCGGCATCATCGGGCGCAATGCGCGCGAGCGCAGCCTTAAGATCGGTGCGCACATCGGGATCGGCATTCTCCTGGATAACCAGCGAAGCCGAGGTATGGCGCATGAACATCAGGAGAATGCCATCCTTTGCCCGCGACTGCGCGAGAAAGCGCGTCGCCTCGCGCGTGATCTCGGTGAATCCCTGACCTGTGGTCTCCACCACAAGCCGTGCCGCGGCGATGACCTCGGGGGTAGAGCTGTTGATATCCGATAATTCAAGGCGCATGAGCGCGCAGGCGTCTCAGGTCTTTTTCAGGATATCTTTCTGCAGAGTGGTGATCATCTCCACCAGCCGTCGCCAGACGTTCTCGATGAAGCCCATGAGCTTGTTGAGATCGCTCGCATCGGGCAATTGCAGGCCGGGCTCCGGCGGCTTGGCCGGGGGCGGTTGCGGCTGCACCACGCCGGGAAGCGGCAAGTCGTGCGCGAGCAGCTCCTTTTTGAGTGCGGCGTTCTCACCCTGAAGCCGCGCAATCTCCCCCTCCAGCGCAGTGCGCTCGTCGGGTACCGCCTGACAAGCCCAGCCGACGACACGACGGGTGCACAACGACACCTGCCCGGTGCGACCGTCGAGGCGGAGATATCCTTCATCGGCGCGTGTGAACGTGTAACGGCTGTCTTCGTTTTGTGCGCCTGCGCTGCGCGCCCACAGCACCGAGGCGCAGCAGACCACGAGCGCGACAACTGGTGCGGCCAAGCGGATCATGCCGTATCTCCTGATGATCTCGTCCATAAGCAAGCCGTGTCGGCCGCGCAATGGTTTGTCTTTCAGAATGGCGTGTTGTTGCGGGCCGATTGTTGACACGTGGGAGGGCAGTCCCTATGGTCCGCCCGGCCTTGCGGGCGACGGGATGTTGCATTGTGCCCCTAATTGGCGCGAGTGTCGAACAAATGGCCGCGCGCGAACAGGGTGATCGTGAACAGCCGTCGAACGATGAGGCCGCGCTCACCGCGCGATTCCGTCGTCTCGGTGAACAGCGCGCCCATACCGAGGCTGTCTCCCAACAAAGTCAGGGCGAGCCTCCCGCCGCCGATCCGAGTGCGATTGCCCGCGGTTTTCGGCTCTCCAGCGAGCTCGTTGCCGGTGTTCTCGTCGGCGCGGCGATCGGTTGGGCGCTCGATCACTGGCTCGGAATTTCGCCGTGGGGCATGATTGTTTTTGTGCTGCTCGGCTTTGTCGCCGGCGTGCTCAACGTGATGCGGTCGGCGGGTGTCATTCCGCAACGGACACTCGATCGGCCCAACTCGGGTGGATGAGTCGCGCGAATGGGAAGACCAGA
>Ga0306920_100010252_pt1 | contig 12565 bp, 10 predicted proteins | sample flu12Cox44000170_FD_204666 | JGI IMG/M metagenome (GOLD analysis project Ga0306920, IMG submission 204666) | Lab enrichment of tropical soil microbial communities from Luquillo Experimental Forest, Puerto Rico - flux4day.12C.oxic.44.000.170 (v2)... | ecosystem: Environmental > Terrestrial >...
AGCCTGCGGTCCATCGGCTGCAACGCCAACGGTACTCCTTATGTGCCGCCGATCATCGTGCCCAACTTCAACGCCGTATTGGTCTTCGGTGACTACGGCAAAACTACCTATGACTCGCTGCAGATCAAAGCCGAGACCAAGACCCCTAGGTACGGCCTTTATGCCTTGGTCGGTTACACCTATTCACACACCTACGATAACGGCCTGAGCGACGGGCTTGGCTCCTTGCTGAGCGCGCCGTACTTCCCGCTGCCGAACTGGGAGAAGCTCGACTGGGCTCCTTCGCAGATTGATGTCCACAATACCTTCACTGCCAGTGTGATCTATGACTTGCCCTTTGGCCGCGGCAAGCATTTTGGCAGCGATTGGAACAATGTCACGAACTCGCTCCTCGGTGGCTGGCAGTTGACCCTGATCCAGAGACTCACCTCCGGATTCGCTGACCCGCTGATCGACAGCAACAACACTTCGCAAGTTTTCTTTAACAATGGTGGCAACGGCAACAATTGGATTCGGCCTGACCAAGTGTCCGGTTGCGGTATCTACGCGGCTAACCACAGCAAACTCCAGTATATCAACCCAACCTGCTTCGTGGCGCCGCCTCTCCTAACGCTCGGCAATGCTTCTCGTGTCCCGGTGTACGGACCGGACTTCGTGAACACGGATTTTTCCGTGATCAAGCAGTTCGCCCTGCCTTGGGAGAACATGGGCCTGAACTTCCGGGCGGAGTTCTTCAATCTATGGAACCACGCGCAGTTCGGCCTGCCGGTGAATGACATCAACGCGCCCGGATTTGGGTCCGTCAACTCCACGGTCAACAATCCACGCGTCATTCAGTTCGGATTGAAGCTCACGTTCTAAACGCGCCTATCGGCGCCCGAGCATTTCGCCGCCTCCCTCGTCAGGACTCTGGCGGGGGAGGCGGTGGTCTTGCGGTAGACGCCAGCAGGGTCAGTTTTGATTGGGCGAAGACGGTGGTGCCGGCGGATTTGCCCCGCGCAGCGTGTAAACAAATTGCGGTACTTCGTGGCGTTCCCGTTGGGCCTGTTTGTCGTTTTCCTCTGAGAGATGCCGGTACTCTGCGGCTTCCCGATCCGCGTTCTCCGTGTCTCCCATTCGGCGGTAAATCTGTGCCAGGCGGTAATGCGCTTCCATCGGCGCTTCGGTGTTCTCGACGGCTTTTTGGAAGGCTGAAATGGCAGCCGCAGAATCTTCTCGTTCCGCGCAAAGAATTCCTAACTGCAAATAGGCATCGCCCAAATGCGCATCCAGTTGAATTGCGGTCTTGAGTTCCGCTTCGGCCGCAGCGGCATGATTTCGATGGCTGTCCTGCTTCCTAAGGGCTGTACCATAGAGGTAGTGCGCCATGGCACTTTCTGGATGAATGGTCACAAAACGCTTCATCCTTTCAACCCACTGGTCAGAAAGAGTCTGTTCCGTCGCTTGTAGTCTGCCGAGAAAAAGGTATGGGGTTGGATCGGAAGGGTTCACGTCGCAGGCTTCGAAGAAAAGTTGCTTGGCCTGCTCGTTGGAACGCTCTGCATACCATGCGGCTCCGAGCCCCAACATCATGCGGCTCGACCTTGCATATAAACGGTGTCCCTTGGTGAAAACCTCGATGGCCGGCTCCGTTGCGTGGTGCAGCAACAGCTCCGCACCCCAGGCAAAGAGATGCGCCTCGGTCGGCTCCATCTCTGCGGCGCGCTGGTAGTCGCGCACCGCATCGAGCGGTTGGCCCTCGCTTTCTTCGATTTCTGCAAGTCGAGCGCGCAGATCTGCGTCGTCCTTGCGCGCCAGGGCGCTTCGAATGGTGCTTTCCTGCAAGGACACATCGTGCGCAGAACCGCCCGATCGAGCACTGTCTTCTCGTGACAACGAAGCAGTCTCCTTTGACAGCGCGTTGCTATTTCGAACCATTGGACCGGAACCGTGGCCTCCCAGCGAAGTGGTATCAGTGACACCCGCGACGGTAAAGGAGGGTTCGTCCGAAAAGGCCATTTCCGAGGCATCCTTCGAGCAGCCCGACTGTGCCAGCACCAGGAGCAAAGATTTCCTGTCGTGGTCGCCGAGCACGAACGGCCCCTCCACGCATTCCGTGTATTGTGCGTATCTCGCATGGAGCGTATACCTCCCCGGGGGTACCGCTTCGAATCGGAAATGACCGCCGAAATCTGAAGACGTTTCCGCGGTCTCCCGGGAGTCGGTTCGCTCGAGAGAGACCACAACACCGACGACCGGTCGATTCTTCGTATCGCGTAGTCGGCCTTCGATGGCAGCAAGTGTGGTTTTTCCGCCGGTCTGACGGGCTGGCCTTGCGGAAGCCGCGGCCAAAAACAGAGTGATGGTACCGGCAACGAAGAACGGTCTGGCGAAATGTACACGCATAAGTACGGGAGCGAGCTCAAAAGCACAAGCGGTTTTCATTCTAACGGCGGCTGGCGGAACTCGCAATGCGGCCCGAAGCTGCGCTATTCGCCCAATGCGTGCAGTTCTTGCTTCGCCTGATCGTGGTCCGGATGCTGTTTGAGAAGGTCGTGCAAAACGGTCTTGGCCTTTTCTCGCTCACCCTGGATCGCATACACGCGAGCCAGATTCAGATAGGCCTGATCGTAGGCCGGCGCGACGTGGATGGATTGCTCGAAACTCTTCACGGCTTCGTCGGTCCGGTGCGTTCGTAGGTACAAAATTCCCAAGTTATTAAGCGGTTCCGGATAGGCGGGCCGCAGGGCAATGGCCTTTTGTAAATAACCCTCAGCTCGTTCGGTGTCGTTCTGCTGAGCGTACACCATGCCCAGGTTGTAGTTGGCTTCTGGGTCATCCGCATTCAATGCCAGAGCGCGTTCAAGGGTGGCTTCTGCCCGAGGCCAGTCTTTTTTTTGGCGATAGGCGCTACCAAGATTCTGTAGCGCGATGGAGTGTTCCGGATCGATCTCGAGGGCATGCTGAAAATCCTTTATGGCCAAGTCGTAGTTCCCTTCCCGCGCAGCCACAATGCCAAGATTGTTCCAGCAATTCGGCAAGGTACCGGGATAGCTCGAATGGAGTTTGAGCGCGCGCCCGAAGCAATCTCGTGCTTCGTTCATCTTTGCGAGTTGGAGATAAGCGCTGCCAAGACCATAGAGGGCTTCGGCGCTCGCGGGATCGTCCTCGACGGCCACACGGAAGGATTCCTCGGCTTGTTCGAAGTAGCCACGCTCATAGAAGACAAATCCCAGGGACAAGTAGTTGCGACCAAAATCGGAGCTTTCTCCCAAGCCGGGGTAAGGCAAAGCTTTCGCCAGGCGTTCGGCGTCTGTGCGGGGTACCGCGGCGAGGTCCGCCGTGAGCTTCTCCCTGGTCAGGGAGTTCTGATAAATCTTGACGATCCGTCGACTGGGATCGATCAGGAAGGAAACTGGAACGCTCATATCGCGATGACGATCGAAAAGTTGGCGAAAGAGCAGATTATAAACAGCGATGACGTCTGGCGTAGCCGCGAGAATCGGAAAAGCGTATTGGCCTGCTATGGTTTTCGTGGCACTGCCCGAGTGCGACTGCGCGGAATCCACGTCGATGGCGATGAATTGCAAGCCGCTGGTGGACCAATCGTGATGCGCTGGCTCCAGTTCGTCGAGAGCATTCTCCATGCCAGCAAGCGTTGCCGAATAAAAATGGAGGAGCACCGATTTGCCGCGATAAGCAGTCAGAGTTCTCATCTGTCCGCCAATGTCCGATAGGGAAAAATCGGGAGCGAGCAGTGGGACGAGCAGCCAGGTGTCGAAACTTGAGGGCAGGCTCACATCGCCGATGGAACTCGGCGGTGACGCGGGCCGGCCTGCGGTCTTGGCAAATGGTTCGAGCTTGCTTGGAGGGCCGCCTTCCTCAGCGAGAACTCTATGATTTAAAGGCAAATCCTGAAGTTCCTGCCGGGTGCCGTCGGGCCATTCAATCGTTGCTTTCAAAGGGGAGCGCGCAGCACCCAATCCGAAGAAAAGCTCCTTTGTATGTTGCGCTAGAAATCCGGATCCGCAACGGACCGTACGCGTCTGACGTCCGGACGCGGTTTCGACCGTGATTTTGGCGCCGATCGCATCGCGATTGCTCTTTCTTCCCGTCAGTCGAAAAGAAATGGAAGGGGGAAGATCCGGAACTACGTTTTTCAGATAGCGAAGCTGCGGACTGTTTCGGTTCTTGAGCAGGACTTCGAGCCGTCCGTCGCCATCGAAATCTGCCAGTGCAAAGGTTCGGCTGTCTTCGAGAAAGTCCATGTTTGTGACTCCGGAAATGTCGCAAAACGTACCGTCCCGGTTGTTCAAATACAGGACATTGCGCTCGAAGCCGCTCCAGGTGTAATCGGATCGAATCAAGTCGTTAATGGCGTTCCAGGCTTGCTCGTATTCGTGATTCGGTCTGGGCATGCTCGGCGAGTTCGCCACCACCTGCCTCCAGAAAAAACTGTTCAAATCCTCGCGATTTACACCGGAAACCATGCCATTGGCGATGTAAATATCGGCGAATCCATCGTGGTTAAAATCCCATGTGTCACTCGACCAGGACCAGCGGCCCATCGCGGTTCCAGAACGCGCACCGGCATCTGCAAAGTGATCGCCTTTATTTTGCAACAGGGAGTTGCCCATGGCATGTCTGCGATAGAGCGAGCGCGCGACGGCACCGGCGTTCCTCTGGAAGGCAGCTTGTTCGGAGACGCGCAGGCCGGCTGCGGCCCACATATTGGCCACGTACAGATCCTCGCGGCCGTCGTTGTCGAAGTCCATCCACGCGGCGCTCATACCCGCGCCCACGTCTTCGACGCCCAGTTCAGACGCCACGTCCGTAAACGTGCCGTTTCCGTTGTTGCGGTAAAGATTTTTCCGCCCGAAGTCGTTCACAACGTAGAGGTCCGGCCAACCATCTCCGTTGTAGTCCCCCCAGGTGCAACAGAAACTGAAGCGCGTGTTGTTTTGATCCAGTCCGGCTTCCGCAGTCACGTCGCGGAAGGTCCCGTCGCGGTTGTTGCGCATCAGAAAATTGGCTGGGCCATTCTCCGCATCGAAATAGGGCATCGGATAGCGATATTGGTCCGCACCCTGGTAGTAAGAGTAAAGACAGAAATAGATGTCCAGCCAGCCGTCGCGGTCATAGTCCGCAATCGCCGCCCCGGTAAACGTTCCCTGCGGAGGATTTCGAAACTGAAATGCATCGTGTTTCAAACGAAATTTCCCATTTCCCTGATTGAGAAAAAGCAAGGGACCTTCAGCACGAACGACGATCAGGTCTTGGCGGCCCTTATTGTCTATATCGGCAAACAAAGCGCAGGCGGTGTTCTCGAGCACACCGACGCCGGCAGAATCCGTAAGGTCTTCGAAGGTGCTGTCACCTCGATTGCGAAAGAGCCGATTGGGAAGTCCTGCGGGCTGGCACACATAAACGTCGTCCAAGCCATCTCCATCGATGTCGCCGACAGCGAGTCCGTTGTGCCCGTAAATGTCAATCCCGCTAGCACCGTCGAGAACCGTCCGCCAATGATCGACTCCCGGAATCAATTGCGAGATGTAGGAAGAATTGGCGCCAAAAGAAGGTGCGGTCAGATCCGCAAAGATCGGAGCCGATGCGCGACAGCGCTCTCCATCCAAGGTGAGCCAGCTCACAAGCTCGGGAGGTCCCGAAGTCTGGCGTTCCCAGTGCAGCTCCCAGTTTCCAATGTGCTGTTCGCGATAGAATCCCGAGCCCGTGCCCACGAGCTCGAAACCGATGGTTGTAACGACAGAGATGGTATTCGGAATGGCTGATGGCTCCGCGCGAATGCCGACCACCTGAAACTCCGCTGTAAGGATTTTTGAAAAAGCGCTGAGAGAAGAACGCAGCTCGGAAAGGAACGCCTCCACTTCCAGATCGCTTCCGCGTGCGTACCGCGCCTTCCACACCTTGATGCCGCATGTTTCGTTTATCATCCTTTCCTCGATCGGCCTCGCAGAGCCGCCGCGAAATTTGGCCCCGAACGCCCGGCGCAAAGCGGCTGTTTCCTGGGCTGACTCGAGAAGTTCCTCGGACCACGCCCGGAGCGTCGTCGCGATTTCGTCCTGATATTTCTCGGTAATGAAATCGTCAAAACCCGAAGGGACCTTGCGGAGCGTCGCATCCGTGCCCCGTTTCGACCGATATTCCGGGTGAAGCTGCAATTCTGGCAGCGCTTTAGCCTGGTCGTCCAGAAGGCGGGTAGGAAGCAAGCGAAAAGGAGCGCCAGCCGGGCAAAACGCAAACGGCACTCCCTCAAGGGATTGCAGGAATCTGCGGCGACTCCAATAGACAGGATGTTTCTTCCGCAACCCGCTCAGACCGATGCTCCCGCGAACGTCTCTGCAGAAACCGAAATCTAGCATCGCAGCCCAAAGGCGTCAAGTTCGAGTGGGCATGGGTTCGAGTGGGCATGGGACTTCGTACCGCGAGCAGTACGCACAGCCCTGGTCCTGAATTTCACCCTTGATCTGCCCGGGGTGAGAGTATAATTCTGCGGTACTCCCGCCCCACTCCGCCCGCAGTGTTCCCTTCACAACCGACACGTTTCAAGGAGAACTATCTATGGCTACTTCAATATTGGATGGGGTTCTGGCGTTAGTCACCCCGGAGATGAAGCAGGCGCTTGCTTCCCGGCTGGGCGAATCTCCAATGGCTATTCAATCCGGATTGGGCACAGCGGCTGCGGCAACCCTCGGAGGCTTAGTAAGCAAGGCAGGAGACAGCAATTTCCTCAATCAGATCATCGGGTTAGTGGGCGGTTCATCGGGCCAAAATATACTCGGCGGTCTCTCCAACCTTGGATCGAGCGGCCCTTCCGGAAGCATGAGTGACATCGTTGGCCGCTTTCTGCCCATGGTCTTTGGCGGCCAGCAGAACCAGGTGACCAGCCTGATGTCGCAAAGAGCGGGGGTCAGTTCCTCAACGGCCTCCAGCCTCTTAGAGACTGCGGTTCCTCTCATTTTGGGATTTCTTGCCAAGGTGCATGCAAGTGGCTCTCTCACCAGCAGTTCTCTGTCCAGCATGCTCAGCGCGGAAGGTCCCAATCTTCAGAAGTTCCTGCCCACCGGTTTCCTTGACAACTTCTCATCTGCCGCGGCAGGGGTTGGCAGCAGAACGATGGCGGCGGAACACGCGATGGAAGAGCGAGCTAAAGGCATGAACTGGATGGCCATTCTCGCCATACTGATCGCGCTCTTGGTGGTGTGGTTCGTGTATCGCGCCCTCGAGGGACCCAAGGTCGATACCAGGCCTGTGGCCGATGCCGCGAGCAGCGCAATTAACACTGCCGGAAATGCTGCGAATTCGGGGTGGGCCGCGCTCGGCTCGTTTTTTAAGACCAAGCTGCCGGATGGGACGGAATTGAACATCCCCCAATATGGCGTCGAAAATAAGTTGATTCTATTTCTGCAGGATAGCTCGAAACCCGTCGACCAAGACACCTGGTTTGACTTCGACCGCCTGCTTTTCGACACCGGCAGCGCGACATTGCAGCCGGCATCCAACGAGCAACTTCGAAACGTCGCCGCCATCCTGAAGGCTTATCCAAACGCGAAAATCAATATCGGGGGTTACACCGACAACACCGGCGATAAAGCCGCAAACCTGAAGCTGTCTCAGGATCGCGCAAGCAACGTCATGGCGGAGCTGGTCACACTTGGTGTTGCGTCGGATCGGCTGGAGGCCCAAGGGTACGGCGAAGATCATCCGGTTGCAGACAACAACACAGAAGAAGGCCGGCAAAAAAACCGCCGGATTTCGCTGCGCGTGACCGCCAAGTAAAAGCTCACAGACAGCAGCCATTCCGAGTACCAAACGCTTCGGAGTTCCAGCCGTTTCTGGTTCAGTAAGATTCCAGCTACGATAAGGTCCGCGAGCTGCGGCCTGTACGGAAGTACGGAATTTCCCATAGCTAGATGTCCTCGCAAGCGATAGACATGCCTCTTGGGCGCTGCTCGTTGTGAAGACCCTCTCGGTTCCGGTCGAAGGTATCCGGTGGCTCAGAGGCCACGGGATTCCCGGAAAACGCGAACCACCGTGGCCGGGTCGCGTTGATCGACATCGACCTCCGAATTCAGATGCCGCATGTCGGCCGAACTGATCTTTCCACCAAGTTCGGCCAATGCTCTGCGGAGTGCAGGAAGTCTCGCGAGTGTGTCTTCCCGAATGATCGGCACTGCGTCGTAGGGGGGAAAGTAGCGGTGGTCATCGGTCAGTGGGACCAGGTCGAGGGCCTCAATAGCACCATCGGTCGAATTCCCCACGACCATATCGACTTGCCTGCTGACCAGTGCGCGGTAAAGCAGTCCAAGATCGAGCACGGTTGGCGGCCTCGCGAAATGGAGATTGTAGGTCTTTGCGAGTCCAGGAAACCCATCTGGGCGCTCCAGAAACTCATAGCCGACGCCCACGCGCCACTTCGACGCAATCGGTGTGACGTCTGAGACGTTTTTCAGATGAAATCTTTGCGCGTCATCGTGGCGGACAACCATCGCGAAAGTATTTTCGAAGCCGAGCGGCTCGGTGACCGTCAGATGGAACCGTTGACCATAGAGCTGCTTCACGCGACGATAGATAGCAGCCGAGTCTTCACTCCCGGGAGATTCGTGAAGCACCGCCGTGAATGCCGTTCCGGTGTATTCCACATACAGATCAAGAGCGCCGGCCAGAATGGCCTGGTGAACCAGGAGCGTGCCGCCAAGATTTGTCTTGCGTTCAACGTGAATGCCGGTGCGGGCTTCAATGTGCTGCGCTAATAGCTCGGCTAAAAGCACCTGCTCTGTGAAGAATTTTGAGCCAATCGTAATTTTAGGGCCGGTTGGTGGCTTGCAACCGGACAAATGACAAGTCAAGAGACCGAGGAGCCCAATTTGGAAGAGGCGCCGCATGCGTCGTTCAGTTTCTCACGAGAAGGAGCAGCGACAAACTCACGCCAGACGCTCAAGGCATCCGGCTAGAGGAATCGCTCTAACGCACCTGAAGGCGACGCTCGAGTCGTCCCAGCGAGAAATCCGCCAGCAGCGCCAGAACGGCGGCCGGAATCGCCCCGGCGAGAAGCAGCGAATTGTTGACTAGCGCAACACCGCGGAAAATAAACGAACCAAGGCCACCCGCTCCGATCGCCGCGGCAATTGTGGCAACTCCGATGGTGATGACTGTAGCGGTACGGACGCCTGCAAGGATTACGCTGAGTGCTAGCGGAAATCGGACGCGCCACAGAATCTGTCTCGCGGTCATGCCCATCGCTTCCGCCGCTTCGAGAACGGCAGGATCGATGGCGGTGAGGCCGACGTAAGTGTTGCGTAGGATGGGCAGAAGAGCATACAACACCAGCGCGACGATGGCGGTGCGCTTGCCAATGCCACCGAGGAATGGAATGGGTATCAAAAATCCAAATAGAGCGAGGCTGGGGACGGTCTGAAAAATGTTTGAAACGCCGAGGGAAACCGAGCGCAACACCGGGCGATGCACGATGAACATCCCGAGCGGCACGCCGATGAGAATGGCGATGATCATCGCCACAAATACCAGAAGCAAGTGGTCCATCGTGGCATACAGGATTTCCGCTTGGTGGAGAAGCACGAAATCCCAGAAATTCATGACGCCGCACCCGGCCTCTCGTGAAGCGAAGCGGAGAAAGCCTGTGCCTCCGGGTGATGCAAGTTTAGAAATCTGTCCGGAGATGAAACCGCGGCAATTTTCCCCTCCTGCAGCAGGACAATCCGTGAAGCCAGGAAAAGCGCCTCCCGGAGGTCGTGCGTGACAAACACGATGGTCTTGTGCAACCGGCGGGCGAGGGACTTGAACTCTCGCTGCAATTCGGCCCTGGTGACTGGATCAAGCGCCCCGAAGGGCTCATCCATGAGAAGAATCGGCGGATCCGCGGCGAGAGCCCGAGCGACTCCCACGCGCTGACGCTGCCCACCCGAGAGTTCGCGAGGCATGCGCGGGCCATATTGACCGGGATCTAGCCCGACTAGGTTGAGCATTTCCTCGACGCGGTTGGCGATGCGCGCGGCCTCCCAATTCTCGAGTTTCGGTACCAAGCCGACGTTCTCCGCAACACTGAAATGCGGAAAAAGACCGGAATCCTGGATCACATATCCAATGCCACGGCGAAGCCGAATGGGATCCCACTCTGTGGTAGCACGCCCTTCGACGAAAACTTCGCCGGAGTTTGGGTACAACATACGATTGATCAACCGCAGCAGGGTCGTTTTTCCGCTGCCGCTCCGTCCCAGAAGCACCAGAGTTTCGCCGCGATCGATTGCGAGATTCGCGTTGGATATAACGTCGCGGTTCGGCTGATTTTCGACGCGATAGCTCACGTCCGAAAATACAATCGAAGCTTGCTGATGTTCTACCGGCGTTGCAGTCATTTCGATGGACAGCCTCTAAATCAATGTGCAGGTTAGCGCGGACTGCCAAAGCCACACTGTTTCCACAGTTTCTCCCAGATCCACATTCCGGAAGTGGCTTTCACGGACAGCGGGAAACCCAGCTGATGCGCCAGCATGCAGATTTGGCCACGATGATGGGCTTCATGGGACACCATGTAGGTGAACATCGCGGCACCCGGGGGCCACGGTCTCGCCCAACCGTCGCGAACAAACGCCTTGACGCGACCGTCCCGGCCGGCGAGGGCTTCGGCGAGCATTTGCGAGCAGCGCTTGGCACTCTCCGTCAAGGCGACCTTTGCCTGTCGTTGCGTGCAGCGGGCGCGGTCCAATTGCGGCGGTAGCCCGATGTGCGGGGCGGAAAGCCTCAGCCACTTGCGGCGGATGTTGTGGACGTGCGTGAAGATCGCCACGATCGTGCGGGCGCTTTGCCCAGGGGCTTTGGCGCGCCAAGCACGGGGATCGAGATTTTCAAGGATGAGTTGGTTGATCCGGTCGTTGACCGCGTAAGTCTCGAGCAGCGCTTGGCAAAAATCGTGGGCCGGCGAAGCAGCAGCGTGAGACATAGGATCTCCTCAAAAGTATAAAAGATTAACGCGGAACCAAGGCCGAATCGAGCCGGAAATTAGAGCTGCGCTGACATCGCCTCTAACATCAAGGTCTAAGCCGGGAAAAGAGTTTTGACGGGGAGGCCTGGACTCAATCTTTGGGTAAATCAGAAATCTCACGGAAAAATGGCAAAAACTAACCCAAATGCTGTCAGCACTTCAACTTGTGGAAAGCCAAGAGTCCAGTGAAACTGGGAAATTGGAGAGTTCAAGAATCGACGATGTTTTAGGAACTCTTAGGATGGTGCGGGCTTCGGTTGACCTCCTGGTTGGAATCTAGGAAATCGATCATAGCGGCCCAACGGGCTGAAACAACAGGCTCCGCAACAAGCTTAGCCGGGTCCATTTACTCCAGTGAGAAACCCTCCCAGGTGACCAGTCATCGTCACAAGTGCCACGGCTGCAGCCTCGACCGGCATGCGATATCGGGGTAAAGCGTTACCTCGACGTTCGCTTCTCGCATGAACAAACCACACCACCCAGATCAGCAAACTCGAGACGCATCCAAGCACCAGGTGCATCAACAGGACGCCCTTGAGCCGCTGCCCTTCGAGCTCCCACTGCCATGCGAGAATTCCGGTGATCAGAACGGGAATGGTTGTGAGTGCCGCTACAAATAAATTGCAGTGCGCTGCCGCCGCGAATTGGCGACGCTTCGTCCATTGGCCGAGAAAATCAAACAGGACGCCAATGATGAATAATGCGATCGGGAAGTGAATCAGCACGACGTGCTGCGCGTGCTTGGCGAAAAGAACCGTCTTGAAATCGAATGGATGCACGGTGGACCTCTTACTGAACGATGACTGTGCCGGTCATTTTCGGATGGACCGAACAAAAATATGGATATGTCCCGGCTTTTGTAAACGTGAACGAAAACTCTTCATCCGTGTCGAGTACTTTGGACTTGAAGACCTTCGGATCATCCGTGCTGACCACGGTGTGGGGGATATCATCGCGGTTGACCCATGTCACCGTAGTCCCTACGGGTATTGTCAGCGTCCTGGGCCCGAAACTGAAGTTATCGATCTTCACTTCCACCGTTGACGGTTTCTCTTGTGCGTCTACGATGAAGTTGCTGCGTCCTATTTTGAGTACGCCGAGTGCGATCGACAACGCCGCGAAGAGAATTGCAGCAAAGACACTTCTATTCATTGTCTTATTCCTCTTTTCATTTTCAAGGGAGTGGACTTTCCAAAGGTGCCTAGCACACCTGTTATGCCAGTGTGGAGTCCACTACCGCCAACGCCTGTTGACCCCGCACGTAACTCACGTCGGTAATACCGAGAATGCTGCGCAGTTGCTCCGCGGGCACCTTCATGGGACCCGGCGAATCTGCCTTGCCTGGCTGCGGCTGGGGAAATGCTGTTGATGCAGCGGTGTGGAAGGTTACATTGCCTTCGATCTTTTGCATGGTCTGGTGAATGTGGCCGTTCAGGACGGTCACGGAGCCGAACTTCTTCAGATACACGAGCGCCTGAGCGCTGTCCTCGGTACCCCAACCCCATTCCGGATACACCGACCACAGCGGAATGTGTGCAAAGACGACGATGGGCGTACTGGATTTCA
>Ga0306920_100010254_pt1 | contig 12564 bp, 8 predicted proteins | sample flu12Cox44000170_FD_204666 | JGI IMG/M metagenome (GOLD analysis project Ga0306920, IMG submission 204666) | Lab enrichment of tropical soil microbial communities from Luquillo Experimental Forest, Puerto Rico - flux4day.12C.oxic.44.000.170 (v2)... | ecosystem: Environmental > Terrestrial >...
CCGTAAAAAGCTTCAATTTTCTTTAGCGAATACTCTTCCACGCTGGCCCGGACGCCCTGCTTGAATGCTTGATGCAAATCCACCAGCACGCCGGCACGCAACATGCGGTCGATTTCGTCTTCGCGGGTCGCATGCATGCCCATCAAGCGCTTCATCGTACCCGGCTCGTACGCGCCGAAGTGATACACGTGCATCTTCGGATCGCTCCCGCGCCTTCGCATGATTTCATCGACCAGCCATTCAAATCCTTTTTTTTCCTCGTCGCGATTCAACGCCCAGCGCTTCTGGTAAACCAATTCTCGACCGGCATCCCCGGCCGCGAACCCAAACAAATATTGCAGTCCCTCGTCGCCCACGAAGGGGTCGCCCTCGAAGTCCATAAACACATCGCCCTTGGACGGCTCGGGCAAACGGCAAAGTCCCATGTCTTCGGCAACCGGCGGAAGCAACTCGTGCACCAGCCGGTTCGTTGTCCGCCCTTCCACCTGCACGCGGGCCTGCTCGCGCACACGCACGTAGGCTTCCCGCGATCCGTGCTTCGGTTTCTTCTCGAGGGGAAGCGGCAGCGCCGCGAGCTTTGCCACGGTCCCCACGTTCCACGCCACGAATTGATCCTGCTGCTGCCGCCGGATGTCCGCCACCAGCGACAAATGATCGTCCGCGCGCCTTCGCGCATCGCATTCGCGAAACCACCTACAGATGTGGCAGTGCTCGACCGGCTCCGGATAGGTCGGCTCGACCGCATTCATTTCCCCCGCAAACCCGAGCAAATACTGCCCCGCCTTGGTAGGGACCGCCTTCGAAGAGGCACCCCGACGGCCCGCACCAACCAGCACGCCGTCGCCCTGCTCGCGCGAACCCCATCCGACCGCCTCCCTCAGTCTCACCTTCACGTAGCGGTAATACGCCGCATACTCGGACACGCGATATTTTTCGCCCGCAAACCCTTCCCCCGGAGGTATCACCCACAGAAACTCCGGCATGGTCCCCTGAATTTTTCCCAGCAGCTCTGAATACAGCGAGAGTTGCAGAATCGTGGTGGCCTTGGTTTCCTTTGCCAGCTTGGTGTCCGCCACTTCGTAAGACCACGCCCAGCGATTGCTCGGCGCCGCCACACGCCGCAAAACATCAGGCCGCCCAAACCATTCCTCATCGCTCAGAGCGCCTTGCGCAATCACCTCCGCGCCGCGTTCCATCAGCTCGAGGGTTTCCCGAAGCAGCCGTTTCTCTTCCTCGTGGGGGAGGTGGCCGAGGTTCGCGACCGTTAGTCCCTTGGTCGACAAATGCGCCAAATATTCGCGCTCGTGCCGCTCGCCGCGCTCCCGAATCACCGCCAAATCCGGCGCGGCCCAAACCGGTTCCCTCCTCTTTCCCTGGGCAAGTTCGAGGTCCAGCGTCGTCAAGTGGCGGCATGCCAGGTGATTGCCCAGGTCGGTCGCCGCCAGCCGAATTTGCCCCGCCGCCAGTTTCATCTCGCTGTTCCCGTTCCTCCCATCGGCCGAACTTCAGGTCGCGCCGCTGGTTACTCCAAGGAAAGCCTACCGCGCCAATCCAATCCCTACAAATCCCGTAGCTTTGCTTTGATTTCAGGGAATCGGCTAGCCTCAGCCCTGACGATAAGGACTCTCCCGAGCAATGCATTATCATCATCTCCGTCGGTCGAATCTAAAAGATGCACCGCGGGCCAAGATTGTTCGTGGTGGTCCGCTGGAAACAAGAACTCGCGGCCCGTTCGACCCGTATCTTGCTCGGAAGGCTTCGAATCCATTCCCCGGTGCGCACGCCCATGCGTAGACGAATCGTTCGCGTCATGCTGATCCTGCTGCTCCTGCCGCCGGTACTGGCGGCGGTGACCGGGTGGCTTGTGGCGCCGGCGTATCTCGACCCCGTCCGGCGCGGGCTTACGCCCGACCTGATTCGCGAAGCGGATGTTTCCTTCGCGCTCACCCACGCGGACCGCGAGCGGTTCGACGTGCGCGCGCCGGACGGTGTGTGGCTGCGTGGCTGGAAGGTCACGCCCCCGAATCCCGACGGCTCATGGGTGCTGCTGTTTCATGGCGTGGCGGACAACCGGGTCGGCGTCAGCGGCCAGGCGGAATTGCTGCTCGGCGCCGGGTACAGCGTGGTGATGATGGACGCGCGGGCCCACGGCGCGAGTGAAGGCTCGATCGCCACCTACGGCTGGCTCGAACGCAACGACACGCGGGCGGCGATCGACGCCCTGTTTCATGCGGAGCAGCGTTGTCTGTCGACCCAGTACCACGGCGCCGGCAACCCCTGCCCGCTACCCCGGCATATTTTCGCGCTCGGTGAATCCATGGGCGCGGGTATTGCCCTCCAATCCGCGGCAAGCGATCCACGCATTGAGGCGGTGGTGGCGGAAGCTTCGTTCGCCAATCTGCGCGAGGCCGCCTATGATTATGCCGGATTGCGCAAATATCCCTGGCTCGGGAAGACGCTGCTGTCGCCCTTCGCGTGGACGCTCTTGTATCGCGGAGAAAAGCTCACCGGCATTCCGCTAGCGGACGTGTCGCCGGTGAAGGCGGTGGCATCGCGGGCCTTTCCGGTGCTCTTGATCTGTGATGAAAAGGACGTGGCCCTGCCTTGCCGGCACTCGCGGATGATTTACGATGCCGCGCGTGGGCCCAAGCAGCTGTGGGTGGTGCCCAACGCCTACCACACCGGCGCGCTGGGCTTTTACCCGGAAGAATTCAAGCGACGAGTGCTCGGGTTTTTTGGGAATTACAGGAACGCCGCGCACCTGGCGCCCGCCGACTAATCCCGGCTGTGTTTTCTTCTAGCACTCAGGAAAAAACGGGCGCCCGGAAGCTTCTCGCGAAGCAGCCTTGCTCGTGTTTTCCGTATTCCACGAAACGTTTACGGTGTGGCCGGTTTTTTTGGCGCCGCGGTCTTCGCTTTCGGAGCCGGCTTCTTCGCCGCAGGTGTCTTTGCCTCTCCGCCGCCTCTGCTGAGCAGCGTCAACGCGTCCTTGGCGTTAAAGGGGAAGCGGCGAACCGACTGCTCGCCAGTCGTGCTGAGTGTCACGTCTACCCGGCGATTGTTGGCCATGCGGACGGTCACAATATTCTTGATGAGCTTCTGCCGTTCCGCCGCCGACAGCTGGGAGTCCTCATCGAGCAGCTTCTTGACTTCGTTGGAGGTCATGTTTTTCTCAAAGCCGAAGGCCTTGACCTCGAGATGATCTGCGGGCACGCCTTTCTCGACGAGGTAACTCCTGGCGCGTTCTACGCGCCGTTCGGAGAGCTTCATGTTGTATTCTTTTGCCCCGCGCGAGTCGGCGTGACCTTCGAGAATCAGATGGGCCGCCGGGCGGAATTTCAAATACTGTTGGTAATCGCTCGAGAGAGCGTCGAGGGTGGCAGCTTGGCTGGCCAGCAATCCGCCGGTGGGCTTGGCCGCGGTGGGCTGCGCCGTTGGGAAGTAGACGCTGTGCAAGGCCAGCTTGACCTCGAGTTCATGGACCTGCGGAGGTTCCTTGACCTCGACGTTGCCGGAAGCGTCGCCAGTGCCGCCGCGGCCGTCGTTGACGGTGCACCTCACCGTGTAAGTGCCGGGTCCGAGGCCGGTTGAATCAAATTGCACGTTCGAGCCGCTGCCGGTGATGTTCCCGCCAGACGCGGTGTAGCTATAGGTCAGCGGATCGTTGTCCGGATCGCTGCCGTTGCAGGTGATTCCGGTGTGTTCCCCAGGGAGAATCGGGCTGCGCTCGATCGAAAGGCTGGCCGATGGCGGACGGTTGGGCCTCTCTTCCGCCTTGATGTCCGCGCTGCAGGAAGCCGTGCCGCCCCTTCCGTCATCCACCCTCACGTTCACGGTGTAGGAGCCCACGCCGACGCCCGTGGAGTTCCAGCGCGCATCCGCGCCGTTTCCTTCGACGGCGCCGCCGGTAGCGGAGTAGCTGTAGGTTAGCGGGTCGTTGTCGGGATCGCTGGCGTTGACGTGCACGGCAACCGACTCACCCGAGCCCGCATGGATGGAAGTTGGATTCACAGAGCAGGCGGCCACTGGCGGATGATTCGGTGGAGGCGGTGGACTGGGCATTCCGAAACGAAACACCAGGCCGGTGCCGGCTCGGAAATCGTCTTGGCGCCCGTTGCCGCCCAGGGCGGGACCAGTGAAGTTGGTCATGAGGTAGTCGAGCTGGGCGACGCGCCAAGCCAGAGACTTTGTCAGGACCATGTCAACTCCGCCGCCGGCGGCCAGGGCGAAGGAACTCTGACTGGTCGACCCGGTCATCTCCACTCCGCTGTGTGCGCCGCCCACCAGGAAGTGGGCGAACGGCACGAAGTAGTCGAATTTGCGCCAGTTGAGGCGCGGGCCAAAAAGGTAGCTGACCATGCTTCCGTTCACCGAAGCGGTGCTTCCCGTGAGAGGAAAGAGGCTGCGGTCGAACTTGTATCCCGCCACTTCGGCGGTTAGACCGAGCCATCGGGAGGCGTTGTAAGTGAAAGCGCCGCCGCCGCCCTGATTGCCGAAATTGTCGAAGGGGCTTCCGGGCGCCGCGTTGACGTAAAAATACATACCGCTGATCTCGTAGCGGGGCACGAGCTGGCCCGGTGCTCGGGTGTCCTTCGCGTGCGCCGCTTGGGGCTTGGGAAAAGGTTTTGGCGGAGGGAATGCGGGAATTGCGAAGATCTCTTTGGAGAAGGAAGCTTGATCGGTCGCCACCGCGTTGCTGCGTCCGAGGGAAGATTTCAGGGCGGCAGCTTCCTTGGAGCCAGAGGTATCATCGGAGGATCCGGCGGCTTTCTGTTGCGCGCACAGAGGCGACGCCAGAACTACGCTCAGGGCCGAGGCTAGACACCAATTGCGCATCTGTTCCTCCTAACAATTATTCCCGAGATCCCGCCTGATTCGCGTGCCCGCGGTGAACCAGGCGCTAGAGAAGGCGGACACTTCGGATGTGTCGCAGCTCTACCCGCTGTCCACACGTGCCCCATCGCACACAAACCTCCCCTTGTTGTGGGAAAAAACAGCAGCCGACCGGACACACCGCCGAACAGCCTATTCCACAATAACCACCTTATGCAAACGATTTTGTAGGAGCGGAACGTCGACAATGGTGGAAGTAAAATGAACGGGCCGCTCGCAACTGTCTCGGCTCACAGCGGTTTGCCCGATGGGGCGGTTCGCCGTTTCGCTTTGATCAGCACATCCACGGAGTCCGGGCGGCCATTCCAAAAGTCCAGGCGAATGCGGCCATCGGGCAGTTGCGAGACCGTGGCAGGGATGGCGCTGGCCGTCAGATACCATCCCGCGGGGAGCACGACCGCGTTGCGGGTGCGGCCGAGGCTGCGATCGAAGACCAATTCATCCCCATCGAGCCGGTAGCTAACCGGAGCGGTGTAGGACTCGGAAATCCGCAAGCGCAGGGACTGGCCCTTCTTCACCGGTGGGAAGGGAATCACCACGATTTGCGTCTCCGGGTTGACCGGCTCACCCGGATCGATTTTTGCCGCCGCAAGTTCCGCGCCGGTCACGAGCCGCGTGGGCAATTTCTCTCCGGTGTCGAGGACGTAGGCCGAAGGATCGGAAACCGTGCTGCCTTCGCGAACCACGTTCAGGTATTTATCCACGCCCGGCCGCGACTCGGTGTAGTCGTGATAGAGCCTGAACGTGTGCGTTTCGGGCTGCTCGAGGAAGTACACGATGTCACGATTCTGACGGGCGCGTTCGGCGAGGCGCTGCCGCTCACTCTCTCCGCGGAATGGCGCTTCCCAACTGCGAGACTCGGTCAGGGGACGTGGCGCCGCAAGGGGACCGGTCTGCGCCCCCAGCTTCGCGCGGAGCACCAGCGGCGCTTCGCCGGCGCCGGGATTCATGAAGCTGATCGCCATGCGCCCATCGGGCTCGGGCAAAACCTGCGAGGGAACGTTTGAGCTCACGAGTTCGTAACCGGCAGGCAAGATGACGCTGTTGCGCTTGATGCCGAGACCGCGACTGAAGACGAGGGCGTCGCCCTCGCGGTAGTAACTCTTCGGATCTTTATAGGTTTTCAGGATCAGCAGGCGGCCGCGTCCCTGGGGCGGGACGGCGCGGGCAAGATGAATTTTGATGAAGCTTTCGGCAACATCGGCATCCGCCATCAGCGGATCGTGGCGGGCTTCCGCCCCGGAAACCACTTCAAAGCGCAGCGGTTCGCCGGTCATGGCGTCGTAAACCGCTTCGTCGCTCGCGAGGCTGCCCTTGCGGATGGGATTGAAAAAAACTGTTGCGCCGGGGGTGGCGGCGGAAACTTCATAGGAAATCTTGAAACTTGCGCTATCCGGTGCGAGCAATTCGTAGCGCGTGTACTCGTCGTCTTCGCTTTGCCGGGTTGCCGCGGCGCCCTGCTCTTGCGAGCCGCGCGCGGTGGCGTAAGAAGCGGTAAGGAGAACGGCGATCAGAATCGTAGCGCGCTTACGCATAAAGCAACTCCTCCTTCCGTCCTTCTCTTCGGCGAAGGCCGGGAAGCATAATCTCTGATTCGAGCGCCAGAGTAAATCCGCGGTGCCCCCGCCGCGACAGCGCATTGGGGGTGTCCTGCGTTACACTACTTCGGCGGACTCCGATGCACAAGATCACCACCCTCGATGACCATTGGCTGGGAAGGCCGCGCTCGATCGGCACGGCCTTACTGGAATCGGACGGCCATCGGGCGATTGTGGATCCCGGCCCCGGATCCACGATCGACACGCTGCGGAAAGAGCTTGGCGCGCGCGGCGTTTCGGTGAACGACCTGGAAGCGATTTTGCTGACGCACATTCACCTGGACCACGCCGGCTCGACCGGCGCGCTCGTGAAGGAAAACCCGCGGGTGGCCGTGTACGTGCACGCCCTCGGCGCGCCGCACCTGATCGATCCGTCGAAGCTGCTGGCAAGCGCCGCCCGGCTTTGGCCGGACAATCTCCGGGAGCTCTTCGGAGAAGCGCTGCCCGTAGCTGAATCGAATCTGCGAGTCCTCGAAGGTGGCGAAACGATTACGCTCGGCTCGCGCAAAATCGCGGTGGCCTACACACCGGGCCACGCCTCGCACCACGTCAGCTATTTCGAGAACGTCGAGGGCGTCGCCTTCGTCGGCGACACCACCGGGGTATCGATCGAAGGGCTCTCTTACGTGATGCCGGCCACGCCTCCGCCGGATATCGACTTGCGGCTCTGGGATTCCTCCTTGGCTACGATTCTGGAGCGCAAACCGCAGCGCCTGTTTTTGACGCACTTTGGATTTTCCGAAAATCCCGCTGCGCACGTCGAGCAATTCCGCGAGCGGCTTCACCGCTGGATGGAAACGACAGAGAAAATCCTCCAAACGGCCAAAAACGATGCGGGGGCAATGGCTTCTTTCGTGGCCGCGATGCGCGCGGAAATTGGCGAACACCTGCCGGCGGAAGAAGTGGAACACTACGTGGCGACCGCGGGTCTGAACCTGTCGTTTCTAGGGCTGGCGCGCCATGCGCACAAGCGCGCGCAGGCAGCTTCCTCAAGCGCCAAGACCATTTCTTCATCTTGAGCGCGCCATGAAGAGCGGCGGTCAGGCGAAATGCGCCCTTCGAGAACGCCGGAATTCATCTTTGAAAATCTAAGCGGTTGATCCTGAGGAGGAAACTTCGGTCGCGCCTGAAGCTTCCGTCGCCGGCGTCTCGGGGGCTTGCAGGCGCCCGGCGAGCACCTCGGCGAGGAGGTCGACGAGTTTCTTTGCGCCGCTCGAGTCGGGATCTTTGTCCGGATTGTACTGAGCGACGTCCAGCCCCAACAGGTTTTTGTGCTTGGCGAATTCGAGGAGCGCCAGCTGCACCTCCTCGAATCGCAATCCGCCACTGCCCGGAACATTGACGGCCGGAAAATCCTCCTGCGCGATGACGTCCACGTCCAAATGAAGAATAAAGTCGTGCGCGTCAGCGTGCATGTGGACCAGCGCCTCCTGCGCGGCGCGCGTGCCACCTTTGAATTGAATGTCTCCCGCATAGCTGTGGCGCATCGGAGATTTGGCCAAATATTCCTGCTCCGGAGGATCGAGTCTTTCGAGACCGAAGAGGGCCACGTCCGGTTCGCGCACCAAGGGCTGCTCTCCCCAAAAGCGAACCAGTTCCGGGGCGCCTTTCCCGAGAATGTGCGCGACAACCATGCCGTCAATGCGCCCGGAGGGCGTGGAAGCGGGAGTGTTCAGGTCGGCGTCGCGGTCAACCCAGAGCAGATTCAAGTGGTGATAATAGCGGCGCGCGCCAGCCAGCAGGCCGATGGCCTGCGCGCAATCGCCGCCAAGGACCAGCACCAAGGCGCCGCTTTTCACCGCCAATTCGGCGCGCAGCTTCAGGTCGTTGAGGCCGGCGACGATTTCCGATAGATTGCGGGCGCGGCGATGATCCTCGTCGTCGGCAAAAAGGTGTGGCGCACAGTCGCCGTGATCGATGACCTCGTACCCCACGGTCTGCAGCCGATCAACCAGCCCGGCGGCACGCAAGGCCGCAGGGGCTTTCTCGCTGCCGAGGGAGAAGGCTGCGGCGCTCGAGGGCGCGCCAATCAAAGCAATCTTGTTCCTCTGACGGACGATCTTGACCGCCAAGTTAGGCTCCTGGTCCTCCAGCTATCCGGTGGGCGAGCGGCTGTTTCGATGACCGGAACGGAAGAATTCCCCACCCGCTCGAGTTCTTCCGGTCCTCGGCGTCCCCCGCGGAACGGTCGACAACAAAACTCTCAGCGGCGCGAAGGCGCCGCCGCGATGGTCGCCAATTCCGCCGGCAAGGTGAACCGGACGTCCTCGCGGATCAGATCCAAGTCGCGCTGATCGGTAAAGCCAAACTCCGCCAAGCGCTGGCTCACCTGCTCGACAAGAACCTCCGGTGCGGAAGCGCCTGCCGTCAGTCCCACGCGTGAAACGCCTTCGAGCCAGCGCATATCGATGTCCGACGCCGAATCGATCAGTTTTGCCGCGACGCCGCTGCGCTGCGCCACTTCCACGAGGCGGTTGGAATTCGAACTGTTCGGAGAGCCGACCACCAGGATGAGATCCACGTCCTTGGCCACCTGTTCGACAGCCTCCTGGCGGTTTTGCGTGGCATAACAGATGTCATCGCTAGCCGGCCCCTGGATGGCGGGAAATCTCTGGCGAAGACGCGCTACGATTTCCTGCGTGTCGTAAAGGCTCAAAGTCGTCTGCGTGAGGAAGGAGAGCTTTTGCGGGTCCTCGACTTCTAGCGCGTCCACGGCCGCGACCGAGTCCACCACCAGAGTGCGGTCGGGGGCTTCACCGGAAGTCCCGATGATTTCCTGATGGTCTCTGTGGCCGATCAGGATAATGGTGCGCCTCTCGCGGGCAAATTTCAGAGCCTCCAAGTGAACCTTGGTCACTAGCGGGCAGGTGGCATCGATGACTTTCAGCGCGCGCGCCTTGGCCTCGTCGCGGACGGTCGGGGGCACGCCGTGGGCGCTGAAAACCAACACCGCGCCGTGCGGGACTTCCTCGATGGCTTCGACAAAAATGGCGCCGCGGCGGCGTAACTGCTCGACGACGTAAGTATTATGAACAATTTCGTGGTGGACATAGACGGGAGAGCCATAGGCTTCGAGCGCCAATTCCACGATGTCCACGGCGCGCACGACGCCGGCGCAAAAGCCGCGGGGCCTCACGCGGAGCAGGACTTTGCCATTTCTTGGGTTCTGCATGGTCACCCTAGTCTAACGCAACGCCAAGCACTTTATCATACCTCAGCAGTTCGCCTGAGCGCATCCGCTTGGCGGTGCCCGGATTGCTCAACGGGTAGAATTGCGACTGCGAAATGCGCGGCACTCGAGCGGCGATAATGGTCTTGCTGACCATTTCAAGCGGCCGGCGAATATCTGTCGAAAAAGCGCATAGGCCGCTCGCTCAGCTCTCCAAGTAAACTTTACAGGTTCCGCGCAATTTACTCCGCCTTTCGAGCGTATCCTTTGTTGCGTTCTCCTGTGCAACGCCCGAATTCTAGGACACTTACAGGCTTGCTCAGTTTTGGCCGCTCAAAAGCACAACCTATCGCAAGCCCAGTACCTCAAATCTCCAAGTCCCTAATAACTCGGAGGCTCGAAGCCCTGTGTCCCGGGCCGGGATTTCCCTCGAGATCCGACCTCCGGCAAGACCGAAAAAATGGGTAAGAGGCAGGGGCCCATGAACCGGACGATTTTGCTTGTGGACGTGGTATCGGCGGAACGAGAAAATTGGAAAACGTTCCTCGAAGACCAAAGACACAACGTTTTCACGGCGGAAAACGCGGAATCAGCCCGCCGACTCTGCCGTCAGCTTCAACCCGATCTGGTCTTGCTGCACGATCATCTTCCGCACATCGGTGGTTTTGAGCTTTGCCGACATCTGAAAGAGGATCCCCTCAATCGCCTCACCCCGGTGGTTTTGGTTTCCGCGGCGCCGACTCCGAGAGAATTGGAGCAAGCACGTGAAGCGGGTGCGGTCGATTTCTGGGGCCCGCCTTCCTCGTTCTCGGACTGGCTAGACCGCATCCAATCGCTGTTGCGGCTGAAGAGCTATGTCGATGAAACGGCTAAGTTCGTGATTCTTGCTCTTGCGCGCAGCATCGAGGCGAAACATTCCTTGATGGACCGACAGTTGGATCGCATTGCAGACCACGCCGTGCGGCTGGGAGAGAGCCTGGGTATGAGCGAGGGAGATTTGGAGGAATTGCGGCTGGGCTGTCTGCTTCATGACATTGGGAAAGTGGCGGTGGCGGACAGCATTCTGCAGAAGCCGGGACGCCTGAATCCGCAGGAGACCGAAATCATCCGGCAACACCCGGTCATCGGAGAACAAATCTGCGCACCGCTAAAATTGCTCCGGCCTATCCTTCCGATCATTCGCCACCATCACGAGCGGATGGACGGCACGGGGTATCCGGATGGCCTCCGCGCCGAGGAAATCCCGCTAAAGGCGCGCATTGTGCGAGTTGCCGACGTATACGATGCGCTGATCAATGACCGACCCTACCGGGAAGCGCTTAGCTCGGAGGAAGCCCTGGAAATTCTCCACCAAGAGGCGGCCCACGGGTGGATTGATGTTTCGCTCGTTTGGAAGTTCACGCGAGTCTGCCGAGAGGGCGATTATCTCCCGCTGCGAGGCCGATCCATGCTGGCTTCTTACTACGCGTAACCAAGCGTCTCGTTCCTCACCATCCAACACCAAGAAGAACATTTCTCCAGATTGCCGGGCGACGCACGCTTGGAAGTAAACACGGAAGCAAAAACAAAATATGTGTTGCCGAAGCACGCCTTCGAAACCGCCCGGGTTTACGTGCAAACAAAGACGGATTCGCTCGGAACGAACGCTCGCGCGGCGATCCTGCGGATTGGCGCGCGGGAAGAAGGCACCTTCGAATCAAACGATTACCGCGAGCGTGGATCCGCCATTCGGTGTACTTCAGCATTACTGACCCCGAATGGTCCGGCGTGACGGCTGCTCGATTCTGCCGGGCGATAAAGGTTGCTCCAGGGACAAACAGGCTTTCGCCTCTATCTCTTACGCAACCCCTGGCCTTTGGAGCTAGCCTTACAAGGCACACTCGCAAGGTAGAATTAGCTCGAAGCTGAGATCACTCTCTCTTCGGGTCATGGCAAGCTCGTCCAATCCGCAAGACCGCCGCCGCAGCGAACGCGTCGTACTGCGCATGCGCATTACGGTTATCGCGGAAGACACTGAGCGTCAACGCCCGCAGTTCGAAGCCATGACGCAGGTGGTGAACGCTCACGGCGGGCCCATGAGAACGCAGACGGAGCTGCACGTGGGGCAGTCGATGTTGCTCGAAAACCCTCAGAACAAGGCTGAACAGGCCTGCCGAGTCGTGCGCGTCGACGACACCGCCGATGGCGATTTCGCGGTGGCCTTCGAATTCTCGACCCCGCATCCGAGGTTTTGGCCGGTCGTTTTCCCACCCGCAGACTGGATTGCAGTGCCGGTCTCGAGCAAGCCCGTAAACCTATTTTGACGCGCAACTCCTTTCCCTCGGCGGTGTTCGATAGAGTGATAATGGTGTCGGTTCGGAGGACGCTCTCATGACGCATGGCACGACGAGCCTTAGCAAATCCTCGCTGATCGCGGTTTCGGCCTTATTGAGCGGGCTACTGCTGGCAGGCTGCGACGAATACGTTCAAATCACCCGCGATCCGGACGTCCCTATTCATAAACTGGCCACCTGGGCGTGGCGCCCGGCGAGCGAGGCAGCAAAAGTTCATGACTCGCGCCCGGTGGTCTCCCGGGACGTGATTTCTCGCGACGAAACTGTGGTGCGCGACAGCAATACCGATAACGAAATGGTCCGCAAGCGCGTGCAGACCGCCATCGAGCAAACGCTGGCTTCCAAGGGCCTCAATCGGATTAGCGATCCCGAGGCCGCCGATTTTCTGGTGGACTATCATTTCGCCGTGGAACGCCGTAACGTCACGGTTCCCGCGGTTCACGGGGGCTATCCCGGTGTTGTTTGCGGACCGTTTGGCTGCTGGCAATCGTGGGGCTGGGGGCCAGCGGCGGCTGGCTACGAACACATTCGCTTCCGCGCAGGAACCATTGTCTTCGACTTCATCCAGCAG
>Ga0306920_100010255_pt1 | contig 12564 bp, 8 predicted proteins | sample flu12Cox44000170_FD_204666 | JGI IMG/M metagenome (GOLD analysis project Ga0306920, IMG submission 204666) | Lab enrichment of tropical soil microbial communities from Luquillo Experimental Forest, Puerto Rico - flux4day.12C.oxic.44.000.170 (v2)... | ecosystem: Environmental > Terrestrial >...
TCTTCGGTGCTGATCTCCAGGTTGCGATCCGCCAGCTTGGGATCGTAGATCCGCGGCACGATCGAAGCGGGCATATACTTGGCGCCCTCGATGCCGTGGAACGGCGAGTCGGGTTGGAGCGAGATAGCTTGGATCTCGGGGTTGAGTTCCTTCAAGCGACGGGTGGCGCCCATGAATGTGCCGGAGGTCCCAAGCACGGTCACAAAGTGAGTGATCCGGCCATGCGTCTGCTCCCAGATCTCGTTCGCAGTTCCGTGATAATGCGCCAGCCAGTTGGCATCGTTGGAATACTGGTCCGCGTAGAAATATTTCTCGGGATGCTCAGCAATGATCTCGCGCACCTGGACGATTGCGCCATCGGAGCCTTCGCCCGGCTCGGTGTATATGATTTCGGCGCCGTATGCCTGGAGAATGCGCTTGCGCTCGAGTGAGACATTTGACGGCATGCAAAGCGTCACCCCAAAATTGCATGCCGCGCCTAGCATGGCGTACGCGATTCCGGTATTCCCGCTGGTGGAATCGAGCAGGCGTTTACCACCGCTCATTTTGCCGCTGCGGAATGCATCCTGCACGATGGCGGCTGCCGCCCGGTCCTTCACCGATCCGCCTGGGTTCGTCCATTCAGCTTTGCCGTAAATCTCGGCATGCGACACGTCGGCACACACCCGCTCAAGCCGCAACAGGGGCGTGTTGCCAATGCGCTCCATGATCGAGAGGCCAATCGACGGAACCGCACGAATCGTGTTCATGACCATTTCGCTTGCTTGCAGGTTGCTGTTTCCCCTTGCGATGTGCGACAGTTGTGGTTTCCAGACCCGAGTGCGAGAAACAATTGGAGTCCGGCCAACTGGGCACTAATTGAATCTATCGAGTCCCGCTTCCAATCAGTCCTAATAGCTTAGGGGATTCGATGCGAAGGCGGTGGGATGGATTCCGCTGCGAGAGACGGCCATAACGGGCTGAAAGCAGATTGAATGGCAAAGAAAACAAAAATCAAGAGTTATGAAGATGCGGTGACCTGGTTCCGCGATCACGGCTTCGACGTGCTGGAAGCTCCCGGCACGGGCGGCCGCGTATTTCTCAAGAAGTACAACGCCTCGTCGGCGATCGAGCGCGCCCCTGATGGTGGAGTCAAGATATTCGCGTATCCGGGTTACCTGGTGGGCGGCGAGATATCCAAGCTGGTCGACTACGGTCATCAGAAGGTCCTGAAGACCACAAAGACGGAACTTCCGGCGACCGCCGATCACCTGAAAGCGCTTCACCAATATGCCGAGGAACTGAAGGAAGGTACCGGTGGCATCAGCCTCTACAATGAGTCGCTGGGCACGGTGAGCGCCCAATACAAGTACGATCGCGTCCGCGACCGGGACCTGCCAGAAACCGAGCGTCCCAAGCGGCCGTGGCAGAAGTCTCCTTCCAGCAAGCCTCCTGCATAGCTAGTAAGAGCAGTCAAAGCGAAGTCCAACGAACCGCGCCCTCACAGGCGCGGGTCTTCCTGGATTGTGCCAAGCCGTCCGCACGGCTGCGTTACACTGCTCCGACGGAGGCGGGAATGGCCAAGTTTTTGCGGACTATGTCATTGGTGGTGGCCGGGGTCGCGTTTCTCTCATACGCGGGTTTGGGCCGGGCGGCAGGTACGGCAAGCCAGGAAAATGCGATTCGCAAGGTCCTGCAGTCGCAAGTTGAGGCCTGGAACCGCCACGATTTGGAAGGCTTTATGGCGGGTTACTGGAACTCGCCCGGGCTGACCTTTTTATCGGGGGCGACAGAAACTCATGGCTGGCAGGCTACGCTCGACCGCTATCGCAAGAATTATCAGGCGCCGGGAGCGGAGATGGGCGACCTGGAAATGAAAGACATCCAAGTGGAAATGTTGGGGCCGAAAGCAGGCTTCGTCCGCGGCAAGTTTCTGCTCACGCTCTCGAATGGCAAACGGCCGCACGGGTTGTTTACGGTGATTTTCCGCGAGTTTCCAGAAGGCTGGCGCATCATCCACGACCATAGCAGCGGTGGCGAATGACGGTTAGGACCGGCTAAACTCCAAGCTACCTTCTGCCGTTAGAAGTCAGATTGGACCAAGACCTAATTGCACCCAGATCAGGACCATCCTTCATTGAACGGAGGCGAAATGTCCACTTCGCACCCTCGGTTTACCGCACGAATCGACGGTTCTCCAGAGGTCATTTTTGACCTGATGGCAGACATGCCGCAGACGGCGCTGGCCCGCAGACTGAATCCGAAAAATGTGTTGCCGGCGCGCCTCGCAGGTGTAAAATTGAGTCGGCGACTCGCCCGGATCACAGGATCGTGTGATAGCCAAATCAGGCGGTATCCGCAATTGCGGAACTGTACTGGAGGACATCGTGAGCATCACCACGGGCGACTTCCACTCGAAAGTCACCGCTTCTTCCCTTCTTGACAAAAAACAAAGACGCGAACCAATTACCTGTCTGACGGCGTACGACTACGCCAGTGCCCGCTTACTCGATGAAGCTGGCATTGACATGATCCTGGTCGGTGATTCGCTCGGCATGGTCATGCTGGGGTACGAGAACACCCTGCCGGTTACGGTCGAGGAAATGCTGCACCACACCCGCGCGGTGCGCCGCGGCGTGAAGCGCGCATTCCTGGTTGCTGACATGCCGTTCGCGTCGTACCACGTCAGCGGCGAGGAGACAATCCGCAATGCGGCACGGTTTATCAAAGCAGGCGCCGAAGCGGTGAAGATCGAAGGCGGCGAAAAGCGCGCCCAGTTGGTGGAGCGCCTAGTGGATGCCGAGATTCCGGTAGTGGGACATATCGGTCTGACTCCGCAATCGCTGCACGCCATGGGCGGCTACAAAGTACAGGGCAAATCACTGAAAGCGGTGGAGCAACTGGTCCATGACGCGCTCGCGCTGGAGCGCTGCGGAGCGTGCGGCGTAGTGCTCGAGGGCATGCCACGCGAAGTGGCGGCGTTGATTACCCACGAAATCGAAATCCCCACGATCGGGATTGGCGCCGGACCCGAGTGCGATGGGCAAATCCTGGTTTTCCACGACCTGCTGGGGCTAACCTTTGCTCCACCCGCTAAGTTCGTCAGACAGTATGCCGACCTCGGCTCGGCGGTTACGAACGCGGTGCTGGCCTACAAGGACGACGTGAAGTCGGGGGTCTATCCCTCCGACGCGGAGTCGTACCACCTGCCCAAAGACACCCTCTCGACCCTGCAGGCCATTGCAGACCGTAAGCGTGCCATGCAAGGCTAGAAGCATGCAGGTTGTTTGCCGGGCGTCGCTGCTGGTCGCGTTCTCGCTGAGTCTCTGCGCGGCAGTTGCGGCGCAGAGCACAGCGAAACCCGTGCACAAAGCACTTCCCTGGAAGCAATACTGTCACGGCGAGGTTGGCTTCTGCTTCAAATATCCCTCTTCCTGGAGCATGTTGGGCGAGATATTCAACGGTAATGGCGTGGTAGTGGCACCTCCGCAAAAGCAGGAACGCGCCTTGTGGGATGCGGTCACAGTCGCGCTGGTAATACCGTCTCCGGAGGGAGATGAGGACCCGGTCACGATCGATCAGGCGATTGAGAAGGCAGTCTCCAGCGTGCGCGAGAGTGGCCAGAGCGTCGAAACGCTACGTCGTCAAGAGCGCACGGTGGACGGCAAGCCCGCCCAGTCGGTGAGGCTGCATTACGTTGAGAAGCCAACCGGGCGTGAATGGATCGAGGAGCTGGTTTTTGTTGAAGGTCCTGATTCGGAAATCTACTCCGTGGTCTTGAAATGTGCGCCGACGTCGCTGGCGGTGATGGAACCGCCATTTTCGCGCATTGTGGATAGCTGGACCCTGCCGGAAGCGAAGCCTGCGCCAGGCGCAACCGACGAAGACGCGCCGCCAGCCAAGGCGTCCGCGGCTCCGACGGCGCCGTCTATGAGCGCACCACCCAAGGCTTCGACACCCCCAAAATAATAACCACCGAGAGACTAAATTGCAGCAGATCGAAACCGTCGGCGGGATGAAGGTCGCGTGCCGCAGCGTCACGCAGACAGGCAAGAGGTTAGGACTCGTGCCAACCATGGGTGCTTTGCACGAGGGGCATCTGTCGCTGGTCCGGGCTGCGAAATCGCAGAGCGACGTGGTCGCGGTCTCCATTTTCGTCAATCCCCTCCAATTCGGGCCGACGGAAGACTTTGCGAAGTATCCCCGCACGCTCGACCGCGACGTCGCGTTACTGCAGCAACTGGGGGTGGATTTGGTATTCGTGCCATCGGTGGCGGAGATGTATCCGCCGGGGGCTAAAACACACGTTGAGGTGAGCGATCTCAGTGGGAGGCTCGACGGCGGCTCGCGCCCCGGACATTTCCGCGGGGTCACCACTGTGGTCTGCAAACTTTTAGAGACTATTCGCCCGGACCGCGCATTCTTTGGGCAGAAAGATGCTTCGCAGGTGGCGGTACTGCGCACAATGGTCCGCGACCTCGACATGGATGTGGAGATTGTGGTGTGTCCCATCGTGCGCGAGGCGGACGGCCTGGCCATGAGTTCCCGCAATGCGTATCTCAATGGGGCGCAACGCCAGCAGGCCCTAGTGTTGAGTCGCTCGTTGCAACAGGTAAAATCTGCAGTCGGTGCGGGCGAGCGGGACGCGGAGAAGTTGGCCGCGATTGGTACCGGGACAATTACCGCGGAACCCGGCGTCCGGCTTGATTACTTCGCAATCGTCGACCCCAATACTCTGGAGCCCCTACGAGACGTGTCTCGCGGAGCCTTGGTGGCGGTGGCGGCGTGGGTGGGACCCACGCGTTTGATCGACAACATACTGCTGTAGAGACCAACTACGTCCCGGTTCTTTGCCAGCGCTTCCAGCCAGAAATCCACGCTCCCCCCAGCAACAGCACGACTGGATAGCATTCCAGCGTGTATCGAGGCTCGGGGTTTTCGAGGGTTCCCAGAAATGCTGAACGAATCACTACGAACAGCAGCATCAGCCCCAGATAGAGCGGGCGTGGGCCGCGGGCTACTCCCATGACGGCCGCAGCCAGAAACAGGAGATTGAGCACGCCCCACAGCGTCGCCAGCACGCAATCCTGGGTGTCGTCGGCGTACTCCCACCATCGCGAATTGAGCGGAAGCATCTCCGTGCGCGGGCGCAGCCACATGTCCGCGATGCGCAGCGCCGGCAGCCAGACGTAATAGCGCAACAGATGCCGCTGGATACGCTGTCGCGCTAACTGCGCGAAGCGATCATTTAACTCGGATCCCACAAAGTGGGACTTGGCGTAATCATCGAAGATGGCCTGCGTCTGGTCATGCTCCTGCTCGCTATCGAAGGCACGCGACGGCAGCAGGTCCGGGTCAACGTCGCTGCCCGGAATCTGCCAATAGATTTCTTCCGTCGAGGCGTAATCGACCATCCAGGTACGCACCCAGCGGTCGAAGCCGGTGGGAACGAATTCATCGGGATCGCTGGCATAACGCGGAGCCAGCGGTTCGAACCTATGGAACTGCCGCCAGTTTCGCATCGTCCACGGAACGAGGGGCGCAAGAGAGATGGTTAGTAGCAGCGTTCCTACCCAGAAAAGTTGGACCCGCTGCGCCGGCTTCCGCCAGATGCGCCAGAAAAGAAACAGGATGATGGCGGCGAGGAGAATGCCGCCATCCGGACGTAGCTGGATTCCGGCTGAAACCGCGACTCCGCAGCCCGTCCATGCTTTCCAGGATGCCGAGTTCTCATCCAGGTGCATGAATCCGGCAACCGCTGCATCCAGGGCCACCACAGTGAAGAAAATGCTCAGCGTCTCGGCCAGCGGAGCGACAGTGTAATTCGCGGTGAAGGGACAAAGAGCCGCCAGCGCAAAAGCAAATTGGGCAGCCCTGGTCGAGACCGTCCGGCGCGCCAGGTCGGCGATGACGAAACAGCCGGCAATATCAACGACGATTTGAACCAGCAAGACAGCGTGGTAGTGTTCTCGCCCAAACAGGGTAAAACATAGCGCGAGGAAGGCTGGGTAACCGGGCAGTCGGATCCACGTCGGCCGAACGCCCTCGGCGTGGGTAAGGCCAAAGATGCCATGATCGAGCCAATTTCGGGCAATATCGCCGTAAATCAGCGAATCGCCAGTGACGTGAGGGAATCGAAAGTAGAGCACCAAGCGCAGGGCCAGCGCCGCCAGTGTGAACACAACAAACCACTTGCGATGCTCCCGAAGGACGCCCCAGAAGGGAATAAGCTGGTACGTCGCGGTCGAATTGCGCTGGGCTTCGCGCACGAGGCGACTATAGCATCCGCCAATTCCTTCCACCGCCCCCCAGTGCTTGACCGAACCCGCGTGCTGAAGCGCTCGGCGAGTGGTTTCTCTGGAAAGCGGGTTCAAGGTATTTGAGAAACGAGGAACCCAGCCGCATCTCCATCCTATTGCCCTGTCCGCTGCCTGACGCTACGATAGATTTGCTCCCGCACAATGCCCAGTCCTAGACCAATCTTCTTCGATCCCGAACGCAAACGCTGGCGGCGTCTGCGACTGATCCTCGACACCAGCGTGATCCTGGTCACGCTGCTGGTGGCATTTTTCGTTTTCACGATAGTTCGCGGATCGTCTGTGCCGAGAATGAGCCTTCCTGACGTCAAGAAGCCTTATCATCCACTGAAAGACAGCCAGAAACGCAAAACCCAGCACGGCTCGAACCAGCATCGTGCAACGAAACAGCCCTCGACACAGGTTGCGTTGAACTCGCTGGAGGGCATCCGCGGGGCTTTCTATGTGCAGTGGGATGCCGCCAGTTTCGCCTCGCTGAAAGAGTATCACCACCAGATCGACCTGCTGTTTCCCGAATGGCTCCATGCTCTGACCGCTGACGGCCGTCTCCAGTCGGTCACAGAAACCAACGTGCTGTTCGACTTGATGGATGACAAAGGTAAGCCGCGCCCGGTTGACGACAAGGTCATGCCGTTTCTTGAGTCTGAAAAGTCGCCGATCGCCGTACTGCCGCTGGTCAACAATTTCGACCCTATCAACAACCAGTGGCAGCCAGACTTGACCGCCAGGTTCCTGGCCGATCCGGCGGCGCGTCAGCGCTTTCGCAACGAGTTGATGACATTCCTCGCGACGGATCAATACAAGGGGATCACGCTCGATATCGAGGCCTTCCCTGAGACTTCGCGGGACGACTACAAGAGCCTCGTCCGGGAACTCTACGGCGATTTGCAAGCCAGGGGACTCAAACTCTATATCGCCGTTCCAGTGAATGACAAGCAATTCGACTATGGTGCCATTGCGCAGCTCTCCGATGGACTCATCCTGATGAACTATGACGAACACTATCCGGGCGGCGCGCCCGGTGCAGTCGCCAGCCAGGAGTGGTTTGTCAAGAATCTGGAGCAGGCACTAACGGTAATACCGCGCGAGAAGATCATTGCCGCAATCGGCAACTACGGCTACGACTGGGCCATGCGGCGGGGTCAAAAGAGGGGCACACCACCCGAGGCCGTCCATAACGTCTCAGTGCAGGATGCGTGGCTCGAAGCCGAGGAGGCCGAATCCGACGTGGAATTCGATGACGATGCGATGAATCCGCACATCGCATATCTCGACGAAAACAACATTCGGCACGACGTATGGTTTCTCGACGGTGTAACCGCGTTGAACCAGATGCGCGCCGCGCAAGCGCTGGGAATCGACACGTTCGCACTTTGGCGTCTGGGTTCGGAGGACCGCTCGCTGTGGGCGATTTGGGACAAGCCAGGCGAAGCGGCAGCCACCACCAAGCTGAACGCCGTTGCTCCGGGCCAGGATGTTGATATTGAAGGCCAGGGTGAAATCCTGCACATCCAGTCGAAGCCCTCGGCAGGTGAGCGCCAGATCGTGGTCGATCCCAACACGAACCTGGTCACCGACGAGATATTCAAGACCATGCCGGCGCCATACACCGTGGACATGTATGGCAGCTCACCCAGGAAGATTGCGCTCACTTTCGACGACGGTCCCGACCCAGAGTGGACGCCCAAAATTCTTGATGTTCTGAAGGACAAGGGCGTCACAGCGACCTTCTTCCTGATCGGGGTAGAGGCGCAGAAATACCCCGGCATCACCAAGCGGATCTACGCCGAAGGTCACGAAATCGGGAACCACACGTTTACCCATCCCGACATCAGCGGCATCAACAAGCGCTACTTTGAGGTCGAGCTGAACCTGACGGAACGTTTTTTCGAGGGAAAGCTGGGCGTGAAGCCAGTGTTGTTCCGGCCGCCGTACTCGATTGATCAGGAGCCCGATACCGCCGATCAGGTGCGACCGCTGGAGCTGGCGCAGGATTTGGGCTACATCACCATCGGCGACAAAGTTGACCCGAACGACTGGCGCGACAATCCTCGTCGTCCGGCGAATGAGATCGTGGCCGACGTCCTCAAGAACCTGCCGCCCTGCGATCCCGGCAAGCTGACTTGCGGCAACATTGTGCTGTTGCATGACGGTGGTGGAAACCGCAGCGAAACCTTGAAAGCGTTGCCCCAGATTATCGACGGCTTGCGGCAGCGCGGCTACGACATCGTGCCGGTATCAGCTCTGCTGGACAAGACCCGTGCGGACGTCATGCCCCCGATTTCCGCGAATGAGCGGTGGGCCTCGTGGATCGACGGGCTGAATTTCTCGCTCTTCGCGTTTATTTCGTCACTCATCCTTTTCGTGTTCTTTGTGGGCGACGTGCTGATGAGCGCACGACTGGTGCTTATCGGTGCGTTGGCGAGCTTTGACCGCTTCCGCCGCCGCAACGCAGTCGTCGATCCCAACTACAGGCCGCGCGTTGCGGTTTTGATCCCCGCCTACAACGAGGAAAAAGTCATCGAGCGGACGGTTCGGTCGGTGCTGGACTCGGACTATCCGAACCTGCGGGCGATTGTCATCGACGATGGTTCGAGAGATCGAACCGTTGAAGTGACGCGTGCGGCATTCCAGCATGAAATCGCCGACGGACGCGTGACCGTGCTGACGAAGCCCAACTCTGGTAAAGCGGACGCGCTGAACTATGCACTGCAGCACGTGACCGAAGAGTTATTCGTGGGCATCGATGCAGACACCCTCATCGCGCCCGACGCGATCTCCAAGCTGGTGCCTCACTTCCGCGACTCCCGGGTGGCGGCGATGGCGGGCAACGCCAAAGTCGGAAATCGGGTCAACCTCTGGACGCGCTGGCAGGCGCTGGAGTACATCACCAGCCAGAACTTCGAACGTCGCGCGCTGAATACGCTAAATGCCGTCAGCGTTGTTCCCGGTGCGATCGGGGCGTGGCGCACTGCCGATGTCCGCGCCGCTGGTGGATTCCAACACGACACAGTTGCAGAGGACGCCGACCTTACGATGGCCCTCTTGCAGGCTGGGTACCACGTGAACTACGAAGACCGCGCGCTCGCCTACACCGAAGCTCCCACGACGGCCAACGGTCTGATGCGCCAACGTTTCCGCTGGTCGTTCGGCATCATGCAGGCAGTCTGGAAACATAAAGCCGCGATCAAGCAAAAGGGAGCGCTGGGCTGGGTCGCCTTGCCCAATGTGATCATCTTCCAGATTCTGCTGCCACTGGTGTCGCCCTTCATCGACATCATGTTCGCAATTGGCGCGATATCGTATTTCATCAACAAGTACTTCCATCCTGAGTCGGCAAACCCGGCCGATTTCCAGCGATTGGTGATCTACTTTGCGCTGTTCATGATCATCGACTTCATCGCCTCGACGATTGCCTTCGCCCTAGAACGCCAACAACCGGGACGCCGGCGCGATTTCCTGCTGCTGGGCCACGTCTGGCTGCAGCGCTTTGCCTATCGCCAGTTGTTCTCAATCGTATTATTCAAGACGCTGAAACGGGCGGTCGAGGGCGGATCGTTCGCCTGGGACAAGCTTGAGCGCACTGCGACCGTCAGGCAACCGGTGGGCGCGGGACGTCCGTCGCACTAACCTCGGGCAGTACCGGCTCGTCCGTGATCGGCACGTCGGGTGCCGGGTCGGTTGTGATAAGACCCGTTATGAACATCTATCTTCGTACAAACGGAACAGCCATCATTGAAGCGGCTTTATCGAATAAAGGTTAGCTACCAAACCTCATTGACCGAACTCTAGGTTCGTTCTTGCACGGTCGCCAGCCAAACCTCCTGACGGCTATATAGTAATAGGAAATTACCCTGCGAACAGTTGTGACCTGTTTTCCAGTGAGGGGACTTGTCGCTGTTGTACCAGGAGAAGCGGCGTTGTTCAATCCAGTTTCCGTACGAGTCGTTCTGATACTCGAAGCGGAAGTTATCGACCACTTCGCCGTCGCGACTGAGTATTGTTTGGGTGGCGACGGCGCCTTTTCTCCGTAGTGGAAACGGTTTTGAAATAAACGCACGGCGAACTCTGAATGGTTTCGATGGTTCGCCCCACGCGATCTCGCAACCCCCGAACTGGCCTGCCGTTCGATAGACCGTGGGCAACCCGCAATCTGACCCGCTACCTAACACCGCCCGGGTTTACTGAGCGTTGTGCTGAGTTGGTACACTGTTGCCGACATGTCGCGCACGAAATTTGTCGCCCCGTTCGTCATCCTGCTGGTTGCAACGGCGGCTTTGGGCTCCGCCTATCGGGCCTCTCCCAAGCTGGTGGTCATCCTCATCATTGACCAGTTTCGAGGCGACTACCTCGAACGTTATCACGATGAATTTGGCCCCAGTGGGTTTCGGACGTTTACCGATCGAGGCGCGTATTTTCCCGCCTGCTACTACGACTACGCTAATACCCGCACGGCTCCTGGGCATGCCACGATCGGGACCGGCACCTATAGCTCGGGGCATGGCATTTTTTCCAATGAGTGGTGGGTTCCTGCCAGCAAACGGGTGATGAGCAGCGTGGACGATGAGTCGACCAAGCTGATCGGCGCCGAAGTCGAAGGCATGGGCGCATCGCCGCACAATCTGCTGGCCGACACGCTAGGGGACGAGTTGCGGCTGGCGACACAGGGGAACTCGCGAGTGTTTGGAATCGCGTTGAAAGACCGCGCTGCCATCCTGCCGGTCGGATTCAGCGCCAATGGGGCGTATTGGATCGACCATGCAAGCGGAGCATGGGTGACGTCGACCTACTACGCAGCCGAGGCTCCGCATTGGCTCACAGCATTCAATAGCCAGAAGCGCGCCCAGAGGTATCTCAATCTCGACTGGAAGGATGCCAACGGCGAGGTGCTCGGTTCGACGGCTCCGCATGACGGACCAGACGGGAAGCCGCTTGATTTCTACGAACTGGTGGGTCGCACACCGTATGGCAATGAATACCAATTTGATTTCGCGCGCGAATTAATCCAGCAAGAAGAGCTGGGCCAGGGAACTGTCACCGACTTGCTCGTAATCAGCCTCTCAGCCAATGACCTGACCGGTCATGCGTACGGCCCGGACTCCCCGCAGATGCACGCGATGGCACTGGCGCTGGATCGGCAAATCAGCGAATTCCTGGCTTTCCTCGGCCAGCAGTACGGAAACCGTTTCTGGATCGCACTTAGCGCCGATCACGGGGTCGCGCCCACCAACGCCACCAGCCTCAAGTTGCGCATTCCCAGCGTACTAATCGCGAATCAGGACCTGCGTGCCGAGTTGAACAAGGCGGTGGGTGCGAGACTGCACAAGCCGGGCGACTACGTTCGCTCGGCGTCGTTCCCGATCGTGTTTGTCAACGATGACGCGTTCGGCGACAAAGTCACGGAGGGCGACGCCGAAGGTTATGTCTCGGAAGCCATGCGATCCATGGGGTTCGTGTACGCCTACACCAAGGAGCAACTCTCGACCGGTGAGGTCGCGCCGACGGCCACAGGCCGCATGTTCACCCACAGTTACTCGCCCTATGGCGGATGGTGGGTGATGGGGCAGCCGCCTCCGTTTGCGTTGTCGACCAAGGACATAGCGGAGCACGGATCGCCGTACAGCTATGACCAGCACGTGCCGCTGGCGTTCTACGGTGCGCCCTTCAAACCAGGGGTGTATCGCGACCAGGTTGAGCCCATCGATCTGGCGCCCACACTCGCTGTTTTGCTCGGCATCAACAAGCCGACGAACTCCACCGGTCATGTGCTGACGCAGGCCCTCGGGTCCCGAAGCGAAATGGCCAGTCCTGCGACGACGGTAGCGAAACCTCGTAATGCGCCAGAGACCCGCCCATGACCCCAGCTCCCAAGCAGCCGCTGGACACGAGCGTAAGGCTCGCTGGCATAGTGTTGAAGAACCCGATCATCGCCGCAAGCGGCACCTTTGGCTACGGCATCGAGTTTGAAGACGTAGTCACGCTGGAGCGTTTGGGGGGATTCGTGGTGAAAGGCCTCTCGCGCGAACCCATGCCCGGCAATCCCCCGCCGCGGCTGTTTGAAACCGCTGCCGGCATGTTAAACGCCATCGGCTTGCAGAATGTCGGCGTGCAAGCCTTCCTCAGCGAGAAGCCGCCTCTGCTCCGCAATATCAAGAACATCGTTTACTTCTGCAATGTCTTTGGACACTCGCAAGACGAGTATGAAGACGTGGTTCGCGCGCTGAACGATGGCGAGGGGATCCATGCCTACGAACTGAACGTCTCCTGC
>Ga0306920_100010256_pt1 | contig 12564 bp, 13 predicted proteins | sample flu12Cox44000170_FD_204666 | JGI IMG/M metagenome (GOLD analysis project Ga0306920, IMG submission 204666) | Lab enrichment of tropical soil microbial communities from Luquillo Experimental Forest, Puerto Rico - flux4day.12C.oxic.44.000.170 (v2)... | ecosystem: Environmental > Terrestrial >...
TCACCCGTACAGATTCTGAATGGGAGCTATGTTGACGCCGCAGCAATATCACGTGCTGCGTGAGAAGGGCACGGAGCGCCCGTTTTCCGGCGCTCTGACCCAGAATCATGAGACCGGGAACTATCACTGCGCAGGCTGCGGAGCGCTATTGTTCCTTTCGGGCGCCAAATTCGATTCGGGATGCGGCTGGCCGAGCTTTACCATTCCTGCCGATTCAAAGGCTGTCTCAGAGCACGAGGACGACAGCTTCGGGATGCGGAGGATCGAAGTAACCTGCTCGCGCTGCGGAGGGCACCTGGGTCACGTCTTTCCCGACGGGCCGCGGCCGACTGGCCTGCGCTACTGCATCAACTCCGCATCGCTTACATTCACGCGGGAGAAGGACCGAATCTAGACGATTCGGGGTCAAATCCGTGCTAGTGGCTGAAGGCTTTCCACAGCGCGGCGACGGCAACGACAACGGCGCCGATACCGTAAACCCAGGCACGGCCTTTAATCAATTTCTCGTGATATGGCATGCAGTCCCTCACAGTATGCGGACATTGTAGCCTTCACGTCGGTTGCGTGGTCTGGCTTTTGGTATCTCGACGTCATTCCAAACGCCTGACGCTTGCGTGCACAACAAAACCCCGTCCGTGCGGGGCGGGGTTTTGGATAAGCCAGTTGATCTGTTGAGGCCTTACGCCTTGGAGATCTTGCCGCTCTTGATGCAGCTGGTGCACACGCGAATGCGCTTTGGCGCTCCGTTGACGAGTGCCTTCACAGCCTGGAGGTTCACGTTCCAGCGGCGCTTGGTCACGTTGTGCGCATGAGAGATGTTGTTCCCGAACTGCGGACCCTTGCCGCAAATATCACATACCTGTGCCATTACGATGCTCCAGACTCTTTGGGTTTCGCGCTGCGGGTGCCGCCTCAGGCGGCTGTCCAGGCGATCAGGCTCTATTCGAGCCTCGGACCAGCTCACGAGGCGCATAACGACACACTCGCCCCTCGGCTTACCGGATCTTCAGTATACAGGGAATCGCCAGGGACGAAAAGGATGGCCTGCTTCCAGACCCCCATCCTGCATTGGTGCTTTGGTGCTGCCGACGTATCGTAAAGCTCACCAGATCTTATGGATAAATGCCCCTGATGTGGATTGCCTCAGCCACGCGGCCAATGCCGAGCATGTTCGCGGCAATACGCATTGACACATTGCGATCAAGATGGATCTTCAGCACGTCGCGGAAAGCCGTCTTCATGACCTTTTCGAGGCGATCGTAGACGTCCTTTGCCTCCCAGAACAGATGCTGCTCATCCTGCACCCATTCGAAGTAGGAGACGGTAACTCCGCCGGCGTTGCAAAGGATGTCCGGGATGATGAACGCTCCCTTTTTCTCGAGGATTCTGTCTGCGGCCGGAGTCAGCGGACCGTTTGCCGCTTCCGCGACCATGGTGGCGCCCACCGCCCCCGCGTTTTCGCCGGTGATCGCATTTTCGAGCGCGGCTGGGACCAGGATTTCGCACTTCAGCGCCAGCAGGGCGGCCGGATCCATCGGCTCGCTTCCGGGGAATCCGCTCACACGGCCGGTCAATGTCTTCATGTGGATCAACTCGGGAACATCGAGGCCATCGCGGTTATAGACACCTCCCGACGAGTCGCTGACCGCAATGACTCTGGCTCCAGCCTCGTGCAGCAGTTGAGCCGCAATTGAACCCGCATTCCCAAAGCCTTGCACTGCGACGGTGGCTCCGCGAAGAGGTATGCCAAGATGCTGACAAGCGCATTGGATCGTGTAAAAGACACCTCGCCCGGTAGCTTCGTTGCGTCCCGAGGCTGATCGGCTTTCCGGTAACTACGCCGGGGATCGTGAACCCCTTGGTCATGCTGTAGGTGTCCATGATCCAGGCCATTGTCTGGGGATTGGTGTAGACATCAGGCGCAGGAATGTCCTGGTCGGGGCCAATGAGCGGAAGAATTGCGCTGGTGTAGCGCCTGGTAAGACGCTCAAGCTCGCCCTGGGACATGTGCTTTGGGTCGCAGGTCACGCCGCCCTTGCCGCCGCCAAATGGTATGTTCACCACGGCGCATTTCCAGGTCATCCAGGTGGCAAGCGCTTTCACTTCATCGAGCGTGACCTGGGGATGGTAACGGATACCACCCTTCGCGGGTCCGCGGGCTGTGCTGTGTTGTACCCGAAAGGCTTCAAAGCGACGAATATGCCCGTTATCCATGCGTACCGGCACCGTTACCGTCAGTACGCGTTCGGGGAACTTGATCATCTCCCGTGTGTCCTGGTCCAGATCGAGGGCGTCCGCCGCGGCATCGAAATTTTCCAGCGCGACCTGGTGGGGATTATCTGCAACCTTCTCGATGAGCATCGGTTTTCCTCCTTGGCCGCACCCGCCCACTGCGCGGACTCAACAGGAGCGTTCGCTCATTCAATCTCTAGCCAGCTACTGAGACAAGTTCCTGCTCGTGAATCATCCGCGATTGGTATACCGGCGTCAGCCAGTTTCCATAAGCCTTCAAGTGCCCGCGGGTCGCCTCGAAATACAGCCTCTGTACTTCACGCGTTACCGCGCCTGTTTCTCCATCCTTTACCGGGCGATGATCGACGCGAACGATTGGGGCAATGCCCACGGCCGTCCCGGTGAAAAACAACTCGTCGCACACATAGAGCTCACTTCGATCGATCGCGCGCTCCACAATCGGCATTCCGATCTCCCCGCGCACAAGCTGCATCACAGAATCGCGCGTAATTCCCTCGAGCGCGTTTTCTGTAATCGATGGCGTAATGAGTCTTCCGTTGCGCACCATGAAGATGTTGCACGTAGCGCCTTCGGCGACCTTCCCGTTTTCATTCAGGAGAATCGCTTCGTCGAATCCGCACTGACGCGCCTCGTCGCTTGCCAGCGCGCTGTTGACGTACGCTCCGCAGATCTTGGCGCGTGGAGGAATCGCATTATCTTCGATGCGCCGCCACGAACTTACGCCCGCATGCAATCCCGTTTCGCTGTGCAAATATTCGCCAAAGGGCAGAGCAACAATTGCAAACGCATCCTGGTCGTCTGTACTCACTCCGACGCGCTCAGCAGATTTGTACGCAAGCGGTCTCACATAGACATTCGTGTGGAACCCGTTGCGCCGCATCAACTCGACCGTAATCGCACAAAGCTCCGGCACCGTTGCGGAGACATGAATGCGCAGAATGCCGCAGTTATGCTTCCAACGCTCATAGTGCTCCCGCGAGCGCAGCACAAACAGCTCTTCCTCGGCCCTGTCCCAATGCGCGCGTATGCCTTCGAACACCCCGGTGCCATAGTGAAGCGCGTGCGTAAGAATGCCCACACGCGCCTCGCTCAGAGGCATGTACTGGCCGCCAAAGTAAACAATCAGATTCGGATCAGCATCGACTTTCATGCCACCACCTCCTTGCACGATTCCCTGCAGAGTTCCCTGCCCCGGGCAAGTGCCCGCTCGTCCAGCTCATACCAGCGCTGATTCTTCACGAGGCTGCGAAGCGCCGCGTCAATGCTGGCCGGCGGCAGAGCACCGGTGACTTCGAGTAACGCGCCGAGCATGACCATGTTCGTCGCCCGCGCATCGCCGAGTTCATCCGCGGCACGCGTGAAGTTGAGCGCCAGAACGTTGACATCCTGCCGCTCGCATTCGGCAGGAAATGTATCGCCGTTGTAGATCACCCATCCGCCCGGCTTCACGCTTAGGTCGAACTTCCGCAGCGATGGCTCATTCATCGCTACCAGAACATTAGGTACCGTGACCAGCGGCGAATCGATTGGCTCGCATGAAAGGCGCACGTGACAATTTGACGTTCCGGAACGCATCTCCGGCCCATAGGAAGGCAGCCACGATACTTCGAGGCCCGCGTCGAGTCCTGCTTCCGCGAGAACTTCGCCGAGCAGCAGAACACCTTGTCCGCCGAACCCGGCCACACGGACGTGCAGATCCACATCGTTATCTTGCTTACAGGCGGATTGTTCTTCGTTGGAAAGCTCCTCACATTCAACGCCGATGATGCGCGGGATGGCTTCAAGAGCAGGAGCAGGTTCCGGCGCCGCGACCGGCTGTTTCACCTTTGTGCGATCGCAGACCACTCCCAGCGGATACGTCTTCTCCATTACATCGCGCACCCAGCGCTGCGCTTCGACCGGAGACATCCTCCAGATCGTTGGACAGGGAGACAGCACCTCAATAAACGAAAAGCCGAGTCCGCGAACCTGGTTCTCAACGGCCCGGCGAATCGCGCGCGTTGCCTGCGCGATCTGCTTGTTGTCGCCCAATCCAACGCGCTCGATGTAAACAGGGCCATCAAGTGTTGCAAGCAGCTCGCTCATGCGCATCGGGTATCCTTCGTTGGCAGCGACACGGCCCTTTGGAGTGGTGGTGCTTCTCTGCCCCAGAAGCGTGGTCGGTGCTGCCTGCCCACCAGTCATGGAGTAAATGGCGTTGTTCACAAAGATGACCGTGATGTTTTCACCGCGATTGGCAGCGTGCAGAATTTCAGCCGAGCCGATGGCCGACAGATCGCCGTCGCCCTGGTAGCCGATGACGATGCTCTCCGGCCTGCTGCGCTTGACACCTGTGGCCACCGCCGGCGCGCGCCCATGCGCTGCCTGCACATTGCCGACATCAAAGTAGTAGTACCCGAAGACGGAACAGCCCACCGGGCTGATCAGCACAGTCCGATCCTGGATTCCCAGCTCGTCGATCGCTTTCGCCAGCATCTTGGATACGATGCCGTGTCCGCAGCCGGGACAATAGTGCGTCTGGTGCTGCAACTCCTCCTTGCGCTCGTAGGTTTCGTAGAAAGCCTTCGGCTTGGCGTGCACCAGTTCGTATCCTGCTTCGAATGCTCTAGACATGAATCACCCGCTCCTCTGCTGCATATCGATGAAGCTGCTTCAGCACAAACTCGCGTACCTCTTCGTGCGACGGAACGTTGCCGCCGACACGGTTGAAGAACTCGACAGGCAGCGCGCCGTTCAGCGACAGGCGCACATCATCGACCATCTGGCCATTGCTCATTTCGACCACAACGAATGCGCGTGCACGCTGGGCGACGCGCTGGAAGTCTTCTTTTGGAAACGGGTAGAGCGTGATGGGACGCAAGAGTCCGACACTCATGCCCTTTGTGCGAAGTTCAGCCGTGACGGCCTTCAGAATGCGCCCTATGATTCCGTAGCCCACTAGAACAACGTCTGCGTCTCCGGCATACCAGTCTTCGGCCCGCGCTTCACGCTGCTCCGCGACACGGTATTTCGCTTCGAGCGCGTGAACATGCGATTCCAGATCATCTGCGCCCATGTGGAGCGAGGTGATCAGGTTGCCCCGCGTCTCGACGGTTCCCGTAACGGCCCATTCCGATGGGCGTGGCAGCGTGGCAGACGCCGCGAATTCCACTGGCTCCATCATTTGCCCCACAAACCCATCCGCGAGCAAGATCACAGGATTGCGATAGCGATCGGCAAGCTCAAACGCCAGAGCCGTAAGGTCTGCCATCTCCTGAACCGAGTAAGGCGCCAGCACGATGGTGCGATAGTTTCCGTTGCCGCCTCCCTTCACCACCTGGTGATAATCGCTCTGCTCCGAGCCGATATTGCCAAGTCCCGGGCCTCCGCGCGTGATATCGGCAATGACGCATGGCAGTTCAGCGCCTGCCATGTAACTGATGCCCTCCTGCATGAGGCTGATTCCAGGGCCGCTCGATGCCGTCATGCAGCGCACCCCGGCAGACGACGCGCCGTAGAGCATGTTGATCGCAGCCACTTCGCTCTCGGCCTGCAGAAAGACACCTCCGACATCCTGCATATGGAGCGCCGCCGCCTCCGCAATTTCACTCGCGGGAGTAATTGGATACCCGTAGAACGCCCGGCACCCTGCCAGGATCGCGCTCTTGACGATCGCTTCGTTTCCCTTCATCAGTTGCTTGCGCATGCCAGTGTCTCCTCCAGCTCTTCGTGCATGCTGCTTGCCGCGATCGGCATTCGACTGATCAGACGCAAGACGGTAATCGCTCCCGGCTCGGGACACGCTATGAAGCAGATTCCACATCCGGTGCATCCCGTTCCCCGGTAAGTCGCCGTGCGATAGCCATAGTGATTGAGGTGCTCGCTCAGATGGATCACCTTTGGCGGGCAAGCTTCCATGCACAGCCCGCACCCTTTGCATTCGTCCACATCCACTCGCAGCAAGCCTCGATCCTGCCTTTCCGCGCTCATCATGCTTCTCCTCGTTCTATCTATGCTTCTTAAGCCAATACAGCCGCTCTGCGTTGCAGGTAGTGCGAGCGCGCAGCGAAATCTTCCAGTTCCGCACGAAAGCGCGGATCCGCAACTGCAATTAACGCCTCCGCACGTTCGCGAAGCGTCTTTCCGTGCAAATCAGCGACGCCGTGTTCGGTCACCACGTAATGCACATCCGCGCGCGAGGTCACGACTCCTGCGCCCGGCTCCAGTACTGGAACGATGCGCGATACCGTGCCGCTCATCGCTGTCGAAGGCAGCGCGATGATGGGGACTCCGCCGCGAGATCGTGCCGCACCACGAATGAAATCGAGTTGCCCGCCGAACCCACTGTATGGCTTGGTTCCCAGCGAATCAGCGCAAACCTGACCGGTGAGATCGACCTGCAACGCCGAGTTGATCGCAACCATCCGCTCGTTCTGTGCAACTACAAACGGATCATTCGTGTAAGACATCGACCGGAATTCAAAAGACGAATTCTCGTGGACAAAATCGAACAGCCGCTTTGTGCCCATCACAAAGGCGGCTACAGCCTTGCCCCGATGAATCGACTTCCGCTGGCCGTTGATCACGCCTGCTTCGATCAGATCGACAACTCCGTCAGGACACATCTCGGTATGAATGCCGAGATCGTTCTTGTCTCCCAGGCAATGCAGCACGGCCTCTGAGATTCCACCGATGCCGGTCTGCAGCGTTGCGCCATCGGGAATCAGCGACGCGACGTTTCGCGCAACATCCATGTGGATCTGGGTGAAGGGCTCGGTGTGCAGTTCCAGCAACGGGCGCGACGTTTCCACAAAAGCCGATATCCGGCTCACGTGAATGAAGGTGTCTCCGTGGGTTCGAGGGACCTGGTCGTTCACTTCGGCGATGACATGCCTGGCGTATCTCACCGCGGTCATCGTGCAGTCCACCGTCGTGCCGAGGCTCACGAAACCATGCGCGTCGGGAGGCGTGACCTGCATGAGCACAACATCAAGCGGCAACGCTCCGCTCTCAAAGAGGCCCTCAACCTCGCTAAGGAAGATCGGAGTGTAATCGGCGCGGCCTGCCACCACTGCATCGCGCACATTCTCGCCCAGAAACAGTCCGCGATGACGGAAGTGCCCTTCGAATTCCGGGCGCGTGTATTCCGCCTCTCCCAGCGTCTTCATGTGAACGATCTCGACGTCGATGACATCGGGAGCACGCGCCACCAGCGCATCAATCAGCGGCTTGGGAGTTCCGCAGGATGGCTGAACCCACACTCGATCGCCGGAGCGCACCGCTTTAAGCGCCAGCCCGGCGCTCATGCACTTCGATTTGTATTCCTCTCTCCAGCTCAAAGTCGTTCACTCCTGTCTTCTCGAGCAGGCCACAAATGTCGGTGCCCTGAGCTCGATGAAACCTGCCCTGAAGCCCGAGATATATTCCTCCCGGGTCCGGGGTGGCGACTGTGATGACAGTCACCCGTCAGTCCTTGGGTAATTGGAGAACAGGGACGAGATCGCGGAGGTGCGGGCGCATTTGCGCAATGAGTTCGAAATGAAGGCGTTGATGTTGAGTCGGAATTAGCTTGGGCCGGTTTGCAGACTATTTCCTTCCCTCAACGCATAATGGCTCTAGGGGCAATGCAAACGCATGCGGCGTCTGCGCAATCAACCTCTCTCGGACACACGGCAGCTCGTCCCCGCACGATTCCAAATAGCGGGACAAAAAGTGAAAAAATCACCCGAATTCATCCCATAAGTCATTTCACAAGAAGACTCTGCGGCTAAGTCCAATGACAAGAAGACTTTGGCGACGCATCTATCTCGCAACCACTTGAAAACAGGCACTTTAGTTGCAGAGTCGGGGCGGGGGGTAGGCTGCGAAACAGGGTACGAACCGGGGACATCCGTGACATCTTGAACCGTACGCACATTCCTCACACTGCAATCAGGGCGCATCACTTTTCCTGTGTTCCTGTGGACCAGATCGCAAGCTGCTGACTTCCAGGGACTTCCTTTACGAGCCTCCACAGGAACACAGAAAAAACGCATCAAAAAACATCAAATATCAAGTCATTGAGCATTGCGAAGAAGCGTCTTAGTCCTGCTTCGATCGCGGCGCCCGTAGATGACCAGGACTCACTTGGGCCAGGCACTCGTTACTTTGACTCGCCAGCCTTTCGAACCGATTCGAACTCGTCGCCTGGCTGCCATTCAATCGTCTTTGGCTGTTCGCTTGCGAGCCATCCGAGAACAAACCCGAAGCGGGCAAGTTGGGCGTTCCCGCGGAAGTCCCAATCTGGTCGATACTCGTCGGATGGCTGGTGATAATGGTGCGCAACGTAGTCGTCAAACTGGGCGCGTCCCCACGCCTCATCGTGCCCTTCAAACAAGCGTCCCTGGTCGATGGAAAAAGCGGGAACGCCGGCATGAGCAAGCGAGAAGTGATCTGAGCGAAAGTAGTGGCCTGCTTTAGGGTCCGGGTCGGGCATGAGAGCAATGTTGAAAGACTTCGCTACGGATTGGATCACCGGCCAGAAGTCGAGGCGGTCGGCCCCGTTGAGATTTACAGAGCGAGGCATGCCGATCGGCAGGAGCATGTCGTAATTGAGATCGAGCGCAAAGTGGCCTGCGGGTACGGGAAGGTGCGTTCCGAGGTACTGTGAGCCGAGCAGACCCTGTTCTTCTCCGGTAACCGACGCGAAGTAGACAGCGTGCGGCGGGCGCGTGGACGATTGCGCGTAAGCGCGCCCCACTTCGAGCAGGATTCCGCAACCCGTGCCATTATCGGCCGCACCGTGGTAGATGTGGACGCCGCCCGCATCGCGATCGATGCCGAGATGGTCGTAATGCGCGGTATACAGCACGGCGTGACTGGACTGAGATGAGTCTGCCCCAGGAACACGGCCAACAACATTGGCGGAGGTGTAATGTCGAACCCGGCTCTCAACATGTCCCTTCAGGCGCACATTCAGTTCCGCAGCATGGAAGCCTGGCTTGCCCGCCTTTTCGATGGCCTGATCGAGATCGCCGAGCCCAGCCTGTGTGAAGATGCGCTGGGCAACATCGTGCTGAATCCACGCGGCCGCGCGAAGCGTGTTGGTGGAGTCGCCCTCGAGGTAGCTCTTCTCAATGGCCTGTGAGTTGCGGACCACCTGCCAGCCATAGCTGGCGAGATCGGTGCGGTGAATGATAAGGACTCCGGCCGCGCCGCGACGCGATGCCTCTTCATACTTGTAGGTCCAGCGGCCGTAGTAGGTCATTGCCTGACCCTTGAAGAACTTCTCGTCGTCGGAGGGAGGTTCATTGACGATGACGAGAGCCACCTTGCCTTTAACATCAACTCCCGCGTAATCGTCCCAACTGTATTCAGGCGCGTGGATGCCGTAGCCGACGAAAACAATGGGCGCGTCGATGTCGGCCCTGGACTGACCGGTCTGGTCTTTGGCAACAATTTGCGAACCGTATTCAAGGTTCACAGGCTGGCCCGTCGAAGGCACAAGCGCGAATCTGGTTTTCTCTTCATCAGTGTGAACTGCGTAGAGCGGAACGGACTGGAAATAAGTACCGTTGTCTCCGGCAGGCTCGACTCCTGCGAGCGCGAACTGAGTGGCGATATACTCGGCAGCGATCTCTGCGCCGCGCGTTCCTGGACCGCGGCCTTCCAGCAGATCCAGAGAGAGAAAGCGCACATGCGCGCGGATCTTCTCGGGATCGATGGACGCCGCGGCAGCGCGGCCCGCCGGCGACAGCCCGGAGATGATTGGAACCGCGGTTCCGGCCTTTGGTGTGGCGGGCTGTTGGGCCGATCCGCCAACAGAGAGTGCAAGGACAATGAACATCAAGGTGAGCATTGAATGACGGCGCATTGACTCTCCGGACATTAGAGCTGCGAATTCACAGATTATTTTGTGGATGGGCTCGCAGGCAACGCGGAGCGCGAAGACAAGGGAAGGAGCCCAGCTCGGGAAAGTACCTTGCGCGTGAGTCCCGTCAGCGCCATCTTCTCAGCTTCAGCGGGCGAAACCCATCGGCGGTGATTGACTTGATCCGCAGCGGCATCCAGCTTATCTTCGGCGACATCGCGGACGCGAACAACGTAGTTCACTTGCATGATCACGTGTCGAACCGTCATGCACAGTTCACGCTCAGGCACCTGCGCGCTGCGCAGGAACGGAAGCTGCCACATGCTTGCCATCACGGTTTCAGAGGCAGAGCGCTGTTCGAGCAGGATCCTTGGTGAGCCGTTTTCGGCGAAGCGCATGACGAGCGCGCAGGCCACCTCTCTGTTCATCATGCCCGGCCGCTCGGGGGTGCGGTGCTCGCCTTTTGTGCTGCATTCCGTGGTCCACGGGCAATTGAGGCACTGTGGATTGCGCGGCGTGCATACAGTTGCGCCGAGTTCCATCAGAGCCTGATTGAAGTCCCCGGCGCGAGCCGGATCGACACAGCTGCCCACAAATACCTGTACTTTGCGCCTGATCGCAGCTTCAGCTGTGGGGTCTGAGGACTCCCAACCTTTGAGGCGAGAAATTACGCGCTCCACATTGCCGTCGACCACGGCGATATGTTCTCCGTATGCGATGCTCGCAATAGCAGCGGCGGTGTAGGCGCCAATGCCCGGCAATTTGCGCAATTCCGTAGCTGATGAAGGAACGCTACCGCCAAGTTCCTGAGCAACGATCTGTGCCGCCTGGTGAAGCATTCGGGCGCGACGATAGTAGCCGAGTCCGCTCCAGAGCGCGAGCACATCCTGCTCGCTGGCGCTTGCTAGGTCCAGAACCGTTGGGAACCGCTCTAGAAATGCGTTGTAACGCTCGATGACAACCGCAACCCGTGTCTGCTGAAGCATGATCTCGGAGACCCAGATCGCGTAGGGGTCGCGGGTGGCGCGCCATGGCAGGTCGCGCCGGTTGCAGTCGTACCACTCCAGGATAGAGCTTCGCAACCGGGGAAGCATTTCTGGCATTCGGTTGCGCTGCGCCATTTGATCAGAATACGCCATTCCGAAGAACGCTCATGCTCGGGCAGCAAAATCTTTGTCCCCGAGTCTAATCATCTCTGGCGCTTGCGAAGGCAGGTTCCCGGACAAGAACGAGAAAAAAAGATCACATGCAACAGAGACTGAAGCCTTGCAAGCTAATCGCGTTGGAGTGATTCCGCTTGGGTCGTATCCTTATTCGCCTTCTTTGGGGCGCGGCCGGCAGTGCTCAATGCGCAGGTCAAGATCTATCCCAGCATGTCTCCGACTATCGTCGGCGCAGCACTGAGAGCCCTCTCAATCTGCGACTGGTCCTTGCCTCCAGCCTCTGCGATCTCCGGCTTGCCGCCGCCAGAGCCGCCAACAAGCTTGGCGACCGCACCCACGAGCTTGCCCGCCTGAATTCGCTTCGTCAGGCCGGGCGTGACACCAGCAATGATGGCAACCTTTCCCTCAGGTTGAGCTGATGCGAGAACAACGATTCCATCGCCGAGCTTCTGTTTAAGGTTGTCAACGAGTGTGCGGAGTTGTCCGCGCTCGAGCGAGTCGGCGCGATGCGTCAGCACTTTCACTCCCTTGATTTCAACCGCTCGCCCGATCGCGTCGTCGAGTGCGCTCGCAGCAGACTTCATGCGCACTTCTTCCAGTTCCCGGCGAAGGCGCTTGAGTTCGTCTTCCTGGCTGGCAAGCTTGGCTCGCAGCGAGTCGGAGAGGTTGCCGTCGGCCGAAGGCGCCACCTGGGCGGCGAGCTGCGACACGGCGAAGTCGCGGCGGAATGTATCGAGCGAGCCGTAGCCGCTGATGGCTTCGATTCGGCGCACGCCCGACGACACAGCACCTTCGCTTGTGAGCTTGAGCAGGCCGATTTCACCAGTGGCTGCAGTGTGAGTGCCCCCACAGAGCTCAGTCGAGAAACCATCGGAGAGCTTCACGACGCGCACTTTGTCGCCGTATTTCTCGCCGAAGAGCGCCATCGCGTGATACTCATTTACGGCCACATCAATCGGCACGTCCTCAAGCGTCTCGACGCGTGCGTTCGAAAGCACTTCACGATTGACGATAGACTCGATTTCTTCGAGTTCTTCGTCGGCGACCTGCGCAAAGTGAGAGAAGTCGAAGCGCAGCCGCGTTGGATCAACGAGTGAGCCAGCCTGCTTAACGTGTGTACCGAGAACCTGGCGCAGAGCAGCATGAAGCAGGTGCGTGCCAGTGTGATTGCGCCTGATCGCGTCGCGTCGTGCTCCGTCGACGACCGTGTTGACGAGATCACCGACGGCGAGTGGGTGTTTGAGTAAAGCTTTATGCGCACGGACGCCTTGCACGGGAAGAACACAGCCGGTGATTTCGGCGACGGTCTCATTGCCGTCG
>Ga0306920_100010257_pt1 | contig 12563 bp, 9 predicted proteins | sample flu12Cox44000170_FD_204666 | JGI IMG/M metagenome (GOLD analysis project Ga0306920, IMG submission 204666) | Lab enrichment of tropical soil microbial communities from Luquillo Experimental Forest, Puerto Rico - flux4day.12C.oxic.44.000.170 (v2)... | ecosystem: Environmental > Terrestrial >...
GGCCTGGTACGACCTCGTGAGCCAGGCGTTCGCGGTCTTCCTGCCGGTGCGCAGCGTGGGCGTGATGGGCGACGGCCGCACCTACGACCACGTGGTCGCGCTGCGCGCCGTGCAGACCAGCGACTTCATGACCGCCGACTGGGCCGAGCTGCCGTACGCGCTCCTGAAGCGCGTCTCGACCCGCATCATCAACGAGGTGCGCGGCATCAACCGCGTGACCTACGACGTATCGTCCAAGCCCCCGGCGACGATCGAGTGGGAGTAGTCGCGGCGCGCTGGCCGCGCTGACACTGGCCGCGTGCGCGGGGGCGCTGTCCGGGCTCGCGGCCGCCGGGCTCGCGGCCGCCGCCCCCGCTGGCGACCCGCTCCGGGAGGCGCGCGGAGGTGTCACCATCGACTGGCAGGCCGGCACGCTCGCGGCCACGGGCGGCGCCGCCGCCGACCTCGGCATGCCGAGCGTCGACCTGGCCCGGCCGGGCGCGACGCGCCGGGCGACCGCCGCGGCGCACGCCAAGCTGCGGAGCGCGCTCGGCGAGCTGCCGGTGGGGGCGTCAGGAAAGCTGACCGGACCGGAGATCGAGCGCGCCCTCGGACGCGCGCGCGCCGCCGACACGCAGTACCAATCGAACGGCGGCGCGGTGGTCCGGGTCGAGGCCCACTTCGGGGACTGGCTGGACAAGGCCCCGTCCTCCGAGCCCGTGGCCGTCCTCACCGTCCCGGCGATGCGGCTCGAGGCCGCGCCGGCGGCGCGGATCGCCGGCCGTGACGGGCGGATCGGGGCTGCCCTCTACCGTGTGGGGGCCGCGCCGGCCGAGGCGCGCGCGCTGCGCGCCCGCGTCGACCCGAAGGGGCGGCTCGAGGTCCCCGGGGACGCCGGCCTGTCGGAGAGGCTCGCGCAGGGCAGGGTCGTGATCTACGTTCAGAAGGTCCTCCGATGAAGACCCGGATCGCGCTCCTCGCCTTGGCGCTCGCGGCCCCGCCGGTCGCGCGCGCGCAGCCGGCGACCTCCGCGCCGCCCCCCGGCCCGCCCGCGACGCCGGTGCTGGCGCCGGGAACGAAGCTGGTGAGCGGTCAGGCGCCCGTGGTCGGCGGCAACGCGGCGGGGGCCCGCGAGCGCGCGCTCGACGACGCCATCCGGCAGGCCGTCGAGCTCACCATCGCCGAGATCGTGGACCCGGCGGCGCGCGCCGCCCAGGGGAAGACAATCAAGGCGCTGCTCGCCCGGGCGCGGAGCTACGTCCCCCGCTACCGGACCCTCGAGGAGGGGGAGACGAACGGCGTCTACGCCGTCCGCCTCGAAGCCGAGGTCGACGAGCTGGCCCTTCGGCGCAAGCTCGAGCCCGCGGGCCCGGTCGCGACGGGCGCGGGGCGGGCGGCGGCCCCGGGCCTGGCCGTCGTCCCCGGCGATGCGCAGCCGGCCTCCGCGTCCCTGGCAGCCGGCCTCGCGTCGGCGCTCGCGTCGGCGGGGGTCAAGGCGCGGGCGGGCGATGCGGGCAGCGTCCCCGCGCCGGGGCTGGCGGTCGCTCGGGTCACGGCCGCCGCCTCGAACGAGGGCGAGGCGCGCGGCACCGGGCGGATCGCGATCGCGTGCCAGGGCGGCGTGCAGCTCATGGCCCTCCCCGGGGCGTCGGCGACCGAGGAGCGGGCGACGGCGCGCGTGTTCGTGGCGGCCGGCGCCGGCGCCGACGGCGAGGCCGCCCGCCAGGACTGCTTCGGCCGGCTCTCGGCCGAGCTCGCCCCCCACGTCGCGGCCAAGCTCGGCGCCGCCGGAGCCGCATCGGCCGGCGCCGCGGGCGGCGACTTGCGGCTCGTCACCGTCGACGCCGATGTGGGCGAGGCGGCCGCCGTCCCCGCGCTGGTGCGCAGCCTCCGGTCGGTGGGGGCGGTGTCGTCGGCCGAGCTCACGCGGGTCGCGGGCGGCCGGGCCGAGGTCCGGCTGCGCGCCCGCGCCGCCACAGGCACGATCGCAGCCGCGATCCCCCGCGCCGCGGGCGCGACGATCACGCTGAGCGACGTCGAGGTCGCAGGCGACGTCATCCGCCTGCGCGCGCAGCTGCGCGCGCCCGTCGCGCCCACGCCGGCGCCCGCTCCAGGGACAAATTCAGGGACCAATCCATGACCCACGCCAAGCCGCGCCGTTCGCCGCTCCGCACCCTCGTCCTGCTGCTGCCGCTCGCCGCGCTCTTCGGTTGCGCCCAGACGCTGTCGTCGGGCGCGATCGCCATGCGCGTCGACTGCAACGTCCCCGACGCCACGCTCTGGATCGACGACGCGCTCGTCGGCACCACGGCGAACTGGAAGAACGGCGAGAAGCAGATCCGGGCCGGCTTCCACCGCATTGAGGTGCGCCACCCCGGCTACTACTCGTTCTTCCAGGAGGTGGAGCTCCCCGGGGGCAGCCACGTGGTCGTCACCGCGAAGCTGCGCGAGCTCGTCGAATAGCTGCTAGCCGAGCTGCTCGCAGAACTCGATCTGGCGCGGGACCTTGTAGGGGGCCAGGTTGCGCGCGCAGTGGTCGATGATGTCCTCGGCGCGGCACATCCCGGCCCGCACGACCCGGGCCACGACCATCGGGCCGCCGAGGTCGTCGGTGACCACCAGCGCCTGCGCGGCTTTGACCTTGGGGAACGCTTCCAGGCACCCCTCGACCTCGCCCAGCGCCACCCGCTTGCCGTCGACCTTGACGAGGTCGTCCTCGCGCCCCGTGATGGTGATCCGCCCCCCCTTGTCCTGGAGGCCCAGGTCGCCCGTGCGCAGCCAGCCGTCGGCCGCGACGCCCCCGACGGGCGTCCCGTCGTCGCGCTTGGGGAGGTGGATCTTGGGCACCGCGACCGTCGACAGCATCGCGGAGCGCGCCCAGATGGGCCCCGGCTCGCCGACGGCGACCTTCTCGCCCTTGGGGCCGGCGACGCGCAGCTCGGCCCCCTCGAACGGCTTGCCCACCGTGCCGGGATCGCGCCCGGCCCGATCGGTCGCCAGCGGTCCCGCCTGCGTGCTGTGGTAGCAGGAGATGAGGCGGATGCCGAACCGCTGCTGAAAGCTCTCGGCGATCCCCGCCGGCAGCGTCGACCCCGAGCTCAGGAAGCGGGCCCCCGTAGTGCGCAGCGGCTTGACCGTCGGCACGCGCACCAGCGCGCCGTAGAGCGCGGGCGTCCCCGCGAAGAAGTCGATCTTCTGCTCGCGCAGCAGCTTCGCGATCCGCTTGGGCGAGATCTCGTCCTCGAGGAACAGCGTCGTCCCATGGGCCAGCGCGGTGAGCAGGCCGAAGTCGAACCCGTAGCTGCCGTGCAGCGGCATCGCGCACAGCACGCGGTCGTTCTCGGTGACGTCCAGCGTCTTGCCGATGGCGGCGGCCGCGGCCTTGAGGTTGGCCGCAGTCTTGACCACCCCTTTCGGGTCCCCCCCGACGGTGGCGGTGAACTGCACCAGCGCCGGCGCGCCCGCCTCGGCCCCGAGGCTTCCGATCGGTCCCCGCTTGTAGAGGCTGCAGGTGAGCAGCGTCCCCTGCAGCCGCCGGCGGTTCTCGGGGACGAACTTCGACGGCGGGCCGGCGGGCGGGCGGGCCACCACGGGGCTCGCGTAGTAGGGGAGGCCGGCCGAGGCCTGTCCGGACTCGCCGCCGCGCGGGCGGGTGATGAGCGCGCGCATCGGCGCCGCCTCGAGCACCATCTCCAGCTCGCGGTTGCCAGTGGTCGGATCGAGGGGCACCACCACCGCCCCGATCTTCGAAAGCCCCAGCGTCAGGATGACGAAGTCCGGCACGTTGCCGAGCATCAGCCCGACCCAGGCCCCGGGCCCGATGCCGAGCGCCGTCAGCTCCTGCGCGCGCCGATCGACGCGATGAAGGAACCCGCGCCAGGACAGGTACGTGTCCCGGTAGACCAGCGCTTTGCTGCTGCCGCGATCAGCCGCGACTTTCGAGAGCCATTCGTAAAGCTGCATGCTGCGCGCCGCCTGCTCCTCCGACGCGGCCGACAGTTTATACGCCGACGCCGCCCGACCACAAGACCGCACATGCGACCGCAGCGACGAGATCCGGGCTGGTTGTCGACGGGGCTGGTCGACGAGGAAGGGGCATCAACGCGCCGCGAGGAGCCGGGGCGGGGCGCGCTCGGCGAGGTACTCGCTGACGATGTGCCGGCCGACGTAGGTCGCCTTGATGCGCCAGTCGGGCTTGTTGCCGAGGACGACGGCGAAGGCGATGGCGGGGTGGTCGGCCGGCGCGTAGCCCACGAACCAGCTGTAGCCGACGTAGCCATGATCCGTCGCCGCCGAGAGGGTCCCGGTCTTCCCGGCGACGTCGACGGGGAGGAGCCGCTGGCCGCGCTTGTTTCGGAAGGTGCACTTGGCGGTGCCGATGCGCGTCGTCAGCTCCATCATCCGCCCGACCTCGGCGGCCGCTGCCGCCCCGACGGCGCGCCGCGGGCTGGCAACGGGGAGAGCGATGCGCCGGCCCTCGGGGCCCACGGCGCGCTCGATCACCGTCGGCGACGGCATCTCGCCGCGGTTGGCGATGGTGGCGGCCAGCAGGGCGCCGTGCAGCGGCGACAGCGTCGAGTGCCAGAACCCGGCGGCCGCGCGCGCGAACTCCAGCCCCTCCTCGGGGACGTCGAGGTGCGACGGCTCGACGGGGATGTCGAAGGCGATCGGCTCGCCGAAGCCGAGCTCGTGCCCCACGCGGGCGAGCCCGTCGGCGGTCAGGTGGCGGGTCACGAGCTTGGCGATGATCGCGTTCTGGGACTTGCCGATGCCGAAGGCGAGCGTCTCGCAGCGGCGGTCCAGGCTCGGCACGTCGATCAGGTTCTCGGGGAGGATCGACGACACGCCGCCGTGAAAGCACGTGCGCGTCCCCCCGGAGACGCCGCTCGTGACCAGCGCCGTGGCCGATACGACCTTGAACACCGACGCGGCGGGCGCCCAGGGGCGCAGCGCGAGGTCGGCGGCCCCGAGCCGGGGATCCGCCGCCGACCGGCCCACCATCGCCAGCACCCGGCCGTCGGGGACGGAGATGACCACCGCGCCCCCGTAGGGGATCTGGAACGCTCGCAGGACGTCGTCGGTGCTCTGCTGCAGCCGGGGATCGAGCGTCAGGTCCGCCCGTCCCCCGCCCGTCAGGTCGGCGACGTAGCGGTTGCCGGCGAGCCGGATGGTCTCGGGACGGACCTGCTGGGCGGCGGCGGGGGAGGCGCCGGCGGCCACGGCCACCAGCCCGACGAAGCCAAAAAATGTGCGGGACATGGTGACACGGTCATACATGTAGGATAAAGTGTCAAATTATCCTCCCCTTGATGCCTTGGCGGGTTTGACCTAGCCTGCTCGGCCGGAAGACTGTGGCGCGAAATCCGCGAGATCCCAACGACACCTCCGAATCGGACCACGTCCGGGCGAAGACGGTCGTCACCAGCATCAGCCGCATCTCCGAGAAGCCCACGGGCAAAGAGGCGTGCCTGGTGGTCATCTACGGGATGGAGCTCGGAAAGAAGTACAACCTCAACTCCACGTCCCTCGTGCTCGGGCGCTCATCGAAGTGCGACATCCAGATCGACCAAGAGTCGATCTCGCGCAACCACTCGAAGATCGTCAACACCGGCAAGTCGATCCTGATCCGCGACCTCGGCTCGACGAACGGCACCTACGTCAACGACGAGCCGATCGACGAGTACGTCCTGCGCGACGGCGATCTCATCAAAGTCGGCCGCACGATCTTCAAGTTCCTCACCGGCGGCAACATCGAGAACGCCTACCACGAGGAGATCTACCGCCTCACCACCATCGACGGCCTGACCCAGATTTTCAACAAACGATACTTCCTGGATACGATCGAGAAAGAGCTCGCCCGCGCGCACCGCTACCGACGCTCCCTGTCGCTGGTGATGTTCGACATCGATCACTTCAAGAAGATCAACGACGGTTACGGCCACCTCGCGGGCGACTACGTGCTCAAGCACCTCGCCCAGACCGTGCGCTCCAAGATCCGGCGCGAGGACTGCTTCGCCCGCTACGGCGGCGAAGAGTTCGCCATCGTCCTCCCCGAGATCGACGGCGCCGGCGCGCTGCCGTTCGCCGAGAAGATCCGGCAGATCGTGGAGCGCACCGAGTTCCGGTTCGAGAACGCGCGCATCCCCGTCACGATCTCGATGGGCGTCGCGACGGTGGACCCCGATCTCACGGAGGCCGCCGCGCTCATCAAGCGCGCGGACGAGCGCCTCTACGAGGCAAAGGCCAGCGGACGCAACCGCGTCTGCGCCTAAGTCCGAGGGCAGTGATCGGCTGGTCGACGCGGCTTCGCCTCGGCGACCAGCGGGGGCGAGGGGGGACGCAGAGGCGGCCTACAGCGCATCGCCGAGCAGACCGCCGCCCAAGCCGCCGGGCGGTCCCCCCTACCTGATGCTGGGTTCGAGGACGCCGTCCTCGTCCACGCGCTGCTCCGTCTTGGGCGTTGCTTCGCGCGGGGTGCGGGTGCGGTGGACGGCGGGCGTCGGGGTCACGGGCGCCTGCGGTGGACGGGCGGCGGCCTCGATCTCGACCTTGCGCAGAGTCGCGAACAGCGGCGAGGGGAGGTTGGGGACGACGTAGACGGTCTTGGTCTCGTAGCCCGCCTTCTTGAACACGAACTCGACGGCGGAGTCGCTGTAGGGGACCTCGATCGAGAGCGGGGTGAGGCCGAGGGTCTTGCCGTCGCCGCGCGCGATCACCGCGCCGTCGGGATCCGAGTTGAAGTTCACGCGCACCGAGTTGGGGTGCAGCGGGAGCGGGGCGGCCACGGGGGGGCGCCGCGGCTCGCGGCCGGGGAGGACGAGGACGATGGCGGCGCCGATGACGCCCGCGACGCCGAAGGCCAGGAAGGCGGTGCTGCGCCGCTTGGGGATGAGGTTGTCGATCAGCTCGCCGCGCCCCTCGCGGAAAGTCGACGGGATACCGCTCTTGACCTTCTTGCCCGACCCCAGGCCGCTGCTGGAGCCGTAGCCGATCTGCGACAGGTTCTGATCCATCTCCGCGCGCGCCATCGGCGCCGCGGCGCGGGCGATGCCCGAGAGATCGTCGGGGATGCCGACCTCGGGGGCGGAGGCGCTGTACCCTTCGGGGTCGAGCAGCGCGTCCCGGAGCTCGGCCATGGTCTGGAACCGCTGATCGCGATCCTTGGCCAGCACCCGGTAGAGGATGAGGTCGAGGTATTCCGGAAGGTCGGGAACCACGCTGCGCACCGACGGCGGCGGCATGGTGACGTGCTTGACGATGATCTCGCCGTAGCCTTCGCCGCCGAACGGCACCTTGCCCGTCAGCATCTCGAAGATGAGGACGCCCAGCGAGTAGATGTCGGCGCGGTGATCGATCTCGATCTTCCCCTCGCACTGCTCGGGGGACATGTAATAAGGCGTCCCCATCACCGAGCCGGTCCGCGTCTTGTGCGTGACCTTGAGCTCGCCCATGGTCAGCTTGGCGAGGCCGAAGTCCAGCACCTTGACGAAGTCGCGGTTCTGGCCCCGGTGACAGAGGAAGATGTTCTCGGGCTTGAGGTCCCGGTGGATGATCCCCTGCGCGTGCGAGGCGTTGAGCGCATCGGCGATCTGGGCGCCGATCGACAAGGCGCGCGCATAGGGAATCTGGGTTTCCCGGCGCAGGCGGTCGGACAGCGACTCGCCCTGCAGGTACTCCATGACGAAGTAGAACTCGCCCTCCGGCGTGTTGCCGAAGTCGGCGATGTCGACGATGTGCTCGTGGCCGATCTGGTTGACGGCCTTGGCTTCCGTGACGAAGCGCGAGACCACATCCGAGTTCTTCGAAAGCTCGGGATGGATCGCCTTCATGGCGACCTTCTTCCCGATCACCGGGTGCTCCGCCAGGTACACGACCCCCATCCCGCCCTCGCCGAGCTTGGAGGTGATCTTGTAGTTCCCGATCGTGTGACCGATGTCGATCATCGAAAAATCTTCTGGGGGCCTCTCTTTATAGCGGTAATTGTATAGCTCCGCACGGATATAACGTCGGAGAAGCGCCCGTATTTCAGCCGAAAAGAATCGACCGGCGCTGCGCCAAAAGGTCCGCGATCATCCCGTCTATCGCGCTGCGGACCGACTCCGCGACGCGTGTGGTCACCTCCTCGTCGCCCGTGGCCGGAGGGGCGATGGGCGGCCCGATCTGGATTGTCCACTTGGTGGGCACTGGTAGCAATCCGAGGGGCCCAAGCCATGGAAAGGTTGGGGTTATCGGAATGTAGGGGATGCCGAGCGGCTCGGCGAATCGCGTCACCTTGGCGATGACAGGGTGGATCTCCTCGGCGCCCACGATGGCCACCGGCAAGAGCGGCACCTGCGCCTTGTGGGCGAGCCGCACGAAACCCCCGCGCCCGAACCGCGCCAGCCGGTAGCGCTCGCGATAGAGCTTCCCGACACCCTTGAGCCCCTCCGGAAAGACCGCGACCAGCTCTCCCGCCGAAAGCAGAGGCAACGCCGTGTCGGTCGAGGCCCGCACCCCCCCGATGCGGGCGATGACGTTCGCCATCCAGCCGGCCCGGAACACGAAGTTGGCCACCAGCGGCCGGACGCGCCGGTGGCGGGGGTGGTCGCGGTAGAGGGCGTAGAGCAGCATCGCCCCGTCGTAGGGGATGCCGCCCGAGTGGTTGCCGACGAGCAGGGCCGGGCCGGTGTCCGGGACGTTCTCGAGGCCGAGCAGCCGCACGCGAAAGTAGCGCGACCACAGGAATTCCAGAAGCGGCGCCGTGCGATCGAGGAACGTCGGGTCGTGGCCGCTGTCGGGCAGGTCCTGCACCCGATGGCCGATGGGGCCGTACTTCTCGCGGATGGTGTCGAAGACGACGCCGAGCGCGCTCTTGACGGTCGGATCAGGCATCGGATCAGGCATCGTCGAGATCCGCCGGCGACCCACCGAGGGCCGCGTAGACCGCGGCGAAGTCAGGCGGAGGGGGGACACGCCAGGCGAGCGGTTCGCCGGTGACGGGGTGGGCGAACCCCAGCCGGGCGGCGTGCAGCAGGAGCCGCGGCGAGGGGCGGGGCGTTCCGCCCGCCCGGCGGAGATCGCGGACGTAGACCGTCTCGCCCACGAGCGGGTGGCCGCGCTCGGCGAGGTGGATGCGGATCTGGTGCGTCCGGCCGGTCTCGAGCCGGACCCGGCAGAGCGTGGCCACGACCACAGGGCCGGCCGGCGCGCCACGAAGCTGGCGCAGCGGCTCGACGTGCGTGACGGCGTGCTGCCCCTCGCCCGGGCGGCGGGTCGAGCCGCGGATACCGTCGCCGCGGTCGGCGACCAGGCGGGACTCGATGCGGAGCTGCGGGACGTCGCCCTCGGCGACCGCGAGGTAGGCGCGGTCGGCCTCGTGGCGCTGGAAAACGCCGTGGAGCGCGCGCTCGGCCAGCCGCGTCTTCGCGAAGCAGAGCAGCCCGGAGGTGTCCTTGTCGATCCGGTGGACGACATAGAGAGGGGTGGTGGTGGCGCGCTTGCCGGCTTGACGCCAGACGGCACGGACCAGGTCCATCGCCGTGCCGGACTCTTTCCGCTCAAAGGGTACGCTCGAGACGCCGGAAGGTTTCTCGACCACTACCAGGTGGCCATCCTCGAAGACGATCCGGAAGCCTTCCGGCGCTCGGTGCGGCCGCGGGGCGGTCACGTCGATGGCGATGGTCTGCCCGGCTCGAAGGCGAGCGGCCGGGTCGAGGGCCAGCGCCTGATCGAGGCGGACCTTGCCGGTCGCGCACAGGCGGCGGACGTCGTTCCAGCTCTTGCCCGGCAGCCGTCGCCGCAGCGCCGCCGCCAGCGTGCCGCCGGCGTCTTCCTGAGCCACGAGCATGGTCTCCGCGCCCCCGTCCGTCCGCCGCCGCTCAGCCACGCAGGAGGTCGGCCACGCGGGCCAGCGCCGCGTCCAGCTTGGCGGGCTCAGACCCGCCCCCCTGGGCCATGTCGGCGCGGCCGCCCCCCTTGCCGCCGACGGCCTTGGCCACCTCGCCCACGATCTTGCCGGCGTTGAACCGGGCCACGAGGTCGGGGGTGACCATCGCCACGAGCGCGATCTTGTCCCCCTCGACGCCGGCGAGGACGATCACCGCGGATCGCAGCTTGTCGCGCAGCTGATCGGCCACCTCGCGCAGCGCCTTCGCATCGGCGACGTCGGCGCGGGTGGCGAGCAGCCGCACGCCGTCGATCTCGACGGCCTCGGCGGCCAGGTCGCGGCCGCCGCCCGAGGCCAGGCGCCGGCGCAGCTTGTCGAGCTCCTTGTCCTGCTCGCGCGCGTCGGCCTGCAGCTTGGTGATGCGCGCGGCGACCTCGAAGGCGCCCGCGCGCAGGAGCCGCCCGGACTCGACGAGCTCCCCTTCGAGCCGGCGCACGTAGCCGAGCGCGCCCGCGCCGGTGACCGCCTCGATCCGGCGGACCCCCTGGGCGATCCCGGTCTCCTCGGTGATCTTGAAGAACGCGATGTCGCCCGTGCGCGCGACGTGCGTGCCGCCGCAGAGCTCCTTCGAGTCGCCCATGGTGACGACGCGGACGGTGTCGCCGTACTTCTCGCCGAAGAAGGCGATGGCGCCGGCCTGCTTGGCCTCGGCGATGGCGAGCACGGCGGTGTCTGTGGCGACGTTCTTGCGGACGCGCGCGTTCACCAAGTCCTCGACCTTCCGCCGCTCGTCGTCGGAGAGCGGGGCGCCGTGCGAGAAGTCGAAGCGCAGGCGGTCGGGCGCCACCAGCGAGCCCTTCTGCGTGACGTGCGCGCCGAGCGTGTGCCGGAGCGCCCAGTGCAGGAGGTGCGTCGCCGAGTGGTTGCGGCGGATGTCGTCGCGCCGCTCGCCGTCGACGCTGAGCTCGACGGTGTCGCCCACGCGCAGCTCCCCCGAGTCCACCTCGCCGAAATGGACCCAGAGCGTCGACACGGGACGCCGGCAGTCCCGCACGGTCATGCGGGCCTTGCTCGACGCGATGGCCCCCGCGTCGCCCATCTGCCCGCCTTGCTCGCCGTAGAACGGCGTCTCGGCGACGACCAGCCCGACGTCCTTGGAGAACGGACCGACGCTCTCGACCTCCTGGCCCTCCGCCACCAGCGCGACGATGCGCGAGGTCGCGTCGGTCCGCTCGTAGCCGAGGAACTTGGTGGCCCCGACGCGGTCGGCGATCTTCTGGAACACCTCGCCCACCACCGTCTCGCCGGAGCCCGAGAACTCGCTCCGCCGCCGCTGCTCCTCCATCGCCCGCTCGAACCCCTTCTCGTCGACGGAGTAGCCCTGCTGCTCGGCCACCACGCGCGTGAGGTCGATCGGGAAGCCGTAGGTGTCGTAGAGCATGAACGCCGTCGCGCCGGGCACGACTTTGTTGGCGCCGCCGGTCGCCCCTTTGGCCTGGAACACGCGTTCGTCGAGCAGCCGGACGCCGCGCTCGAGCGTCTCGCGGAAGCGCGTCTCCTCCTCGAGCGTGACCTTGGCGATGAGGCTCGCCCGCTCGCGGAGCTCCGGGTAGACACCGCCCATCCGCTCCACGACGTCGGCGGCGACGGTGTGCAGGAACGGCGCTTTGATGCCGATCAGCCAGCCGTGGTAGATGCCCCGCCGCATGATCCGGCGGAGGACGTACTCCCGCCCGGTCTTGTCCGGCGACACGCCGTCGGCGATCAAGAACGCGGACGCGCGGGCGTGGTCGGCAATCGCGCGCAGCGACACGCTGGTTCCGATGTAGTCGGCGGGGACAAACGTCTTGCCCGACAGCGCAGCCGCGCGGTCGATGAGCGGGCGGAGGAGGTCGGTCTCGTAGTTCGAGCGCACGCCCTGCAGCACGGCGCAGAGCCGCTCGAGCCCCATGCCGGTGTCGACGGACGGCTTGGGCAGCGGTTGCCGGTTGCCCGGCCCGATCTGCTCGAACTGCATGAACACCAGGTTCCAGATCTCGACCCAGCGATCGCAGTCGCAGGCCGCCCCCTCGCACCGCCCCCCCGCGGCCTCGGCGGCGCACGGGACGTCGTCTCCCTGGTGGTAGTGGATCTCGCTGCACGGGCCGCAGGGGCCGGTCTCGCCCATGGCCCAGAAGTTGTCCTTGTCGCCGAGCGAGATCACGCGCGCGTCGCCGACGTCGGCGATCTTCTTCCAGAGCGCGCGCGCCTCCGCGTCCGACTCGTGCACCGTGTAGACGAGCCGCTTCGGATCGATGGCGTAGTCGCGTGTCAGAAGCTCGTAGGCGAAGCTGATCGCCTCGGCCTTGAAGTAGTCGCCGAACGAGAAGTTCCCCAGCATCTCGAAGAAGGTGTGGTGGCGGGCGGTCCGTCCCACGTTCTCGAGGTCGTTGTGCTTGCCGCCGGCGCGGACGCACTTCTGCGAGCTGGTCGCGCGCCGGAACGCCGGCTGAGCCTTGCCGGTGAAGTAATCCTTGAACTGGTTCATGCCGGCGTTGGTGAACAGCAGCGTCGGGTCGTTGTGCGGCACCAGCGACGCGCTCGGGACCTCGGTGTGTCCCTGCCGGCGGAAGTAGTCGAGGAAGGCGCGGCGGACGGCCGCGGAGTCGTGCGAGGCGGGCATGAAGCGGTGAAGACTAATCGCCCGGGGCCGCGTCCTCAACATCGCCGGTCGGGCTGG
>Ga0306920_100010258_pt1 | contig 12561 bp, 11 predicted proteins | sample flu12Cox44000170_FD_204666 | JGI IMG/M metagenome (GOLD analysis project Ga0306920, IMG submission 204666) | Lab enrichment of tropical soil microbial communities from Luquillo Experimental Forest, Puerto Rico - flux4day.12C.oxic.44.000.170 (v2)... | ecosystem: Environmental > Terrestrial >...
CTCCACGTCTACCCGCGAGGCAAGGGCGCGCGCGAGGAAGTCGATGCCGCTACGCGCGCTCATCATGTTCCCGCCCAGATAGGTCAGGATGAGGAAGAACAGTTCCGTGCTGGCATATTCGTCGAGTTCGCCACCATAGAGGAACCGCAGCGTCGGATCGATGACGTAGTCCCGTAGCTCGGGCGTCAGCCGCCGGTCGGCGTAGCTGCGAACCGTTTCGGTGTCCGATCCGCTGAGCTTGCTCAGATCGCTGTAGTCAAGCTTCGGCTTGAGTTTGCGGGCATCGCGGAACAGCCGGGTCGCCACCAGCTTGGAACGCGTGCCCATGAGCGGTGTCATCAACGCGTTCAACGGCGCTCCGGAGCGCAGCGTGTGGACCTGCCCGTCACGGAGGAATCCGATGGCGTTGCTGTAGGCGACCAGCTCGTTACCCACGCCGAGTTCGTCGACCAGCGCGAGCATCTCCTTGTAGCGGGTGGTCACGGTGCCGGCCCCGCGGTCGAGGACATAGCCGCGTTCTGTGATGGTCGACATTCTGCCGCCGACGAGCGAGTCCGCTTCGAGGACCTTGACTTCATAGCCGGCCTGGTGCAGGCGAAACGCGGCGGTCAGACCCGCGATGCCGGCACCGACGACGATGACGCGTTCGCTCATCGGGCCACCGCCTGAGCCGACGCCTGGTGGGGGTCGCTGGCGAAATCCCCGGCGATGGTCAACGCCCGCAGGCGACCGGCCTGGCCGGCGCCTTCGACCCCGAAGCTCATCGTCGGCGTCGATCCATCGCCGGCGAAGTACAGGCCGGGTATCTCCTCACATCGGCCGGGCAGCTTGGGGCCGTGGGTGCTCGGGTTGAGCCACCCGTACGGGTGCACCTGCGTGGCGCGTTGGACCGTCGCGTTCTCAAGGCCCGGGTAGAGCCGTTCCTGCAATCCGAGCAAGCTCTGGACGGCGCCGTCATGCCCGCCCAAGGCGTGGTATTCGTCCGACATGTGCTGGGATTGCGCGGCCAACAGGAACTTTCCCTCCTCGGTCGATCCGGGAGACACGGCATGCATCGGGAACACGTACCCCCGGTTGGCGCCCTGCTCGTCGGTGATCATGGTGATGTTGGCCAGGCCGTTGGTGACATCGCGGTCCAGCAGTGAATACGTGCAGCAGTCATAGCCCTTCACCGAGTCTGCGTGCTCGACCGCGGCGCGCACCGCAGCCGGCATGTTCTTGAGAATGCGTGCGATCCGCGGCGTACCGGTGGCCAACGCGACTGCGCGGCCGCGGATCTCAGCGCCCGACTTGAGCACCACACCGGCAGCGCGGCCCTGCTCGATCAGCACGTCGTCCATCGCTGCGGATCGCAGGATCGTGCATCCCTTGGCTTCCAGGGCGCGCGCTAGCGGCAAAACCATGCCCTCCCACGGATCCGGCGCCGGTGAGGTGCAGAACGCCTCGCCAAAAAGCAGCGTGCGGATCTTCGTGAGAATCCCGTAGGCGTTGAGGATCTGCTCGGCCACATCCACCGGAATCTCGCTCACCTTGGCGGCCAGCCCACACATGATCTTCGCGACGACAGGGTCCGCGCCGCGCTGCTGCAGCCACTCCGCCAGCGGCGTCTCGCTGAGCTGGGAGATCTGCGTCCAGGACATACCTTGCACTTCGCGCATGAGCTTCTCGAGCCCGTCGCGCTGATCCTTGATCGGAAGCGCGGAGATGTCGGCGAAGGTGTCCACGATCGCCGCAGGCGAGGTACTGACGCTCAGTGTGACGGTCGAATGATCGGCCATCCGGTGAATCTGCAGCGGAGGGGACACGTCGAAGCTGACAGGAGCGTTGAGGTACTTCGCAGCAGAAAACCACGATCCGCCACCGAGGCCGGGCTGCCAGATCGGGTGCTGAACAAAACCGCGGCTGCGGCCAACCTGTACCGCGCGTAGCGACCAGCCGACCTCAGGCGTCTCACATATCAGTATCGGTTGTAGACCTTGCTCGAGCAGGGTCGCCGCACAACATAACCCGGCGATACCGGCACCCACGACGACGACATCGGCATCGTTGCCCATCTGCTAGCGCTCCCTCCACGGGTACACTCAGGACTAATATCTACTAACAGTAGATATTAGCAACAGCGCAGACGCGGCGCAACAAAGAAAGTCGATCTCAGCAGTTACCATCTGATCTATGGACGCATCACCGCCGACGCACGGCACCAAACGGCCCCATCGGGGCCGCACAACACGGGGACGTCCTAAATCGCCGTTACTGTCCTCGCAACAGATCCTCGACAACGCGTTGGCTGTCATCGACGAGGACGGAGCCCACAAGTTCAGCATTCACCAGGTCGCCCGACGACTCGGGGTCCAGCCCGCGTCGATTTACTACTATTTCGCGGACCGCGATGAGCTGCTGGCGTCGGTGTGCCTGCGGGTGCTGCAAGACGTCCACGTCCCTAAGCGGCGTCCTGCCGAGTGGGGTGCGCGCCTGTTGCAAGACGCCGTCGCCTACTTTCGCGCGCTGAGCGAACACCCGAATCTGGCCGCGACGCTGCTCAACGAACGCAGGACCCGCGCCGGCGCGGAGGACCGGATGGAAGATGCGCTGGCGCAGCTAAAGGATGCCGGGATCGCTCCGGCCGACGGCATTGCTCTCATCGACTGCATCGAGGGTATCGCGTTGAGCTGGATCGCTTTTCAGCGCGTGTCGTCGGTGGACATCGATGCGGAGAGCTACCCCACCCTCGGGGCCGCGTCGAAGAAACAGAAGTATGACGAGTCAAGTTACAAGCGCAGCATCGCAGCCTTGATTGACGGCTGGCAGTCGACCTACGCCGCGGGTACCGTCAAGCGCGCCCCCCGGGCATCGGCGTAGCCCATCGCGTCGGCAGCCGCCGCTTACGGGGAGCGATTGCTGCTCAGTGGGATCCCAAACATCTTGCGCAGCGCTTTCTTGTCGACCTTGCCCACCGCGGTCACTGGCAGCTGGGTGAGGAGCTCGATGCGGTCGGGGAGCTGCCATCGGGGAAAGCCGACTGCCAGGAGCTGCTCCCGTATCGTCTCGAGGTCGATCTGCGCACCCTCGTGCACCACGACGCAGGGCAGCGGCCGTTCGTCCCAGGTGGGATCCGGTATGGCGATGACGGCGGCGTGCGCGACGCCGGGGATGTCGCAGATCGCATTCTCCATGTGCACCGATGAGATCCACTCGCCGCCGGACTTCACGAGGTCTTTGCTGCGGTCGGCGATGGTCAGGTAGCCGTGCGGCGAGCCGACGGCGATGTCCCCGCTGCTGAACCAGCCGTCGTCGCTGAACTGCTCGGAGGCCACACCGCCCAGATACTGACGGGTAATCCATGCGCCGCGCAGGTGCACATTGCCCATCGTCTGGCCGTCCCAGTCGACCGAACGCCCGTCATCGTCACGGAGGTCAACGGAGACAAGCGGTAGTGGCAGCGCCGCCTGCTGACCGGCTTCGCGGTCGACACGTTCGTTATCCCACTGACGCATATGGTGTTTCGGCCACGCCACGCCGACCAGCGGCGAGGCCTCGGTCATGCCGTAGGCCTGAATCATCGCCACACCGAACTCGTTTCGGAACGCGTCGACCAACGACGCGGGCGGCCGGGCACCGGCCGTAACAACATGACGCAGGTCCGGAAGGCGCAGTCCGCGGGTGCGCAGATCCGCCGCAATGGCGTGCCAAATCGTCGGAACGCCGGCGCTGAAGGTCGCTTGCTCGGCGATTAGCAGGTCCACGAACGCCGACGCATCGAAGGTGCCGCCGTAGAACACCTGCTTCGCGCCGACCGCCGCCGCGGCGTGAGGAAGGCCGAAGCAGTTGGCGTGGAACATCGGCACCATCGCGCAGGTACAGTCGCCCGGACCTATCGCCATTCCCGCGCCGGTCGCAATCGTCAGCGCGTGTAACACCGTTGAGCGGTGCGTGTACGTCACGCCCTTCGGCCTGCCCGTCGTGCCGGTGGAGAAGCAGATTCCCAGCGGGCTGCGTTCATCGATGTGCGGTGGCCGGTAGAGGTCAGTCTGGTTGCCGATCAGATCCTCGTAGGCCACGACGTTGAGCAGTGATGTCGCAGGGACGACGTCCCCGAACACGATGAGCGCGCGAAGCCCCGTCAAGCGGTCGGCGATCGCTTCCAGGAGCGGCAACATCTCGGCATCCACCAAGATGGCCTTGTTGTCGGCTGTTTCTATGGTGTACGCCAAGTCATCGGAGGACAACCGCGGGTTGAGGGTGTGCAGCACTCGCCCGGCGCACGGGATGGCGAAATAGGCCTCCAGGTGCCGGTCGGAGTTCGCCGCGAGGGTGGCCACGACTTCACCGTGACCGATATCGAGGTCGGGCAGCGCGTTCATCAGCCGGGCGACGCGGGTGCCGAACTCCAGATAGTTGTAGCGCCGCGTGGTGCCGTCCGTAGCACGGGTGACGATCGGGACATCGGCGGCGAACCGGATGGAGTGTTCGAACAGCTGGTTGAGTGTGAGCTGGTCGTGCGTCGGCAGCATCGCGTCTCCTATCCCTGGGTGTCGGTCAGTTTCCCGTTGGCATCGCGAATCTCGGGAGCTGTCACGCGCGCACGACCGTCACCGAACACCGCGTCGCGGTCGGCTAGAGCGGGTTTGAGGCCGCGGGCGCCGATCGCGCCGAGGAATTGTTCGGTGCTTTCCGACAAGTGCGCGCGGGTATCCATCTCCGCGGCCATCCGCTGCAGTACCTGGGCACCCATCAGTTCCAGGCCGATGTTGACGATCCGCTTGTTCGCCGAGAGCAGGTCGATGTCGACGTGCGCGAGCCGATCGGCTAACCCTTCGACCTCGGCCTCGAGCAACTCGAGCGGGACCGCCTTCATCGCGAGCCCCAACCGTGCCGCGTCGGCCCCGCTGATGGTGTCTCCGGTCAGCGTCAGGCGTTTGGTCCACTGCGGTCCGGCGCTGTAGAGCCACATCTGATTGGGCAGTGTGCCCGCCCGCGCGGCGGGGAATCCGAAGTTGGCGTCCTCGGCGACGATGACCATGTCACAGAACATCGCGATGCCCGTGCCGCCGGCCAGGCAGTGGCCATGTACCTGGGCGATGATGGGTTTGTGCACGTCGTGGAAGGCGCGTAACGGGCGCTGCATCTTCTCCAGCTGCCAGGCGCGGTCGTCGAAGGCCGCGCGTCCCCGCCTGCTGCCGCGGAGTTCGGAGTGGTCGCCGTAGGCGTCCAGGTCGTACCCCGAGCAGAACGACCGGCCGGCTCCCCGGACGATGATCGAATGCACGGCGGTGTCGTCATCGGCCTCCCACAACGCCGTCTCAATCTCGGATGTCATCTGTTCAGTGATCGCGTTGTGCCGGTGCGGCCGATTCAGCGTGATGCGGGCGCGCCCGTCGGCGACCTGGTAGAGGATGTCGTGAAAGTCGGTCATGCTGAGGCTCCTTGACGACGCTGTTGTGCTGAGAGGAATCGGTCGACGGCCGCTGCGTGCTCGGCAGTGTCGAGGGTGCGGCGCTCGATCGCCAGGCTCGTCTCCAGGGCGGTGTTGGCGACATCGCGAAGGATTCCGTTGATGGCGGTCTTGGTGCCCTGCACCGCCATCCGGGAGTGTGAGGCGATCTTGGCGGCGAGCTGGCGGACGACCCCCTGCAGCTCGTCGGCCGCGACGACGCGGTTGACCAAACCGATGCGCAGCGCGGCCTCGGCGTCGAGATGGTCACCGGTGAGCAGGAACTCCTTGGCGCGGTTGATCCCGACCAGCCACGGCCAGATGATTCCTCCGCCATCGCCGGCGACCATCCCGAGCACGACGTGGGGATCGGCGAGTACCGCGTGGTCGGCGGCGATCACGATGTCGCTCATCAACGCGATCGTGGCTCCAAGCCCGAAAGCGGGCCCGTTGACCGCGGCGATGATCGGCTGCGGAACCTCGAGCATGTCGATGACGATGCGCCGGCCCTCGGCGATGGCGACATCCTTCTCCTCGGCGTCCATCCCGGCAAACCAGCTCATCTGACCGCCCGCGCTGAAAGCGCGACTTCCCCGGCCCGTGAGGATGACCACCTCGGCGTCGCGGTCGAGACGCACCTGCGACCAGATCTCGGAGAGCTCACGGTGCATGACGCCGTCAACGAGGTTCATCGAGGTCGTCCCGCTGATTTCGACGGTGAGGACCTTGCCGTCGCGACTGACCCGCAGTCGCTCGTAGTGGTCGTAACCAGGCGATGTTGTCATGCTCGGTCCCCCAGCCAGTTGTCGTAGAGCAGATGGTGGAAGTAGGCGATCGAGGCCTCCTGATAGCGCGACAACAGGAGCGGCCGGTCTTGCAATGAGGCCATCGCGGCTTGTGAGGCAACCACGTTGGACATGTCCTGGTCGACCAGTTCGTAGTCGGCCAGCCGCTTGTCGGAACTCCACGGCGCCCCGTCGGGCATCCAGGTGATCTCGGGGACCGGCCGTGGCTCGCCGCCCGGACGTGGTGGGGCAAGGCCGATGATCTCCATGATGGAGCGATCCGGACGCCCGGCCGGGCGGAAGCGGAACACCGTGCCGCGCGGAGCGCCGAGAATCAGCAAGTTGGGGAACAGCCAGTAGGTCTGCAGATCGGTCATCTCGGCATCGGAGAAGTCGGTGGTCAACCCCGCTCGGTGCATCCGCCCGCGTTGGATATCGGCGAACGTGTCGCGTGCATGAGCGCCCGCGGGCAACTCCACCACACTCGTTCCCGTCGATTTGCGGCCCATCATGCCGTCAAATTTGCGCTGCTCGGTCGGTGGCGGCTCGGTGTCCACCATGACGCTGGGCACCCCGAACGGGGTGATGATCCGCACCGAGTTGTCGAACAGATCGTACTGACTGTTGCAGGGGTCGTTGCCGGTCAACGTCTGTGGGTGGGTGGCGTGCACGTGCGCCGCCTCGATGAACGCCTCCAAGGCAAGTTTCCAGTTGGCCGGAACCACCTGAGCTGCGTGCACGGTGGTGGACCACACGTCGAGCGGAATCCGCTGGAAATGGTCATCGAGGCGGCCGACGAAACAATCCAGCGGCTCGCAGTCGGGGTCCGGATTGATGAAGACGAATCCTTGCCATACCCCGGTCTTGACTTCGGGCAGATGCATGCACGCCGGGTCGACCAACCCCTGGAAGTCCCACGACGTGGGAACTGACCGCAGCTCACCATCCACGCTCCAAGTGAAACCGTGGTAGGGGCAACGGATGCGCCCGATCCTCCCGTCACCGCTGCGCAGGCGCCGTCCGCGGTGCAGGCAGCTATTCGGGTAGGCCTTGATCGTGGCGTCGTCAGTGCGCACGACGATGTACTCGCGTCCGTTGATCTCGTAGAGCACCGAATCATTAGCCTTAGGCAGATGCTCGACCCGGCACACCATTTGCCATATGCGCTTCCACATGCGGTCCTCTTCCAGAGCGTGGATCTCCTGGGAGAGATACCGGTCCCGTGGAACGTGGCGGGCGAGGTTCTCCGGCCACGGCGCCCGCCACCGCAAGATGTCGGGGACCGGAAAGCGGTCACTGTCAAGCAGTTCGGCATAGGTTGGGCCGGGAACGTTGTGCAGCGTGATGTCATCAGCGACTGTCATCTCACATCGCCTTCCACTCGATCTTCTTGGGGCCGCCCTTGGTGAAGGCGGCAAAGGCGCGGTCAACGTCACCGGCCATATTCGTCATGATCTGGGTGCGGTTCTCCATGTCGATCGCGTGCCTGAAGCTGGGCGCGTCGAGTGTCTGCCACATCGTTTCCTTGGTCATCCACACCTGGAACGCGCCGTGACCGGCGATGGTGGACGCCAACTCGATGCTCTGCGACACCAGCTGCGCGCGGTCCACCAGATGCGTCGCGATTCCGATCCGCTCGGCCTCGACACCGCCCACCAGCCGGCCAGTCAGCAGGATCTCCGCCGACCGAGCCGCCCCCACATAGCGCGGAAGCAGGTAACTGATGCCCAGGTCGGTGTTCACGGCGCCGATCGCCATGAATACCGCGCCGAATCGGGCCTCCTCGGTCACCACACGAATGTCACAGGCCAATGCGATCGCCATGCCGCCGCCGGTCGCCGGGCCATGCACAGCTGCGATGAACGGCTTCGCCGAATTCCGGATCTTCTCGAGCAGATCGGTGAACCGCTTCTGCAGAATCAACAGGCGCGGCACCTCCGCCATCGCCTCGGTCCCCGGCACCTGGAAGTGACCCTCGTTGAGGTCCAGACCCGCCGAGAACGCCCGGCCCTCGCCGGTGAGGATCACCACACGGGTCTGGTGGTCGGCCGAAAGATCGTCCACGACATCGTGCAATGCCCATAAGAGGTCCTTGTTAAAGGCGTTCAGACTCGCCGGTCGGCACAAGGTCACCACGACTACACCACCATCATGGCGCTCGACGCTGACCGGGCCCGGCGCTTCCTCGTCGCCGCCGATGGGCCCAGCGGTGCTACTCATTTGCGCTCCGCCCCAAGACATTTCTCGCCAAGGATGGGATTGGATGCGTCCTGTTCACATGGTGTCCTAATGCTCGTTCGTAACGGCAAGACGTCAGCAGCGCCGAGCGTCTAGTCGTCAACAATTTCCAGTGCCATCTCGGGGCAGGCATCGACCCCGTGGACCGCGTTTGCCTCGCGGCCCGCCGGGACCTCGGCATCGCCCTCGATCGCGATGAACCCGTCATCGAGCGGGAAGATCTCCTGATCGACGATGAAGCACATCCCGTGTCCCTTGCAGGCTGTGCGATCTGCCCGGATCTTCATGGTGTCAACCCCTTTCTCCCCGCCGTCAACGCGTCTCGGCTGGTGTGGCGGCAAGGCCATCGGTGCGCGGTGGACAGACACGGCGCCGAGGAACTTGCCCAACCGCTGAGCTTAATCTACTATTCGTAGATATGTCCAGCGACTCTGAGCACCGAGCAGACTTATCTACTACCCATCGGTTATGAGCACACAACACCTGTTAGACGGAGTGATCGTCGCTGAGTTCTCGCAACTCATCGCGGCGCCGCTGTGCGGGCTGACACTGGCTGATCTGGGTGCCTCGGTCACCAAAGTGGAATCCCCTCACGGGGATTACACCCGTTCGTGGGCGCGGCCCGGATCCGAGAGCGCCATCTTTCACATGCTCAATCGCGGTAAGCGCAGTGTGGTCCTGGACCCGTGCAACCCCGAGCACAAAGACAGAGCTCGCCAGATCGCGATGACGGCCGACGTCATCGTGGAAAACCTCGGCGACGCCATGACCCGAACGTACGGATTCGACTACGGCGATATCTCGCGGTCGCGCCCGAAACTCATCTGGTGCTCGGTGTCGGGTCTCGGCCGGGGAGCGGGCGGACGCGCTATTGATATGACGCTGCAGGCCTCGATGGGGATGTCGGCGCTGACCGGCGAAGAGTCCGGGCCGCCGTTGCGCGGTGCGATGCCGTTTGTCGACCTCACCACCGGCCTCTACGCTGCGCAGTCTGTCCTCGCTGCCATTCTGCAAGTGGAGCGCGGCGGGAATGGCACGTTTCTGGACTGTGCCATGGTTGATGCTGCCGCGACGCTGACGGCGGCACCAGGAGCGCTGGCCCTCAGCGGCTACTCCTCGCCACGGCGTATGGGATCCGAGAGCGACCTGTTCGTGCCCTCAAAGGTGTTTGAAACAGCCGAGGGCGACCACGTGCACATCGTCGCGCTGAACACAAGCCACTGGAGGGCGTTGTGCCGGGTGATCGGGCGCGACGACTGGCTCTCCGACGACCGGTTCGCCACCAACGATGGGCGCCTTCACCACCGCAAGTACCTCCACAACGCCATCGCCGAGGCGATCCTCGGCCGCCCGGCCGAGTATTGGTGCGCCGCGATCACGAGCGAGGGTGGTTTCTGCGCCCGGGTGCGCGAGATCGAAGAAGCCTGGGCCGATCCGGTTCTGCGTCAGCGCGGGCGGTTGATCGATCTGGATGGAATCGCCTTTCCGGTGCCGATCGCCTCGCTAACCCACAGCGTTGCTGCACCGACACGGGGGCCCCGGTTAGGGGAACACAACGTCGAATCCGGTGGTGACGTAGAGCGATCGTCACGCAACAACAGCGGGTGAAGCAGTTCGCATCGTCACCGTGGAATCTATTGCTCATGGATAATCCCAACGGTAACCGCTGAGCGTCGTGGGGCCGGTGCCCTCGTCGTCACCTCGTGTCGCCGCGAACCGCCGCGGATGAGTCATACGATCGTCCCGTGATCCAGCAACAACCGCCGTTGCGCGGCCGCGGGCCCGGCCGGCCACCCGGAGCCGTGGCGGGGCATGGTCGGGTCACCCATGAACGGATCATTCAGACAGCGATCGAGTTGTTCGCCGCGCGGGGATTTCACGCGACCAGCGTCGCCGATATCGGCCAGCGGGTGGGGTTGAAGCCCGGGGCGCTCTACTACCACATCGGGTCGAAGGAGGATTTGTTGTGGCTCATCCTCCGCGACTACACCACCGCGGCACTGACGGGTGCCGAGCAGATCGTCGCCTCGCCGGTCGATCCCGCCGCCAAGCTGCGTGCGTTGATCGAGTTCCATGTGCAAACCATTGCCGGGCACCGGCGTGAGGTGCTGATCCAGATGCGCGATGCCGATGCGTTGTCAGGCGAACACGCCGAGGAACTGCAAGCGCTCAGGCGGCGCGTGCAGGCCTACTGGCAGGAGGTCCTCGACGAGGGTTATCGAGGAGGTCAACTGCGAAGCGCGGATCGGACGATCGTCAATGCGCTGCTGGGCATGCTCAACATGGTCGCCACCTGGTACCGCCCTGAGCGCGGCGACAGCGCCCAGTCAGCAGCCGAACAGATCAGCGCGATGATTCTTCATGGCCTGATGCCGGAGGACCGTCGTTAGGTGCTCGCGGTCAGACGACAGTATCGGTGTCTACCTGTTTGATTGCGCGCAGCACAAATGGCGTCATGGCGACCAACCAGGCAAAGAACGAACCGGCTGGGATGTAGAGCGCTAGCAGCCCGTTGTACTCAAAGGGACCGGTCTTAAACAGGGCCATCAGCTCCGCGGGCAGGAACATGAATCCGATCCAGAAGTTCAACCACGCCAGCCAGCGTGGGAACAAGGGTACAGGATGCCGATCACGGATTATGGCGTACCCGATGGTCCATAACCACAGAGTGAACGGTGTGACATCGAATAAGAAGGCAAACCAACCGAAGTCGTGCATCAACTGGGTGATTTGAGGGTTGGTTGCACCCGCGCGAAACGCCGCGGTTCCCCATATGAACATGCACATGACGCCCAATAGCGAGGCGATTGCGACACACACAATCTGTATGTAGGTCAAGATTGGCCGGCGCTCGATCCGTGATGTCATGATCGCAATCACGACCCCGAACGGGATGAAGAGTGTGCAGCCGACCATGGCCACGAACATGCCGATCTCAACGCGGACGAAGTTGTCAGAGTAAAACCTCGCGACCTGTTCGGCTGACTCAGACGCACCCTGTGTCGGAATGAATTTCGCGATGCCGATCAGGCCGGCCACCGCCAGGGCGCAAGCGGCGACTCCCGACCAGGCGCACAGAAGTAATGGCTGCCGATCGCTTGCCAATGGCTGGCCGGCGCTGGTTGAACCGACGTCACGAGTGTCAGCAGTGCTCATCACTGTTCCCGAGTCCCAGTCGCACCTCGACCGCGGCCCCGGGGTGCCGGTGTGCTACGCGACGCACGCGATCCCCCTTCGCCATCACGCGATGCACCCGTTCTGGCATTCAGGCGCTTAGCATCGTTGGTGCGAAACATCTTCTCCTCCTTTGCGTCTCAGCGCAGAAAGGTCGTGATGCATCAGCCCCGACCGCTAGCCATGACCAATGGGCCAGTGTCGCCTCCGAACTTTCGAACCGCGGGCGGCCCACTGTGCCTCAAGGCCGCTAATCTATCATTAGTAGATAACGGTGTGTAAAGATATCGTTTCGCGGCAATGATCTCGCTTCGGTTGAATCCATCGCGGGTAACCGACTCGTTGCGCGATTGAATCTGGCGATAACCGTCGTTACGTGCTTGCCGCCTCGAGCAGCCCGGCGAATCGACGCTCGGCATCGGCCCGGCGGGTGGGAACGTGTTCGGTGGGCAGGCCGCCGGGCGGTGGGGTGTAGCCGCGCAAGATCAGCCGTGCGACCGTGTCGCGATGCACCTCGTCGGGTCCGTCGTAGAAGCGCGCAGCACGGGCGGCCCGGTACATGGATTCCAGCGGCAGATCGGCGCAGTAGCCCAGCGACCCGTGGGTCTGCAGCGCCCGATCGATCACGTCGTGAAGGACCTTGGCTCCGAAGAACTTGATGAGGGCGATTTCCTTGCGGGCCTTGGCGGGACCGTGCTGGTCTATCACCCAGGCGGCGTGCAGGGTCATCAGCCTGGCCGCGCTGATCTCGGCGGCGCAGTCAGCGATCCAGTTGCGCACCGTTTGTTTGTCTCCGAGCACACTGCCGTGGGAATAGCGATAGGTGGCCCGCTCGCAGAGCATGTCGAACGCGCGGTTGGCTTGGCCGATCCAGCGCATGCAATGGTGAATCCTGCCGGGACCCAACCGCTTCTGGGCAATCAGGAATCCGTC
>Ga0306920_100010262_pt1 | contig 12561 bp, 10 predicted proteins | sample flu12Cox44000170_FD_204666 | JGI IMG/M metagenome (GOLD analysis project Ga0306920, IMG submission 204666) | Lab enrichment of tropical soil microbial communities from Luquillo Experimental Forest, Puerto Rico - flux4day.12C.oxic.44.000.170 (v2)... | ecosystem: Environmental > Terrestrial >...
TCTCCGAACTGAATGTGCAGAACCAGCAGAAAATCGAGTGGCCTTCGACGCTGGCGGTGGCAAAGGCGTACCTCGACCAATTGTCGCGGTCCGCGGCTCTCCCCGAAAAGCAGATCCGCGACCTACGCCAGGCGATTGCGGATGCCGAAAGCTCGCACATGAAGAAAAGCGCGGTGGCCAAGCTCAAGAAAAGGGCGCCGTCTGTCGAAAAAGGTGCCGCCACTGCCAAAACACCAGCCGATGGATTGCGCATGCGCCAGCTGGCCGCAATCCTGGCGAATCCGTCGGCATAAAGCGCGACGGACGTTCCCGGCTGCCCTCGATTTCCCTCTGAGCGGGCGTAGCGCCGGAGCGGATCAGACGAGCGGCTCGGACCAGTTCTCGAGCGTCTCTTTAACCTTGTGCAGGAACTGATGCGCGACGGCGCCGTCAACCACGCGGTGGTCGTAACTGAGCGTCACGTAGCACATGGAGCGAATCGCGATCGCGTCATCGACCACCACGGGGCGTTTCTCGATTGCGCCGAGGCCAAGAATACCGACATTCGGCTGGCTAATGACCGGCAGACCAAACAAGCCGCCAAACACGCCGGGATTGGTGATCGAGAAAGTGCCCTCCTGCACTTCCTCGGGCTTGAGCTTCTTCGTGCGAGCCCGTTCGGCGAGATCATTGAGCGTGCGCTGGATGCCCAGCAGGTTCTTCTCGTCCGCGCCCTTGATCACCGGCACAATCAGTCCCCAATCAAGCGCCACCGCCATGCCGATGTTGATTTCCTTGTGCAGCACGACGTTCGTGCCGTCGAGCGACGCGTTCAGCGTAGGATAGGCGCGCAGACCGGCCACAGCCGCTTTCACAAAGAAGGGCATAAAGGTGAGCTTGGTTTCGTAGCGCGACTCAAACTCCGCTTTGGCCTTCGTGCGAATCGCCGCCACCTTGGTCATGTCGATCTCGTCGACCGAATAGACATGCGGCGAAACGTGCTTCGACGCAACCATGTGCTCGGCGATTTTCTGCCGCATCACGCTCAGCGGTTGCACTTCATAGTTGCCAAAGTACAGGCGTTCGCGCGGCACGCCCAATTGCAGTGCGGGAAGGTACTGACTGCCGTGTACGGCTGGCGCCCCGGGTGCAGCAGCGGCGGCAGGTGCCGGCGGTGGTGTGGGACGAGATGTTGCCGCTGCCGGAGAAGCCGACGGAACCGGAGCCGCGGCTCCGGCCGGGCCGGACTGCTGCGCAATGGCAGCCTCGATATCTTCTTTGGTAATGCGGCCGCCGGCACCGGAACCTTCGAGTGAGCCGAGATCGATGCCGTGTTCTTTTGCCATCCGTCGCACCAGCGGCGACGAGTGAACGCGTTCGGTGCCTGTGCCGGATGCAGCGGCCGGAGCGACGGCCGGTTGCACGGCCGGAGCCGGAGGTGGGGTTGGCGCCGCCGGAGCGGGTTTGGCCGGCTGTGGTGCAGCCGGAGCCTTCGCTGGAGTTGCCGCGGCGGCTGGTGCGGGCGCCGAAGCAGCGGCACTGCCGGCACCATCGATCACCGCAACAACGGTCTGAATCGGTACGGTCTGCCCCTCCGGAATCTTGATCTCTTTCAGTACGCCCGCTGAGGGAGACGGGATTTCCGCGTCGACCTTATCGGTAGAGATCTCAAAAAGCGGCTCATCGCGCTCGACCTTGTCGCCGGGCTTCTTCAGCCACTTGGTAATCGTGCCTTCAAAAATGCTCTCGCCCATCTGGGGCATTACAACATCCACTGCCATGGGAGTTCTCTCCTTGCGTTGTGGCCCGCCAACGGGCCAAGCGGAACTTTCTGTGCGGCGCGTTCTCGGGGATTCCGAGAAACCTCACTAGTCTACCGCCAAATCCGCAGTGACGGAAAGTCAACGCCCTCGATCGGGTTCTGTTCTGGGCCAGCGGAAAGCCCGGATCGAAGTGGCCGCAGGCGGCTTAGCACGAGAAGCAACTCGGCACGGCCGGCGCTCTCTCGAGCCTGAAATCGCTGCATGAGACCGACTGGCGCCGCCTATCCTCTTACGCTCATCGATGGCGGCGTCAGATCATCACCGGTATGTCGGCAACCCCCGCCAAACCGAACACGCGACGGTAGCGCTCGATCTCGTCGGCGGGCCCGAGGGCCTTCTGGAAATTGTCGGAGAGCTTCACGGTGGGGCGGCCGTCCACGTCGTTCAACTTACAGACCAGGCTCAAGGGATGGAAGGCGTCGTCTCCCTGCGGATTGCAATCCCGAAAATCGTTCGTCAGCAGCGTGCCCCAGCCGGCGCTAAACCGGATGCGGCGTTCGGGCAGCCACCTGTTTTTGTCGAAGAAGTCGCGCGCATCGCGAAAATCGGAAGGCGCGGCGCGGTTCAGCAGTTTCCCTTCAAAATAGGCGTGCAGGCCGAGTATATCGTCGACATCCAGCGCGTCCGAGGCGATAAACAACTTTTCCTTCGGGTCGCGCCCGCGCTCCGCGAGCCAACTAAGATACTCATCGCCTGCAGTGTACGGATCCTTGCTGTCGGCACGCTGTCCTTTCCAGTTGGGCAGCCACTCCGGCGCGTTTTCTAAAAACTGCGTAGTTCCAAAGGTATCGGGCAGCAGGATCAGCAACTCGCCGCGATAGGTTTGTTGCCACAGTTCCAGCAAACGATACTGCGCGCTCCTCAGCTCCTCATCGTCGTGTGCCATCGCCGCCAAGCCCATGGGCAGCTCGTGCGCGTTGGTGCCGATGGCTTCGAGGTCATGCTTGTACGCCAGATAGGTATTCGATGTGCCCTTGAAGGCGCGCCCGAGCACGTCGCTCATTGCCTTCACGACATATTCCTGCCAAAGGAAACTGTGGCGGCGACGCGTGCCGAAATCGCTGACGCTCAGGCCGGGCACGCCGCGCAACCTGGCCATTTTTTCCCAAAGCCGCGTTTTGGCGCGGGCGTAAAGAATATCGAGCTCAAATTCGCTAAGGCGCTTCAAGCTGGCGCGCGTTTTCAATTCGCTGACCGTGGAGATCGCGTAAATCTCCCACATCGTCGTCTCCGTCCACAGGCCGTGGAAGTTCAGTATGAACTGCCCGTCCTTGACGGAGAGCTCGTATTCCGACAAGCGGAAGTCGCCGTCGAGCCACTCGAGAAAGTCCGGCTCGAAGATTCCGCGGTGGCCGTAGAAGGTGTTGCCGGCGAGCCAGATCAGTTCGGACCTTTGAAACCGGCGCGCACGGGCCTGTTCCAGCTGTTCGCGCAGCTCGCCGATGTCGATCAAATCGGCCAGCCGCACATGCGCGTTGCGGTTGATGAAGCTGAAGGTCGTTCTGGCCTTCGGAAAACACTTCCAGATGAACTGCAGCATCAGCAGCTTGTAAAAGTCCGTGTCGAGCAGCGAGCGCGTGATGGGATCGATTTCCCAGTTGTGGTTGTGCGCCCGCCGCGAAAGATTGATGATCATGGGCCAACTACTTTACCGCAGATGGAGCGTTCTTTCCCTGCCACTTCGCTGCCGGCATCCTTCGCCGCTTGCGGAGCGGCCGGTTCGAGCCGGTCAGCGGCCGCTGGCCGACGTCAGGCGCCGAATCAGCTCTACTTCCTGCTGCCGGTAGGGCTGGCCGTCGGTCCGGAAAATCTCGTGGAACCAGACCTTCGGCTGGCGGCTGCCGACGTAGGGTTTCTGCCAGGAATCCCACGGCAGATACGTTTGCGTTTTCCCGGCCACCAGCCCCCAATTCATCGCCCCGACCTTATGGGCCTTCGCGATCGGCAAAATTCCCTCGAAGGTGCTCTTCCGCGGACGCGCCATGTACTCGGTACAAATGACCGGTCGATGATAGCTCTCGAGTTCGCGCATTTGCCTTTCAAAGGCCGCAGGCGGGCCATAGTTGTGGAAGGAAAGCACGTCGGACTGTTCGAACTGGATCCTGGCAATCGGTTCTAGCTTCTCGGGCTTGGTGTAATCCCCGCCCTCCCACAAGCCGCTCGTCAGCGGCTGCGTGGCGCCCGCCTCCCGTGCCCAGGCGAATACTTTCGGCAGCAGTTCTCCGACGATCTCCTTTTTATTCGCCGGCTCGTGCTTGCCGTAAGCGGGGATGTTCGTGTTGCTCGGCTCGTTCCAGACATCCCAGCCAATCACGCGCGAATCGTCGGCGAATGCGCCGACCACGCCTTTGACATAAGCCTCGAGACGCGGCCATTCGGAGGAATTCCGCAACGCCGCTGCGCCGGGGCTTTGCACCCAGCCGGAATTGTGCACACCGGGAGTGGGAGCGCGCTGCTTGCCGAGCCGCGGATTCGGGTCCCACACGGAGTCGAACAACACAAACAGAATCCGGATGTGATGTTTCGCCGCAATCGACAAAAACGTATCGATGCGCTTTTGGAATCCGGCCGCGTCTTCCTGCCACGGCAAATCGTGCAAGAACACCCGCATGGTGTTGAGCCCGATGGCCTCCGCCCAGCCCAGTTCGAGATCGATGCGCTGCGGATCAAAGGTGTCCGCCTGCCACATTTCGAGCTGATTGATCGCCGTGGCCGGAATGTAGTTGCTCCCCACAAGCCAGGGCTGCTCGGCGTACCAGCGGTTGGCTCCTTCCGCGGTCCAGCGGGCCGGCTGGGCTGCACCCGAGGAGAGGCCCAGCAAAACAAAGAAACAGCCGCCACACCACCAGCGGAGACACGCGGGGCGAATCCGCGAAACCGGCCGCAGACTTTGCATGCGACCTTTATAGCGCAGGCCGGTTCCGGAAAACAGCCGAAAGGCGTCTAGTTCGGCCGCACTATCACGCCGCACGCAATACGCGCCGGCGCGCCGCTGTCGGCGGGATTGGCTACCGCGTGAATCACGATCGCCGTGCCGCCATTGCTGAAGACGGAATGCTCATCCCTGCCCAAGGTGACGCTCGGCGCCACCGTGGTGACATGGGCCGTACCATTCGGCGCCACGATCAGCGAGAAATCCGGGATGTCGCCCGCAAAGTGCCCTTCGTGCGCATGACCGGCCGCATCGAAATGCGAGCCCGCCGACTTGAAGTCCGGCGGATCGCACTTGGCAAACTGGTGGATATGAATCGAGTGCTCCCCCGGGGGGAGTCCCTTGACGTCGAGCGTGATCTTCACGCCCGTGGCGGCAACTGACAGCACCGCGGTCCCCACGGTCTGGCCGCTCGCATTGATGAGCGTGACCGCCACAGGCTTCGAAGCAGCGCCCTTCGGCGCTTCCTGCGCCATGGCGGGCGAGAGCAACAACAGATACAACAGAGCCGGAGCGAAGGCTTTCATCGCAATTCTCCTGTCTCGTGCGATTCCCTTTCAGAAACCGAAGTAGTTTCTTCTACGAATATGACAAGGGGACAGCCAAGCGCTGTGTCACAAATTTGTAAACAGCACCAAAGAATCATCGTGGATTGTTGCGGAAAATAAGCTATCTGGCCGTGAACGCGAAATCGATCGACTGGCTTTCGGCACCGCTGATGGTGACCTCTTTGCTGACCGTACCGTACTGTTCGTGCCACGCCGTGATCACATAGTGCCCCGGCGGAAGATTCGGAAGCGTGAATCGTCCGTCGTCTCCGGTCACCATAAAGTGGCTGGTCTTCAAAACCGCAAAATAGCCAGACATCCAAGGGTGAATATTACACTTCACCGGAATGATCTCTTCTCGGTCGAAGGCGTAACTGAATGGCGGCGTGCCCGGCGGTTGCATCCGATTCCACTCGCGGTTCACTTTCGCAAGCGGATGGATGTTGTGCGAAAACGGGTCGTTGTTGGAGATCTTGACTTCCTGACCTACGCGCACGGCGAGGACATGCGTCGTGTAATGGCAGCCCTGCTGATTGTAAAGGACGGTCGGGGCGGCCGTCGCCGCGGCCTCCGAATCGCCCGCCGAAATGTATACCACCACATTGCGCAATGAGTTTCCGGCGCCCACAACAACGTTCTCAGAAAGAAGCGGATTGGAGGCGTGGAGCTTCACGCAGTCCGGTTCTTTCGATAGGTCGAGCGTTTTGGGTTTCGGCGGCGCCCCGTTGAGCGTGACCTGGCCGCTAACGCTGCCGCCACCGGAATTGGCAGAAACCCCGAGAGGAGTCGCGCACAGGACCAATGTTAGGGCGCCAAGCTTTGTCAAATTCATTGGTAATTAATCCCTCCCACTTGCCGATCCGCAGGAGCCGAATGAACGTGACCCGGGCGAAGTGTCACGGGCAAACAAGGAAGCGGGAACCCGGCGTCCCTGAATGCCGCGTACTGTCTTTCGAGTGTAGGAGCGGGAGACCGGGAGGCGCACAAGGAATTTGGCCCATGCCGCGAAACGATTATTGTGGATTTGGATTTTACAATCTTTACAACGGCCTAAAAGCGCGCCAATTCCTTGGCCGCGGTAAAAACCTTCTGCGCGTCGGGCAGGAAGGCCGCTTCGAGCGTCGGCGCGTACGGCACGGGCGTGTCGAGAGCCGTGACGCGCACGAGCGGCCCGTCCAGTTCATGGAACGCTTTTTCAAACAGGATGGCGGAGATTTCGCCGGCGATGCCGCCGGTCTTGGTGTCTTCGTGAACCACCAGGCACTTGTTGGTCTTTTTCACGGAATCAAGGATGGTCTGCTCGTCGAGCGGCACGAGCGTCCGCAAATCGATGACCTCGGCCTCGATACCTTCCTGCCGAAGCGCCTCAGCCGCTTCGAGCGCCACATACATCATCGCGGCGTAACTGAGAATCGTCAGGTGTTTGCCTTCCCGCCGCACAACCGCCTTGCCGATCGGAACGGTGTAGTCGGTGGCCGGTAGCTCTTCCTTGATGCGGCGGTAGAGGAATTTATGCTCGAAGAAAAGCACGGGATTGTTGTCGCGGATGCTTGCTTTCAGTAGCCCCTTTGCGTCGTAGGGTGTCGACGGGTACACAATCTTGAATCCCGGCGTGTGTGCGAAATACATCTCCGGGTTGGCGGAGTGGAACGGCCCTCCGTGTACGCCGCCGCCCGAAGGGCCGCGCACCACCAGCGGTGACGGCGCGTTCCATAAATAATGCCCCTTGGCTACGAAGTTTGTGAGCTGGTTGAAGCAGCAAGCGATGAAGTCGATGAACTGCATTTCCGCGATCGGGCGCAGGCCGAGGTAACTCATCCCGCAGGCCGCGCCGATGATCGCACTTTCGCTGATGGGCGTGTCGATTACCCGCTCCCAACCGAATTTTTCCAACAAGCCTTCGCTGGTCTTGAACGCTCCGCCATATACCCCCACGTCTTCGCCGATCAGCACCACCGTCGGATCGGCGGCCATTTCCTCAAACATCGCCTCGCGAATGGCTTCGAGAAACGTGACCGGAGCCATGTTCACCGCGCTCCTTTCTTCGCCGGCTTCTTGGTAGCATTGGCTTTCGCCCGTGCGCCCTGGCCTTCCCCAGTCCTTACGCTGCGCAGTTTGGCTTCCTTGGCGGCGAGACTTCCACCGGCCGCCGCCCGCACATCTCCAAAGTGAATCGGCGCCACGGTGCCGTCCGAACTGCCGCCGCGACCGAATCCTTCGACCACCCAAACCGGCTCAACCGACGATTTCGGCGGCAACAATTCTGTGATCGCGCGCTCCCACTTCGCGCGAATCTTGTGGCAGTCGTCACCGGTACAATAGACGCCTTTGGCCGCGGTTTCCGCCGGAGGCATCGGCGAGTTCTCGGCAAACTCCCGCTCCTTCTCGAGCAAGGCGCTGATTTTGCGCTCGATTTCCTCTTTGGCTTTCGCGTCCAGCAGCTTTTCCCGGATGAGGAGTTTTTCGAACTGTTCGATAGGATCGCGTTTCTCCCAGTATTCGCGTTGCCGTTTCGGGACATATTCCGCGGGATCGTGCTGCGCATGCCCGCGGCGCCGGAACGTTTTTGCTTCGATCAGAACCGGCCCTTCCCCAGCGCGGGCGCGTTCCACCGCTTCTTTGGCGGTCAAATAAACCGCCACAATATCATTGCCGTCGACGATGTAACTCGCCATTCCATAGGCTTTCGCGCGATCGGCCAAATTCTCGAGCGGCACCTGCCGCCGCACCGGGGTCGAGTACGCCCACTGATTATTTTCGAGAATCAGCACCAGGGCGGCCTTTTGCGAAGCGGCCAGATTCAGTCCCTCATGAAACACCCCCGTCGAACTTCCGCCGTCGCCAATCCAGGTCATGGACACGATCTTCTGGCCGAGGTACCGCCCGGCCATCGCTACGCCGGTCAGCACCGGAATCAAGTCGCCCAGCATAGAAATGGGCGAGACAATATGCAGGTCGTCGAGATCTCCGAAATGGCTGGTGCCGTCCTTGCCCTTCGTCGGCGAAGTGAACTTCGCCATGTGCTGCGTGAAAATGTCCCGCGGCGGCACGCCTTTGACGAGCAGCGCGCCGATATTCCGGATCATCGGCGCCATCCAGTCGCGTTTCTCAAGCGCATAGGCCGAACCCACGGAAATGGCCTCTTGACCCAACGAGGAGTACAACCCCCCGACAATCTTGTTCTGGCGGAAAAGCCGCGTCATGGTCTCTTCCACTTCGCGATTCAGCCGCATGTAGTAGTAAAGGTCGAGGTATTGCTGCCGTGAAAGTTTCTGCGTTTTAGCGCGCGTCTCGGAACCAGCCATGATCGCCGCGTCTCCCCTCTGCGTCCGGGCAATCTATCTTACGGCGAACCGGACCAAGCGCCTAATCGGCGGGCGCGACCGTCCTAACGGAGTGACCAGATTCGGCCGTGTTCGTCTATAACCGTCAGGCGTCGGGAGTGGGCCGGGCGACGTCGGCTGGCCCGCAAGATCTCGGGCGGTCCCGGGCAGGGAACTTTTCCTCGGTGTTCGGAGTATTAGTGAACAGGCTGGGGGTGGGTCAATGACCGAAGTTTTGCGCGATATTCGCTACGGCTTGCGCCTGCTGTCGAAGAGCCCGGGTTTTACCGCCGTCTCTTTGATCGCCCTGGCCCTCGGGATCGGCGCCACCAGCGCGATCTTCAGTCTGCTTTATTCGATCCTGCTAGCTCCGCTGCCCTATCCTCACAGCGACGAACTGGTTATGGTCTGGTCGCATTTTAAAGGCGAACGCAACGAGACCTCCCCGGCCGATCTCCTTGATTGGCAGAAGCAGAGCACGGTGTTCGAGTCTCTGGACGGGTGGACGGGTTGGGGTTTCACACTGGTAACCCCTGAGTGGACCGAGCAAATCCGTGCGGGACGCGTTGCCCCCGGCTTCTTCGACAAATTGATCGGCGAGAGAACTACCCTCGGAAGGCACTTCCTACCCGAAGACACCCGGGTAGGAAATGATCACGTCGTCATCCTGTATAACCGCTTCTGGCGTGAAAAATTCGGAAGCGATCCGACGATTGTCGGTAAGGTCTTGCGCATGAGCGGCGAACCTTACACCGTGATCGGCGTGGCGGCTCCAGGCCCTTCCGACAATGGCGACTCGGACGTCATCGTTCCTCTTGCGCTGCGACCCGAGGAACTGAACCGCGAGAACCATTTCCTGCTGGTCCTTGGCCGCCTGAAGCCCGGGGTTCGGCTGAGCGACGCCAATTCGGAAATGTCGGTTATCGCCGGGCGCTTGGCGCGGAATTATCCGCAGACCGACCGCGGAATCACGATTACCGTCGAGCCGCTCAAGGACGACTTTCTTCCGAAAAACACCCGGACGGGCCTGTGGCTGATGATGGGCGCGGTCGGTTTCGTCCTGCTCATCGCTTGCGTAAATATCGCGAATCTCCTGCTCGCCTGGGGCACGGCGCGGCAGAAGGAGATCGCCGTGCGGGTCGCACAGGGCGCTACGCGCGGCCGCTTGTTCCGCCAATTCCTGATGGAGAGTCTTTCCCTGGCGCTGATTGGCGGCGCCTTGGGCGTTCTTCTGGCGGTGTCTATCCTCGGCGGCTTGCTCCACGTCTTGCCGCGGAACCAGATGGGCATTCCCTATGAAGCCGACCCGCACCTCAATCTTCCCGTACTGCTATTTACGCTGGGTGTCTCGATCTTCGCGGGCATCTTCTTCGGGTGCGCCCCGGCGTGGCACGCTTCCCGGCAGAATGTCAGCGACATGCTGAAAGAAGGCGGGCGATCGTCGGCCGGTCGGCATGCCATTCGCCTTCGCAGCCTCCTGGTCATTGCCGAGTTCGCCTTGGCCTTGGTTCTGGTCGCCGGCGCGGGACTGATCATCCGCAGCTTCGTGAATCTGGCGCAAGCTGACCTCGGCATTCAAACCGACCACGTGCTCACGTTCCGGGTCCCGCTGCAAAACGAACGCAAAGTCAATGCCGAGCAGGTTCGCAGCCTGTATGCGGAATTGCTCAATCGCATCCAAGTCGTGCCGGGAGTTTATTCCGTGGCCGCCGCCCCTGGGCTTCCCGCCGCAGGCTCGGGCCAGCTGCATTTCACCATTGTCGGCCAGCCGCACGAAGGAGATGTGAACAAACAGCCGTTCACCGTGTTTATGCCGGTGACGCCCGGCTACTACAAGACCTATGGTATTCGGCTCGTCCGGGGCCGTTATCTGAACGCAGAGGATCGCGCCGGCGGCGTTCGCGTCGCCATGGTCAGCGAGGGGTTCGTCAAGAAGTTCCTGCCGGGACTCGAACCGCTCGGCCAACGCGTCCGCATCCCGGAATTGATCCCTGGTTCCGTTCAGGAACTCGGAGCTCCGGTCGAGTGGCAGGTCGTCGGTGTGTTCCACGACGTGCAGTACGACAGTCATCCGAAGAGCGAGAGCACCGAGGTCGACGTTCCCTTCGACCAAAGCCCCTGGGTTTATACCACCATCGCCGTGCGCACCGTGGGAATTCCCGAGGCCGTCACCAAAAGTGTCGCGGCAGCGGTGCGCTCCGTGAATCCCGACTATCCCATGACTCGAATCCGTTCGATGGAGCAGGTTGTGAGCGAATCGCTGATCGCCGACCGCTTTGCGGTCGTCACCTTCGGCAGTTTCGCTCTGCTGGCCCTCATTCTCGCCGCCGTCGGCATCTATGGCGTCATGACGTTCTCCGTCGCCCAGCGCAATCACGAGATGGGCATTCGCATGGCGTTGGGCGCAGGCACCCTGCAAGTGTTGCGGCACATCGTCGGCGAAGGCATGAGAGCCGCGCTGATCGGAATGGCCGTCGGCCTCCCCGGTGCCTACTTCGTCGGCCGGATTATGCGCAGCCAACTCTACAATGTCGCCTCGATCGACGGCCCTGCGTTGCTGGTCGTGACCGCGGTGCTTTTGGTTTCCGCGCTCCTGGCCTGCTACTGGCCTGCCCGCCGCGCCGCGAAAATCGATCCTCTCGTTGCGCTTCGCGAAGGATAAAGAAGTCGCAAAGCTCGACGCCCGCATTCTTTTTCTCCCGGACAAACCGGCCTCATCGGAGACCGGGCGCGTTGCTTGCCATCAGGCCGCCGCCGTAGCCGCAAACGGATCCTCATCCGCACTCGGTCCATAGATCGAGGGCACGGCCACGTTGAGCATCCGCAAATAAACCGACAGCTGCCCGCGATGGTGATAGATGTGATTGAGCATGATCATGCGCAAGAAGGCGGCGCGCGGCAGCGACAGGATGGTCTTCCCGTTCACTTGTCCCGTCCAGGTCGCGGAAAGAAAAGCGTCATCCGCCTTCGCCAACGCTTCCCGGGCGCTCGCGATGCTTTGTGCGTAGGTATCGAGGATCTCCTTGCGACTCTTTGCTTCGGGAGGGTTCCGCTGCAGGTGCACCTGAATTTCGTGCACCTCCTTGCACGCCACCACGGCCAAGTTGCCTTGCCAGGCGATATGCATGCCAAGCTGGCCGAGCGAAAATGACCTGGGGTGCGGCCTCCAGGTTAGCTGGTCTTCAGGGATGCGTTCGAGCAACCGCTGGGTGCGCTTGGCTTCCTCATCGAGCTCCATCAGAATTGTCTCAGCAATCGGCATAGCTCCTCCTTGCCGCACCGCAGTGCGGGTCCTTTCGAAACGGAATTGGTCTCGCAGGTGCCGCCCGTCAGACGGCGTGTTACGACTCGAGGTAGTTCTCCAACACGCTGAAGCAGCCCGTCCAACCTTCGTTGTGCTTGTTGCGGTCTTCGAGGTTCGTGAAGTTCGAGTGCGTCAGCAGAATCTCAGTGGAGCCGCCCAAATCGTGGAATTCCACCGTGACCACCGTTTCGGGCGCTCCGTCGAAATGCTGCCATCGCCACGTGAACACCAGCTTCTCCGGGGGTTTTACTTCCTTGTACGTGCCCGTCAGCTTGCTCACGTTTCCGCCCTTGTGATGCATCTCGAGCTTGTAAGCCCCGCCCGTTCGCAGATCCATCTGCGTGATGACGGTGCTGTAGTCCGCCGTGGGATGGAACCACAGCGCAAACTGTTTCGCGTCGGTCCATGCCCGGTACACCCTTTCCCGCGGCGCTCTGAAGGTGCGTCTTATCTGGAGCGCGGTTTCCGGTTGCGGTTGTGTTGTGGCCATCTTTGTTCCTCCTGACCGTCTGATTCATCTTCCGGCTGGCTGAGAAATCGCTCCAGATTATCCAGGGCGCCTTCCCAAAACTGCTCGTATTGCGCGATCCATTCTTCAGCGGCTTTGAGCGGCTGTGCCTCGAGGCGGCAATTCCGCGTGCGGCCCACTTTT
>Ga0306920_100010263_pt1 | contig 12560 bp, 10 predicted proteins | sample flu12Cox44000170_FD_204666 | JGI IMG/M metagenome (GOLD analysis project Ga0306920, IMG submission 204666) | Lab enrichment of tropical soil microbial communities from Luquillo Experimental Forest, Puerto Rico - flux4day.12C.oxic.44.000.170 (v2)... | ecosystem: Environmental > Terrestrial >...
TGTTTCCATTCGGCCGGAAAGAAAGTCGTGAGCAGTTCCCAATCCTCATCGGCAGCGTTATGCACTTGCATGTTCATACGATATCTCGAGGCGCAGGGAAGTCAACAAACAAGTTAACGCTTATGGGGCGTTGCCCTGGGCTGGTATGAATGACGCCCTTGGCGTCTGCAGTTGGGTGGCGGAAGAGCCACTGACTTTGCTAAGCCAGGTCCATTTCAGGCGTCGCTCTGCAACGCGCCCTGATTCGCTCGCACTGGCCCGCGGGCTTAAGCCACACGGCTGCCATCGGTCGCCGCTCCGCGGTGGAACAGGGTCAGACGGTACCTCGCTTCGACCATGCTTCGATACTCTTCATGACCGCTGACTACCATAAAATCCAACAAATCTTTCTGGAGGCGAGCGCGATAGCGGAACCCGCAGGCCGGCAATCTTATCTGGACCAGGCTTGCGGGACCGACTCAGAACTGCGCCGCCACGTCGAGGCCTTGCTTTTTTCGCACGAAAACGCCGGAGAATTTCTCAAGCGCTCGGTCGTGCCTTCGCCGGCCGAATCTCTCAGCGAAGCGCCTGGGACGGTTATCGGCAAATACAAGTTACTGCAGGAAATCGGAGAAGGTGGTTTCGGCGTCGTGTTCATGGCCGAACAGCTTGAGCCGATCCAGCGCAAGGTGGCATTGAAGGTGATTAAGCCGGGCATGGATACCAAGGAAGTGATCGCTCGGTTTGAGGCCGAACGTCAAGCCCTGGCCTTGATGGACCACCCCAACGTCGCGCGCGTGCTCGACGGCGGCACAACTGCGAGCGGGCGGCCCTACTTTGTAATGGACCTGGTTAAGGGAAAGCCAATCACGGAGTTCTGCGACCAGAATAAGCTCGCTACCAAAGACAGGCTCAATCTTTTCCTCCAGGTGTGCGCTGGAATTAAGCATGCGCACCAAAAAGGCGTGATCCACCGGGACCTAAAGCCGACCAACCTGCTGGTGACCGTGCAAGAAGGCCAGCCGTTGGTCAAAGTGATCGATTTTGGCATCGCCAAAGCCCTAGGCCAAAAACTCACCGAAAAAACTCTTTTCACTCGATTCGAGCAATTGCTCGGCACGCCGGCCTACATGAGCCCCGAGCAGGCTGAATGGAGCGGTGTCGATGTGGACACCCGCTCGGACATCTATTCTCTGGGCGTGCTGTTGTACGAATTGCTCACCGGCACGACACCGTTTGAGAAGGAAACCCTGGCGCGGGCCGCCTTGGATGAGGTGCGGCGCACCATCCGCGAGGTGGATCCGCCCGCGCCCTCAACTCGTCTCCTGGGACTGGGTCAGCGCCTCAGCCAAATCGCCAAGCACCGACAGACTGAACCGTCTCAATTGACCCGCTTGGTTCGCGGCGAGCTGGATTGGATTGTCATGCGCGCTCTCGAAAAGGAACGGGGTCGGCGCTACGAAACTGTCAACGCCCTTACCCGTGACATTCAGCGCCATCTGAGCGATGAACCGGTATCAGCCGGACCGCCGTCTAAAGCCTATCTCGCGGCGAAGTTCATACGTCGTCATCGTCTGGCGGTCGGCACTACTGCCGCCATTGGCACTGCCCTGGTGCTAGGTCTGGGACTGGCGTTGTTTGGCTTCAACAAAGCGCGCCAGGAAAGCAGTCACGCGAAAGCCGAAGCGGAGTCCACCGCTGCGCTTATCTCCTTCTTGCGCGAAGAGATCCTGCTCCAGGCACGGGCCTATGTTAATCCCACCAACCGCAACATCACGCTTCGAGAAGTCCTCGACCTGGCCGCGCCGAAAATCGACCAGCGCTTCAGTCGTCAACCGCTCCTCGCTGCAATCCTGCACAATAATGTCGGGAACACTTATGGGAGTTTGGCAGAATTTGAGAAAGCGGAGCAGCATCTGAGAAAAGCCGTTGAGCTGCGGTTGGCAAACCCGGAGCGGGAAACAATCCTGGATCGGCTCCAAACTCAAAAAGACCTCAGCGTCGTGTTGTACAGGCAGGGGAAGTTTGACGAATCTGAGCCGATTCTGCAAAAGGTGGCATCGGAAAGCGCGACCGCCTTAGGCACGAACCATTGGCTGACTCTGGTGACTGAAACGTTTTTGGCTGACTTGTACTTGACGACGGGGAGGGGTTATCTTGCCGAAGAGTTGTACCGTTCCGTCCTGGAACGACAGCGGCAGAACGGCGGGAGCGAGTCCGAGGACGCGCTCGTCACTGAGAACTCACTTGCCTGGTTCTATTTCTCCCAGGCCCGCTTCTTTGAAGCCGCTGATCTGTTCGAAAAGATTTTGACGGCTAGTCGCAAAAAGGATCCCGCGCTTAGGAACGAGCTGGCGCTAAAGGGCCTTTCGAACCTCAGCAGTGTTTACTTTTGTTTGGGGGAATACTCCAAGGCGGCGGAACTTCTTCGTTCCTGTGTGCAAAACTCAGAGCAAGTGCTTGGCCCCAATCACCCCGACACAACGTATAACCTCATGCTTCTTATAAAGGTGGAGGGCTGCCTGGGAAACTGGACCAACTGCGTCCAACTGGGAATGCAGATGCTTCAGTCCAACGGAGAGGGCATTGATATCACACTATATGAGGCTGAACTCTGCTGCCTGTTGACTCGAAACACCAATTCGCTCCAAACCCTTTTAGCACGCCACGCCGAGCTGCTTACCTCTGCGCCTAACCCACACAATCAGGAGTATGTTCCGCGCGAGCGCGCTGAGGTGCTCACCGCGGCAGGTCCACCCTTTTGTGACGCCGCTCGAGCAACTGAAGCTGCGGACCGTGCCTTGCAACTTGCAACCAATGAGTATACCAGGATTCCCAAAGGTATCGCTGAATACCGCCGGGGCAACTTTGCCGAGGCGCTCAGCTGGCTCGAAGACCACGCTGAAGGGCTTGATCTAAACGCCTCTCAAGCCGGCTTTTTCGTGGCTATGAGCTACTGGAAACTCGGAGACACCAACGCTTGCGCGGCAGCGCTTAAACGGGCGTATCGAAAGCTCTCCCCTGCAATCCGGCGAGGGTATTTGTTTGAGTATTGGCATGAGCTGACACGCGCCATCCTTGCCCAACGGGAGGCCGAAGCCCTGATCCCCATCTGTAACGCAATGCCAGAGGTGAATTCAAACATACTGGCACAAGCTCGTGACCAATGGCGCCCCATCAAACGGCACATCGATAAGGGGACCGAGTTGGGGGCCCGAAGGCGCTGGGCTGAGGCTCGGGACGAATTCATGGCCGCGGTCCGTTCGCCCCAATTCGATCTTAGCGATATAGTTGTTTATGACGTTGAGGTTCCTGCGCGCATCGCCGCGGCTTCTCTGGCATCCAATGATTCAGGGGCGTACCGAGAGATCCGACGGCGTTGGCTCGATTGGGGAAAGGGCATCAAGGATGTACGGGCAGATCTGATCACAGCGTGCTTCCTGCCTCCATCTCCAGGGCAAGATACTGAAGCGGAACATTTCTCGAGCACGTTCAGGCATGACCCCACTGGGTACGACAGCTTTCTGGCAACTACCTTGCTGGCCTTCCGCACCGGGCGTTTTGAACGTGTTCTGGCACTGAAGGTGCCCAGTCCACCTGAAGATGCGTCGATTGCACAGTGGCGGGTGAAAATTGCAACCGCCCAGCTGTTTCGCGCCATGGCACTAGGGAAGACCGGTCACCTCTCGGAAGGACAAGATCTACTGCACCAGCTCGAGAAGACGCTGGCTCCGTATGTGGAACATTACGACGGCGACTTCTGGTGGGACATTGTCTTCGCCAAAATCGCGCTGGCTGAGGCACACTTCCTGTTTGTTCAGCACAAAGACACAGTTACTGCACGTTAGCGTTGACATTCAACAGCCTTGTCCCCGGATCCACTTGGCGCGTGCCCGCAAGAAAATCCACCCAGTTGCGGTCATGCGCAGTTGCAATAATAATTACCCATGGGCTGGTTTGGCGGATTCATTTTAGCGGCTGTGCTCTTTAAGTTAACCACTCAGCTTTGGCTCGAGTGGTTGAATGAAAGGAATGTGCGCAATCATCGAACTGACGTTCCGCAGGTTTTTCGTGGCGTTATCGATCCGTCAGCCTATGCCCGCAGCACCGAATACACTCTGGCCAAAGGCCACCTTCGCAGGTTCGAGTTGGCCTACGACGCTATCGTGCTCCTGCTTGTGTTGTTCAGTGGCATCTTGCCCTGGTTATTTGCTCGGTTCCATGGAGGCCTTTGGGATTCGGCTTGGGGAAAGGCCGGCTTGCTTTTCCTGATAGGGGTGGGCTTGTCGGTTTTGGATTTGCCTTTCGCCTGGTACGCACAGTTCCGGCTGGAGGAGCGTTTCGGGTTTAACACAAGCACACAAGCGCTCTGGTGGACGGATCGGTTGAAGGCGCTCATTCTGGGCGTCGTCCTTGGCTATCCACTTCTGGTTCTGATTCTTTTCCTGGTTCAGTGGACCGGGCGCGCCTGGTGGGCGTGGGCCTGGTTTGCTTTGATGGGCTTTCAGCTCTTGATAGCCGTGCTGGCGCCCGTCCTCATTTTTCCATTGTTCAATCGATTCACGCCTTTGCCTGAAGGCAGCCTTCGCGATCGTTTGTTGGCGCTGGCGCGGCGCACGACCTTTCGAGCCAAGAGCATCCAGGTGATGGATGGGAGCAAGCGGTCTCGGCATTCCAACGCCTTTTTCGCCGGGTTCGGTCGGTTCCGCAAAATTGTACTCTTCGACACGCTGATCCAACAATTGCTGGAACCCGAGTTGGAAGCCGTACTGGCGCACGAAATCGGTCACTTCAAAAAGAAACACATTCCCAAAATGCTGATCGCCTCGGCGCTGCTCTCTCTTGCCGGTTTTTTCCTCCTATCCTGGTTGGCGAGACAACCCTGGTTTTATGCCCCGTTCGGTTTTTCAGCCGAAAACATCGTGCCCGCCCTACTGATTTTCGCACTGCTTTCGGGCGTAATAACGTTCTGGCTTGCGCCTGTGGCCAATTGGTGGTCGCGCCGTTACGAATACCAGGCTGATGCGTTCGCAGCTCAGGCCATGAACGAAAGCCAGCCGCTCATTGGGGCATTACGCAAACTCAACGAGAAGAACCTCAGCAATCTTACTCCTCACCCGCTCTACAGCGGGTTTTACTACTCACATCCAACTCTGCTCGAAAGAGAGCAAGCGCTTGCGCGGGTCAGCCGCTAAGCGGGAGCATGGTTGACGATGCACACGCAGTTCTCTCCGCCGAACTGGTTGGGTTGGCGGTTGCTGCACTGCGGGTCGTCGCGCCACTCTCCGTCTACCAGCAGACGGTACTCGTACCTGCCAGGCGCCAGGCTAATAGTTTTTTTCCAGACTCCATCTTTACTCTTTTTCAGACTGAGCGGTGCCTGGTCCCACCCGGTGAAGTCCCCTGCTAACAAGACCGTCTGAGCTGTGGGTGCCGCATAAGAGAAGGTCACTTTTTGTTTCGAAATTTTCTCGTTCGCCATGATGGTTCCCTTGTTTTCGGTCCTCGAAAACTGATGCCATCTGACACTGCCCCTGACCCATGAATCGGTCAAGGGGATTTGGGCTGTCTATGGGGTGATGACCGACTAGGCCAGACCTAAGTCAAGGTTAGATTGGCGGGCGTACGGAAGGCAGTGCGATCCTGGGGAAATGGCTAGCACTTACCCAGTTAGGGCTGGAAGATAATGTGAAAAAAACCGCAAAATTCTCGTTCAACCTGTTCGTGCTGGAATTGCTGGTGTATGCCGGACTTATTACGGTGTACTATCTTCTGGTACTGCATTTCCTGGGCCCCGGCTTGCAAGATGTTTACGAACACAAGAGGCATCTTTATGCCGGCCTGGCTTTAGGCTTAATCGTCGGTCAGGGCTTCCTGTTGGAAGTGCTCACTCGAGTGCTTCTCATTTGGATGAAGCCTCTCACCAAAGACCGATGACCTTCCCGATTGCCGGCGTCAATATCGCCCCGACGTATTTGATTGTGGTCGGATTTATCGTGGGAGTTCTCGGAGGGTTCTTCGGTGTTGGAGGCAGTTTTTTAGCTGGCCCCGCTCTTTTCGCGGCGGGTGTTCCAATGAACTTTGTTGTTGGCACTGACCTCGCCCACATCGTCGGCAAATCCATCGTCGCAGCCCGCAAGCATCGGACTCTGGGAAACATCGATATCAAGCTGGGCGCCATCATGGTTGTGGGAACCATTACCGGCGTTGAAGCCGGAGCACAGATCGTTCAATGGCTCAAACGTGCTGCTCGCGTGGATTCGGTTGTGGGGCCTACATTTATTGTGGCGTTATTGGGAATCGCCGGTTTTATGACCTGGGAGGCTGTCAGCACCTTGCGCGAACAACGAAAGCAACGGGGCCAAAAGGATCGAGCCGCGAAAACGCACCCGTCCCGCCGGGATCATTCCGCAATGGAATTTATTTCGCGTGCAGTCCATCGGATCAGTTTGCCGCCGCACGTCAGTTTGCCTGTCTCCGGTATTGCCAGCATTTCGGTTTGGGCCATTCTGCTGGTGGCATTCGTGGGAGGAGTTTTCAGCGGCTTTCTCGGCGGCGGCGCCGGCTACATCCGCATGCCCTGCTTGATTTACCTGCTGGGAATTCCAACGCACATCGCCGTTGGCACAGACCTTTTTGAGATCGTCATTTCGGCCAGTTACGGCACGGTGACGCACGCCTTGAAGGGAAATGTCGATATTCTGATTGCTTTGGTGATGCATACCGGTGCGGCGATTGGCGCGCAACTGGGGGCAACTCTGACCCAGTACTTTGCAGGCGCGCGTATCCGGATGGCGTTTATTCCTCTCCCTCTCATCGGCGCCGGCCTGATGCTTCACAGCCTGCTGTCCGGGCATCCCGCCAAATGACGAGTGCTGCATGAAATTGCTAATATGCAGCGATGGCTCCGAGCAAGCCGAGCGCGCGATGCGGTTGGGAACAGGGATCGCGGCGGCTTGCCAGGCGGAAGTGACTCTCCTGGGAATTATCGAGGTTCAGGGCCAGTCCGACCCTATCCTTGATTCACTCAGACGTGGACAGGCGTTGCTGCAGGACAAGGGCATTCGTGCTGAGCTCACCACAAAGGTGGGCAATCCCATCGAGGAAATCGTCAAACGCGCTCAGGAATCACAGTTCGATCTGGTCGTGATCGGTGCCGTGCGCAAGGAAGAACGGGGCCTGTTTTGGCTATCTTCAAAGGCCTACAAAATCGTTAAGGAGGTCGAGCCACCCGTTCTGGTCGTGTCCGGCAAAGCCACGGGTTTGAAGCGGGCGTTGATCTGCAGCGGTGGCCGCAGCTATATCGATCCGGCGGTTAAATTGACCGGCCAAATCGCTCGCGGGCTCAGCGCTTCCGTGACAATCCTGCACGTGCTGCCCGAGCCACCAGCCATCTATGCACGCTTGCGCAGAATGCACGAAGATACCGAGTGGTTGCTCAACTCCAATTCTGAGCTTGGCATTAACTTGCGCCGTGAGAAAGAAACCCTTGAATCTTTGCAGGTCAGTACGGAAGTGAAAGTGCGTCATGGTTCAGTGCTGGAGGAGATCTTGAGTGAGGTCACTGACGGGGCATACGATCTGGTCGTCACGGGCTCCGCCTTAAGCCGTGGCCTCCGCACCTACGTCCTCGGTGACGTTAGTCGTGAAATTGTCAATCGCGCAACCTGTCCAATCCTGGTTGTCCGAAGTCGAGAGGAGTCCAGGGATGTTCACTCGGGTTTCCGCAGTTTTTGGGAACGCCTTGCCTCCCACCGCGGTCCGGAAGAGCCTAAGCGAGGTGATCGTCCAGATTAAACTCTGCTTCGTTTCATTTCGTCCCTTCCGCCCGTCGCGCAAACTCCGCCACTGGCCGGAGTTTGGAAACCTCCCGCGTCGAGCGCCGCCAGGCACGCACCAACAAAACAGCCACCGAGATGAGCCCGCAGGCGAGGCCAGTCCATATCCCAACTACTCCATAGCCAAACCCGAAGCACAAAATCAGCCCGGTCAGCAACCCGATGGGGTAATGCCCAATCAGATTTGCAACCATTGGAGTGCGGGTATCACCCAGGCCACGCAACGCTCCGGTCGTGCTGACTTGTGTCCCATCGGCTACTTGAAACAGGGCCACCACCATGAGGATTTTCACCCCGACATCGACTACCGCCGGGTCTCTTGTGAAGAGATGTAACAAGGCGTGTGGGAACACCAGGTACACCACAGCAAACAGGGCCATACAGCTCACCGAAACAGCAATGGCCAGCCATCCGGCAGCTCTGGCTCGTCCCGGGTCGCCCGCGCCGATGAACAGGCCCACGCGCACGGCCGCCGAAGAGGAGAAGCCCAGAGGAAACATAAACGTAAAGGCTGCCATCATCAGGCAGACGTGATGCGCCGCCAATGGCACGTTGCCGAGGCTGCCAACGACGAACGTTGCGAGCGTGAAGGCGCCGATTTCCAAAGCGGTGTGACCGGCAGCCGGAAGTCCCAATCGAAATAGTTGTCGTTGCACAACCCCGTCCAGGGGAGGTAACTGCATGGCGCGTGGTCTTAATTGTGTCCAGGTGAAGATCAAAGCCGCCACGAGCATGGCGTATCGGCTCAGAACCGTAGCCCACGCGATTCCGCGTACGCCCAGTTCTGGAAAACCCCATTTGCCCAAGCCCATTGCGAAGCAGGCCACCAGGTTCAGCAGATTCGCCAGGAGCAGGATTACTGTAAATGGTTTTACACGGTGCCGAGCTTGCCAATAGCGCTGTAGCACAAAGAACAAAAAAAGTGTCGGGAGGCACCAGAAAACGTTTCCCATGTACAGGCCAAAAGCCTCACGCATCGCGCTGGCGGGAGCTAAGGCGAGATAAATCCCCGCTGCCACAGCAACCAGGCTGCCCGAGACGAGTGTGACGAATCCGCATGCCCAGAACGATTGACCCAGATACCGGCCCAGGGCGCGATCGTCGCCCGCTCCGACCGCTTGCGCGAAGTAGGTGTCGAGCGCCAGCAAGCTGCCCTGGCAAACTGCTGTGAACGTCCAGAAACAGTTCACAGCCAGACCCAGCCCGGCCAGCGCTGTGGTGCTGATAGCACCTGCAACGACGGTGTCCACCAGGCCCATCGACATGTGGCCCACCTGATTAAGGACAATAGGGCCCGCCAGACTTAAGGTCTCTCTCAGTTCAACCCGCAGGTCGATCGGAGCCCGGCTCGCTAAGCTGTTGGGTTCTGGTTCCACGGCACCAAGTCCTGCAGGAATGGCAAACCTTGCCGGTACTTTCTCAGCGCCTCCAGGTCGAGGCGGGCTTGGATTATACCCTCGTTCGAGCCAGCGTCAGAAACGATTTCCCCATTGTAATCCACGATCACGGAACGTCCGTTGTAGACATAAGATGGGTCCGAGCCAACACGATTCACCCCTACCACATAGGCCTGGTTTTCAATCGCGCGTGCCTGCAGCAGGCGCACCCAATGAAGGATCCGTTTGTCGGGCCAGTTGGCAATCACCACGTACAACTCGGGCTTATGTGTTAAAGCCGCCTCCCGAAATAATTCCGGGAAACGCAAATCGTAACAAATAAAGGGCGCCACCGTACAATCGTGCCAGCGAAATGTGGCCGGTTTCTGCCCGGCCTGGTAATGAGTGCCTTCGCCACTGAGTGAAAAAGGTCGCATCTTGGAATAAAACGCGATCAAGTCCCCAGTGGGTCCGAAGATCAACGCTTTGTTTCGCGATTTTCCCTTATTGTTGCGCATCGCTGCTCCGGCGACTAAGTAAACGCTTAATTCTTTAGCGAGCCGCGATAGCGACTGCTCGGTTTCTCCACCATACGCTTCAGCGGTCGTTTCGGCATTCAGACTGAAACCCGTGGCGAACATTTCTGGAAGCACTATGAGTGATTCAGCCGGGATTGACGCCTGTCGAAGCAGTCGGCGTACTGTTTCCAGGTTCGCTGATTTATTTTCCCAGAGGATATCCATTTGAACCGCGAGCACATTCATTGGGCCAGCATAAGAATTGTCCAGGGTCTCCGCCAGCAGTCGTAGTTGCGGCAGGATTGCGGGACCTCGCGCAGCCATGTCCCACTCCCATTCAGCTGGTGCACTAAACCCTTCTTCCTGCCGTTCTCTTCCTCTTGGGAAATGGAGCGAAGAGGACGAGTGAACTGTTCAATACTTTGTGCCGCGCTGTACGCGGCACTGACCGCGCATCGCGCCGTCCCTGCCGGGGAATCAAAGCTCCGCTCGACCACCCTCAAATGGGGGCGGAAATTGTTTTTTGGCAATGGTTATGAACTCTTCGACCACGGGAGATGTGGCAGGGTGCCGCCATGCCAGAGCGAAGTCGATCCATAGTTTGGGTTTGGTAAGCGTCCGCCAAACAATCCCCTCGATTTGTTCCACTCCATGAAAGTGAGGCAAAACGCTGATCCCCAACCCGACGGATATAAGGCCAAGCATGTTGGTTGGGTAACCGCCCACTTCTTTGACGATGCGTGGACGGAAACCTGCATTGGCGCACTGGCGAAAGAATTCGTCGTAAAACTCAGGCCGGGATTCCCGGGTGCAAAACACAAAATCTTCGCCTCGCAAATCTCCAAGTTCGAATTTCGCTTTTTTCGCCAGGCGATGCCTGGTCGGAAGCACGACTTTAAAAGGCACTCGCCAGATCACCTGGTGGGCGAATTCATCCAGGGGCGTGGGAAGAGTTACAAACGCGATATCCACCCGCCCTTCGCGCACCGCCCTCATCTGTTGTGCATTTAACCCTTGAAAAAAATCGAAGCTGACTTTCGGATGGGCCTTTCTGTAGAGCTCAATTACCGGAGCCAGATAATTGAGGTGCAGTCCGCTCAGGAACCCCAGCGAAAGGCTGCCGGTAATCGTTCCGGCCGCTGTCCTGGCTTCGCTCACGGCCTGAGCGGCCTGTGAAATGATGTTTCGCGCTCTGCCATAAAAGGCTTTGCCGGCCCGTGTCAGTTCTACGCCATTCCTGCGTCGCTCGAATAATTTTGCTTCGATCTCCTGTTCGAGGTCTTTGATTTGACTGCTCAGAGCGGGTTGCGCGACCCGCAACCGGGCCGCCGCATGCGTAAAGTTCAGCTCTTCAGCCACCGCTACGAAATACCGCAGATGTCTGAGTTCCATGATTTCACCATATTTAAAAGTTATGGCTGGACCAAGAAACAAAGTATTGGGCGCAGACTGCTGCTGGCCGTAAAAGATAGTTAGCAATGAATGCAACTCAGACCGCCTCGGCAGGATCGGAACAAAAAGACACCACTCGCACAGGAAGCCCCTCCGCGCTGACAGGATCCAAGTTGCCAGACGCTTCCCTGGGAGGTGTTCAGCCGTCAGCCTCGAACGCGCGTTCTTTCGCCACTGAGCGTCAGAGGACTGTTCAACGGACATCACCTGCTGCGCCGTGCTGCGTTCCTGTGGGTATTCGATCGCTCACGCCATATCGTCTTGGCCTGTTTTTAGGTGGGTTAATGATACTGGCCGTGATTTTTTACGCCGGCTCGCGATATCTGGCGTTCGCCCGGGCCCGTGTAAAAACCGACAACGCATACCTGGCGGCGCATATTCACCTGATTAGCTCACGTGTCGCGGGCACCGTTAATGAAGTCCTGGTCGAAGAGAACCAGCCTGTAACCGCCGGAATGGTTGTGGCGCGGCTGGATCCGCGCGATTTTGAAGTGCGCCATCAACAGGCCCTGGCCCAAGTGGCTCAGGCTGGGGCTCATGCGCAGGAATGCGCGGCTGGGATCGCTCAGGCCACGGCCCAGATTACCCGTGAACGTGCTCGTGCTACTAAGGCCAGCAATGACCTCGCCCGGGCCACTTCCCTTTTCGAAGGGGGTTCGGGCGCAATTTCCAGGCAAGAGCTGGATCTGGCAAAGTCTGAGTCTGATGCAGCCGATGCCGCTCTGCTGGGCGCCGGCTCGGCCCTGGACTCTGCGATGGCAGCATCTGCCGCGGCGAAAGCGCAACAACAAGTTGCAGAAGCCAGCCTGCATGAGGCGCTGCTGCAACTCTCCTACACGGAAATTGTCGCTCCAGCTGCGGGTCGCATTGGGAAGAAAAACCTGGAGGTGGGTAACCGGCTCCAACCTGGCCAGGCTGTGTTGGCGCTCGTTGAACCTGAGGCCTGGGTGAGCGCGAACTTCAAAGAGACCCAATTGGCTAATTTAAGACCCGGTCAGCCCGTGCAGATTTGGGTCGACGCTTTCCCCGGCAGGATCTTCCGTGGCACTGTGCAAAGCCTGGCGCCAGGCAGTGGCGCGCAATTCGCCCTTTTGCCTCCCGATAACGCGACCGGCAATTTCACCAAAATCGTTCAACGAGTGCCCGTGAAGGTCCGCTTCGATCGCGCCAGTCTGGGGGATTGTGAAGGACGCCTGGTAGCAGGCATGTCGGCCGTTGTGGAGGTCCAGGTTAGTGACTAAAGCGATTATGCCTGCGCTCGATTTGAACGAGAAGCAAACGGGACACGTCGACCGCGCCGTTTTATCCACAGCGACGACCGCAGCTTCTGTGCAGGACTCTGACGTAGTCTCTGCACGTCATTGGATCGCTTTGCTAGGTGCCATGCTCGGCGCCTT
>Ga0306920_100010265_pt1 | contig 12559 bp, 9 predicted proteins | sample flu12Cox44000170_FD_204666 | JGI IMG/M metagenome (GOLD analysis project Ga0306920, IMG submission 204666) | Lab enrichment of tropical soil microbial communities from Luquillo Experimental Forest, Puerto Rico - flux4day.12C.oxic.44.000.170 (v2)... | ecosystem: Environmental > Terrestrial >...
GAGAAGCCCGCCGGGATTGCCGCGAAGGTCGAGAATGAGACCGTCCAGCGAATTAGCACCGAGTTGCTTGAGGGCGTCGGCGATTTCCTTGTCCGTGGTTTCATTGAACTGGTTGAGGCGAATGTAGCCAATGCCGGGCTTGATGATGTAAGCGATATCCACAGAATGGCGAGGGATTTCGTCACGGGTAACGGTGAAGACCAGTGGGTCGTTGAAGCCTTCGCGGGTTACCGTGATCTTGACGACCGTCCCTTTCGGACCCTTGAGGAGGTCGGCGACTTCGCTGGTGGTGAGGCCTTCGGTGGACTTTTCGTCGACCTTGGTAATGACATCGCCCGGGCGGAGACCGGCGTTATAGGCGGGCGCGCCGACATAGGGAGACATCACAACCGTGCGGTTTTCGCGGGGAGCGACCACCATGCCGACGCCGTAGTACTTGCCACGCTGGTCTTCGCGCAGAAGGGCAAACTGGCGGGCGTCGAAGAAATTCGAGTGTGGGTCGAGCATGCGGAGCATGCCCGGAATGGCGCCCTGATAGACGGCCTTGTCGGCGTCCACCGGATCGGCGTAATTGGCTTGGACGACCGACAGAACGTTGGTGAAGTCGCGAACAGCGGTCTGGTAGTCGTCGGTGGCGGCAGTCGTGGCACGGACCGAGGGTCCGTAGATGCCTCCGAGGACTCCGGAGATGAGCAGGATTACGACGACCAGGATCAAACCCCGACGTTCAGGATTCATGAGTACCTCGCTCGTGGCGTAAGAACCAGTATAACATGCAAAGTCGAAGTGTCGTTTGACACTACTGGCCACCCTTTCTATGATGCAGAAAGGGCGGATTGAGACGCTCCAAAGCCATGTTGAGCATTCCCCACATGATTGTGGTGTTCCTGGTGGTGCTGGTGGTGTTTGGCCCCCAGAAACTTCCGGAACTGGCACGCGGCCTGGGGAAGCTGATGGCTGAGTTCCGCAAGGCGTCCACGGATTTCAAGAGCGCATTTGAGGAAGAGATGCGGGACCTCGAGCGCCAGGCGCGAGTCGCTGAGCTGCGGAAGAAGAACGCCGAGGCGGATGCCGCAGAAGCCAGGGCGAAGGAATTGGAGGGGGCTGGGACGGCAAATGCGGCCACCGGCACGAGCACGGTTTCTCCTCCCGAGACTGCTCCGGACTACCCGGTTGAAGAAGGTCCGGTGTTGAGGCCGGCAGCCGAGGCTATCCCCCGCTTAGACGCGCCGGACGGGGAAAACGTAGCTGCGGCGAGGTCCCCCGAAGAAGTTAAGCCCGAAGGAAGCCCCTCCGAGAATCCCTCCACCCATGACCAACAGCAGCCAGCCTGACAACTCCATCCTGTCGAGATTGGAGGAGAGCGGCGGGCAGATGACTTTTTTCGAGCATTTGTCCGAGTTGCGAAAGCGAATCATCAATTCGTTATACGCAATCGGGGCCGGTGCGTTCATCGGCGTTTACCTGTCCAAGTATTTCATCAAGTGGATTACCGAGCCGATTGTCAAGGCGCTAAGCCAGAGCGGGCTGCCGCCGGAATTGGTGTACACACACCCAGCGGGATATTTAAACACCTACATCACGCTGGGCGTTTACCTGGGGATTGTGCTGGCCTCGCCGGTGGTTCTCTACCAGTTGTGGTTGTTCGTGGCGCCGGCTTTGTACAAGCACGAGCGCAAGGCCGTGGCGGGGTTTATTTTTCCAACCGTGTTTTTGTTCCTGGCCGGCATTGCCTTCGGATATTTCATCACGCTGCCCTACGTGCTGCGATTTCTGGTCAGTTTTCAGGGAAACGTCGGCCCGATCAAGCCGATGATCACCGTGAATGAGTATTTCGACCTGGTGCTGTTGATTTTGTTGAGCCTGGGACTGGTGTTTGAACTCCCTATCCTGATCTTCTTTTTGACGTTGTTTGGAATCGTGACCCCAGCGTTCTTATGGAGAAATTCGCGCTACGCAATTCTAATTATTGCAGTGGTGGCGGCGATTGTGACGCCGACACCTGACGCGACGACAATGCTGGTGTTCATGATGCCTATGATTGGGCTTTATTTCGTTGGAATCGCAGTGTCGGCCCTGGCGGTGCGAAAGAAACGGAAACGTGAGGCGGCAGAGCAGGCGGGGGCGACAGGATGAGGGGCTGGCGGGGCGGGTCGCGCCAGGTTTTGCTTGGCGCGGTGGTGTTGGCGGAGTTGGTGGTGGGATGCAAATCGGGGCAGACCGCGAGTCCCGATGCCGGGACTGCCTCGAGCGCAGCGAATCCGGGACAACCTCCGTTTATGAGCGCCGTCGCGGGGAATCCCCCGGCGCAGGCCATCGATGCGCCGCCTCCGGAGCAGACCGGGGGATTTGACGGCAAGCGCGCCTACCAGCAGGTGGCCAAGCAGGTGAGTTTTGGGCCGCGACCTGCCGGATCACCCGCGCTGGCGAAACTGCAAGCGTATCTCGAAACGGAATTTAAGTCGTATGGATGCACGGTGGAGACCGATTCGTTTTCAGCGGACACTCCTGCCGGACGCCTGCCGATGAAGAATATTCTGGTGAAGATTCCCGGGCAAAAACCGGGAATTATTTTACTGGGGACACACTACGACACGAAGCGGTTGGAGAGTTTTGTTGGCGCGGATGATGCCGGCTCGTCCACAGGCGTGATGCTGGAGATTGCGCGGCTGCTTTGTGCGCAAAAGCCGCGTAAGTACGCCGTGTGGATCGCGTTTTTTGACGCGGAAGAAGCCGTGAACCAGGAATGGAAAGATCCGGACAACCGCTACGGGAGCCGGCAGATGGCGGCCCAAATGGCGGCAAGCGGGGATTTGCCAAAGATCAAGGCTTTCCTGTTGGCCGACATTGTGGGCGGCAAGAATCCACACTTCAAGCGCGACGGCGAATCGACGAAATGGTTAAGGGATATGGTGTGGGATGTGGCCGTGCGACTCGGGTATGGGGACGTATTTGTGAACGAGTTGACTAACTTTGGCGGGGACGATCATTACACATTTACGGCACGGAAGGTTCCGTCGGTCGACATCATGGACCTGGACTTCAACGATGTGCCGTACTGGCATACGCCGCAAGACACGATGGACAAGATTGACGCGAAGACATTGGCCATGGTGGGCCACGTCATTTTGGAGTCGGTGAAAGAGATTCAGGAGAAGAAGTAAACTACCCACCCTCAGAGTGAGCCTGCCTGACTTTACTCGGTTGCCAGACGAGCCTCTTGAAGGCGACGACCCAGGCGTCCCAGTCGATTCGCAAAATAAGGATGTGCCAGCAGGAACACCGGCATTGCTCGGTGCCACCCGAGCCAGGCGCTATTTGTCGTAGGTGAAAGATTTGTTGGGGTAGGGCGGTGCGAGTGGGACGGGGCGCGGGTCCTTCTTGATTTGGTCTTGCAGAAACTTAATGGCGGCATCGAGCTGCGCGTCGTTGCCGGAGAACGTGATGTGGGGAAGATTGTCGACGACCATGTCCGGGTCCACGCCGTGGCCTTCGATGAGCCATTTGCCATCGGGGCCGTATACGCCGATTTCGGCGGCAGTGGCAATACCGTGGTCCGCAAGGAAATTGCTGGAAGAGAGCCAGACTTCGCCGCCCCAGGTGCGCACTCCGATGATTTTGCCGAGGTCGAGGCGGCGGATTCCTTCGGTGAAAGCTTCGCCGTCCGAGCCGGTCTCCTGATCGCAGAGAACGATGATATGGCCCCGGAAGGCGTATTGCATGTTCCAGAAGGGGCGGCCGACGCGGGGCTGCCAGTAGAACCACGCTTTGCGCAGAAGCTTCGCAAGAATCCACGAGTCGATATTTCCGCCGCCGTTGTGGCGAACATCAATAATGAGTCCTTGGCGATCAAAAATGGGGTAGAAGTCGCGCTCCCATGCAGCGATGTCATTGGGACCCATGGCGCGGAGATGGACGTAACCGATGTGGTTCTGCGAGTCGGAATCGACTTTTTGGCGGCGAGAGTATTCCCATTCGGAGTAACGGAGGTTGCGCTCGTCGCGCTCGGTGATGGGCGTTACCAGGACATCGCGCCTCTGTCCTTCCTTGGACTTCACCTGCAGAAGGACTTTGCGGCCGTTTTTTCCGCGTAGCAGGATGCGTTCGTCGGGTACGCTGAGCACGTCAGAGCCGTCGATGGTCTGAATGACTTCGCCCTCCTGGATGCGAGAATCAGGGCGAGCGAGGGGTGGCGCCAGGTCGGGCATGTCAGGGTCGTGCTGGTAGATGTGCTCGACGACGTAGCCTCCCGCTTTTTCATCGCGGCGAACGATGGCCCCGAGAGCGGCGGATTCAACGTGGTCGGTCGGTTCGCGTTCGTCACCGCCGCGAACAAAGATATGAAGGGCAGAGAGTTCGCCGACCATTTGGGCGAGGAGGTCGTTGAGTTCGTCGCGGTCAGAGACACGATCCACAAGCGGGAAGTAGCGGTCGCGGACTTCGGTCCAGTTCAGGCCATGCATGCCGCGATCATAGAAATAGTCGCGTTCGAGGCGCCAGGCGTCGAGGAACATGGCACGGAATTCGGCACGGGGACTGGTGAGGATGGTCCATCGGGCCATGTCGATCCTGGCTTTGCCGTAGGCCTTGGCGTCGGAGAGCGTGGAGGGTTTGGCATCGGAATCCACGATGAGGAAGTCATCGCTCTTGCGAATGAGGAATTTCTTGCGGTCCTGGGAGATTTCGTAAGAGCGAACGTCGCCAAGCACAGTGTCCGGGGCATCGCCTTTGTTAGCGATGTCCACGCATTCAAGCGAACGCTTCGGCTGTGGCTCGCCGTTGGCATCGAGCCAGCACAGGCGCTTTTCGGTGACTTGCAAGTCGGAATAGTTGCCAGGCGGGACGGGAACTTCGTTCAGGCGGGAGGCGATGCCGGCCAAGTCGATGTTCACCGCCGGAGGAGTTGTTTTCTCTTCCTCTTTTTTGTCCACTTCTTTTTTGTCGTCGGCGGTCTTTTTGTTCTTCCCGTCTTTCTTATCGTCCTCGGATTTACTGGGCTTCTTTTGTTCGGATTTTGCGGGCTGATCAGGATGAAGTTCGTCCACAGGCGCGAAGGGAGAACGCAAGCCGGAGGTGAGCGCGAGTTCATAGAGCTTCATGGAACGGTCGAAGTACGGGTCAGGCTGGCGCGGGCCCCAAGGCGATGGAATGGTGGTTTTTAGCATGCGGTCAGAGAGGAAATAAAGCCACTTGCCGTCGGAACTCCAGGCGGGGCTGATGCTGTTGTAACGGTCCGAGGTGAGAACGGAGATGCTGCCGGAGTTTACGTTGAGGACTTTGATTTGCGAGAAGGTGTTGTCGGAGGTTTCGACAAAGGCGAGCCACTGGCTGTCGCCTGACCAGGCAAGGTCGGAGAAATCATCGTTCATGGACTGGGCGATGCGCTTGTCGGTTTTGCTTTTCAGATCGAACAGCCAGAGTTCCTGATTTTTGTTGCGATGCGCAAACCAGTGGCCGTCTGGCGAAGGTATACCGTCCCAGCGAAGGACCGCAGCGTCTTTTGTAAGTTGCTCGGGCTTGCCAACACCGTTGACGGGATATTTCCAGAATTCGGTTTCGCCGGTTTCGGTCGAGACGGCGATGATGGACTTTCCGTCCGGCGTATACCGGGCGTCCCGGTAGCGAATGGCGGAATCGCCGGCGACTTTGACGATGCGGCCGGTCGGTGCCGCCGGTAGGGTGAAGACTTCGCCGCGGGCAGTGAAGACGGCGGCGTTGCCGTCGGGGGAGATGTGGGTGTTGGTGAGGTATTCGAGGGGCTTGCTGACCCAGTGGTCGCGGAGCTGGTCGAAGTCGGACACAAGCGTGATCGGGATGATGGCGTCTTGATGGGAGCTAATGTCGAGGAGCCAGAGATCGGCACCGCATTGATAGACGATTTTGCCGTCGGACAGGGAGGCGGATTGAACGTCGAAGCCACGGTGATGGGTATGTTGCTTAAGATCGTGTCCTTGCGGATCCATGGAGAATACGTTCATGGTGCCATCGCGATCGCTGAGGAAATAGACGCGGCCATCCCAAAACATGGGATTGTGCGAGGTGCCTGCGTAGTCGGATGTGAGGGGCACGGCTTCGGAGCCGGCGTCGTAGCGCCAGATGTTTTCGGCCGTACCGCCCATGTAGCGCTTGGTGGAGCTGCCCTGCCAGGGGAGGCGCGTGAAAAACAGAGATTTGCCGTCGGACGAGAATGCCCCTTCAGCGGATTGCGAGAGCGGGAAAATTTCACGGCGGCCTTCCGAGTCGATGGCGACCAGCTTCGGGTCGGGAAGCGTGGAGTAGCGGCGGGTGCGAAACAGGACGCGGCCATCGGGCGTCCAGCCAGCGACGACAGCACCCGAGTCCCAGGAGCGGCGCTGTGGGAGGCCGCCGTCGACAGGCATGGTGTAGACGTCGGTTGGGCCCTCATAGTCGGCAGTGAAGGCAACGGTTTTGCCATCGGGGGAGATGGCGGCGTTTAGTTCCTGGCCGGTGTTGCTGGTGAGGCGGCGCGCCTGGCCACCTTTGGTGGTCGTCGACCAGAGATCACCTTCGGCGGTAAAGATGATGGTGTCGTCGTGAATGGCGGGGAAGCGGTAGTAACCGGGGCGCGTGGCGGGAGGATTATCGGCGTTAAGGGCCGAGGCGAGCAACGCGGTGGTCGTGAAAGCGAGGATCAGGAAACGCACAAGCTTCAAATGAAAGTGCATGCAAATACTCCTGCCGCTCGCGGCGCCGTTGGAAGAGAAAAAAGGAGCGGGCGTGCCGGAAGATCTGCGCGGTGGAACTGCGCTGGAAGACGAGCGGGGAATTCCGGCGGGGAGAGTATACAACGTGCGGACTGCACGAAGCGGTCGAGCAACGATCTGAGGCCAACCGTCGCTGGCAAAGGTCCGTGCGGCTGTCGGGCCGTTACGGGGGCGGAGAAAGCCATTTTTGCCCTTGAAGTTGGTTCTGGCTACATCGGCGAAAGGCGGGTGGCTGTGCTACAGTGAAATTATTCGCGGATTCCGATGAATTCAAACCATTCCAAGGCTATTCCTGTACGCGCCGCAAGCGGCGACTACTTTGTGGTGTGCCGCCGCGGTGCCGTGGCTGACGCGCAGAAGGAAATTGCCCGCCTGGGGAGGTTTTCTTCGGTCCATATTTTGACATCGCCGAAGGTTTGGCGAGCGCTCGGAAAACGAATCCGGCGCGCTTTGTCTGTGCGGTTTGCGGCGCACAGGCATTTGTTTGACGATGCCGAATCGGCGAAGAATTTGGCGACGGTGGAAGCGATTTCGCGCATGCTGGTGCGTGCGGGAGCGGACCGGCGAGCGCTGTTGATCGCGATTGGCGGCGGTGTGGTCGGGGATGTGAGCGGATTTGTTGCAGCTTCTTACTTGCGTGGGGTTGCCCTGGTGCAAGTGCCGACGACGCTGGTTTCACAGGTGGACAGCGCGATTGGCGGGAAAACAGGCGTGAACCTGGTGGAGGGAAAGAATCTGGTGGGGGCGTTCTATCCACCGAGGCTGGTGCTGGCGGATCCCGAGTTATTGAAAACTTTGCCGGATCGCGAGTTTCGCGGTGGCTTGGCGGAAGTGATCAAATACGGAGCGATTGCAGACGCCAAGCTGTTTGCTTTTCTGGAAGCGAACATGGATGCGCTCCTCAAGCGAGAGCCAGGCGCGCTCGAACATGTGATCCGGCGATCGATCAAGATAAAGGCTTACGTGGTGGGGAAGGATGAGAAGGAGTCTGGACTTCGCGAGATTCTGAATTTTGGTCATACGTTTGGGCATGCCCTGGAGTCGGTGACGCGCTACCGTCATTTCCAGCACGGCGAAGCGGTCGCTTGGGGGATGATGTGTGCGGGTTTGCTGGGACATGAGGTGGTGGGCACCAGCGGGGACTCGGTTTCGCGAATGGTGGCCTTAGTCCGGAAGATGGGGCCTTTGCCGCCGTGGCCAAAAGTGAGCAACAAGGAATTAATCGAAGCGATGCGCGCGGACAAGAAGGTACGGGCGGGGAAGTTACGGTTTGTGTTGACGACGAAGCTGGGACACGCCGAGACATTCGAAAATGTTCCGGAGAAGATGGTCGACTGCATTCTGCGCTGCGCGCCGCAATTTCTGGTGAAGCCGGTTGAGTCGCTGGGGAATTGTGATGCCTGAGGTCGGAACGCTGCCGAAAGGGACGCAGCCTGAAGGCGCGGTGAATGAACAGGACGCTTCGCGGAAAGTGCGCGAAATGTTTACACGCATCGCGCCCCGGTACGACCTGCTGAATCATTTGCTTTCGGGTCAGATGGACAGGCGCTGGCGGCTGCGGGCGGCGCGGGAATTGCGGCCCATTCTCGAGCGGGCGGACGCGCGGGTTTTGGATTTGTGCTGCGGCACCGGGGACTTGGCCTTTTCGCTGGCAAGGGAGGGTAGGGCACGGATTGTGGGCGCGGACTTTTCTCACACAATGCTCGTCCGCGCAAAGCAGAAAGCCGCGGCGCAGGTCAACGGGTCGGCGGTGGTGCCGTTTTTTGAGGCCGATGCGCTATATTTGCCGTTTGCCGATGGATCGTTTGATCTGGTGACGACTGCGTTTGGATTTCGCAATCTGGCGAACTATGAGGCGGGATTGCGCGAGATTGCGCGCGTGCTGAAGCCTGGCGGCAGCGCGGCGATTCTCGAGTTTACAGAGCCGGAGCCGGGGCTGATGGGGGATGCGTACCGGTTCTATTGCCAGACGGTGTTACCAAAAATTGGCGGGTGGATATCCGGCGACACCGCGGCGTACGCGTATTTGCCCAAGTCGGTAGCACGTTTTTTTCGCCCGGTGGAGTTGGCGGGATTGATGGAGAAAGCCGGATATCGAGACGTGCGAGTAGTGTTGATGATGTTGAAGTCGGTGGCACTGCATGTTGGAGTGAAGTCTTCCGAGCCCATCGCGACTTGCGTTTAAACAAGGTGGTTCCCATTTTCGTGCTCAATCGTTGGAGTTAGCTCCGATCGTTATACGGCAGAATTCCTAGGACTTATTTTTGCGGGTGTAGATGAAGTCGTATTCGTCGGCCCAGGTTTTGCCGTGGTCGGTAGAGCCTTGGCTGTATTGGCGGACCTGGTCGGGTCCGAGCGGGAAAAAGCGGAGGTGGCGCTGGAGGGTGGTGCCGTCGGGCTGCGGGAGGTCGGCAGTATAGAAGTCCATGACGCCGTCTTTCAGGCTGCCGATGAAATGGATCATGCCGGCGCTGTTGTCCACCCAGAATTGTTCCCAACGTTTTTCGGCGGCGTTGTAGACGTTGTAGCTTTTCCCTGCGTAGGTGCTGTTCTTGCTGGTCCAGTTTTCGACGATGACGCAATCGCCGAGCGCAATTTCGATGCGGCTGTCTCCGGCAGGAAGACCACCCTTGGCCGTGGTTACACTCCATTCACCGATCCAGAAGTCAAATTGACGATGTTCCGGTGCATATTTGCAGGGGGCTTGCGTGCGTTTGGCCTGCTCGAGAATTTTTTTGAAGCGGGCGTCGGACCGTAGCGCGGTGAGGTCGGGATCAGAAGAGAGCTGATCAGAGTTGGCATAGCCTGCGGCGAGTGCTTGATCGAGAAGGGAGAAGGCGGCAGAGGAATCGCCTCTAAGCGCTTGGGTCTCGGCTTGGGCGTAGAGGATGAGGTATTTGGGGACGCCGGCGGATTCGGCCTTCTGGAAAGAGGCCAGGGCCTGATCGAGTTCGTGGAGATTCTTTTGCGCCACGCCGAGCCGATACCAGTAACGCGCGTTGGTGTGATCCTTTTGCGTGAGACCAGCGTAGGCCGCTTCGGCGGATTTCCAGTCGTTCGAGGTGTAGGCACGATCAGCAGCGGAGTCGTCGGAAGAGGCGGGGGGCGTTTGAACCGTGGCGAAGCAGGGAACAACCTCGAGGAGCAGCAGGCAGAAGAAAGCGACACGTGGCCGAGGCATAGGAGTCTCCTTTCTGTGCGGATGGCAATGAGGGGCGGCGAGTTTGTGGGTTAAGATGGCGCGATGGAATCCGAATTTCATGTGTTTTCGGGCCGCATCTACAAGGTAGGGTTGATCCGGTATGTAGATGTTCCAGCCGACATCTCGAAGAGATTGGACGGAGGGGTGCACGTTCCGGTAGCGGGTGAAGTCGACGGGGTTCCCCTGCAGACGACGCTGGTTTCTCGAGGAAGAGGCTCGTACCGGCTGGCGATTCACGGGGACATCCGGAAGAAATTACGGGTGGACTCGGGTGCGGTTGTGGAGGTGGCAATTGCCCTGGATGAACAATCGCGGGAGCCCGAGTTGCCTCCTGCACTGGCGCTGGCATTAAGGAATGCCCCGCGGGCGCAGCAGAAGTTTCGCGGAATGACGACAGCGCTGCGGCGGCAGATTGTGCGATACCTGACCGCGGTAAAGACTCAGGAGACGCTCGAGCGGCGGGTCGTGAAGTTTGTGGCCCGATTGGAGAGCAGAGAAATGCCCCCGAAAAAACGTAGGAAAGGACGGGCGGAACGGCGCAAATAGTGGAATCTCAGGCGCTGGATTTGTGTGTATTGGGGTATTGACTGATACGCGTGGTCTATTGTGGCAACACGGAGCAAGCCAGTAGTCTCTCCCAAGTCGAGATGCAGAAGGAGAGCTACGCCATGAATCGAGCGCATGCCGAACAAAAAGCGGTGGGAACGAGCGTGGCCGAGATCGCCTTGCAGGAGTTACAGGATCGCATCGAAGCGAGCAGGCTCGAGAGCAAGTACACGGGCTTGGTTTGCGATTTGTGTATCGGCCAAGTGCCACTTGAAAAGGCCTTTGGCCAGATTCATGAGCAGGCCATGGAGCAGATGGTGGGCTTTTTGGATGCGCGGATCCTCGAAGACGAGGTGGCGCTCGAGGCGTGCCTGGAACGGATTGCCGAAGAGGCGGAGCGCGTAGCGTGGCAGGCGCTGGAGCGCGGGACCGAGGCGTTGCGGGAAGGGCTTGCCATGCTCGAAGGGGAGAAGGGTTTTTTGGGCGGGGACTACGTGAATTAGTTTCTCGGCCTTGACGGGCGCTGGTTCCGGCATCAGGCGGATTTTCCATTCCACAGTTTGAGACGACGCGTACGCTGGCTTGCTTCCTGCCCTGACCGCTTCATGGCGGCGCTAGGTCCGTTTGATAACGATGACGGTGAGATCGTCCATTTGTTTGGTCCCGCCGGCGAAGCGAAGGACGTCCTGATACAGGCTGCTAATGATTTCGGTCGCGGGCTTTGCCGAGGCGACGCGCACGGATTGCTCCATGCGCTCGGTACCGAAGCGCTCCTCACTTTTATCCGCCCATTCAAAAAAACCATCGGTGGCCAGCACGAGCAGATCGCCCGGACCCATTTCCAAGATTATGGGAGGTTCGGAAACGAACGCGTCCGAGATCCCGAGTGGAAGAGCGTGGGCTTCCATTAGGTCAAAGCGATCGTGCTTGAGCCAGTAGACGAACAGAGGGGCGTGTCCTGCCGACAGCAGTTCGATGGTGTTGTTATTAGGTCCCAGGATTGCGCCAACGAAAGTGATGAAGCGACCTTCCTTGACGTCGGCGGCGACGGCCGTGTTGATCTCTTCCATGGCTTTAAGAAAAGTGCCTTGGCTGCGGAAGTTGGCTCGCGCGTAAGCGCGGCAGACAGAGGCGAGCAGGGCGGGGCCGATGCCGTGTCCAGTGACGTCGGCAAGGGCCAGGACGAAGTTGCCGTTCGGAAGCGGCTGCCAGTCGTAGTAGTCACCGCCCGTCTGGTCGGCGGGCTGATTCCATGCGGCGATGTCCCAGCCGGAGACCAGTGGCATGGAGCGGGGCAGCAGGGATTGCTGAATGGACCGCGCGACATCCAGATCATGCTGGAGATGTTCGACCTCGCGGCGGGTTTCGGCTTCGCGAAGGGCGGCTTCGACCTGCCTGCGGAATTGGTGCGCGACAATGGCGGCGACTACTCCGGCGACGAGGAGGCTGATGGCGTAGGTCATGACCGTTTTCTCGGGAGAATAGAGCGAGACATGCAGATGAGCGTAAAGAGGGCGCCAACCTGCATGGATGGCCGCGACGACGTAACTAACCGAAGCCAAGATGCCGCAGAGTAGGCTTACCGTGGGATTCAGGCGCAGCGTGGAAAGCGTGAGGAGCAGGAAGTAGAGGAGGAAGGAGGGATTTGCGAGCGGACGATACTCCTCAACCATGGCGGAACTGGAGATGGTGGCAATGGCGAGGGAAGGAAGGGAGAGCTCGACCAGGATGTTCAGGAACCAAAAGGCTCCGGCCATCGAACGCTCTTCACGAATAGCGCGACGCAAGGCGAACAGAGTGGCAAGCTCCAGGGCGAAAACGGCGCAAACGACCAGGAGATACTCAAAAAAAGTGGAGACATTTTCAGGTGTGGGAGCCAGAAGCGTGCGAATGCCGCGCAGAACAACGATGAAAAGGATGCATGCAAGATAGATGTAGATCCGTAGACGCTCGCTCTGAAGCAATGCCTGGCGAAATGCCGGCGATTTGCTTTGCAGTTCGGTCATGAAGCCTCTGCAAGGGGAGTCGAAACGCGCGAGCGGGCGCGGGGCATTCTGGCGGAGAAGTGCTTCAAATACAAGCAGGT
>Ga0306920_100010266_pt1 | contig 12558 bp, 12 predicted proteins | sample flu12Cox44000170_FD_204666 | JGI IMG/M metagenome (GOLD analysis project Ga0306920, IMG submission 204666) | Lab enrichment of tropical soil microbial communities from Luquillo Experimental Forest, Puerto Rico - flux4day.12C.oxic.44.000.170 (v2)... | ecosystem: Environmental > Terrestrial >...
CTACCTCGACCTGACGGCGCTGGGCCGCCAGGAGGCGTGGGAGGATTCACCCGCGGGCTATCCGCAGACCCCGCCGTACAAGTGGTGGAACTGGCACGACAACTACGCGGCCGACGCCGCGCCCGATCCGAAGTGGGTCGAAGTGTCGGACGAAGGAGAGGCCGCCTTTCGCAAACGCTCGGACTGACGTCGCCTGGCTACTTGTCACTCTTCTTCTTGACCTGCGAGATCGTGACGGTGAACCACGCGGTATAGCCCCCGGGCCGGTTCTCCGCGGCGAACTCGGCATAGCCGCGCACGTTCACGTCGACCTCGACGCCGCCGCTGCGGAACGACCAGCCGGCTTGTGGGCCCGCGCCGGCCACGCGCGAGAGATGGGCGCCGAGATCGGCTGGTGCGTAGAGGTCGCTGCTGAGCTGCTGATAGTAGTAGCCGGCAGCACCGATATAGAACGGGTCGAGAATCGCCCACGACGCACCGACGTCGATGTGCCCGTCGACGCCGCTCTGGAAGTTGTAGGTGGTGCCTCCGGTGATCGAGAATTCCAGCCCCTTGCCGCCGTCGTAGGTGTAGCCCAGTCCGCCGTCTATCGCCCAGAAGCCGAGGCCGGGCGTGCTGAGCGTGGTGGGGTCGTAGTAGCCCGTCGGCACGTTCGCGGTCGTGTAGACCATCAGATTATGCGATCCAAACTGCCACTTGAGCGTCGCCATCGGCGAGATGTCGTCGAGGCCCCAGCCGGACTCATTGACGTTCGAGTCGGTCTGCACGTCCCTGGTCACGTCGATGATCGACTTTCCGCGCCTCACGCGGCGCGTGACGTCGCGATCCACCACCGAGTCCGCCTGGTTGTTGATCCAGGAGTAGCCGAAGGTCGCGCTGACAAAGAGCTGGCCGCCAAACACCGGCGTTTCAAAGGTGTAACCCGGCTGCACAAAGAAGATGTCCTCGACCTGGGTGCGGCCGCTCACCCGCGTGCCGCCGCGGGCGGCCGTGAAGGTGCCGGTCGGCGTGGTGCCTTTGCTGATGAAAGCGTTGAGCCCGACCGACCAGCCGGGGTCGGTCTGGGACGCGGCAAAGCTCGCGAACTGGCCGGGAATCCAGAAACCGACGCCGCCCTCATCGGCCAGCGCCGTCACGGGAGCGAGGAAGGCGCCGAGCGCCAACGCCAAAGTGCGTCTCAACGCTGGAAGTGCGCCGTTGCCATCGGCCTAATCTCGTTCAAGCCCGCGATAGACGCAACCTTGGCTTTCACTCGATGGTGATGTTGGCAACCCGGATCACCTTGCCGATCTTCTCGGTAGTGATCAGTTCGCGGAACTCGGCCGGCGTGCCGGAGAACGGGATGCCGCCAAGCTCTTCGAGCTGCGCCTTGAAGGCGGGATCAGCGAGCGCGGCATTGACTTCGCCGTTCAGTACCGTGATGGCCACGGTCGGTGTGGCCCGCGGCGCGCCCAGCCCGTACCAGGCGCTGAATTCGTAGCCCGGCAGGAACTCCGCCATCACCGGCACATCCGGCAGCACGGCCGAGCGGGTCGCGGTGGTGACGGCAAGCGCGCGCACTTTGCCGGCCTTGATCTGCGGCAGCGACGAGGCGACCACGCCGAAATAGACATCGGCCTGGCCGGCGACGGTATCGCGCAGCGCCTGCACGCCGCGATAGGGCACGTGGAACAGCGAGACGCCGGCGGCGATCTGGAACATCTCGCCGGCGATATGGGTGCCGGTGCCGACGCCGGCCGATGCCATATTGATCTTGCCCGGCCGCTGCTTGGCGAGCGCGATGAACTCCGGGACGGTGTTGGCCGGCACCGAGGGATGGACCTCCATCACCAGCGGCTGGCGATAGATGCCGGCGACCGGCGCGATGTCGCGCTGGAAGTCGTAGGTGAGCTTGTCCTTGATCGCGGCGTCGACGGTGTTGTTGTTCAGCACCAGCAGGAGCGTGTAGCCGTCGAGGAGAGAAGCAAGGATCGACGGTGCCAGACGGCCATGGCCAGCCTCGTTGCGAGGACGCTGCACGCGACGCGACTCGGGAATGGTATCTTCATCTTCCTCTCCCCCGATAGGGGGGAGAGGCCAGGAGAGGGGCTATCGCGCGGCCGCGCCTTCGGCACCTTGATTCGTTCTGCTCTGCGCGGCGCCCGCGCTTCTGTCGCGCGTCATACGCGCGATAATCGCTGCAGCGCTACACGCCGCCGGTGCGGGCTTGCGCCCGCACCATATCCGCACATTTCTCGCCGATCATGATCGAGGGTGCATTGGTGTTGCCGGCGACGATCGAGGGCATGATCGAGGCGTCGGCGACGCGCAGGCCGTCGATGCCGTAGACCTTGAGCTGCGGGTCGACCACGTCGTCCACCGCGTGGCCCATGCGGCAAGTGCCGACGGGGTGCAGGTTGGAGACGCCGGTTTCGCGCAGGTACGCGCGCAGTTCCTTGTCTTCGCTGACGGCGGGTCCGGGCAGGATCTCCTCGACCACGAACGGCTTCAGCGCCGCTTGCCGGCCGATCTCGCGGCAGATCCGCAGGCCTTCCAGCATCGCCGTCCAGTCGCTGGCGGTCTTGAGGAAATTGAAGCGGATCTCGGGGGCGGCGATCGGGTCAGGCGACTTCAGCCGCACCGTGCCACGGCCGTCGGGCCTGAGATGCACCGGGCTGAGGCTGAAGGCCGAGAACGGCTGCGGCGTCACGCCGTAGCGGTCACGCGTCTTGACCGCCCAGGCGAACATGTTGATCTGCAGATCGGGCCGCTCGAGTCGTTTGTCGGAACGCACGAAGGCGCCGACAAAGAGGCCCATGCTGGCGAGCGGTCCGGTACGGCCGAAGGCGTAGCGCATGCCGGCCCAGATCTGGCGGGGCACGTTGCTCACGAGGTCGTTCATGGTGACCGGCTGCGAGCATTTGTAGGCGACGTAGGTGTTGAAATGGTCGTGCAGGTTGGCGCCGACGCCCGGCATGTCGCGCACGACCTCGATGCCGAACTTCTTGAGATGCTCGGCCGGGCCGAGGCCCGACAGCATCAGGAGCTGCGGGCTGCCATAGACGCCGCCCGACACGATCACCTCGCGCTTGGCCCGCGCTGTCTCGAGGCCCGTCGGCGTGCGGTACTCCACGCCGACCGCGCGGCCGTTCTCGATGATCACCCTGGTGGCGTGCGCCGAGGTGGCGATGGTGAGGTTGCCGCGGCTCTTGGCATCCTTGAGATAGGCGCGCGCGCTCGACCAGCGCCGCGCGTTGTTGATGGTGGTCTGGTAGTAGCCGACGCCTTCCTGCTGCGCCCCGTTGAAGTCGGGCGTCGCTGGAATGCCGGCCTCGAGCGCGGCGTCGTGCAGGGCGCGGGCGAGGGTGGGCTGCCAGCGATGATCCTGCACCTTCAGGGGGCCGCCGGTGCCGTGGAACTGGTCGCCGCCGCGCTGGTTGTCCTCGGCTTTCTTGAAATAGGGGAGGACAGACTCGTAGTCCCAGCCCTCGCAGCCGCGCTGGCGCCATTCATCGTAGTCGGCGGCGTTGCCGCGCATATAGACCATGCCGTTGATCGACGAGGTACCGCCCAAGACCTTGCCGCGCGGCTGGAACATCACGCGGTCGTTGAGCTCCGGCTCGGGCTCGCTGTCGAACATCCAGTTGACCTTCGGATTGTTGTAGGTCTTGTGGTAGCCGAGCGGCACGTGGATCCAGGGATAGCTGTCGCGCGGGCCGGCCTCGAGCAGCAGCACGCGATATTTGCCGTCCTCGCTGAGACGCCCCGCCACCGCGCAACCCGCCGAGCCCGCGCCGGTGACGATGAAATCGTAGGAAGCCCTGTCCCCGTCGTCTTTCACCCCGTCCTCCCCTGATTGACGAAGGTTAGGCGGGTGCTGGCCTTGCGCCAACAGGGCGTGTCCACGATGCGGCTCGGTTTTCTGCTTGCACTCCTCAGCCGTTGTCGCAGACATCGACCCATTCGGCCTTGACCAGCTCGGCCATGCGCTGCGGCGAGATCCGAAGGGCGCTGTTGGTCGAACCGGCCGCCGGGACGACCTCGTCGAACGCCTTCAGCGATACATCGCAGTAGACCGGCAGCGGCGTCGCCAGGCCGAACGGGCAGACGCCGCCCACCGGATGGCCGGTCATCGCCACCACCTCGTCGGCCGACAGCATGCGCGGCTTGCCGCCCAGCACGTCCTTGATCTTGCGGTTGTTGAGTCGCGCCGTGCCCGACGTCACGACCAGCATCGTGCGGTCCTTGATGCGCAGCGACAGCGTCTTGGCGATCTGCGCCGGCTGCACGCCGTGGCCTTTGGCGGCGAGCTCGACGGTGGCGGTGCTGCCCGCGAGCTCGATGATCGTTATCTCCGGCGCATGGGCGGCGAAGAAGGCGCGCACCGACTCGACGGTCATGCCGGCTTTACGTGATCAGAGGGAAGGCCGCCGCAACGCGGCGGAGCGATAGCGCAGTCAGGCATCGGCGGCGACCGGCGCTGTCGAGTGGCAGGTCGCGCATTGCGGGCTGTGGACCGCGCGCAAGCCGCGGCAGCCCGGGCAGACGCCGAGATCGAATTTCGAGAAGTCGAGCGGCGGCCGAGTCGCAGGGCTCTCCGCCGCGAATAGCGCGCCGATCCAGGCCAAAAGCATGTCGCTCCCCGATCCTGACAATCACCTTATCAGGAGCGGAGACGGCGTGGCCAAACGAATGTGCGGCGACGTCGCCGTCGCCGCACACTCTTGATTGCCGTTGAGGCTTGTTAACGCGGCTCGTAGCCGCTGAAGCCCTTGGCGCCGTGCGCGCTCTCCCACTTCAGCTGCGCGTTGCGCATGCTGCTGGAACTGGTCGAGCCGTTCCAGGTGTAGTTGACGTTGGGATCGCCGCCCACCGAGCGGGCAGCCGGGCCATCGGCACCGAACGGCGCTTCGTTGGGACCGGCAACCGACATCCGGCTCTGGGCCAACGCAACACCGCCCGACACAGCCAGCACGCACGCAGCAACAAACGCGGTCTTGAACATTACGCTACTCCTTTTCAGTTGAGGGCACTGGAACTAGCGCGAACTTGGTGGCGAAATTGTGGGTTCACGCGCCGCGCGAGTATTCACGTGTGCGTGAGTCGCGCGCGCCGGAGCTCACACATGCCGTGATAGAGTCACGCGTCGCGCGATGGGGAGCAAGCGATGTGGTTCGTGTTCGAGGCCGAGTACGAGATCGAGAACGGCCGCGCCAACTGGAATCGTCCGGTGCGCGAGACGATGGCGTGGCACGGTCCGTTCAAGACCGAAGCGGAGGCCAACGAAGTGGCGCGCGCCCGCATGTGGTCCAAGATCGACATCTACGCGCACAAGGCGCGCGTGGTCGATCTGACAATCAGGGAGTAGCGGCGCCGAGCTTGCGCCATGCATTGTCGACCAGCAGCAGGCCGTTCTCCAGCATGGCGCGGTCGAGGGTGACGGATTTCGGCCCGGCCTTCACCGACAGCCGCTCGATGATGTGGACCACCGTCGAGGCGTCGCCCGACTGCACGCTGCTTTGCGACAGCTCGACCTGGTCGATGGCGAGCGCAGGCCAGGCGAAGATGTCGGCGCCGACCGACAGCGCCTTGTCGTCGAGCAAGATCGCCGTGCCGGCGGGCGGCAGGCCCTCGCCGCGATGTTTTAGGCGGGCGGTCCAGGTCCGGACGCGATGGCGCAGCAGCAGCACCATGAACAGCAGCAGCGCCCCGATGATGACTAGCATGCCGACGATCAGGACCGGCGCGTCGCGCGGCTCGTAGGACAGGCCGGCGATGCTGATGGCCGCCATCAGCACGATGGCGATGCCGCCCAGGATGATGAACCAGCGCTTGGTCTGGCTGACGTAGAACTCGGTCGCCTCGGCCGGCGTGCGCACCCGCGCCTTCACCTCGGACTGCACCTTCGACAGCATCAGGCTCTTCGCGACCTTGGGCGTGAGCTCGTCGACCGCCTTGTCGTTGATCAGGATGCGCATAGCGGACCGACACCGTCGCCTTTTCGCCGATCGCATTGTAGCCTCGCCCGCGGCCGAAAGGGGAGGACATCACATGCCGACCATCGATGTGCAGGTGCACTGCTACGAGCGCAACCACCCCGGCCGTCCGTGGCACGCCGTGCTCACCGGTCCGCCCGAGGTCACCGGCGAGGACATGATCAAGGCGATGAACTCCGTCGGCGTCGACGGCGCGCTCTTGATCTCGGTCCATACGATGTATCGCTGGGACGCAAGCTACGCGGTCAGCGTGCGCAAGGCGCATCCCGACAAGTTCGCCCTGATCAAGCCGGTCGATCCCAACGATCCCAAGGTCGCCGACACCATCGCCGAATGGGCCAAGCTGGACGGCACGGTGGCGATCCGCATCATGATGAACGACGAGGTGTCGAAGGATCCGGCCGACCCTGGCGTCAATCGCGTGCTGAGCGAAGCGGGCAAGCACGACTTCCCGGTGAACCTTCTGTGCTGGGAGCGGCTCGAGCAGGTGGGCGAGCTCGCCAAGCGCCATCCCAACACGCAGCTCGTGATCGACCATATCGGCCTGCAGCAGCCGATGGCACCGCCGCCGCCGGCGCAGCCGTGGGCCGCGCTGCCGAGGCTCCTGGCGCTGGCGCCGCACAAGAACATCGCGGTCAAGATCAGCGGCGGCGGCACACTCAGCCATGAGAAGTTCCCCTATAAGGACATCCGCGCGCCGCTCGGCCGCATCTTCGACGCCTTCGGGCTCGATCGCTGCATGTGGGGCACCGACTGGACGCGCGCGATCAAGTTGCTCACCTATAAGGATGGCGTCGACGCCTTCCGCGCCAGCGACTGGCTGAGCGCCAGCGACCGCGAGACCCTGATGGGCGGCACGCTCAGCAAGATCTACGGCTGGGCGCCCGGCAAGAAATAGCGGTCAGCGCGGGTAGAGGTTCTCCGTACCGACGCCGGTCTGGCCGGCGATCGTCCACCAGCCTTTGAGCGACCCGTTGGACTGAAGTTCGTAGACCACGAGGCCTTGCTGGCCTTGCAGCAAGTAGGAGGCGGCGAAGGCCTTGTTGGCCAGCATGCAGATACCCGACGAGCTGGTCGAGCCGGTCTGCCAGGTGATACGGCATGACGACCCGGTCGGTGTGATCTGCACCGTGCCGCCGTAGCTTGAGCCATTGGGATTGGTGCCCTGGACGTTGTAGCTGCCGCCGACGGTTTGTGCGGACGCCGAGCCGATGCCCATCGACAGGACAAGAGCGATGACCAGCCTGCGCATGAAGTGATCCCCCCGCCGGCATGTTATCGCCGGCTTGGCGGCCTCACTACTGCGACCTGGTCGGCTCCTGGCGCAATTGCAGCAGCAATGCGCGGTCGGGCTTGCCGGTCGACGGTTTGCCCTTGGCGGCCTCGTACTCCTTGATCGCGCTCGCGGTCTGCTCGCCGACAACGCCGTCGAGCGGGCCCGGATTGAGGCCGGCCGCCTTGAGCCGCGACTGGATCTCCATGACCTCGTAGCCCTCGAGCTTGCCCTTCGGCAGCACGGTGACCTCGATGACGATGGGCGCCACGGGGGGTGGCGGAGGATCGACCGTCACCGGCCGGTTCGGCGCCAGCGCATCGGCGTTGGGCGGAGGGACGGGCGCGGGCGGCGGCGGCACCACCGCGACCATTGTGCGCGGCGACTGCGGCGGCTCGGCGGGCGCGCCGATGAGGAGGTAGATCACGCCGGCCAGCCCGACACCCACCAGCAGGGCGAGCGCGCCGAGCCACGAGCGGTGCCAGCGCGCAGGCTCGGTCGGCTCCGCTGGCAGCTCGTCGGCGGCCTTGGGATCGAATTCCGGTGGCCCGATCGGGACGCGGCTCGCCAGCTGGCGCGACAGGTCGGCCAACGACTGCCGGAACGGTTCGTCGGTGTCGTCCACCATGGGCCGCGGCCGGCCAAAACTTATATCGGGCGGCTGTTCCGCCTGGGTTCTCATGACAAAAGCCCCCCGAGCGAATCACGTGCGGATCACATGGGCTCGCGGGCAATGATGCCCGCGCCGGAGGCCGGCGGCAGTGATCAATCTGGGCTTTTTGCCGAGCTACAGCGCCTTCAGCGCCGCCGCGACCTCGTCGACATGGCCCGCGACCTTGACCTTGTGCCAGGCCTTGGCGACCACGCCCTCCTTGTCGATCAGGAAGGTGGCGCGCTCGATGCCCATGTACTTGCGGCCGTAGAGGCTTTTCTGCACCCAGGTACCGTATTTCTCGCAGATCTTGCCGTCGCCGTCGGAGACCAGCGGGAAGTTGAGATCGTACTTCTTCTTGAACTTGTCATGGCTCGCGACGCTGTCCTTGCTGACGCCCACCACCTGCGCCTTGAGCTTCTTGAAGGCCGCCGCATTGTCGCGGAAGGAGCAGGCCTCGGCGGTGCAGCCCGAGGTGTCGTCCTTGGGATAGAAATAGAGCACGACCGGCTTGCCGCGCAGCTCGGAGAGCTTCAGCTTGCCGCCGCCATCGGTCGGTGCGGTGAAATCCGGAGCCTTCTTGCCTTCCTCTGCACTCATCACCCACTCCTCGGTTTCCAGCCGGCGGCGCGGGCCGGCTCCTCGACGATGCGCCGGTATATAGCACGCGCCTCGGCCGCTTCAGTCTCGATCCGCCGGCGCAGCACACCGAGGTCGGTCGCGCCTTCGGTGAGCGCGATCAGCCGGCTCTGGCCTTCCGGCGCCTTGGTCTCGTCGAATGCGGCCTCGTCGCCGTCGAGCGTGAGGCGCAGCAGGCTCTGGACGTCCGAGAGCAGCGTGCGGGTGGCGCGCAGCCTTTCGGCGTCGGCTCGCTCGATCAAGCCGGCATCAGCGGTCCGCCGCAGCATTTCCGCCGGATGGGGATAGAGGATGTCCGGCCGTGCCGCGGCGTGACGCAGCGCCAGGTATTGCGCCACGAAGTCGATGTCGAACAGGCCGCCCGGCAGGTGCTTGAAGTCCCAGGCGCTCTTGGGCGGCGCGTGCTGGGCGATGCGGTCGCGCATGTCGGCGACATCGCGCACCAGGCCCGCCGCGTCGCGCGGCCGGCAGAGCGTCGCCTTCACGATGTGCGCCAGTCGGTCGACCAGGCCTGGCGGGCCGTGGATCACGCGCGCGCGGGTGAGCGCCATGTGCTCCCAGGTCCAGGCCGACTGCGCGTGATAGCTCTCGAAGCCTTCCAGCGAGTTGGCGAGCGGCCCGGCGCGGCCCGAGGGCCTGAGCCGCATGTCGACCTCATAGAGTGCGCCTTCGTTGGTGAGCGCGGTCAGCGCGGTCACGATGCGCGCGCTGAGGCGGGTGTAGTACTGGATCGGCGGCAGCGGCTGGCGGCCGTCGGAGGCGTCGAGGCCGGGCGGGATGTCGTAGACGAAGATCAGGTCGAGGTCGGAGGTGGCCGACATCTCGCGGCTGCCGAGCTTGCCCAACCCCAACACCGCGAGCCGCTGGCCGCGGAAGCCGCCATGGCTTTCGGCGAATTTCTTCTCGATGCGATCGCACAGCGCCGAGATGGTGGCCTGGGCGATGTCGGAATAGGAACCACCGGCTTCCGCGGGGCGCACGATGCGCTTCAGCTGCTGCACGCCGACCTGGAAGCGCCGGTCGTTGGCCCAGCGGCGTGCCGCGTCGAGGATATCCTGCTCGTCCTCGACCCCGGCCAGCAGGGCGGCGAGGTCGCGGGTCATCTCGGCCGGCGCCGGCAGTGGCGTGTAGAAATCGGGCGACAGCACCGAATCGAGCAGGATCGGCCGGCGCGCGAGATGGGCAGCGAGGCCGGGCGCGCTGCCCATGATGGCGGCTAAGAGTTCGATCAGCGCCGGATTCGATTTGAACAGGGAAAAGAGTTGCACGCCGGCCGGCAGATTGCCGAGGAAGAGGTCGAGGTTGAGCAGCGCCTGGTCGGGCGACGCGGTCTCGCCCAGCGCCTTGAGCAGCGCCGGCATCAGCTCGGTCAGGAGCTCGCGCGCGCGCGCCGAGCGGGTGGCGCGGTAGCGGCCGTGATGCCAGCGCCGCACGATACCGGCGGCTGCCGAGGGATCCTTGAAGCCGAGCATGCGCAGGGTCGCGAGCGTGCCGGGATCGTCGTCGGTACCGGTGAAGACCAGGTTGCCGCCGGGACCGGCGAGGCTCGGCGCCTCCTCGAACAGGTGCGCGTAGTGACCTTCGACGCAGCGCAGCCGTTGCAGCAGGTCGCTTTCGAACGACGCGGCATCAGGGTAGCCAAGGAAGGTGGCGATGGCCGCGAGCCCGGCTGCGTCCTCGGGCAGGGTGTGGGTCTGCCGGTCGTCGACCATCTGCAGGCGATGCTCGATGCGCCTCAGGAAGCGATAGGCCTCGATCAGCTCCTCGGCGGCCTGGGGGGCCACGTGGCCAGCAGCGGCAAGCGCGCTCAGTGTCGGGCAGGTGGCGCGCAGTCTGAGCGACGGGTTGCGGCCGCCGAAGATCAGCTGCTGGGTCTGGGCGAAGAACTCGATCTCGCGGATACCGCCGCGGCCGAGCTTTACGTTATGACCGGGAACGCCGACCGTGCCGCCGCCGCGATAGGCGTCGATCTGGCGCTTGATCGAATGGATGTCGTGGATGGCGGCGAAGTCGAGGTGCTTGCGCCAAATATAAGGTGTCAGCTCGGCGAGGAAGGCGGTACCCACGCCGCGGTTGCCGGCCACCGGGTGTGCCTTGATCATGGCGGCGCGCTCCCAGTTTTGCCCGACGCTCTCGTAATAGAGCTCGGCGGCCTGCACCGACATGGCAAGCGGCGTCGATCCGGGGTCGGGGCGCAGGCGCAGGTCGGTGCGGAAGATGTAGCCGTCGACCGAGCTCTCCGACATCAGCTGGACCAGCATGCGGGCGGCGCGCACCAGATGGCGCGGCACCTGGTCGTTGCCGGCAAGCGCGGGCGCGTCGCGGTCGTAGAGCAGGATGAGGTCGATGTCGCTCGAGTAGTTGAGCTCGCCGGCGCCGAGCTTGCCCATGCCGAGCACGCTGAAGGCCGCGGCCTGGGGATCGCTGGCGATCGCGAGCTGCCCGTCGCGCTCGAGCTGCAGCAAGATGGCGTCGCAAAGCGCATCGAGGCAGCCGGAGGCGAAGCGGCTGAGCGCGCCAGTGACCTTCTCGAGCGGCCACACGCCGGCGATGTCGGCGACGGCGATGGCGAGTGCCTGCTGGCGCTTCAGCCGGCGTAAGGCAGCGGCGACGGCGTCGGGCTTGGCGCCATCGCGGGCGAGGCTCTGAGTCGCCGCGAGTTCACCGTCGAGGCGGGCGACAACGGCATCTGGGCCGTTGCGCCACAGATCGGTCATAAAAATCGGGTTCTGTAGAGCCGTCTCGGCAAGGTAAGGGCTGTTGCCGAACAGCGCATCGAGCAGCGCCACGCCCGACGCATCGTCGGGTCGCGCGGCTTTCTCGCTCCAGCGAGTCCATGCCACGTCGAGCCGCTCCTTGTCGTGCGGCCGGGGGAGCTGTGCGGTCGAAAGCCAAGACATGCGTTGTCGCGACGGGTAAATTGGCCGGGCAGGATCGTCAAGAACGCGGAAGTATCGAGCATTGGTCAGGAGAACAGTTCGGGTTTGTATGCGCGTTGTCGCCGTCGCGGTGGCGGTTGCCGCGGTACTGACGACGGCGGTGGCACTGCGGCTTCTGGCCGGCCCGATCGACATCGACTTCCTGCGCAACCGGATCGGCCAGGAGTTCGACACGCCGGCCGGCAAGATGCGGGTCCATGCCGACCGGGTCTTCGTCGAATGGAGCAGCCTCAGCCAGCCGATGCGGCTGGTGCTGAGCGGTCTCAAAGTCACCAATAGCGCGGACCATGTGGTGGCGACGGCACCCTCGATCGCGCTCTCCTTCGATCCGCGCAGCGTGATCCGCGGCCAGTTGCTGCCGACCGCCATCGTCGTCGACCAGCCGACGCTCGATGCCGACATCGCCCGCGAGGGCGGCATGCTGCGCCAAGTGCTGGCCAAGACCGATTCCAACTCGGACGGCGGGGAGGTGCTCGACCTGCTGATCAACCAGCTGCTCGCCGAACACAACCACACCTCGCTGCTCGGCCAACTCGACACCGTGTTGGTCGAGCGGGCGAAGATCACCTTGCGCGACGTGCCGAGCGGCGTGCTGTGGATCGCGCCCAACGCCCAGGTGCGGCTGAAACGCGACGCGGCGGGCGTCATCATCTCGGCCGCTGCCCGGTTCCTCAGTTCGACGACGCCGATCGACGTGGCGCTATCGGGCGTCTACTCACGCGATCGCAGTCGCATTTCGCTCGAGGCCAAGATCGACGGGCTGAAGCCCTCGATGCTGGCCGACCTGTCGCCTGACGCCACCATACTGCGCGGCATCGACGTCGCGCTGTCGAGTCGCCTGCGGATCGACGCCAGCGGCGATGGCGAGATTCGGACGATCACGCTCGATGTCACCGGCGGCGACGGCCGGCTCACTTTGCCCGGCATCCTGCCGGTCTCGCACAAGGTGGGCGCGGTCTCGGCCCACGCCACAATCGACGCCGCGAGCCACACCGCCAAGATCGATCGTGTCGATGTCGATGTGGGTGCGGCCAAAGTGCGGATCACCGGCACCGGCCAGCGCACCGAGCAGGGCCAGAC
>Ga0306920_100010267_pt1 | contig 12558 bp, 7 predicted proteins | sample flu12Cox44000170_FD_204666 | JGI IMG/M metagenome (GOLD analysis project Ga0306920, IMG submission 204666) | Lab enrichment of tropical soil microbial communities from Luquillo Experimental Forest, Puerto Rico - flux4day.12C.oxic.44.000.170 (v2)... | ecosystem: Environmental > Terrestrial >...
TTTGTACTGGCAGCCCTTCACGTATCAGTTCGCCCATGGCACGAGTTTCTTCGGCTTCTTAGCTGACGCGATCGTGCTCTTCTTCTTTGGTGGTTCCTTGGAACGGGCGTGGGGTTCTGGCCGCTTTCTCTTCTTCTTTTTCGCGTGCGGCGTCGTCGCGGGGTTGTCGGCGATGGCGCTGGTCCCGGTCCTGCACGTCTATCCGGTGTTCTATAGCATGCTCGCAACCTTCGCCGCGATGGTCGTCGCGTTTGCGACGCTCGATCCGAGCGCCACTGTGCTCTTTTCCATGTTCATCCCGATCCAAGCGCGCTGGCTGGCGGTGTTCTCTATCGCCTGGCAGATCTTCGGCATGACCGGGGTGTACGGCAGCCCGGCGACGGCGGTCGCAAGCGTCGGGATCACATCGCTGTTCGCCTACTATTTCACTGCGTCACGCATATCATTCGCATCGCTGTTCGGGCGTGGGGCTCTAAGCATGCGCGAACGCATGGAGCGCTGGCGCCAAAAGCGCCGCTGGCGCGAATGGCAACGCCGCGTCTCGCGCGTCGAGCGCCCCGAAGACCTTTTCAAAGATAATAAGAAGTAGCGGCGTTCGCCTAGCGGCCGGTGCGGACGATCTCTTCGAGTTTGGCGCGATCGAGCTTAACGACGCGGCCGCGACGCAGCTCGAGCGCTCCCATATCTTCTAAGTGCGATAGCGCGCGGCTACCCATGTCGCGCACCGTGCCCACGCGCGCAGCCAGATCGGACTGCGTGATGCGTTCGACGCCGGCTTCTCCGGGTGCCATCCCCGCTCTGTGCGAGGCGTAATCCATGAGCACGCGCGCAATGCGGGTGAGCACGCGCCCGAACGCCAGATTGCCGGCGGCGCCGCCCAGACGGCGCTGACGCTGCGCAAAAAAGCGGCCCATGCCAAGCGCGATCTCAGGGCTGCGCTGCACGAGGCCGCGCACGAATTGCGCAGGCAACTCGATAATCTCCACTTCGCCGCGAGCGATGACCGTAGCTTCGGCCGTGCCTTCGTCAAAGACCGACGCCTCGTTGAACATGCTGTATGGCGAGACGTCGTACAGCACGATCTCGCGGCCTTCGTCTGCTGCTCGCGTGACTTCGACCACACCGCGTCGCACGAGACCGAGCGTCGGCCAATTCGTTCCTTCGGCCACGATCACCATGCGATCGTGATAATTGCGTTCTTTGGCGGCTCGGTCGATCTCGCGCAAAAGATCGATCGGCGCATTGCGGAACATGCGGACCTGGCGCAAGAACGCGATGCGCGGTGTGTCACCTTGCATCGACGGATCCGGTAGCCGGGTCAGGCGGATGAGCCAGCGGCCATCGCCGAGGTTACGCACGTCGAACAGCACGATGCCTTCGCGCTCCGCCTCGAGATGCGTGCGCAGTGCTTTGGGTTCGTAGTCGTTGGTGAACTCGACGGATTGCCCGGGCGTCAGGCGGTCAAACGATGCAAGCACCCTGTCGTGACGTTCCCACGACGGGAGTTCGCGCAAGTCCACGCGCTCGACCGGTTGCGTCGCCGTAGCATCGGACATGGCCTGCCCGTGCTTCTTGCCTTACCAGTCAAAGGCCTGGATAGCTGCCCATGCATCGGGGCCGGTTCCCGCCCAATCAAAGAACGTCTCACCAATGCCACCGGCTGATTTTGCCCCACCGAGGGACCACTCGATTTCGCGCCCAGACGGCGAGTCTGTCCCTTCTAGCGCTACGCTTTGTCCGGCAACGTTCACCGGTATGTTGCGTCCAGCCAACGCGCGCGTGCGGGCGACCGCGCCTGCAGATGCACCAGCGACCTCACGGCGTGCGTACTCGTGATGCGACGACTGGTCGAAGTAGTGCCAATATTCCATCGGTTGCAGCACGTCTGCGTACGCTGCGATTCTGGCGTATGGGTAGTCGGCGTTCGTATGGTTGCCCATTTCTGGTGACGCGACGGTGGCGACGATCAAATAATGTGGACCGGCTGCCACGCGGACCATACGGATGTAGCGCACCATTGCCGCGACCGCCTTGGGCCCATCGCCCATGTAGCGGTCGCCCGATTCAAGATCGAGTGCGACGCCGACGAAGCCGTTACCGGCGGGCGTGCGGTAGGCCGCGGCAGCGAGCGTCTGTGCAAGATCTTGGGTGGTCACTCTTCGCGGCACAGTCCACGCCACAAGGTTGATGTCCGCATGCGAGGCTGCGTCGATCAGGCGATCGAGCCACGCTCGCGCAGCTGGCGTCTGCGCCATCGCGCACGAACCGCGAGCCATGCGCAGCTCGATCGCGTGGATGCGCGCCTGCTTTGCCTCAGCGACGACCACTTCAGGATGGTAGCGTCCAAAAAACCGCGCATCTCCCGGAATCGAGGAAAAGTACAAGAACATGCCTTTGCCGGCGATCGCCGATGCGGGCACAGCGGGTAACTCGTCGGGCGGCGTGACAGATTGCGTGTTCGCTTCGACCGCGCCGCTACTCGTGTCGGCGACGACATCATAGTCATAGCCGACTCCGGCTGTTACATCCGTGTCAGACCAGGAATGCTTGACCGCCGAAAGATTGGCGACCAATTGCGGATCGTTGCCGGCAGACGTGCGGTAGACTTTATAATCGACGACCGCAGATCCGGCGGCAAGCGGCGTCCATCCAACATTGATCAAATGCGGCCCCACGGGGCTCGCGGTTGCGGCAAACGCATCGAGTGAATCATCGGGCTCCGGCAGATCGATTGCGTGGCTCTGACCGTCCGCGCTCACCGTGACCGACACAGGGCGCGACCAGCCGATCGTCACCGTCGCGGCTGCACCGTCGACCGGCGATCGTTCGAGCGCGATCAGCTGACCCGTCGATGTGTCGAACTGCCCGCCGATCATGTCCCTCGGGGCGCGTACGGTTGTGGTCCAGGTGCCGTCTGCACTCAGGCGCCATGGTGTTCTCAGGTGCGGCTCAAGCCCCGGCGCCTGCGCTAACGCGACGCGCTGCGCCGCCGTAGAAGTCTGCCGTCGCTCTAGCACGTGCGCCACGAGTGCCGGCTGCCAAGGTGCGCGTGGCCGAGCCACGCTGCGCGCGATCGCTGGTTCAGGTGCCTTGCGCGTGATGTTCGATGACGGTGCCGGAGGCGGGCTACCCGTTGCTTTCACCGCCGCCAAGATCGCCGGCTGCGGACGGGGAGCCATAACGCGGCGTGGCACGACTGCCGGCTGATTGGTCTGCGCGATTGCGATTAATGGGCGCGAGCCAACTTGCCGCGTTGCCACTCGTCCAACGACGGCTCGCGGCTTGTTCTCTGGCGTGCGCATCAAGCTCGCCATACGTAATGCTCGATGCCTAGCCTCGAGCTTGGCGGCGATTGTGTGTTGGGTGCCAACGATGCCCGTGGCCAGCGCGATGAGCATCGGCAGGACGAAAACTGCGGCCAGTGACGCGAGGGCAGCGCGTGGCGGGGTGAGCGATGGTGCCGGCTGCGCGAGTTCAACATATTGCGCACGACACTTTTGGATTGTGGCTGCTGCAAGCGGCGCTCGCGTGGCGGTGCGTGCACGTACGGCATGGAGATGCCACGCTTGAGCGCGCTGGCGGCGTTCCAGCGCCTCGAAGTGTGCACGATGTTGGGCGCGACGCCGCCGCAATGCGGCAAATCGGTCGGCATTTGAGCCGTGAGTGTCGCGCCGGCGTCGCTCAGCCATAGAGGAGATCAAAACCTGCCAGAGATCTCAAGCAATGCGCGGCTGCGCACGTGATGTAGCCCAGCCCTGTTCATAGGTCATCGGCGTCTACGGGTCGTGCGCGCTTGCTGCGGGTCGCCGTCTCTTAAAGGTACGGGGAGGTTTTCCTCGCAAACCGGCGTTTGGTGAGCTGCGTCATGACCAGCCCGTCCACGGGGCTCCATGATACATAGCGTCATCGAAGCGACGAACCCGGCCTGCATTTCGTTATACGACTGACCGTTCAGACTAGGTGAAGAACAATGTGGTATCGTCATCCGCTGCGGCCTCCGCGGCGCCTGCTCGCCCCCATCGTGGCCGGATGTCTCGTCGCTGTCATCGCTGCTGCAGGTTGGGCGCAGCCTAACGTTTCGAGCTCGGCGAGTCCGTCAAGCGGCGCGCGGCCGGCGGGCTCCGCGTCTCCCGATGTGAACGGCGTCGTCGATCTCGTGCTCAACCGCAACGCCGGTCTGCGATCGTACCAGGCCCACGCCGTGCTCGACGTCCGTCAGGTCTCGTTCCCGTTTCTGCATCCAGTGCTCGACGGGCACTTGTACTACACGAGCCCCGGCTACGCGGTCTACGATTTCCCGCACACGCCATCGTACATGCAGGGCATCACGAAGGTCGAAGGTGCGGTCGGCATGGCTAGTCGTTGGCGGCACTGCTACAATATCACGCTCGAAGTGCAGCCGAACGCTTACCTGCTCCACATGGTGCCCAAGATCCGCGGCGAGGTGGCGCAGATGGATGTCACCGTCGACAAGAAATCCGGCAATCCGACATTATTCAATTGGACATATCACGACAACACCGACAACGTCCGACTTGCGCAGACCTTTGCCATGGTCAACGGCTACGACGTCGTGACCTCGCAGCAAGCGGACTTCGACAAGCATCATATCCGGGCGACGGGCATTGGGACTTTCGACCAATTTCGCTACAACGTTCCGGTACCCACCCCAACGCCGACACCAATAGATCCGCTGCATCAATGCGATAACTGACAGACGACGACCATGCTGTGACGGGTCGCGCAGAGGCCGCTTCGGACAGCACCGAGAAAACGCGGCCCATGCAACAGCAAGGTTTCGTCATCTGGTTCACGGGTCTGTCTGGAGCGGGCAAGACCACGATCTCCCACATCCTCGAAGAGCGGCTGCGCGCCGCCGGCCATAATGTCGAGTCGCTCGACGGCGATGTCGTGCGAACGAATCTCTCCAAGGGCCTCGGGTTCTCCCGCGAGGACCGCGACACGAACATCCGGCGCATCGGTTTTGTCGCGCATCTTCTCGCCCGTAACGGCGTGGCGGTGATCTGCTCGGCGATCTCACCCTACCGTTCGACGCGTGCTGAGGTTCGGGCGCTTATCGGCGATGTCAATTTTATCGAAGTCTACGCGGACTGCCCGATCGAGGTCTGCGCCACGCGCGATGGCAAAGTCGAGATGTACGAGAAGGCACGGCGTGGCGAGCTCAAAGAGTTCACCGGCATTTCCGATCCGTACGAGGCGCCAGTGCAGCCGGATGTGCACGTACGTACCGATGGCGAAACGCCACACGACAGTGCGCAACACATCCTCGATCATCTCTCCGAACGGTCGTTGCTGCGGGAACCAGTCGGTCGCGCCGCATCGCGCGCCTCGTAACGGTACGTGCCAGCCAAACACCTGAATCCGCCCCACGGTGGCACGCTTGTCGACCGCGTCGTCTCGCACGACAAGCGCGATGCAACATTGCGCGCTGCAGAGGCATTGCCGCGCATCGACATAAGTGACCGGTCGCTGTGCGACGTCGTTTGTATCGGCACCGGCGTCTACTCGCCGCTGCAGGGCTTTATGGGCAGCGCTGATTATCGCAGCATACTCGCGTCTATGCGACTAGAGAGCGGTCTTTTATGGTCGATCCCGATCACCTTACCGGTGCCCGAGCACGTGAAAGCAGGTTCCACCGTGGCGCTGGTGCACCGCGGCGAGATCGTCGCCACGATGCAGGTGGAGGAAGTGTACGCTGCGGACATCGCCGGTGAGTCACGTGCCGTGTATCGTACGGAGGACCAAGCGCATCCCGGCGTGGCGGCACTGCACGGTGCATCGACGACGCTTGCGGCGGGACCGATCGAACTGCTGCGCGCGCCCGATTTCGGTTTTCCCGATGAGTATCGGACGCCACATGAAACACGCGCCCTGTTCGAACGGCTCGGATGGCGGACCGTTGTCGGGTTCCAAACACGCAACCCAGTACACCGAGCACACGAGTATCTGCAAAAGGTCGCCATGGAAGTCGTCGATGGCCTCTTATTGCACCCGCTCGTGGGGCTGACCAAAGACGACGATATCCCCGCGCCCGTCCGAATGGCATGCTACCACACGCTGCTCGCCAAATACTATCCGGCTAAGCGCGCAGTGCTATCCATCTTCCCCGCGGCGATGCGCTACGGCGGTCCACGTGAGGCCGTGTTGCACGCGATCGCCCGCAAGAATTACGGGTGCAGTCACTTCATCGTGGGGCGCGACCACGCCGGCGTCGGCTCATACTATGGATCGTTCGACGCGCAAGCCATCTTCGATGACATCGAAGACGAGCTCGGCATCACAATCTTGCGCTTCGATAACGCGTCGTGGTGCAATGTGTGCGAAGGCATGGTGACCGACAAGACCTGCCCGCACCCGGCATCCGACCGCGTCAGCTTGTCCGGCACGAAAGTGCGGGAGATGCTACGCGCGGGTCAACGGCCGCCGCAAGAGTTCAGCCGGCCCGAAGTCGCCGACGTGCTCATCGATGCGATGGCGCCAGCCAAGAGCGGCTAACCACAGACTGCTAACTCGTGATCCCAGAACTGCTCAAGCGACCAGGCAGCGCCTTCGGCCATGAGTGCCCGCAGGCGCTCTTCGCCGAAGTGATCGTGCAGGGGCTGACGCAGCCAATCCAGGTCGAGTGTCTTCAGCGAAGTTGCCGGTACGCGGTCAGGTTTGTCCGCGAGCAGATAGCCAAGGAGCCTTGCCGCTTCGTCAAAGGATTTGTCATGCGTTGCGATAGCGATGCATGATGCAAGCGAACGCATGAGTCCGGGCCCGTACACCTCCTCGCGGTGGCTCAACAACAACGCTTGGCGCGCAGTGTCGCGAGCCTCCTCTATGCGACCGGCCACGACAAGATGAGCACTCTTCGCGGCGAGGCCGAACGCCTCAAGGGCTGAATCTCCAACCGTCAGGCCCATCGCGGTCGCTTCGTCCGTCAGCGCAAGAGCCCGCTCGAGATCGCCACACGCCCGTTCTAGGAAGCTCTCTTCGATCAACGACAGCCCGTAGTTCCGGTCGCCCCCTCGCTGCTCGTGATATGATTTGGCAGCCGCGAAGTGCTTGCGAGCCTGCGCGAGGTCCTTTCGCTCGGTGTAGATCTTCGCAAGCTGCTGCAATGCCGCCGCCTCGCGGTAGCGAGCGCCAAGCTTTCTCGATAGTTCAAGCGTCTTGAGCAGCGCCGGCTCCGCCTCGTCGAATTTCGCAGCGAATACTTGAGCCTCTCCGAAGTAGAATAACGCTCGCATCAGCAGCTGCTCGTCGTTCAGAGCTTGCGCTCCCGTGAGCGCGCGCTCGATGGCCGAAAATGCCTCGCTCCAGGACCGGCCGATGAGCAAGCGGCAGAGCGCAAGATCGAGTGCGACGCTTAAGGCCGGATCATTGTCTGGTGTTACGGCTTGGCGTCCGGCTTCGAGCCAATGAAGACCCTCGAGGCGGCGGTGGCTGAACCAGTAAGCCCATAGCCCTTCGGCGATCTCGGCGCCGAGCTCGCGGTCGTTGCCTTGGTCGAGGCACCACTGCAACGCTGCACGTACATTATCGAGCTCTGTCTCGACCATGGCCGTCCAGGCCAGCTCGGTGATGGTCTGCCACCGCTCTGATACCTGGCGAGAGTGTGCCGCGTAGTAGTCCGCATGCCGGCGGGCTAGCGCATCAAATTCTCCGCCGCAGCGCAATAGGTCAATGCCGTATTGGCGGAGCGACTCAAGCAACTTGTATCGTTGAGTGTCCGCTTGGAATTCGACCGAGACGAGCGACTTGTTCACGAGCGACGTCAGGATGTCGAGGATTGCGAACTCGTCGAGCGAGGCATCGGTGCAAAGGGCGCTAGCCGCTTCCAACGTCCAGCCACCTTGGAAAATCGAAAGCCTGCGAAAAACTGTGCGTTCGTCATCGGAGAGCAGCTCGTAGCTCCAATCGATGGCCGCACGCATCGTCTGTTGCCGTGGCAGCGCTGTGCGGTCGCCACCGGTGAGCAAACGGAATCGCTCGTCGAGCTTTTGCGAGAGCTGTTTGAGGTTGAGAATAGTCACGCGTGCCGCAGCAAGCTCGATCGCAAGCGCGATGCCATCGAGGCGGCGGCAAATATCGGCAACGATAGGCGCTTTCTCGTCAGTGAAAGCGAACTGAGCATCGAGTGCAGAGGCGCGTGCTATGAACAGTGCAATTGCGCCATACGCCAGTGCCTCCTTGGCCAAGAGCGCACCGTTTTGTGCTGGCAGCGATAACGTCGGCATGCGGTAGACTTGTTCTCCGTGCACGTTCAGTGCTTCGCGGCTGGTAGCGAGCACGACGACGTGAGGGCAGGCTCGGACGATAGCAGCCACGACGCGCGTCGTCTCAGCGACGACGTGTTCGCAGTTGTCGAGGATGAGCAGCAATCGTTTGGCTTTGAGATAGAGGCAGAGATCGTCGAGCGGCTTGCGATCGGGCTGCGGTTGCAGCTCGAATACCGTCGCGATCGCGCTGGTCACAAACTCGTCGTTCACCACCTGTGCAAGATCCACCAGCCATACGCCGTCGCCCGTGCCGTCGAGCATGTCTGCTCCGACTTGGAGCGCAGTGCGCGTCTTGCCGATGCCGCCAGTCCCAACGAGCGTGACGACCTGCGATTTGCCGAGCAGTGTCTTGACCTCAGCGAGTTCGTGTTCGCGACCCACAAATGCGGTCGCCTGACGCGGCAGATTGTTGGGCAATGCTTCCAAAGAATGGAGGGTGGGGAAAATCTCGCCCAAACCCGGCGCCACAAGCTGGTGTACCTGCTCGGGCCGCGAGAGGTCCCGCAACTGGTGCTCACCGAGATCGCGCAGCGACGTCTGCGCCGGCATGACGCCGTGGAGCAGCTGCGCAGTCGCACCCGAGACGAGCGCCTGACCGCCATGCCCGATGGCCAGCAGGCGCGCTACGCGGTTCACCGTAGGTCCGAAATAGTCGCCGTCGCGCTCTTGGGCGGTGCCGGTGTGGATCGCCATCCGTATGCGCAATCCGCCGACCGCACTGAAGTCCTCAGCGCCCAGCGCATGCTGACCATCGACCGCTGCCGCCAATGCATCTTGGGGGCGAGCGAACGCGGCGCATACCGCATCGCCGACGGTTTTGAACACAGCGCCGCTGTGGGCCACCACCGCTGCGCGGAGCAGGGCGTCGTGACGGCTTACCGCGTGTTCCATCTCAGCGCGGTGCGATTCCCATCGTTGCGTGCTGCCTTCGATGTCGGTGAACAAGAACGTCACCGTTCCACTGGGCAGCGCTGCGGAAGCGGGCTGCGAAGCGCCGCTTGATTGCGACATCGGGGCAACTTTCGTGGCGACGTCGGGCGAACCTAGGTGGGATTCGGTTCCTCGCAGGCTGCGAGAGCTTCTTCCAAGGCTTGCTCTTGCGACCAGGAGGCGCCCTCACCCATGAGTTGTTCAAGCCGCCCTTCGCCAAGGTGATCGCGCATCGACTCTACCACGGAGTCTATATCCATGGGAATGCGTTGCGTCTCACGGATCCAGCCTCTGCGGTCGGCCTGTCTGTACCCCAAGAGCCTCGCCGCTCGCTCGAAGTCGTTGTCGTGTACGGCGAGGGCCATAGATGGTTGCAGCGTTACTTCGCGCTGGTCAAGCAGTTCGTTGCGAAGGACCAACAACGCGCTGCGCATCGCCGAGCGAGCTTCGTCAAAGCGTTCCGTCATCGTGAGATAGGCCGCGCTGGCGCTCAATATAAGGGCTTCCATATCACGTTCGCGGAGCGTCTTGGCCATGGCCAATGCCTCATCTGTTACTGCAATCGCTCGGGGCACATCACCCGTTAACTTCTCCAGCGCAGCTTGATCAAGGAGCATGATCGCCAGGTTCCGGTCAACCCCGCGCTTTTTGTAGTAGCGGGTTGCTGCGCTGAAGTGGTCCCTCGCGAGCTCGAACTGTCTTGTGTTCGTGTAGAGTTTGGCGAGCTGCTGCAGGATGGCGGTTTCACGATAGTGGTCGTGAGCCCGCCGAGCAGCTTCCAGCGCCTCAATCAATGGTGCTTTCGCTTGTTCGAGCCTGCCAAAGGTTGTGTGTCCTTCACCAAGATAAAAGAGGGCTCGGGCCAATATACCGTCATTCCCCTGGGCACGCGCGGCTGCTACGGCGCGTTCGATGCCAGCTTCATAGGCTTCGTCATCCGAACTGCCGATTTGGAAGCGCGTGAGCGCCAAATCGAGAGCGACGCTGAGCCGCGGATTGCTCTGTGGCGAGATGCTCGCCCGCGCGGCCTTCAGCCATTTGGAGCCCTCCAGTTTGCTGTGACCGATCCAGTACGGCCAGAGGTGCTCCGCGATCTCCGCTCCTAAAGCGCGATCGTTGCCGCGGTCCATGGTCCACTGCAAAGCGGCGCGAATATTTTCCAGTTCCGACTCGACGAAGGTCAGCCAAGCCAGCGTCGGGAGCACGAGCCATTGATCGGCGACCTGGCGCGCGTACCCCGCAAAGAAGCGAGCGTGTCGCCGCGCTATCGGATCCAGCTCTTCTTGCTTTTGCAAGAGCTCGAGTCCGTATTGGCGCAACGACTCCAACAGCCTGTAGCGCTGTGTGTCGGCAGTGACGTCGACCATGACAAGTGATTTGTTGACCAACGACGAGAGGACGTCGAGAATTCCCAACTCGTCCACCGCGTCGTCGGCGCAGACCTCGCTCGCCGCCTCCAGCGACCATCCGCCTTGGAAGATAGACAGACGCCGGAAAACCGTGCGCTCGGCCTCGGTCAATAAATCGTAACTCCAGTCGATTGTCGCACGCATCGTCTGCTGACGTGGGAGCGCCGTGCGATCGCCCCCGGTCAGCAAGCGAAAACGTTCATCTAACCGTTGTGAGAGCTGCTTAAGATTGAGAATGGACACGCGGGCGGCTGCTAATTCTATTGCGAGGGCGATGCCATCCAGGCGGCGACAGATGTCGGCGACGATCGGTGCCTTGTCGTCTGTAAGCGCGAAACGCGTGTCCAGTGCGGTCGCTCGTGCCACAAACAGCGCTACCGCCTCATGTTTTAGCGCCTCATCTGCCGAGGGGGTGATGTTGCGTGGAGGCAACGATAATGATGGCATGCGGTAGACTTGCTCGCCGTGCACGTTGAGCACTTCGCGGCTCGTTGCCAGCACTACGACCTTCGAACAGTTTTTGACCAGGGCCGCCACGACGCGTGCAGTTTCGCCCACGATGTGCTCGCAGTTGTCGAGAATGAACAAGAGCTGCTTGTTCTTGAGGTACACGCAGAGGTCGTCCAGCGGCTTGCGGTCTGGTTGCAGCTGCAGGTCGAAAACCGCGGCGATCGCATTCACCAGGGAGTCTTCGCTGCTCACTTGAGCGAGGTCAACGAGCCACACGCCGTCGCTGACACCGTCAAGCAGCTCGGCTCCGACCTGCAGCGCCGTCCGAGTCTTGCCAATGCCACCCGTGCCCACAACCGAGACGACGCGAGACTTCGCAAGGAGCGCCTTGAGCTCGCTGAGCTCATGCTCGCGACCGAGAAAAGCGGTGCTCTGCCGCGGTAAGTTGTTTGGGAGCGACTCGAGCGAGCGCAGCGACGGAAATATCTCTTCTAGCCCAGCCGCGACCAGCTGGTAGACCTGCTCAGGCCGCACGAGATCGCGCAGCCGATGCTGACCAAGGTCCCGGACGCTCGATTGCGCTGGCATAGCGCCTTGCAGCAAGTCTGCCGCGGCTTGAGACACGAGCACCTGGCCGCCATGGCCAATGGCCAAAAGCCGCGCGACGCGGTTGACGGGAGGACCGAAATAATCACCGTCGCGTTCTTCCGCGGTTCCGGTGTGGATCGCCATGCGCACGCGTATGCCGCCTACCGAGGCGAAATCTTCTGCGCTCAGCGCCCGCTGCGCGTCGATAGCAGCCGTCGCCGCATCTTGCGGTCGCGTGAAGGCGACACAAAAGGCATCGCCCACGGTTTTGAACACCGAGCCACAATGGCTCGCCGCGGCAGTGCGCAGGAGCTCGTCATGGCGTGCGACTGCGCGCCCCATCTCGGCTCGGTGCGCTTCCCAGCGCTGCGTGCTGCCCTCGATGTCGGTGAACAGAAAGGTCACCGTGCCGGAGGGGAGCGCTGCAGACGCGGATTTCGATACGCCGCTTGATTGCGACATCGGCGCGATTTTCGGCGCGCCGCCACGCGAACCTAGCCGGCTGTTGCCTGCCCTCGATGAGGGGAACAACACACGGGCATAAAAGGGTGTCAGTTCACATGACCGTCAAGGCCCAGTTCCCGGACGAGATCTCATTCGAAGGCGAGTTCGTCCGTCAAGAAGACCTTTTCCGAGCTTGGGTCTGCTCCGATGGGACGTCGGAATATCCGGTCGTGGCCGGTCGCTATCATCTGTACGTGTCGTATGCCTGCCCGTGGGCGCATCGGACGATCGTCGTGCGGATGCTGCGCGGCCTGGAAGACGCGATCGGCATGACGGTTGTGGATCCCATCCGCGACGAGCGAGGTTGGGCGTTTCGCGACGGGCCGCATCACACCAAGGACCCGATCAACGGATTCGCATTCTTGAGCCAGGCGTATCTCGCCACCGATCCG
>Ga0306920_100010270_pt1 | contig 12556 bp, 16 predicted proteins | sample flu12Cox44000170_FD_204666 | JGI IMG/M metagenome (GOLD analysis project Ga0306920, IMG submission 204666) | Lab enrichment of tropical soil microbial communities from Luquillo Experimental Forest, Puerto Rico - flux4day.12C.oxic.44.000.170 (v2)... | ecosystem: Environmental > Terrestrial >...
TCAATTCGAGCGGCCGCGTCGGGTAATACGCCACTTCGCCCTTTCCCTGCCTTGTTTGCGTGCTAACCATATGCATTCGATCATCCGCCCGGCCGCCGGAGTGCAGCGGCTGCTCCCATTATAGGTTTTGCGATGTATCCTCGTCTCTTGATAACTCCGCTCGGCTTGGTCTGTGCCGCCGGACTCGCTGCGGCGGTGGCCGGCGGCGGTGTCCTGCTGGCTGCCGACCGCCCCGCTCCTCAGGCCAACCCGAACACCCCGATGGCGGCTCCGATGCCGCCAGGCAGTACGGTCGTCGCGCGTGTCGACGGGACCGAGTTGCACCTTTCGGACGTCGAGGCGGCTCAGCAGAGCCTGCCGCCACAAGCGCAGAAGATGCCGCTCGCCCAGATCTATCCGATGCTGCTCGACCGGCTGGTCGACGGCATGCTGATCACCGAAGCCGGTCGCAAGGCTCACCTCGACCAGGATCCCGAGGTGCAGCAGCGGCTTAAACGGTACGAAGACCGTCTGATCCAGGAAGCCTACCTCAATAAGGCTATCAAGGCGGCCGAGACCGAAGATCAGCTAAAAGCACGGTACCAGAGCTTTGCCAAGGAAAAGGCGGGGCGCGAAGAGGTGCATGCGCGGCACGTCCTGGTAAAGACCGAGGCCGAGGCGAAATCGGTCATCGGCGAGCTCGACAAGGGCGCCGATTTCGCCGAGCTTGCCAAAAAATATTCGACCGATCCCGGCGGCAGCTCGGGCGGCGATCTCGGCTATTTCGGCCATGACGATATGGTGAAAGAATTCGCCGATGCGGCCTTCGCGCTGCCCGCGGGGCAATACACCAAGACGCCGGTGAAGAGCCAGTTCGGCTGGCACGTCATCCTGGTCGAGGACCATCGCGTCAGCACTCCCCCGAGCTTCGACGAAGCGCGCCAGGAGGTCACCCAGCTGGTCGCGCACGACGCCGTCGACGCGAAATTGAAGGAGCTGCGCGCCGTCGCCAAGGTCGAGACTTACGGGCTCGACGGCAAACCCTTGTCACCCACCGCGAAGTAGTTCGGTGAACGGATCATTCGCCTCGAATCGCGCAGCACTTACCCTCTCCCCCCGCCGGCCGGGGGGAGAGGGCTGGGTGGGGGGGGCCGTTGAGCGGATTTGCGGCGCCGCCCACCTCACCCTCCCACGCTGGAGCCTGTCGTCGGGCCGCGCTCCGCGCGGACCCGTGGGGCGCGGGCCCCTCCCTCTCCCCCCTGAAGGGCGGAGGGGGGCCGAATGAGTGCTGTTTCCCCTCTCGCCCCGGCGCGTTTTCCAGAGCTCGCGCCGATCGCCGGCGTGCGGCTCGCCGTCTTTGCCTGCGGGATCCGCTACACGGGGCGAGACGACCTGATGTTGGCGGAGCTGGCGCCGGACACCTCAATCGCGGGAGTCTTCACCCGCTCGCTGACCGCCGGCGCGCCCGTCGTGTGGTGCCGCGACTGCCTGCCGGGCGGCAAGGTGCGCGCGATCGTCGCCAATTCGGGCAATTCAAATACATTCACCGGCCGGGCCGGCAAAGAGGTCGTCGAGACCACTGCGGCGGCAGCGGCGCGACTGTTGGGTTGTGATCCGAAGGAGATATTCATCTCTTCGACCGGCGTGATCGGCGAGCCCCCGCCGGCGGAAAAGATTATCGCGGCGCTACCGCAGGTTACGCCGTTGCTCTCGGCCGAGAGCTGGGAGCCGGCAGCGCGCGCTATCATGACCACCGACACCTTTCCCAAAGGGGCGACTGCGACCGCAACGATCGACGGCGTCGACGTTCGCTTGAACGGCTTTGCCAAGGGCTCGGGCATGATCGCTCCAGACATGGCAACGATGCTGGCTTATGTTTTCACAGACGCGGCGTTGCCCCCCGCCGTCCTGCAGCCGCTGCTTGCCGCGTCGACGGACCGGTCGTTCAATTCCATCACCGTAGACGGCGATACCTCGACCAGCGACACGGTGCTGCTGTGCGCGACCCATCGCGCGCTGCACCGCCCGGTCGCGAGTCCGGCGGATCGGCGGCTGGGTGATTTTCGCCGCGCGCTCGATACCGTAATGATCGATCTTGCCCAGCAGATCGTGCGCGATGGCGAGGGTGCAGAGAAATTCGTCACGATCGAGGTGACGGGAGCCACGACAGCAAGGGCAGCGCGCCGGATCGGGCTAACGATCGGCAACTCGCCGCTGGTCAAGACGGCTCTTTCTGCGGGCGACCCCAATTGGGGCCGTATTGTCATGGCGATCGGCCGGGCGGGAGAAAAGGTGGATCAACACCGGTTATCGATCTCGATCGGCGGTATTCCGATCGCAGCCGAGGGCGGCCCGGTCCCCGATTATGACGAGGCTCCGGTCGCCGAATACATGAAAGGGCGCGAAATTACGATTGGCGTCGATATCGGCTTCGGCCGCGGCCAGGCGACGGTGTGGACCTGCGATCTGACCCACCGGTATGTCGACATCAATGCCAGCTACCGCAGCTGACCCGATCCCCCGGATAGTACTCGTGTCGGCAGTGGCGCTCGTCGACGCCGACGGGCGCGTGCTGCTTGCGCAGCGCCCGGCGGGCAAGGCGATGGCCGGGCTGTGGGAATTTCCGGGCGGCAAGGTAAACCCCGGAGAAAGTCCGGAGACTGCGCTGATCCGCGAACTCGCTGAGGAGCTCGGCATCGACGTGACGGCGAGTTGTCTCGCCCCCTTCACCTTCGCGTCGCACTCCTACCCCGACTTTCATCTATTGATGCCGCTCTATGTGTGCCGGAAATGGTCGGGCATCCCTGTGGCCCGTGAGGGGCAGCACCTCACCTGGGTGCGCCCTGCCAGGCTCGGCGACTATCCGATGCCGCCGGCCGATACTCCGCTCGTCGCAATGTTGCGCGACCTACTGTAACTGCTCTGCCGCACAACCCTAGCGCAATCGTGACAACTTTGTGGACCCAGCATTAGTTTAAAAAGCAGTAGAAAAACAGCGAAATAACAGCGGACGCCTCGCTGTTATTTCGATCGCCGAACCTTCGAAAGCCGCGGATTCTCGCGGAGAACGCCATGTTGATGGCTGTTAATTAACCGCCAAACAGCAGAAACAGCGGGGCGCCATGATCCAGAAGCGCTCTACAGCGGCGGTATCACCATTGTCTAATGAATTGGCGCTAAGCCTTTTGCAGACGATCGTCGTCGCGGCGTCGTTCGGCGTCCCTCGCTATGCTCCCTTTTAGGCTTGCATCTCCGCCATCAGATCTTGCTTCCGCTCGGCGAGTTTTTTGCCGACGGCGTCGAGATCCATCTTTGTCGATTGGAGCTCCAAGAAAAGATTTTCTTCCTCTTCTTTGATATGCTGCTTGACCATCTCGCTGAGGACTCGGATCTTCGCGTCGTAGAATTCGTCGCCGACCTCCATCGCCTCGATTTCGCCGATCAGGTTTTTGACCGTCGCGTGCTCGACAACCGCCTCGTCGATTAAATCGTTATCCTTCGTGGCTTCGCGGGCTTGCGGATAGAAGATCTCTTCCTCGATCTGGGCGTGGACCTTCAGGGCGAGGCAAATCTTTTCGGCTAATTCGGCCTTGCGGTCTTCGTCGCTGTCCTTCAGTTCGTCATATTCGTCAAACCATTCCTCGACTTCGCGGTGATCGTCTTCCAACACGTCGAATGCGTTACCGGCTGTTTGCTGGTGCTCCTTACTCCGGTTCGCCGCCCGGGAGCCGGTCGATTTGCGGTCCGCAGTGCGGTTTGCTTTGGTTTTCGCTTTGGTCGCCATCGCCAAATCCTTCGCTGATCGTGAATATCGCAAGACTAACCGCGTGAAGCGGGTGGCGGTTCCTATCAGGGGTGAGACTGTGTTCTCTCCGGCGAACGTCTTTCCGATACGGCCAAAAATCGGGTACATGATCGGCATCATAAGAAAGGACGGAGAATGATCGAACTCGAGCGGCCGGCGGATCTCGCGCAGTATGTCGGCAAGGAAATCGGCGTCAGCGACTGGTTCACCGTCGATCAAGCGATCATCGACAAATTTGCCGAGGCGACCGGCGACCACCAATGGATCCATGTAGACGTAGCGCGCGCCGAGCGCGAGATGCCGGGCGGCAAGACAATCGCCCACGGCTATCTGACATTGTCGCTCGTGCCGCGCCTCGGCCAGACGATTTACCGCGTCAAGCATCGCTCGCGCGGGCTCAATTATGGGTCCAACCGGATACGTTTTACCGGGCAAGTCCCGGCGGGCTCGCGCATCCGGCTGCGCCAGAAAATAAAGTCTGTCGAGCCAGTCGAGGGCGGCGTCCGCATCACCTCGGAGAACACTGTGGAGGTCGAGGGCGCTTCCCGCCCTGCCCTCGTCGCCGAAACCATTAGTATGCAGTTCGATTGATCGGGAGCTGCTGGCGCGAATTACCGGAGGAGACGACAATGGCAGTGGTATTGGAAAGGCGGAAAATCGAGGTGCGGCCGACCGGTGCTGCGCTCGGCGCTGACATCCAAGGTGTCGACCTGGCACAGAAGCTCGCACCAGAGGCGGTGGACGCCCTAAAAAAGGCCTGGGCCGATCATCTCGTACTGCGCTTCCGCGGTCAGCGGCTCGACGACGAGCAGTTGATGCGGTTCAGCGCGCATTTCGGTGAGCTCGACTGGGCTCCGGTGATTGCCGCCTCTCGCGTCAAAATTCTCGGCGAAGACCGTTATGTGGAATCCGCCGAGGAGGGGCGCCGCTATATCTCAGTAATTTCCAATATTGTCGAGAACGGCAAGGCGATCGGGGCGCTCGGCGCCTACGAGTCGATCTGGCACACCGATATGTCGTACAATCCGGAGCCGCCTTGCGCGAGCGCGCTTTATGCTCTCGAGGTGCCGCCCGCGGGGGGTGACACCGGTTTTGCCAATATGTATGTCGCCTACGAGACCCTTCCCGGCGAGCTGCGCGAGCAAATCGAGGGACGGCTCTGCCGGCACGATTCGACCTACAACAGCGCCGGCGAATTGCGGCGCGGGTTCAACGAGGTGAGCGACCCGCGGCAGGCGCCCGGCGCCGACCATCCGATCATCCGGACCCACCCGGTCACCGGGCGCAAGGCGCTTTTCCTCGGACGGCGGCGCAATGCATACATCCAAGGCCTCGATCTCGAGGAAAGCGAGCGGCTGCTCGATGCGCTGTGGGCGCACGCGACCCGACGCGAGCTGGCCTGGTACCAACAATGGCGGGTGAGCGACCTCGTGTTGTGGGACAATCGTTGCGTCATGCACCGCCGCGACGAGTTCGACCCGAACAGCCGGCGGCTGATGCACCGCTCGCAGATCAAAGGTGACCGGCCGTATTGAGGGCCGTTTGGCCCGTGTGCGGTAGCGAGCCGCGTTCAGCCGAGATCGAGATTCTCCTTCTCGACGACCAGCAACCGGTCAGTTTCCGGCTCGTATCTCAGCACATAGAGGGTAGTATTACGAACCGCCGCCGGCGGACTGCCGGGGGGCAGAGCGTGCTTCATCAGCTGACGCACCATCGCACCGTGCGTCGAGACGCCGATCCGCCGGTGATCTTGAATTGACGTGAAGCGCCGCAATGCGGCGAGCCCTCGTACGCGCGTCGCTATTCCGGTCTCGCCGCCGGGGAAGGCGACATCCCCGTCCGAGTACCATCGCTCGGTCAAACCCTCGCCAAAGCGCACCTTGGCGTCCGCCCAGAGCAAGCCTTCGGCCGCGCCGACATCGGTCTCCCGCAGCCCGGGCTCGATGAACAGCGGCACTTGCAATGCCTCGACGACGATCTGCGCGGTCGTCCGGGCCCGCGACAGATCGCTCGACACCACCGCGTCGAGCTGATGCAGCCGCAAGCTCTCAGCCAATGCGTGGGCCTGTGCAAGCCCAGTGGCGTTGAGCGGCGTGTCCGTATGCCCCTGCAGCCGGCCCTCGCGGTTCCAGTTGGTCTCGCCATGCCGGAATAAAAACAGGACACGCTCGTCGCGGGGATTTTCCATGATGCTATGGTAGCCGGATATCTGTTCGCGGGAGATGATACATGAACGATGGGGCGGTAATCGCGCTAAGCCCGGAGACGGTGCTCAGCGAGATGAAAAAGAATAGCGTGACCCACGTCGTCTGGCTCCCCGACAGCGAGACCAACTGGCTCTACCTGGTGATGAAGGCAGAGCCCTCGCTGCGCCTCGTCGGTGTCAGTCGCGAGGGGCATGCGTGCTCGATCGCCGCGGGGCTGTCAGTCGCTGGGGCCAAGCCGCTGATCTTGATCCAGAACACGGGAATGATGGAATCGGGAGATTCACTGCGCGGCTGGCTCCTCGGCCTCAACGTACCTGTAGTGCTGATGGTGGGGTATCGTGGCTGGACGCGGCATGGCGTCAATCAGGACAGCGCGGCGACCTATACGGAGCGGTTTCTGATGGCGTTCGGAATCAACTATTACCTTGTCGAGAACGACGCCGATGCGCCGCGTATTTCGATTGCCTTCGAAGAGGCCGAGCGGACCAAGCGGCCCGTCGTCGTGCTCGTCGGCGACGAGTACCACGGTTTCAACCGGTAAGGGGACGCCGCCAATGATGCATACAGCCGACATGCTGAAGGTCTTCGCGCCGTATCGCGAGGACGCAATCGTCATTCCGGGCCGGGGCGGGCGGTATTGGACGGACCTTACGAGCCGCCCGAGCCTCGATGTGCCGCTCGGCGATCCGGCGATGGGCGGACACGCCGGTTTTGCGCTCGGTGTGGCGCTCGCGCGCCCTGAAAAGAGGGTGATCCTTTTCGATTCCGAGGGCGACATTCTGATGAGCCTCGGCATGCTGGCGACCATCGCCGAGCAGCGTCCGGCCAATTTCTACCATTTCCTAATCGACAACGGCTGCTATGCGACAACGGGCGGCCAGCCGGTCCCGAACGCCGACAATATCGCGTACGACGTGATCGCCCGTGGCGCCGGTTACCCGCACGCGTTCGCGTTCGACGAACTCGGGCAATTTTCGACCCATCTCCCCGAGATCCTCGGCAGGCCCGGCCCGGCATTTGTCGCGCTGAAAGTCTCTGCGGAGATCGAAAACGCGCCAATTGGCCGCCGCCGGCGTTGGCAGACCCGCACACGCGACCAGGTGGTCAAGGATCTCCGCGGCGAACTCGGGCTCGGTGCATAAGAGGCCCTCCAACTATTTGGGGCCCCCACCATAACGGTGGATGTGATACGGAGTGTAAGCCAGACCCGGGCAATAGCTGCCGACGACCGGCTCTAGAGCTTCATAAAGGCGGCGGTTGTCCGCATTGGCCGCGACGAGACGTTCACGCGCTGCCGCCACCCGGTCGCACAGCCCTTCCAGATCGACGGTCAAAAGGCGCCGGTTGTCGACGACCAGCCGGCCGCCGATCATGACGCTGGCGACCGCGGTGCCGTCCTCGGTATGGACTAGCTGGTTGACGGGGTCGTTGAATGGCAACCAATTTGGATGATCGAGGTCGAGCATGACGATATCGGCCTTGTAGCCTGGCGCCAGGCGGCCGATCCGATTCACGAAGCCCAGAGCACGAGCGCTGCCCTCGGTTGCCGCCAATGCGGCCTCGCGCGTCGTGAGCCAGCGCCGCCAATCGGGCCCCTGCACCTTCGAGACGAATGAGGCCAGCCGCATTGCCTCATACATGTTTTGATTGTCGGCGCAGCTCGCGCCGTCGGTGCCGATCCCGAGATTGACACGCCGCTCGAGCATGGCCCGCGTGTCGGCGAGCCCACTGCCGAGCCGCATGTTGCTGCCCGGGTTGTGCGCGACCGAGGCACCGTGGTCGCCGAGGCGGGACATGTCGTCCTCGTCGAGCCACACGCCATGCGCAACGGTGAAATGCGGGCCGAGCACGCCCAGGCGATCAAGATGCGCGGTCTGCGTCCGGCCGTAGACGCGGATCCCGGTAACCGCCTGCACCTTGGATTCGGCGACATGGCTGTGCAATGGGACGCCGAACTCGCGTGCCAGATCGGCGCAGCCGAGAATGAACGCGTCGGAGCAGTGATGCGGTATGGTCGGCGCGACCGCCGGGCGCACCCGGTCTCGGTCGAATGACCAGCGGTGTAGCGCCTCGCGGATCGCCGCCAGTGTAGCCTCGGCCGGCGGGAGTCGCAGTTCGGCGACCCGATCTTGAAGCGGCTGCGGCAACGCGTCCATTAAGCCTGGGATCGCTTCGTAAAAGCTGCGGTCGGCAACCATCGGCGCAATGACCGCGCGCATGCCGACATCGGCATAGGCCTTAGCCGCCAGTTCCAGCCCCTCGGCGGTCGGCAATGGCCATTCGAAGGAAAGGTCATAACAGGCGGTGCAGCCCTTCATCACCATCTCGACCGCACCGAGCTGGGTCGAGAGATACTTGTCGTCGGCGGTGCGATTTCCGGTGATCCACGGCGCCGCGCTCAGCAGCAATTCGAGCGGCCAACGGTCGCCCATTCCTTTGCAGAGGTTGCCGTGACCATGGGTGTGGGCATTCACAAGACCGGGATGCAGCAGCCGGCGCGCCGCCGCGATTTCGATCGCGTCGGCCGGGGCCGGGCAGCCGGGTAGGCCGATTTCTTGGATCGTGTCGTCCGCGATCAGGACATCGGCGGGTTCCGCGGTTCCGGCAGCGATGTCGAGCACGCGGCCGCCGCGCAGGATCGAATGAGCCATGGTATCCTCTACGTGAAAGCGCGGCATCATAGACCGCGATTGGTAAGGAGCCGAGCAGTGCCCAGTGTCATCTTACGGCGGCATGATGCCGTTCTCGAAATTCTGATGAACCGGCCGGAGGTGCTGAACGCAGCCAACCGCGAGATGATCGACGAGCTCGCCGCAGCCACCGCCGAAGCCGCCGACGATCCCTCGGCACGCGTCGTGCTGCTGCGCGGCGCGGGAACGCACTTTTGCGCCGGCGGCGATATCAACATGTTCGGCGAGCTGGTCGGATTATCGCCCGCAGAACGGCGGAAGGCGCTCTACCGGATCGTCGACGGGCTGCATCCGCTGCTCATTCGGCTGCGCCACATGCCAAAGCCAGTGGTGGCCGCTGTGCAGGGGGCGGCAGCGGGTGTCGGGCTAAGTCTGGTTCTGGCCTCGGATCTGGCGATCGCCGCCGCAGACGCGTTCTTCGCGACCGGCTACATCCATCTCGGCACGAGCCCCGATGGTGGTCTGACGGCGACCCTTGCGCGGGTGGTCGGGCTAAAGCGCGCGGCGGAGCTGATGATGCTCGGCGAACGGTTCGATGCGTCGCGTGCTGTCGAGCTCGGTCTCGTCAACCGGATAGTGCCCCCGGCCGCTCTCGACGCCGATGCGATGGCGCTTGCTGCGAGGCTGGCGAACGGCCCGACGCATGCTTATGGACGCACCAAGGCGTTGCTTCAGGCGACACTCGGCGACGCTTTCGATGCCCAGCTGAGACGCGAGACCGAAAGTTTTGCCGCCTGCGCTGCGACCGAGGAATTTGTCGAGGGTGTCCGAGCGTTTCTCGAAAAGCGCCGACCGGATTTCTCGGAAGCGAGGCAGCGATGACAAAACCTCGGCGAAAGGGATGGATCGGACTGATCGCCGTCGCGAGTGCCGGCCTGTTATCCGGATGCTATTACTACCCCTATGGCTATTATGGGTGGGGTTACCCTTACCCCTATCCCTATGCCTCGGCATATCCCTACGCGCCAGGCTATTCCTACCCGCCGGCGCCGCCCGGAGTGCCGCTAAACCCGCAACAGCCGGCCCCGGGGGTGCCGCAACCGCTTAACGAACCCGTCCAACGCGCGCCGCTGCCACCGCAATAGTTTTTTGCGGTCTATTCGGAGTTCCTTAACCCGGCATTAATTGCTCTCCCGCAGGCTTGTTGCCGGAGGTGCCCGAGGATGCTCGAACGGCACGCGCTCGCAATCGTCGGCGGTGCCCTGGTGCTGATGGCGCTAGCGCTGGTTCGGCCGTCATCCGGAATGCGCATGATTGTGTTGGGACTGCTGCTCGCGGCCGCGGCGCTTGTCGGGATGAGCTTGGGCCTTCGGAACTTCGTCGGCGCTCTGACCGGAATAGGCTGACGCCTTGCCTAAAACGGATCGGCCAAGGAATGCGCAGGCCAACTTTGGCAAAACCGGTTGCGGGTGGTGCAATTTCGGGCTAACCCCTAACGTTTGAAATCACCGCGAGGGGGAAGCGGATTTCGGATGGCGGGTAACCTCGTGCAGGGCGCGGTCTTCACCGTCATGGTGGTGCGCGCGGGCTTGTTGCGCGATCCCGGTTTTGACGCCGAACTCGCCAAGCAGGTGCAGCGGAGCCCGCGTTTTTTCCTCAATGCGCCGGTTGTGCTCGACTTGAAGGAAGCGGCGGAGTTCACACGCGAAGCGGAGTTCGCCGAGGCCAGGGAAATCCTGCGCCGCCGCACCTTGACCTTGATCGGCGTTCAGAATGCCGCGCCGGTTCAAGCCGAAGCCGCCGCCGCCGCGGGTCTCGCGGGCTTCGCGCCGAATGCGTCGCAGCCCGGCCGGCCTCGCCCCGCGGAAGCGGTGGCGACGCGGCAGAGCGCGGATGCTCCGTCCGCGGCGAGATCTCGGCTAATTACGCAGCCGGTCCGCTCAGGAACCCAGATCTATGCGCGCGGCAGCGATCTCGTCGTCACTGCGCCGGTCAGTCCCGGGGCGGAGATCATGGCCGATGGCAACATCCACGTTTACGGGGCACTGCGCGGCCGGGCCCTGGCGGGGGCCGGCGGCGACGCGGAGGCGCGAATCTTTTGCAGCCGGCTGGAGGCGGAGCTGGTCAGCGTCGCTGGACGGTATCTTGTCAGCGATCAAATTCCGCCGGAGTACAGGGGTTTGTCGGTGCAGATCGCGCTCGTCGATGATCGGTTGACCATCGAACGAAATTGACCTTCAAATTTGAGGTGGCGCCTTCCTAGGCGGCAGCGGGGGCTGCCGCGAAGGCTGCATGGGTTTGCTGGGGAAAAGGGGGAGGTCTGTTTGGCAAAGGTAATCGTGCTCACCTCGGGCAAAGGGGGCGTCGGCAAAACGACCTCCGCGGCGGCGATCGCCACCGGTCTCGCACTGCGCGGCAAACGCACCGTCGTCATCGATTTTGATGTCGGGTTGCGCAATCTCGACCTGATCATGGGTTGCGAGCGCCGCGTCGTCTTCGATTTCATCAACGTCATCAACGGCGACGCCAAGCTTAACCAGGCATTGATCAAGGATAAGCGCAACGACAATCTCTATATCTTTCCGACCTCGCAAACGCGCGACAAGGAGGCCCTGAAGCGCGACGGCGTGGAGCGGGTGCTCGACGAGTTGAAAGACAATTTCGACTATATCGTTTGCGACAGCCCGGCGGGAATCGAGCATGGCGCGATCACCGCGCTCTATTTCGCCGACAGCGCGGTCATTGTCACCAACCCCGAGGTCTCCTCGGTCCGCGACAGCGACCGGATCCTCGGGATTCTGGCTTCCAAGTCGCGACGCGCCGAGCACAACCTCGACCCGGTCGAGGTGCATCTGTTGCTGACCCGCTACTCGCTTGAGCGCGTCAAAAAGGGTGAAATGCTGTCCCTTGAGGACGTCAAGGAGATCCTCTCGATTCCCTTGCTCGGCGTCATTCCCGAATCGGAGTCGGTACTGCGTGCCTCCAATACCGGGACCCCGGTCGTGCTCGATCAAGAAAGCCCGGCGGGGCGGGCGTACCTCGACGCGGTCGCCCGCTTTGTCGGCGAGCAACGCGAAATGCGCTTCGTGCAGACCGAGCGCAGGAGCATTTTCCGTACCCTGTTCGGGAGAGCTTGATGCGCCTGCTGGATCTGCTCTTCCCGGAGCGCCGCAACAGCGCCTCGATCGCCAAGGACCGGCTGAAGATTGTCCTCGCTCATGAGCGGGCGAGCCAGGACGCTCCGGAATTTCTGCCGGCGCTGCAACAGGATCTGCTCGACGTTGTTGCCCGCTACGTCGAGATTTGCGATGACACGTTGCGGGTCAATGTCGGGAAATCGGCGGACACCTCGCTGCTCGAAATCAATGTCGAGATCGACCGCTCCAAGCTCAAGCCGGTCAAGAACGGCGCGGCCGTCAGTTCTAAACCCGCACCGGCGGCGATGGCGCATTTCGAGGCCGATGGCCCGGCGCCCTGGGTCAAGGCGGACTGAGCAAGCGGACGTGGCGAAAAGGTAGACGCAGCAGACTTAAAATCTGCTCCTCGCCCGAGGGTGCGGGTTCGAGTCCCGCCGTCCGCACCAGTGCTGCGGGCGAAGACCGCCGACCAACCCGCTCGAACGGTCAGTCCGAGTAAAGCACCCGAGGGGGGGCTCCGTCGCACCGCGAACCGACTGAAACTGGCCAAAGGCATTTTCGCTCAGCATCTGCTGTATTCGGTCTCACCCGGCGGTGCCGTAAATTCTTTAGTCGTCCGTGAAGAATGGGGAGGAGCGTTCTTTAGGCGTTTTGGCGAGACGCCGGGTCGACAAGCAGTGCCCGGATCAAGGAGTGCAAAAGCCGCTTGAGGCAGCGCAGGAGCAGGCTGAAGTTGTAGCCGGCGGCGGCGAGCGCGGCGTTGGTGCGGTCGCCGTCGCGCCCCTTGAGGTAATTGCG
>Ga0306920_100010274_pt1 | contig 12553 bp, 6 predicted proteins | sample flu12Cox44000170_FD_204666 | JGI IMG/M metagenome (GOLD analysis project Ga0306920, IMG submission 204666) | Lab enrichment of tropical soil microbial communities from Luquillo Experimental Forest, Puerto Rico - flux4day.12C.oxic.44.000.170 (v2)... | ecosystem: Environmental > Terrestrial >...
CGAAGAGATTCAGGGCAACCTGTACATCAACCATGAGTTTGGGTTTCGGATGTACAAGGCGCCGAGCTGGCAGATTATCGACGGCGCGGGGCAGACGTTGCCAAACGCGATTGTAGCGATGGGAACGAACAACGAATCGACGCTGTTAATTGTGGGCCACGAAAAGAGCAAGAGCTCGCTCGAAACAGCCGCTCAGGCGGTCGAAAAACGCATGCGGGACGTGTACGAGAATTATCGGCTGATTTCGGAACGAAAGACGACGGTCGGGGGCCAGCCGGCGATTGAATATAAATACCGGGGAATGGCCGAGCAGCATGATTGGTCGGGGACGCTGTCGGTGGTGTCGCATGGCGGCGAATTTCTGACCGTACTCGGGATGACCTTTGCGGATTCGGACCTGATTCAGATTCAGGAAAACGTAATTGCGCGGTCCATCGCGAGCGTGGATTTCAGCGTGAAGTAAGCCATATCCAGAAAACAGAAAATCACAACCACTAAGCCGAGCAGGGATTCCTCGCGCTCGCGGTTGACGATGTCACTACACGGCGGAGCGCCTGAAACCGTCAGGCTTTCGCACTCCCGATTAGGAGGCGATTTCCTGGGGTTTGCGGTTTTCGCGAATCATGGCAATGAGCGCCTGGACCGCGCGAGGCAGACTGCGATCGCGACGATAGACGAGCGCGAGTTCACGCCACAAATCCACGCCATCGACATTGAGGAGCTTCACTTCGCCCGTTCGGACCTGATCCCGGGCGAAGCTTTCGCTGATGATGGAGATGCCGACGTCGGCGGCGACGAAGGTCTTGATCATACCGATGCTGGGGAGCTCCATGGCGACGCGGAGACGCGAGCGGTGCGGGCGGAAGAGTTTGTCGAGAACCTGGCGGGTGTAACCGGTTTTCGGGAAAATCATGGGCGCGGCGGCGATTTCGTCGAGCGTGACGTGGCTGCGCTGGGCCAGCGGATTCTTGCTGCTGACCATAAAGCGCAGACGGTCCCGGTTGACGACGTGCATTTTGAGATTGGGCGATTTCAGCGGCAGGGTGACGATGCCGAGATCGAGGGATCCTTCTTCGAGGCGCTGCAGAATCTTGTGGCTGAAATTGCGATAGATGCTGATGTGGACCAGCGGATAACGACGCTGGAATTCGGCGAGGATGTCGGGAAGAAGGTAGAGGCAGGTGGCCTCGTTGGCGCCGAAAGTCACCGGGCCTTGCACGACATTGCCGCGGTCGGCGACCACCTGCATGGATTCATCACGGAGACGCAACAAGCGTTCGGCGAATTCGAACAGTACTTCTCCCGCAGGAGTGAGCTCAACGGACTTGGCGGAACGATCCAGCAGCTTGGCGTGATAGGCCTGTTCGAGTTGGCGAATCTGGGCGCTGACGGCAGATTGGGAGCGAAATACTTTCTGGCCCGCCTTGGAGAAACTTTTCAGCTTGGCAACTTGCACAAAAGTAGTTAGCTGGTCGAAGTCCATAATCTCCTGTCTCGCTTACGCGTAAGAGTATAACCAATCTTTTGTAAAGAAACGGTGAAGTTCCTGAGGGGCTCACGCATAGTGCGGAGCGGCACCCGCCGAGGCGCCCAGGAAATGAGAAACTCGCGTGGGAATGGCGTCTGGGACCGCCGCGGGCACCGCACGCCACGCGGTTTCGATGGTGCCCTGGAAGTGCAGGGGTTGAATGCGAACGAAGGGAAGCGCGCAGCGCAGATTCAGGAGCCGCAGCGCTCTGGGGCTGTCCGTCCGGGCGAAATGCGACTCGAGCAAGTGGCGCAAGCAGCGCTCTTCTTCGTCTTCGAGTTCGTGGGCCTGGACGAATTCGAGATTGAGGACGTGGTCCGCTTCGCTGCGCAGGATGTAGCTGAGGCCTCCGGTCATGCCGGAACCGAAATTCAGGCCCACGGGGCCGAGAATCGCCGCGAGGCCGCCGGTCATGTACTCGCAACCGTGCTGACCCACTCCTTCAACCACGGCCACCGCACCGCTATTGCGAACCGCGAATCTTTCACCCGCTTGACCGGCGACGAACAGTTGGCCGGCGGTGGCTCCATAGAGGACGGTGTTGCCGGCAAGCACATCGCCGCGCTTCGAGGCATTCTGGCCGGCGTGAATGACAATGGTGCCGCCGGAAAGCCCTTTGCCGACGTAATCGTTAGCTTCGCCGAACAGTTTCAAGGTGAGGCCGTGGGACAGGAACGCGCCGAAACTCTGGCCCGCATGGCCTCGGAATTCGCGTGTGGAGGGCGGCGGCTCCTTCTTCTGAATGCTGAGGCGCATGCGCTCGCCGCTGACGTGCGTGCCAATACTGCGATTGTAATTGTGGATCATCGGGGAACCGCTACCGGCTGGCGGAATACGGTCCAAAAGCATCTCCGATTCCGGGACACCCGCGTCGAGAATCGAGGTTTGCTGAGGTAGCACTTTGCGAGCCTTGGCGGCCGGAATCACCAACAAGGCGTCCAGACCGGAGCTCGTTTCCAGACGATCGTACCAGCCGCGCAGTTCGGTCAAGTTACGCACGCCGAGATCGGCTAGGCCTTTGCGAACTTCCTCAGCCAGGGAGCGGAAATAGGCAACCACCATTTCGGGCTTGCCGTTGAAGCGGGTGCGCAGGGTTTCGTCCTGCGTGGCGATGCCAACCGGGCAAGTGTTCAGATGGCATTGACGCGCCATAACGCAGCCGATCGAGACGAGCGCGACGGTACCGAAGCCGAATTCATCGGCACCGAGAATGGCGCCGATCAGGATGTCGCGGGAAAAGCGCATGCCGCCATCCACACGCAGGCGCACGCGCGAACGAAGACCGGCGCGGAGCAGCGTTTCGTGAGTTTCGCGCAAGCCAATTTCCCAAGGCAAGCCGGTGTTCTTAATCGAGGTAAGCGGGGAAGAACCGGTGCCGCCATTGTGACCGCTGACGGTGATCACGTCGGCACCGGCTTTGGCCACGCCCGCGGCAATTACGCCGATACCGGTGCCGGAAACTAACTTCACGCCCACGCGCGCCTGCGGATTGACGGCGCGCAAGTCGTGAATCAACTGCGCCAGATCTTCGATGCTGTAGATATCGTGATGCGGCGGCGGGGAAATCAGCGGCGTGCCCGGAGTGGCGTGGCGAATACGCGCGATGTAGTCGGTGACTTTGCGCGCCGGGAGTTGACCCCCTTCGCCGGGTTTGGAACCCTGCGCCATTTTGATTTCAAGTTCCTCGGCACGAACCAGATATTCGGCGGTGACGCCGAAACGCCCGGAAGCCACCTGTTTGATTTTGTTGGACGCACCAGGAGTGTGGTAGAGATCGCTGTCTTCGCCACCCTCGCCGGTATTGCTTCGGCCGCCGAGCTGATTCATGGCCAGCACCAGAGTTTTGTGCGCCTCCGGGCTCAAGGAGCCGAGAGACATGGCCTGGGTGCTGAAGCGCGCGAGCACCGAGTCGAGCGGTTCAACTTCCTCGAGCGCGAGCGGCTGTTCCGGGACCATCTCGAGAAGGTCGCGCAAAAAGATCGGGCCATCGCTCCTGGCAAGTTGCTCGAAGGCCGCGTAGTTCGCCGCTTCCGGCTTGCGCACGTGAGCGTGAAGACGGCGAACTAATTCCGGCGAAGTAGCGTGCCGTTCGGCGCCTTTTCGGAAGCGGTACAGGCCATGATCGCCCATTTCATCGGAGGGCGCTGCGTAGGCCGACGCGTGCATCTGCAGATAATCCTGGAGCAGCGAATCCAGAGTCTTCGTACCGGGGTAGCAGGCCGCATCCTCAAAGTATTCACGGCAAATATCCTGGTCGAGGCCAAGCAGCTCGAAGAGCTGGCTGTTGCGATAACTGGCGAGCGTGGAAATGCCCATGCGGGCGAGGACTTTGCGCAATCCGGCCAGCATGCCCTTGCGAATTCTTTCGAAGCCGCCTTCTTCCTCGGTCTCGGCGAATTCTTCCGCGAGATAGGGGACCACGGCGCTGGCACCGGCGGCGAGAAGCATGGCGACATGGTGCGTTTCGAGAACTTGAGCCGTTTCGACCACCAGTGGGACGGTCGAGAGGTCTTGCGCCACGAGACTCTTCCACGCGTTGGCAGCCGCGAGAAGAGCGGGCAACGCAGCGCGATCCGGCCCGAGCGATCGATCGGAAAGGAGGAGGAGCTCCGGGCGCTCGCCGCTACCCAGAGGGGTAGTTTTGCACTGAGTTAAACAGCGGCGCGCACCCGGAACTCCCAGGGTGGAAGAGCACGTAAAGTCGATGGTCTCGACCGGCGAGAGCTGCGCGAGCCAAGAGGCCAGTTCGGCGGCACTCAGAATGGGGCCGAGCAGAAAATGGCCGTGAGCGACGGGCACTTCGAGCGACATGACGTGGGATTCGCGCAAAGGATCGATCGGCGGATTGGTAACCTGAGCGAAACGTTGTTTGCAGTAATCCCAGAGCGGGCGCTGGACCGAGGAAAGGAAAGCCGGAGGTGCGTCATCGCCCATGCTCCAGTCGGCTTCCTTGCCGCTGAGCAGCGGACGGAACAGGATTCTGTATTGATCCTCGGACCAGCCAGAAGCAGCCGCTCGGCGCTTCGGATGTGCGATCGGAGGACGTGGCGAGTCATTTTCAAGATGCAAGCAACGCGAGCGTGTCAGCACCCGGCGTGGCACCTGCAGGGTGACGTTTTTCAGAAGCTCGCGCCAACGCAGCAGAGAACCGCTGGCGGGCGTGGCGAGAATCATTTCTCCGGGCCCGAGGCGATGGCGTTCGGCGACGCGGGCGTCGTCGAGATCGACGAGACCCGTTTCGGAGCCGGCAATAACCAAGCCGTCATGCGTTACGGTGTAGCGCATCGGGCGAAGCCCATTCCGATCGAGTTTCACGCCCACCGAAAGCCCATCACTGAAGACCATGGCGGCGGGGCCGTCCCAGGGCTCGCCTTCCTGCGAGAGAACTTCGAGCGCCGCGCGCACGTCGGTCGAGAGAAACGGATCCTGGTTAAAGGCCGGGGGAACCAGAGTGAGCATGGAAGCTTCCACGCTTTTCCCTTCGAGAAGCTTCAGCTCGAGGGCATTATCGAAGCTAGCCGAGTCGCTGACCTGTTCTTCGAGCAAGCTGAACCACTTCCCTACCCCGATGCGCTTGCGAATTTCGCGCTCGCGTGCGCGCACCCAGCGGCGATTACTGATCACCGTGTTGATCTCGCCGTTGTGCGCGACGTAGCGGAACGGCTGCGCGAGTTGCCACGACGGCTCCGTGTTCGTCGAGTAACGCTGATGGAAAATCGCGAACTGGGCCGTGAATTCGGGGTTAGGCAGGTCTTCGTAAAAACGGGGAAACTGCCAGGGCGTGAGCAGCCCTTTGTAAACGATGGTGCGAGACGAGAGAGAGCAGAGATAACAGCGCTCGGGCAGAGCTTTTTCGGCGCGCTTACGAAGAAGGGCGAGGCTGCGCTCGAATTTCGCGGCGAATTGCGGAGCGGAACTGCGGGCGTTGGCCGGTTCGATAAAGAATTGCCAGATTTCGGGCAGGCTCTCGAAGGCGCGCTGACCAAGGCAATTGGGGTTTACAGGAACGCGGCGCCAGCCGACCAGACGGAGCTTGCTGCGACCGATGGAGTCTTCCATGGCCGCGCGAGCATCGGCAACGCGCGTGGACGGGACAAAGAGCATGCCCACGCCGAAGGATTCGTCGAGACTGACTTTTTCTTCGGCTGCGCGCGCGCGGAAGAATTCCACGGGAAGGCTGGTCAGAAGGCCGGCGCCGTCACCGCTGGCGCCATCGGCATCGACACCACCGCGATGGGAAAGGCGCTCGAGGGCCTGCAAGGCGTGAACAATGATTTCGTGGGTGGGCGGGCCGCTGAGTTGCGCGATGAAGCCGGTGCCGCAGGCATCCCGATCCGGGTGCCCCCAGTTGGGGTGGCCCGCTTTCTCGCGCGGGATGCGATAGCTCCACATACTAGTTTAATAGTGGGCGCGCGGACGAAAGTACAATGCAGAATTTTTCTGTAATGAATCAATTTTGCGATGTGGAAAAGGGGGGTCGGGCTCAGAACTTGGTGACTTCGCTAAAGTGGAAATCGCGAATCCTCATGGGCGGAACAACCATTTCGGAGGCTTCTTCGCCAGCGGCACGCTCGGCGGGACCGAGGCGTTCAACGTTCCGTAACATTTCAAGGACCGATTGGTTGAATCGGAAATTCCGGGCGGCATGCCGGATTTTGCCGCTTTCCACGAGGAACAGGCCATCCCGAGTCATGCCGGTCATGATCTTTTCGTAGGGGTCGACCTCCCGGATGTACCAGAGACGGGTGACCAGGAGCCCGCGTTCGGTGGTGGCGATCATCTCCTCGAGCGAGGTTTTCCCTCCGGCGACGACGAGATTCACGGGCGCTTCACCGTATTCGTTGGGCAGGGTGAAACCGTGACCGGTGGGCTTTTTCTTGGCTTGTTGGGCGGACCGGCGGGAATACACAAGGTTTTTGACGGTGCCCTGATCGACCAGGAGAACGCGCTGGCGGGGCATGCCTTCACCGTCGAACGGAGGACCCAGTTGCTCGGGATGGTGGACGTCGTCGGTGATGGTGACGTTTTTGCCGAGCAGCGGCTTGCCGACACGGCCGGAAAAACAGGAGCGTTTGTCGGCGACCGCAGTGGCCGCGAAATCGTAGAACAGGAAGCCGACGAGGTCCAGTACCGCCGCGGGTTCGAGGATAACGGTGTAGCGGCCGGGCTCCAGTTCGACGGGGTTTTGGGCGCGGGAGGATTTTTCGCTGGCGGTTTCGGCGAGAGCCTGGGGATCGAACTCGCGATGATCGGCGGCGTTGCCCTTAGCCCAACTGGCGGCGGAACCCGCTTGCATGGTGACCGAGAAGGTGGCGTGGGTCTGGCGGTAGGCGGCCTGGAGGCCTCGGGAATTAGCGAGGACGCTCTGGCTCTGGCCGCTCGAGAAAATACCGGCGGCGACCTGCCCCTTGCGCGCGGCGAGTTCACAGGCTTTTTTGACGGCGCGGGCGCGTTCTTCGGGGGAGAGGGAGGCGGTTCGGGGATGGAAGCGGCGCACGGGGCGGTATCTCTGCCGGCCAGGCATCGGGAGGAGACCCGGATCTTTAGGCTGTTGAGAGCCGAGAGAAACGGAGTGATTGAGGGCGGCGCTTAAGGAATCTTCATCGATGCGATTGGTGGTGACGCGAGCGGTGCGGCCGTCGACCGCGGTGCGAATCGAGACGGTGAGGCCGTGTTCGGCAACGTGCTGGTGAATGGCGTTGTTGGCGAAACGAGTAAGGGCGTCGATGGATTCGTCGACATGAACTTCGGTCTCCGGGATGCCCCGCGCTTTGGCGATGCGGAGAACGCTGGCGGCGATCGCGTGAAGATCGCGCTCCGGGCGCAAACCGGCAATGGGGGGTGACGCGAGTTTTATTTTGCGTGCCTTCATTGGCCGGAGAAAGCGGTACCGATTTTTACATTTCGAAAACGGGCAGGCGACGCGCCGTGGCCGGTGCCCATCACTTGCATCGGCTGGCCCTTGCCGCAATTCGGAGTGCCCCAGAGGACCCAGTGGTCGGCGTTGCAGATGGCGTCGCAGGAATTCCAGAATTCGGTGGTGATGCCGCTGTAGCTGGGATTTTTGAGCATGCGCGATTTCTTGCCACCTTTGATTTCCCAGGCGATTTCGGTAGAGAACTGAAACTGGTAACGACGATCGTCGATGGACCAAGAGCGGTTGGTGTCCATGAGAACGGCATCCTCGGTATCGGCGATGAGATCTTCGAGGCTCCACCGTCCGGGAAGGAGGCTCACGTTGGTCATGCGAATCATCGGGAGACGGTTCCAGCCTTCGGTGCGCATGGTGCCGCCGGAGCGAGCGAGGCCGATGAGGTGGGCGGTTTCCCGACTGGAAAGATAGCCGTGGAACTCGCCATCTTTGATGACCTCGATGCATTGCGCGGGCACGCCTTCGTCGTCGTAAGCAAACGTGCCGAGGCCGGGACCGTGCTCGGCGCGCGCGTCGGCGACAACGTTGACGATCGGCGAAGCGTAGCGAAGTTTGTGCAGCTTATCGAGGGTAAGAAAACTGGTGCCGGCGAAATTCGCTTCCTGACCGAGGACGCGGTCGAGTTCGATGGGATGGCCGACGGACTCATGGATTTGCAACCCGAGCTGGCTACCGCCGAGGATGAGGGTGCCCGTCGTTTCCGGACATTGCGGGGCAGGATGGAGCGCAACGCATTCTTCGGCGATACGCTGGGCGTTGCCGGGGAGGTCCATGGCTTCGATCAGCTCGTAGCCACCGAGGATGTGCTGGCCACCGAAGCTGTTCGGGTAGGAGCGCTTTTGGATGGCATCGCCTTTAAAAGAAGTGGCCACGATACCGCAACCGGAGAGGAAGCGGCGCTGATGGATTTTCGAACCGGCGCTCGAAGCGAACCAGGTATCGATTTTGCGGAACTGCATATCCGTTTCGGTGAGAGTGATGCCTTTGACTTTGCGCATCAGGCCGTCGACCGAGAGGAGCAGGCCGAGTTGGGTGTCGATAGGAATTTCGAAAGGGTCCTTGATGCACGGGCCGAGCCAGCTGTCGATGTGTGCGCCCTCCGGGGCGAGTTGCACGTCTTCTTTTTTGGCGAGGGCAGAGGCTTTGGCGATGGCGACCGCTTGTGCGGCACAGGCGGACACGCCTTCCGGCGTGAGTTGATCGGTGGAGGCAAAACCCCAGGCGCCGCTCGCGACGACACGAATACCGAGGCCGAGCGATTCGGTTTGGCCGAGCGTGCCGACGCGGCCGCCTTTGCTGGTGAGATCACGCTGCCGGTGGTGCATTACGCGAACGTCGGCGTACCTGGCGCCCCGGAAGCGTGCGGTTTCGAGGGAATGTTCGCAGTAGTCCCACATGGATGACCGCCAAAGGATCGGGCGTCTCAAGGATGCGAGACGCCCGACTATAAGGTATCACGCGGTGATCGGTCAGGCGGCTCAGGTGCCTTCGTTCCAGGAGGCCAGATATTGCTCCTGCTCGGCGGTGAGCTTGTCGAGGTGATGGCCCATGGACTCGAGCTTGAGGCGAGCGATTTCGCGATCGATGTGCTCGGGAACGACGTAAACCTGCGGCTTGAGATCCTTATGATGCTTCATGAGGTATTCAGCCGACAGGGTCTGGTTGGCGAAGCTCATATCCATCACGGCCGCGGGGTGGCCTTCGGCACTGGCGAGGTTGACCAGGCGGCCTTCGGCGATCAGATAGATCTTGCGGCCGTCCTTCAACTGGAACTCGTCGACCAGCGGGCGAACTTCTTTTTTGGAAGTCGCCAGGGCTTCGAGCACCGGGATTTCGATTTCCACGTTGAAGTGTCCGGAATTGCAAACCACCGCACCACTTTTCATGGCTTCGAAGTGTTCACGGCGGATGACGTTCTTGTTGCCGGTTACGGTGATGAAAATATCGCCTTCTTTTGCCGCTTCCGCCATGGGCATCACACGGAATCCGTCCATGACCGCTTCAATGCCCTTGACCGGATCGATTTCGGTGACGATTACGTCCGCACCGAGGCCCTTGGCGCGCATGGCGGTGCCGCGGCCGCACCACCCATAGCCCGCGATGACGAGTCTTTGACCGGCGAGAAGAATGTTGGTGGCACGAATGACGCCGTCGAGAGTGGATTGCCCGGTACCGTAGCGATTATCGAAGAAATGCTTGGTCATGGCGTCGTTGACGGCGATGACCGGGTACTTGAGCGTGCCGTCCTTGGCCATGGCCCGAAGACGAATGACGCCGGTAGTGGTTTCTTCGGTGCCGGCGATGACGTTGCCGACGAGGTCCTGGCGTTTGGTGAGGAGCGTAGTGACGAGGTCGCAGCCGTCGTCCATGGTGAATTGAGGCTTGTGCTCAAGCGCGGACTGGAGATGCTGGTAATAGGTGGCGTTGTCCTCGCCCTTGACGGCGAAGGTGGGGATATTGAAGTCGCGATTGAGGGAGGCGGCAACTTCGTCCTGCGTGGAGAGCGGGTTCGAGGCGCAAAGAACGGCGTCGGCGCCAGCATCGCGAAGCGCGATCATGAGGTTGGCGGTTTCACTGGTCACGTGAAGGCACGCGGAAACGCGCAGGCCTCTGAGCGGCTGCTCCTGGATGAAGCGCTTGCGGATCTGCTGGAGAACGGGCATCTGCTGCGCGGCCCATTCGATCTTGCGCTTGCCCGCATCGGCAAGACCGATGTCTTTCACATCACCTTTTTTAAGTTCTGCCGTGGCCATTGCGTTCTCCTTGAGTATCGCGATAACGGGATCAAATCCAAACTTCGTCAAAATTCCGGAGGAATTGTGCCGGCCTCAGAAGCGGCCGCTACAAAGTCCGAGACAAACGCATGGCACCCTAGCGAAGGATCAGCGGGGCGCGCCGACCTCGACAGCCGCGAGGCCGGCGGCCTTGCGCAGAGCTTCGGCACGGTCGGTGCGTTCCCAGGTGAAGCCAGCGGCGGTGCGTCCGAAATGTCCGTAAGCGGCAGTCGCCTGGTAAACCGGCCTGCGCAGGTCAAGGGTTTCGATGATGCCCTTGGGAGTCAGAGAGAAATTCTCGCGGACGAAGCCTGTGATCTTTTCTTCGGGAATGGCGGCGGTGCCGAAGGTGTCGACCATAACCGAGACGGGCTCGGCGACGCCGATGGCGTAGGCGAGTTGTACTTCCGCGCGGTTCGCGAGACCGGCAGCCACTACGTTCTTGGCGATGTAGCGGGCCATGTAGCAAGCGGAACGATCGACCTTCGAAGGATCCTTGCCGGAGAAGGCGCCACCGCCGTGTCGGCTGTAACCGCCGTAGGTGTCGACAATGATTTTACGGCCGGTGAGGCCGGCATCGCCCATGGGTCCGCCGATGACGAAACGGCCGGTGGGGTTGATGTGGAACTTGGTTTTGGAATCGAGCATTTTCGAAGGCACGATGGGTTTGATCACGTGCTCGGTGACCGCGGCGCGCAGGTCTTCGCTCGCGATGGTGTTGCTGTGCTGCGTGGAGATGACCACGCAGTCGACGCGGTAGGGTTGGCCATCGCGGTATTCGACGGTGACTTGGGACTTGCCATCCGGACGAAGAAAATCGCATTTCTTGTTCTTGCGGACTTCCGAGAGGCGATGGGTGAGGCGGTGGGCGAGTTGGATAGGCATGGGCATCAACTCTTCGGTCTCATCGCAAGCAAACCCGAACATCAGGCCCTGATCGCCGGCGCCACCGGTGTCGACACCCATAGCGATGTCCGGAGACTGGCGCTTCACGGTGCAGACGACCGCGCAAGTGTCGGCGTCAAAACCGTATTCGGCGTTATCGTAGCCAACCTGGCGGACGGTCTTGCGTGCTATTTCGTCGTAATTAATGTGGGCCGCGGTGGTGATCTCGCCCGCGACCACGACCAAGCCCGTCGTGACCAGAGTCTCGCAAGCTACACGCCCCTTGGGATCCTGGCGCATAACCTCATCGAGCACGGCATCGGATATTTGGTCGGCGATTTTGTCCGGGTGACCTTCGGTGACGGATTCGGACGTGAACAGAAAATTCCTCTTCGATTCGCTCAAAACAACTCTCCTCAGTAACTTTTCGAAACCGCCGCGGACGGCCCCCAACCGCTGTCCTCTCTTGGGGTGAGAGACAGGCGACGTCCTCATCAGGCTAACATTCCAGGAGCATGGAATCAACGTATTGAATTGGCAAGGGTTAGGGCGGCAGTAAATGGCGATTTTTGGGCTTCGAATGGGCAGGACGACTGAGCCGACGGTGAGCGCCCGAGGCCGTGCGCGCCTTCATCCTTTGACGCACACCACCTGGCGGAGGGTGTGCGCGACTTCGACGAGATCGCTCTGCGCCGCCATGACGGCGTCAATGGACTTGTAAGCAGCGGGAGTTTCGTCGATCACCTCGGCGTCCTTGCGGCATTCCACTCCTTCGGTCATGCGCTTGTGGTCTTCGACGGTGAAGCGCCGCCTGGCTTCACCGCGAGACATGGCGCGGCCGGCACCGTGGCTGCAACTCATGAAGCTTTCGGGATTGCCCTTGCCGCGAACGATGTAGGAGCGCGCGCCCATGCTGCCGGGAATGATGCCTAGGTCGCCGCGTTGCGCGCGGACCGCCCCTTTGCGGGTAACGAGGATGTTCTGGCCGAAGTGCCGCTCGCGGGCCACGTAGTTGTGGTGGCAATTGATGGCTTCGAGATGAGCCGTGAACGCGCGGACTTCGCCGGAATCGCGCACTGCCTGGACGATTTGCTGCATCATCAAGTCGCGATTGGCGCGAGCGAAGTCCTGAGCCCATTCGACGGCTTCGACGTAATCGAAGAAATGCTCGGAGCCCTCCGGGAAATAAGCCAGGTCTCTGTCCGGCAGATTCTTGATGGACTTTTCCAGATCCTTTTTGGCCAACTCGATGAAGTAGCAGCCCATGCGATTGCCGACACCGCGTGACCCGCTGTGGAGCAGGAACCAAACCATTTCGGATTCGTCGAGGCAGACTTCAATAAAATGATTGCCGGTGCCGAGCGTGCCGAGATGATTGGCGTGATTGCCCCGATCGAGTTTCGGATGCTTATCGAGGATCGCGTCGTAGCGGGG
>Ga0306920_100010276_pt1 | contig 12553 bp, 7 predicted proteins | sample flu12Cox44000170_FD_204666 | JGI IMG/M metagenome (GOLD analysis project Ga0306920, IMG submission 204666) | Lab enrichment of tropical soil microbial communities from Luquillo Experimental Forest, Puerto Rico - flux4day.12C.oxic.44.000.170 (v2)... | ecosystem: Environmental > Terrestrial >...
CGCGCGCAGCGCGACTGGCCGCATCTCGGAACTGGTGAAGACGATCAAAGCGTACTCGCACATGGATGAGGCGCCGTACCAGGAGATCGACCTTCAGGAAGGCATCAACAGCACGCTGAAAATGTTCGGCTCTGCCACGAAGCACAACATCGAGGTAGTTCGAGAGTACGACCCCAGCATGCCCAAGCTCTATGCTTATGCGAGCGAGCTGAACCAGGTGTGGACGAACCTGATCGATAACGCAATTGATGCCATGGATGGAAAGGGTATGCTAACCATCCGCACCGTGCGCGAGCCGGACGCCGCGCTAGTCGAGATCGAAGATTCCGGGGCGGGCATTCCTGAAGATATTAAAGGCCGGATCTTTGAGCCCTTTTTCACCACCAAGAGCGTGGGCAAAGGAACCGGGCTGGGGTTAGACATCGTCTACCGGATCGTGACCCGACGTCATCACGGTACGATTCGTGTCTACTCCAAACCCGGTCAGACACGGTTCCAGGTGCGGCTTCCGTACAAGCAGAACGCACCGGGCAAGGGGTTGTAACCCCCATCGGGAGTTGTTCGCATGGCGAACCTTCCCGCGTGCGTTTGACTACGGGTAGCCAGTCGCAGTAAGAAATACTTAATCAATTGACGGCCTACACGATTCTTTTTGGATCGCAGGGGCCGCTCCGGCGTCTAACGCGAAGAAGTAGCCGGGGCTCAGTAGAAAGCTTCTTTCGTGGTTTCCCGGGGCTATTTATTCGGGAACTTTTATTCCAGGGGACGCATCTTAAGTCTGGTTCCATGGTTTGCTCGCTGCAGCTTCGATCATCTTCTCGACAACCCTTTGTCTACTTGCGCCCTGCCCTCGCTCTCCCCTACAACCTGAGACACAACCCAGATGGCTCCTCGGAACTCTCCCGCGAGGAAAGGAGTTTCTCTCATGCCCGCTCTGCAGGAACGCTACACGCCCGACGACAATGCCCCTCCGTCATTTCGGTTGGACGTTCAACTTCATGAACTGCTAACCAAAGCTCCCGCCCCGCGCCCCCTGATGCTGGCATCGCCTGGCGAAAAGATGACCCTGCCGGAGCCGGTGTTTCCGCAATTTCCGGAACTGATGGCGCAGGACGACAACTACGAGGCGATGCACGAGCTGGCGCGGCAAAACAAACGGCCATGGTCAGCCGGGCACGTGTATCGCGCAGCCAAGGGTTGGCTGTTTCCTTACCTGCGTTCGCGTGTGCTACCTGGCGAGTTCCATCCGATCATTGCGTACCTGTTCACGGAGTGGAAGTGCAACCTCGATTGCCACTACTGCTGGGCCTTCGATAACACCGTGAAGGGCATGACCGAAGACGTCGCGCGGCGTTCGATTGACTGGCTGCACGACGGCAACTGCCGCGTGCTGGCGCTGATGGGCGGCGAGCCTTTGTTGCGCCCGCAGTTTGCGCACAAAGTGATCTATTACGCAGCCAAGAAAGACTTCTGGATCTACCTTCCGACCAACGCGCGACTGATGCGTCCGGAGGTGACGGACCGCATGCTCGATGCGGGCGTCGCCATCGTAAACTTCGCGGTGGATGCGGTCGACGAGAAGCCGGGCCTGCCCAAAGCGCTGAATCCGGTGCGCAAGAACTTCGATTACCTGCTGCGCAAGCAGTACAAGTACGGCTGCTCGGTGTTCTTCAACATGAACATCTGCAGGAACAACATCGAAGACATCAAACAGCTCACGGAAATCGCGCACGATAGCGGTATCGCGACCGACTATCACATCAACGAGTCGCCGATGATCGAGCAGGACCACTTCAAGCACTACGACGACAACTCCACGTTCATCACCAAGGAAGACTGGCCGAAGGTGGAAGAGTTGGTCGACTGGCTGATCGAGAAGAACAAGTCCGGTTACAAGATGGTTAACTCGGTGAAGCGCCTGAACGATATGCGCGAGTTCATGAAGGGCAAGGTCGAGCCATGGAACTGCCGCGCTGGCCAGAACTCGCTCATCATCCGCGTGAACGGGACGCTCGCGCCGTGCTTCCCCATGTACTCGGCGACGCACGACTGGGGCGTAATCGAAGACCAGAAGTTCGATGTTCCCCAACTCGACAAGATGAAGGAGTCGTGCCAGTCGCACTGCTTCTCCACGCTCAACCACAACCTGGGGTTCTGCTACAACGACGTGCGCGTTGTGAAGTGGGTCATGAAGCAAGCGTCGCGCGGGTTCCAGGGCGTGACGGGAAGCTTTACCTAGCTGTCAGCCGTCGTCAGCGAGGGTGCTGCGGGAAAACATTTCCGCAGCATCCAAACTTTTCGTTCAAATTTTCGTCGACGGGCGATCACGCCAGGTTCATTATTCGGAAGGCCTGTTTTATGTTCCGGTTTCGTCGCCGGTTGGAGAGAGTTTTTACTTCATGGCTTCGGCAACGCCACTTACAACGCTTGACGGTTGCATGGGCTGCAAGGCGCGCAGCTCGAGTGCCTTCTGCAATCTGCCCGAGGCTGCGCTGGGCGAATTGGATCGATTGAGTTTTGCGGTCTCGTATCCCGAGCACGCTATTCTTTTTACTGAAGAACAAATTTGCAAGGGCACCTTCCTGGTGTGTTCCGGGAAGGTAAAGCTGTCCGCGCGCGCGCAGGACGGGAAAGAGTTCATGCTGCAGGCGGCCTTGTCGGGCCAGATCCTCGGTTTGAGCGCGGCGATAGCGGGAGTGCCTTACGGCTTCTCGGCCTTGACCCTTGCACCTTCTACCATCCGCTTTGTGAGGCGCGAAGACTTCCTGCAGCTCTTAAAATTCTCACCTGACTCGGCTTTGAATGCGGTCCATGCGCTCAGCTTCGAGTATGACCAGGTGCTGACCAGCTTGCGCTCGATTGCGCTATTGCACACGGCGTCGGCACGCATCGCGCAATTGTTGCTGCGAATGGCGGCCGGAGCCCAGGAGGGGCAGGAGAGCAACGTCCGATTGTTGCTGACCCAGGAACAGATCGCGCAAATGACTGGGACGACCCGCGAGACTGTGACCCGTTTCTTCGCGCAGTTGAAACGCGAGAACGTGATCGACGTGCGCGGGTCGAGCCTTGTGATCCGGGATCGATATGCTTTGGAACGCATTGCAAGTTAATAGGCTTATGCGAAATTGTGATCTACATCACATGATACGTGTGACGCACGTCACATACGTTTGTGATCACCGGGTTGCAAAGTATTGCAAGTCAGCAGTCTAGGAGTCTTCGTGCCGTTTGCGGTGCAGATTGCCGACACGGCTGCCGGAGCTCTTGCCCGACTGGCGTTCTATAGCTTGCCGAGGCGTGAGGCTTCCGGTGGCAGTGTCCCGCGCTCCGAGGCAGTGTCTCCCGTAGACACCGGAACGCTGTGGCCTGAGACAGGTCGCTTCGTAAGTCAGGCCGCCCTAGATCAGCCGAACCCCCGCTTCGCCCACTTCTCAAACAGAAATAATTCTCGGTGTATTGCCTCGCGAACGGACTGCGCGCCGTTTGCTCTCCCTCACCTCAGCGAAACCCCCATGCCGGAGGAAGCGAATGGCAACCAAACTCGTCAATATTGAACTGGATCAGGAAGTGAACCAACGGCTGGCCGCTGAACGCATGCGGCTGCGCAGACTGGCCGGACTCGAACCGGCGCAGCACTTCGCGAAACCCGTGGAACGCGCCTTCACTGCAGAAGAGCGCAACAAGGTCACGATTCTTTTCGGTGGCTTCACGTGGAAACACGAAGACCTGATCCGAGCCGTGTTTCAGGGAACCGGCTACAAGTGCGAGAAGCTGCCGGTGCCGGACGTGGCTGCCTTCCAGATCGGCAAAGAGTTTGGCAATAACGGCCAGTGCAACCCGACGTACTTCACGGTCGGCAACCTGGTGCAGTACCTGCAGTTTTTGGAGAAGCAGGGGATTCCGCGGCAGGAAATCCTCGACAACTACGTGTTCTTCACGGCAGGCTCCTGCGGGCCGTGCCGCTTCGGCATGTATGAAGCCGAGTATCGCTTCGCGCTGAAGAATGCTGGCTTCGACGGGTTCCGCGTGCTGCTGTTCAAAGACAGCGACGGCATCAAGGCCGCTTCGGGTGAGCCGGGCTTGAAGTTCACCATCGACTTCGGGTTCGGCATGTTGAATGCCATGCACATGGGCGATGTGTTCAACGACCTGATCTACCAGATCCGTCCGTTTGAAGTGAAGAAGGGCGAGACTGATCGCGTGTTCAAGGAGACGGTTGCTGCGCTGGGCGACGACCTGCGGAATCGCAAATCGTTTGAGATCGAGCAGAGCGGGCCGGAGTGGTTGAAGCCCAAGGTCAAGAAAAACAAAGTTCTGCGCAACACCTGCAACGTGCTGGGCAAGATGCGCGAGCATCTGTGGGGCGAGGATTATCTCAACGCCCTGGAGAATGCCCGCGAGCGCATGGATACGATCGAAGTCGATCGCACCCGCGTGAAGCCGGTGGTGAAAATTACGGGCGAATTCTGGGCGCAAATCACGGAAGGCGATGGCAACTTCAACATGTTCGCTTTCCTCGAGAAGGAGGGCGCGCAGGTCATAGTGGAGCCGATCGCGACCTGGGTGGCTTACTTGCTTTACCAGGCCAAGGCGCATGCGATCGAGAAGTGGCCGGCGAACCGCCCGCACCGCAACCCGCAGTGGTACGAGTTCAAGAAGCGGCTGGCGAATGACATCGGCTTGCGCAAGAAGCTGATGGGCATTGGCTTTGGCGAGATGATGTGGAATTACTTGTACCATCGCGTGGCGAAGAACCTGGGCGGGATCACGCATCACCTGGTGCCGCAGACAGAGTTAGCCGAGATGGCGCATCCGTTCTACAACCAGTTCGCGCGCGGCGGTGAAGGGCACCTTGAAGTCGGCAAGAACGTTTACTACACCGTCCACCACCTGTGCCACATGGTGCTGGCGCTGAAACCGTTCGGATGCATGCCTTCATCGCAGTCAGACGGCGTGCAGTCGGGCGTGGTGAACAAGTTCAAGGACATGATCTTCCTGCCGATCGAGACTTCGGGCGAAGGCGAAATCAACGCCCACAGCCGCGTGCAGATGGCGCTTGGCGAAGCCAAGGTCAAGGCGAAGATTGAATTCGAAGAATGCCTGAAGTCGACCGGCAAGAGCCTGGCCGAGATCAAAGAGTACATCGAAGATCATCCGGAACTGAAGCGCCCCTTCTACCACGTGCCGCATCGCGAAGGCGTTACCGGTACGGCGGCGCAATTCATCCTGCACGTGAGCGATCGCATGGATCGCAGCGGACGGAGACTGAAGCGCGCACGGGTGCGGGTGCAACCTGAGATGTCACTGCAAGAGACAGCATGATCGTGATACGACTCGGGTGAGCCAGGTTGCTCATCCGGGCCGCCTCCTTCCCGGCAATTCATTTCGCCGGCGCCGGGAAGCCACTCCATCAGGAAGCCGCTTAGTCAGGGCTCATTTGTACCCAGGACGGAGAGTAAAGACTTCATGCACGATCACGGAAAAACGGGCAACGGGCTGTTCCAGATCGCGCCGATCTCGCCAGAGGTGCTGCATCACCAGCAGAAGCCGCACGATCACAATACCCAGTTTCTGGTGGGCCTCGATGTCGGTTCGACCACGGTAAAGGCCTTGGTGGTGAATGCCGCGACCGATGAGATTCTTTGGCAGGATTATCAACGCCACGAGACCAAGCAGCCGGAAAAGACGCTCGAGTTTTTGCAGCGAATGCAAAACGAGGCGCACATCAGCTCGAAGAACACGCGCATGTTTATGACGGGGTCGGGCGGCGGCCCGATTGCCGATCAGATTGGCGCAAAGTTCGTGCAGGAAGTGACCGCGGTCGCGCTTGCGGTCGAGAAGATGCACCCCGAAGTGTATTCGGTCGTTGAGTTAGGCGGGCAGGATGCAAAGATCATCGTCTTCAAGGACGACGCCGACACCGGGCGCAAGAAGAAGATTCCGTCGATGAACGACAAGTGCGCCGGCGGTACGGGCGCGGTGATCGACAAGATCAATGCCAAGCTGAAGATTCCGGTCGAGCAGTTAGCGATCCAGGGATATCACGGGATCAAACTGCACAAAGTAGCAGGGAAGTGCGGCGTGTTTGCCGAGACGGACATTAATGGGTTGCAGAAAGTCGGCACGCCGCCTGATGAGCTGATGGCTTCGTTGTTTGAAGCGATTGTGTTGCAAAACTTGAGCGTGCTGACGCGCGGCAATACGTTGAAGCCGCACGTTCTGCTGCTGGGTGGGCCGAATACTTTCATCAAGGGAATGAAGGAAGCCTGGCAGGCGAATATTCCGCGCATGTGGGCTGAGCGCAAGGTGGAGGTCCCGGCTGGTTCGAAGCCGGAAGATCTGATCAAGGTCCCGGACAACGCGCAGTATTTCGCGGCGCTGGGCTCGCTTGAGTTCGGCAAGAGCGAAGATGATTGCGTGGGTTGCTACCGGGGCACCGAACAGCTCGAGCACTACATCAACTTCGGCCGGCAGGAGGAGAAAGCCAAGTCCGGCGCGAAGGGCTTAGTGAAAGAGCCTGCCGAGCTGGTCGAATTTCGCGAGTCGTACAAGAAGAAGAAATTCGTGCCTGCGGTTTTGCAGCGCGGGTCGACGGTTGCGGGCTTCATCGGCATCGATGGCGGGTCGACTTCGACCAAGGCCGTGCTGATGGACGAGAACGGCGACATTCTATGCAAGACCTACGAACTCTCGAAGGGCAATCCGATTCAGGACACCATCGAGAACTTCGAGAACCTGCGCCAACAGGTCGAAGCGCAGGGTGCAAAGATGGAAGTGCTGGGCGTGGGCACGACTGGCTACGCGAAAGACATTCTGAAAGACGTGCTCAAGGCTGACGTAGCGTTGGTAGAAACTGTCGCACACACCGAGTCGGCGCTGAAGTTCTATGATGATCCGCATGTGATCGTCGATGTGGGCGGGCAGGACATCAAGCTGATTGTGCTGCACAAAGGCCGCGTCAAAGACTTTAAGCTGAACACGCAATGTTCGGCGGGTAACGGATACTTCCTGCAATCGACGGCGGAAGGCTTTGGGCTGAAGGTCGAGGAGTACGCCGATCTGGCATTCTCGGCAGGTGCAATGCCCGTATTCGGCTACGGCTGCGCTGTGTTCATGCAGTCGGACATTGTGAACTTCCAGCGGCAGGGCTGGCGCGCGGAAGAAATTCTCGCTGGCTTAGCGGCGGTGTTGCCGAAGAACGTGTTCCTATACGTGGCGAGCATTCCAAACCTGGCTGCGCTCGGATCGCGCTTCGTGTTGCAGGGCGGCACGCAGAACAATCTCGCGGTCGTGAAGGCGGAAGTCGATTTTATTAACGCCAGCTTCCGTGCTGCAGGGAAGAAGCCGGAGATCATCATCCACGAGCACTGCGGTGAGTCGGGCGCGATCGGCGCCGCGCAAGAATCGCTGCGTTTATGGAAGAACGGCTTGCAGAGCACGTTCATCGGGCTCGATGCGGTGCGGCGCATTCAATACAGAACAACGCGCAATGAAGAAACGCGCTGCTACTTCTGCAAGAACAATTGCCTGCGGACGTTTATCGACATCAAGACGGAGAACGATCCGTCGCAAGAGATCGTGCAGATCGGCAAGGTCACGAAGGTCCCGCTCATGCAGAACGAGCAGCGCTTGATCATTGCGACCTGCGAAAAAGGCCTAGTCGAAGATGTCAACGATATGAAGGACATCAAGGCTGGGCTCGAGAAGGTCCGCGATCAGTATCCGAACTACGTAGATATGGCGGCGCACGAGGTATTCCGTCCCGTTAACGCGAAGAGCGTGGCGGACCCGATTCCGACGGTGGGGTGGCTGAAGTCGAAAGAAACGAAAGCCCGCATTGCGCTGATGGAAGCCCGCAAGAAGATGCGTGTCGGCATCCCGCGTGTGCTGAACGCTTACGCTTATGCGCCGATGTTCAACGGCTACCTCGAAAGCCTTGGCCTGCAACCGGAGAACATCATTTACTCCGACTACACGACGCCTGAGCTTTATCGCGCGGGCGCGAGCCGCGGCGCGATCGATCCGTGCTTCCCGGCGAAGATCGGTATACCGCACGTTTACAACCTGATTCAGGAGAAGCACAAAAAGAAGCCGCTGAACGTGATCTTCTTCCCGATGTACGATGTGCTGCACTCGCCGCTGGTGAACATCACGGGCGCGAATGCATGCCCGACCGTCACGGCAACTCCTGAGACCGTGAAGGCCGCGTTCACCAAGGAAAGCGACTTCTTCAAAGAGAACGGGCTGATCTATCTCGACCCGATACTCAACTTCAAAGACCGCAAGCTGTTTTCGCACCAGATGCTGCAAGCGTGGCAGCCGCTGCTTGGGTTATCGGAAGACGAAAATGACCGTGCGATTGAAGTTGGCTTCAAAGCGATGGCCGACTACGAGAAGAGCATTCGCGATCGCGCGCGCCAGACGCTGGATGAACTGGAACGCGAAGATCGCATCGGCATCGTGATGCTCGGCCGCGTTTATCACCATGACCCGGGCTTGAATCACGAGATTCTGGATGAGTTCCAGAAGCTTGGCTACCCGATCTTTTCGCAGAACACGCTGCCGCTCGATGAGGACATGCTGGAACGATTGTTCGGCGATGAAGTGCGCGCGGGCGTGATCAAGAGCCCGCTCGAGATCACCGACGTCTGGAAGAATTCGTACTCGTGCAGCACCAATCACAAGGTCTGGGCCGCGAAGTTCACCGCCCGGCACCCGAACCTGGTGGCTTTGGAAATGTCGAGCTTCAAATGCGGACACGACGCGCCGATTTATGGCGTGATTGAGGGCATCATCGAGAACTCGGGCACGCCGTACTTCTCGTTCAAAGACCTCGACGAGAACAAGCCCACGGGCTCGATCCGTATTCGCGTCGAGACCATCGATTACTTCCTGCGGCGCTACCGCGAGACCATCATCAAGCGGCGTGCAGCGGAGCAGGATATCGAGAAGCAGCTCGCCGAACTCGAAGCCCAGTTGCGCGGGCAGGTGCAGCCGGAAGCGCAGGGCATGGCGGCCGACTAACAGGTAGGATGTGCGACTGAATCGACTTCAAAGAGGTTGGATCCTCTACAGCGGGGCGTTCGCGCCCCGCTTTTTTCTTGCCGGCCGGAGTTCTGCCATCGTCGAAACCGGCCACTATGGATCTTTTCAGTCCTTGCTGTAATCTAAGGCGCATGTATCTGCTGTGGGGGCAGGGGTGAATCCAAGCGTACAGCTGATCGTGCAGCACGGGTACGTGTGGCTCTTTCTGCTCGCGTTTCTCGAACGGATCGGGCTGCCGTTGCTGCTCACGCCGGTGATGGTTGCGGCGGGTGCGGTCGCGGGTCTAGGCGAGTTGAGCCTGGGCTGGATCATCCTTGTGCCTACGATTGCTTCGGAAATTGGCGACATCATTTGGTACGAGCTGGGGCGGCATCGCGGGGCATCGGTCCTCCGCATCCTGTGCAAGATTTCGCTCGAACCTGATTCCTGCGTGCGCAAAAGTGAGGACCGGTTCGCGCGCCACACCGGCAGCTCGCTCTTCTATTCGAAATTCCTACCGGGCGTGGGGCATCTCGCCGCGCCCATCGCCGGCCTCTCGAAGATGCCGCGCGACCGCTTTTTGCTGCTCAACGGAGTTGGGTCGCTGATCTGGTGTATCACCTTTGCGCTGGCGGGCTACATCCCGACGCGCAAGCTGCCGATTGATGTTCTTGTGGAAGAGGCGGCGGGATGGCTATTTGCGCTGCTGATCGTCGCGCTGATCGGCAATGTGATCTACAAGTTCTATGAGCGGCAAAAATTCATCAACTCGCTGCGCGTAGTGCGGCTCACCCCGGTTGAACTGAAGGCCACGCTGGATCGCGGAGAACAACCGTTTATTGTGGATTTGCGGCACGAACTGGAGTTCCTGGTCGACCCGCGAACGGTGCCGACCGCGGTACGAATCGGCCCGGCCGAATTGCCCGCGCGGGGCGCGGAGATCCCGCGCGACCGCGACATCATTCTCTACTGTACTTGACCAAGCGAAGCCACCAGCGCTCGGGTAGCGCTGCAACTGAAACAGATGGGGATCACGCGCGTCCGGCCCCTGCTGGGCGGGCTGAAAGCCTGGGAGGACGCGGGCTTCCCGCTACACGATTTCTTCCCGGCGGAAGAAGCGGGAACCACCGCAGAGACGCGCGGGTAGGGGCGGCTGCGGACCTCGTCTTGTCTCTCGCCAAGTAATCCTCACTTGCTAGGCTCCACTAATCGCGACTTGTCGCGCCGCAATCACTAGCCGGGCTCTGCCCGGCCGGACAGACGAGGGCGTCTGTCCCTACGCGAGTCTCATTACGGGCGTAACGTTGTGACGCCCCCCACGCGACGATAAGCTCACTTACATTCCCCTGATTTTCTGCAGGTTATGACCAAGGTCGCACATAGCTCGATGCCTTCGTCCATTCTCGCAACGCAGAAGACTTGCGCTGCTTGCCTGCGAGAGGCTACGCGATGAGCGCGGGCACCACTCCAGCGCTCGAGCATGACTTCGCTCCTAAGCGGAAAGTTCCACGCTATAAGCTCACTGTCCCGCTGCATCTCACGGTGTTGCGATCGGGGATCCCAGAGCAGATTCCAGGGCGCGCTCTTGAAATCGGCGAAGGCGGCATCGGTCTGGTAGCTGCATCGCAACTGATGCCGGGTGAATCCGTGCGCGTCGAATTCCTGCTTCCTCACATGACCACGCCCGTGCGCGCCACCGCGGTGGTGCGCTATGAACATGCCAGAGGCTTTGGGCTACAGTTTCTGCGATTACCGGTTGAGCAGCAATCCATCATTCGTTACTGGACGCGCGGCGAGGGTGAAGTCTCCTTGCCGGACTTGAAACTCCAAACGGCGCAGACAACTCCGGCATTGGAAGGCACGGTCGTCCAATCCGAAGCGCTTCAATACTGGGAGAATCTAGCCTCCCCGCAACCGAGCCTTGGCCTGCGGCGGTGGATAGCGTTCGGCGCGGCGTTGCTTGTGATTGCATCCTGTCTTGGATGGTGGCGCTGGCAGCAAGCCTGGTCGGAGTTAGAGGCGCCGGTCTACGCCAGCGAACCGGCTGCGATTCAACCCGCGATGAAGGTTGCGCCAGAAGTGATGCAACAGCACATCCGTCACAAAGTGCTGCCGGACTATCCCGAGTCGGCGCGGCAGGCGGCGGTGCAAGGTACCGTAGTGCTCAAGGTAGTAGTCAATGCCGAAGGCTCAGTCAGCCGATGGCGGGTGCTCAGCGGGCCAGAAGCCTTGACGCAGGCGGCGATTGACGCTGTGCGCTGGTGGCACTACGAGCCCTATTCCGTCGGTGGCCATGCCGTACCCGTGGAAACGACTGTATCGGTGGGCTTTCAGCTTGCTAACTGAAGTGTTGCCCGAATGCCGGCCAAACGTGCGATTCAACTTTTTCGACGACTTTTCGACCTGGTCTTTCGCGTGATGCAAATCACAATATGAAGTGATATAGTCGCGCCTGGGTCACTATGAGTACCCCCTACGGCATCCAGATCACCGAAAATTGCCTTATCTGCAAGCTGCGACACTCTGGCTTCTTCTGTGATCTGCCGAAGCCTTCGCTCGACGATCTCGAAAAAATCAAATATGCCAGCGCTTACCCGCAAGGTGCGGTGCTGTTTGTCGAAGGCCAGGCACCGCGCGGCATTTACATTGTGTGCTCGGGACGCGTGAAACTTTCCACGACGTCTCGCGATGGAAAGACGCTGATCCTGCGCATCGCGCAAGCTGGCGAAGTTCTCGGCCTGCATGCCACGGTTTCCGGTAAGCCTTACGAACTCACGGCCGAATCGCTGCAGCCTTGCCAACTCGATTTTGTGCGTCGCGATGACTTCCTGCGTTTCCTGCAGAATCATGCCGATGCCTGCCTGCACGCTGCACAGCATCTAAGCCAGAACTGCCAAAGCGCTTACGAAATGATCCGCTCGCTGGGCCTGTCGCACTCCGTGTCGGAAAAGCTGGCGCGCTTGCTGCTCGAATGGTCTACGGACGGCGAGAACACCAAGGACGGGATTCGCATCAAGGTTTCGCTCACGCACGAAGAGATTGCGCAGCTTATTGGCACGTCACGCGAGACGGTGACGCGCGTGTTGGGTGAATTCCGCGACAAGCAAATTGCACAATTGCGCGGCTCGACCCTCCTGATCCGCAACAAAACCGGCCTTGAGAAGCTCATCGGCGCCTAGTCTTCCTGTAGCGAAAGTCAGAGTACAAGAGGCAGCGCCTGAAGGCGCTCGAATGAGGCTTACGGCATGCCTGAAGGCATTCCCTGATAGAAGACAAGGTTTCGCGGGAAAACCTGACTGGCGGACAGAATCGAATGAATCTCCTAAGCCCTTCGTTCCCAAAGTCAATTCCCCCTTCTGGCCTCTGCCTTTCGTAAGGACTTTTGGCATTACCCCCGTGACTTTACCGGCCCCCGCTTCGGGCATAGGCTGCGTTCATGAAGCTCAACGCCCTGCTCATGTGCCGCGAAGTCGAGGCGCTGCGCATGCTGGTAGCAGCCCTGGACGAACTCGATATCGAGGAAGAAGCG
>Ga0306920_100010277_pt1 | contig 12553 bp, 10 predicted proteins | sample flu12Cox44000170_FD_204666 | JGI IMG/M metagenome (GOLD analysis project Ga0306920, IMG submission 204666) | Lab enrichment of tropical soil microbial communities from Luquillo Experimental Forest, Puerto Rico - flux4day.12C.oxic.44.000.170 (v2)... | ecosystem: Environmental > Terrestrial >...
CGAATGGCGGGCCATTCGAGCCATGCAAACAGATAACAGGCAAGAAAGAACAGGAGATAGACGACGTAGTAGTAGGCGATGTACGCGGTTGCAACCAGGATAACCCCCGCGGCGGCGGCCCACCCGTGGGTGTTCGACGTCGTCGACTTCCGCAGCGCGAGCGCGAACAACGGCAGCGGCCATGCGGCAACCAGATCGAAGTGTCCGAGCAGATGCGACGCGAGGTATGGCGACAGTCCGAAGATCAACCCGCCGAGGATCGCGCCGCGCCGGTGCTTCGTGATATCCCAGCACAACGCGTACGCGCTCGCCATGTTCAAGAACACATACGTCAGCAGCAGCACGTCTTGCGCGGCGGCCGGCGATTCTGATTTCAGAGCCGTTGCGGCGATCATCGCCGGCAGCGCCGTGTGCGGGTGGTCGGCGATTGTCGTTCCGAACGGATAGAACAGATACGCGGTGTGGAAGTAGGCGAGGCCGGGCGTCGCGAGCACGTGTCGCATCCACCACAGGTTCCAGACGAAGCTGAAGTTGTCGCCTGGAGCGCCTGGTATCGCATCGCCCAGATGGATGGCGAGCGGCCATGTCCAGCCGACGGCCAGAGCGGCAAACAGTGCGACCGGACCGGCGTGGAGCTTCAGCGCGTGCCGCAGCTGACGCTCTCCACGAGTGGTAGCACGCTCCCGCCCTGGAGGCTCGCGGGTCTCGTCACTTTCTCGGTTTGACCACCAACAAGCCACGCATCTGACGGCAGCCTTCCTCGCCTCGCAGATTGCAATAGAAGGGGAACGTGCCGGCACGATCGGCGCGGAACTCGAACGTCACCGGCTGGCCCGGTCCAACGCGTTTGGCGATTCGGTATTCGTCGATTGTCAGGCTGTGCGCGATGTCGGAGGTTTGCAACTCGATCTTGACGAGATCGTCCTCGTTGACCTCGATACGCGCCGGTTCGAAGGCATAGCGGTGGGCGCCAATGCTGAACAGTTTCGATGTGGGACCCTGATCTTGCGCGGTGAGGACAGCCGTGCCGGCGGCAAACGCGAGGAGGACGTGCGGGATACGGAACCTCACGGCGGGTTGATTGTACGACGAACCAGCCCGCCAATCGGTCTGGATGACGTGGCTGGCTCAGGCGTCCGCCCGAGCCACCAGGAGCGTGCTTTTTTTACGACTTGTTGGCGGCTTCTTCCTGCAGAAGCACCTTGCGGCTCAGACGAATCTTGCCGGTCGGGTCGATATTGATGACTTTCACCAGCAATTGCTCGCCTTCCTTCAACTCATCACGGACGTCCTTCACGCGGTGGTTCGCGATCTCCGACACGTGCAGCAGCCCGTCTGTGCCCGGCATGATCTCGACGAACGCGCCGAAGTCTGTGATCCGCTGCACCTTGCCCATGTACGTCTTGTTGAGCTCGGGTGTCGCGGTCAGTTCCTGGATGATCGAGATGGCCTTCTGCGCCGACGCGCCATCAGCAGACGCCACGTTCACGCGGCCATCGTCCTCGACATCGATCTTCACGCCAGTCCGCTCGATGATGCTGCGAATCATCTTTCCGCCGGGTCCGATGACGTCGCGAATTTTGTCGACAGGGATCCGGATGGTGACGATGCGCGGCGCGAACAGCGAGATGTTCTGGCGCGACGAGGCCAGCGCTTCCTTCATCTTGCCGAGGATGTGCAGCCGGCCGTTGCGCGCCTGATCGAGCGCTTTGCGCATCACCTCGGTGGTGATGCCGCCGACCTTGATGTCCATCTGCAGCGCCGTGATGCCGTCGGCAGTGCCGGCGACCTTGAAGTCCATGTCGCCGTAGTGATCCTCCGCGCCGGCGATGTCGGAGAGTACCGCGTACTTACCGGTCTTCTCGTCCATCACCAGCCCCATGGCGATGCCGGCGACCGCCTTGCTGATTGGGACGCCGGCATCCATCATCGCCAGCGATCCGCCGCACACCGACGCCATCGACGACGAGCCGTTCGACTCGAGAATGTCAGAGACGATGCGGACGGTGTAGGGGAAGTCCGCTTCGGCCGGCATCAGCGACGCCAGCGATCGCTCGGCGAGCGCGCCGTGTCCGATCTCGCGCCGCCCGGGTCCAGACATGCGGCCGACTTCGCCGACCGAGAAGGGCGGGAAGTTGTAATGCAGCATGAAGTTCTTCCAGGTCTCGCCCTCGAAGCTCTCGATCTTCTGCGCATCGTCGGCGGTGCCGAGCGTGCAGGTCACGAGCGCCTGTGTTTCACCGCGCGTGAACACCGCCGACCCGTGAGTGCGCGGCAGCACGCCGGTTTCGATCCAGATCGAGCGGATTTCGTCGAACTTGCGGCCGTCGAGCCTGACGCCGTGGGTGAGCACTTCCTCGCGAAGAACTTTTTCTTTCAGCTCCTTGAAGATGGCCTTCGCGTCGGCTTTCTGCTCCGTCTGGTCCTCGGGCAGTTCCGCCACGAGGTTCTTGAGCGTGAGCTCGACCGTCTCATAATTTTCGAGCTTCTCGCGGATGCGCATCGCCTTGGCGAGCGGCTCGAACACCTTGCCTTCGATGGTCTTGTAGAAGTCTGCGGCGATTTCCTTCTTGGCGACGGTCAGCTTCTTCTTGCCCGCATCCTTCGCCAGGTCGTCGATGACCGCGACGATCTGCTTGATCGCGGCGTGCGCGGTGTCGAGCGCGGTGACGACCTGCTCTTCGGTGACTTCCTTGGCGCCCGACTCGACCATCACCAGGCCGTCCTTGCTGCCGACGACCACCAGATCGAGCTTGCTCTCCTTGCGCTGCAGGAACGTCGGGTTGACGATGTATTTTCCGTCGACCAGGCCCATGCGAACGGCGGCGACGGTTTTCTGGAACGGGATGTCGGACAGCGCCAGTGCCGCCGATGCGCCAGTGATCGCCATCACGTCGGTGTCGTTTTCCTGATCCGCGGACAGCACCAGCGCGATGATCTGCGTCTCGAAGCGCCAACCCTCGGGGAAGAGCGGCCGGGTGGGCCGATCGATCATCCGGCTGGTCAGGACTTCTTTCTCGGCGGGTTTGCCTTCGCGCTTGAAGAAACCGCCTGGAATGCGTCCTGACGCGTAGGTGTATTCGCGGTAGTCGACGGTCAGCGGAAGGAAATCGATCCCTTCGCGCGGGCTCGCCGCATGGCAGGCGGTGACGAGCACGACGGAGTCGCCGAGGCGGACGATGACCGAACCGTGTGCCTGCTTGGCGAGTTTGCCGGTTTCCAGACGAAGAGTGTTCTGTCCAACGGAGAGTTCACGCGTATGCATAGTTGAAACTTAGAAGTGAGAACCTCTGGGTTCCCGACGAGTTCACTTGCGGATGTTCAAGCGCTTGATCAGGTCGGAGTAGCGATGGGCGTCCTTGCCCTTGAGGTAGTCCAGCAGGCGACGCCGCTTGCCGACCAGCATCAGCAGACCCCGGCGTGAATGATGATCTTTCGCGTGGGTTTTGAAATGTTCGGTCAGGTAGTTGATGCGTTCGCTGAGAATCGCGACCTGGACTTCGGGAGATCCGGTATCCGCTTCGTGAGTTTTGTAGCTGCCGATCAGTTCCGTTTTGCGGTCTTTGCTGAGCACCTGGAGTGTCCTCCACGAACGCCCCAGATGCAGCCCATCAGGACCGGGTTCCAGGCGCGCCGTATAAGCCGAGAATTTCGTTAGTCGAGCAAGATCAACATGTTACATCAGAACAACTGAGGGATGCAAAGCGCCAGAGGGCGTCGGTTCGGCAATCGCCAGCAACTCGCCTTTCGAGTCCAGGAGGCGGACGAAGGGCTGCGGGCTGCAGACAAAGGGCTGAGAGCTATGGGCTGAGGGCGCATGGTCGATGAGCCGGACATCCTGACCATGGCTGACGCGGACCACGCCGTCGGTGGTCAGGACTACGGACGGCCAGGAGGCTAGCGCGCCGCTCAAAGGCACGAGCGCCTGCGCGGCGGCCGCCGGGTTCTGCTCCAGGGCGTCCAGCGCCAGAGCGCGGTCGAGCATGAAATCGCCAATCCGGGTGCGGCGCAGCGCCGTCAGGTGCGCGCCCATGCCAAGTCGCACGCCGAGATCGTGGGCGAGCGATCGAATGTAGAAGCCCGCCGAACAGTCAACGCTCAGCGTCACGTGATCGCCCTCGAGATTCACGATGCGGATGGCGTACGTCGTGACGCTCACAGGGGCCGGGAAGGCAGGAGGGGCAGGAAGGGCAGGAAGGGCAGGATTGGGAGACGCTTCCAGGCGGGCGCTTCGTGCCAGCGTGTAGCTGCGCTGACCATCAATCTTCTTGGCGGAGTACGCGGGCGGCTGCTGCAGGAACGTGCCGCGAAACGCCGAGAGCGCCGCATCAATCGCGTCGCGCGGCGGCGCCGCGTGTTCGACGACCGGCCCCACCGGCCGCCCCTGGGCATCGGCGGTGTCAGTGGCGAATCCGAACCTGACGATCGCGTCGTACGATTTGTCGCTCGCGCTCAGGAACTTCGCGAGCCGCGTGGCTTTGCCGAGCACCAGCAGCAGCAGGCCGGTCGCCATCGGATCGAGGGTGCCCGTATGGCCGATCCGCTTTTCGTGAAGGGTGCGCCGCATGCGCGCGACGACGTCGTGCGATGTCGGACCCGACGGCTTGTCAACGACCAGCAGTCCGTCCATCAATCGCGCCCTCGATCTTTCCGACGAGCGCTTTCTGCAGCTCTTCGATGGGACCGGCGATGCTGCAGCCGGCCGCGTTCTTGTGTCCGCCGCCGCCGTACTCTTTCGCAATCATCCCGATGTCGACCTCGCCCTTGGATCGCATGCTGACGCGGTACATATCACCCTTGTCCTGCTTGAAGAACACCACCGCTTCGATTTCTTTCACCGTCAGCGGCAGGTTGATGAGCCCTTCGGTGTCTTCGTAGGTGCCGCCGGCAGCGCGCGCCATTTCGTGATCCACGTACACGATGGCGATCCGGCCGGTCTGATCGATCTGCATCGCGCCGAGGACCGCGCCGAACAGTTTCAGCCGTCCCATGTTGTTGCTGTCGTACACGTTGCGTGCGACCAGCACCGGATCGACGCCGGCTTCGAGGCACTCCCGGCAGATGTCGAACGTCCTCGGCGAAATGCTCGAGTAGTGGAATGACCCGGTGTCGGTGAGGATCGCGAGGTAGATATGCGTCGCGATTGTTTTCGTGAGCGGCACGCCGAGCGCGCGCACGAGGTCGAACACCATTTCGCCGCAGGCGGCGGCGCTCGGATCGAACCAGTTGATCTGCCCGTAGGAGGTGTTGCCGGGATGATGATCGATGTTGATCACGGGGAAGCGTTCGAGACCGCTCACCCCTGTCCGTTTCAGGTCGCCGCATTCCATGATGATCGCCGCGTCGAATTCGCCCTCGACTGTCGGCGCGATGCGGATGTCGGACACGCCGGGGAACGCGAGCAGCGGCGGCGGCGCCGGGTCCGCGTTGACAATGACCGCTTCATGGCCCAACTCCCGCAGCGCGTACGCCATCGCGAGCTGGGAACCGATGGAGTCGCCATCGGGCCGTGCATGCGACGACAGCACGAACCGCCGATGCGCACGAATTGTTTCGACGATTTGCTGGATCTCAGGACTGGTCGTCGTCATCAGGTGCCGTGTCCGGAGCCACGGCGCCGCCAGAGCCGCCTGCCCGGATGTTGTTGAGGAGCTGTTCGATTCGGTCCTGTCCCTCGATCGACTCGTCGTAGCGGAATTCAATGTCGGGAACACGACGAAGGCGCAGACGCGAACCGATCTGGCGCCGTAAGAACGCGGAAGCGCGGCCGAGCGCCTTCGCGGTGTTCGCGCGCGACTTCTCGTCGCCGAGCGCAGTGTAATGAATGCGCGCGTGCTGAAGGTCTGGTGTGACGTGCACGCGCGTGATCGTGACGAAGCCGATGCCGGGATCGTGCACATCGCGCGCGAGCATCGATGCCACTTCGCTGCGGATCTGATCGGCGACGCGATCTGGACGGGAGCCCTGGGACATTACGCCGGCGTCAGCACCCGTTCCATGGAGAACACCTCGATGACGTCTCCAACCTTGAGGTCATTGAACTTGTCGAAGCCGATGCCGCACTCGAACCCCGACTTGACCTCGCTCACGTCGTCCTTGAATCGCCGGAGCGATCCGATCTTGCCCTCGTAGATGACGACGTTGTCGCGGAGCAGCCGCGCCTGCGTGTCGCCGGCGCGGGTGATGCGCCCTTCGCGCACCATACAGCCGGCGATCGTGCCGAACTTCGGAACCTTGAAGATGTCGCGCACCTCCGCGACACCGATCCGGACTTCCTTGAAGGTCGGATCGAGCAGCCCGGTCATCGCCTTCTTGATCTCGTCGGTCACGTTGTAGATGACCGAGTGCTGACGGATGTCCACCCGTTCGCGCGTCGCGATCTCTTCGGCGTTGCGATCCGGCCTGACGTTGAAGGCGATGATGATCGCGCCGGAAGCGGATGCCAGCAGCACGTCCGATTCGTTCACGGCGCCGACACCGGCGTGGATGATGCGGATCTTCACCTTGTCGTCGCTGAGCTTTCCGAGCGTATCGGCGAGCACTTCCGCGGAGCCCTGCACGTCGGCTTTGACGATGAGCGGCAGTTCCTTCATGCCGCCTTCTGCGATCTGCGCCTGGAGTGACTCGAGCGTGAGGCGCGAACCCTTCGCCCCAAGAGCTTTCGACTTCGACTGTTCCTCGCGGAAGGTGGCGATGTGACGCGCCTTGGCGGCGTCCGCTACCTGGAACACGTCGCCCGGCTGCGGCAACCCCGACAGGCCGAGTACCTCGACCGGCGTCGAAGGTCCTGCCGTCTTGCTCGGCTTGCCCCGATCGTCGATCAGCGCCCTCACGCGGCCGACGATGGGTCCCGCGATGAACGTGTCGCCGACGTTGAGCGTCCCGTCCTGCACGAGCACCGTCGCCACCGGTCCGCGACCCTTGTCCAGCTTGGCCTCGAGCACCGTGCCGGTCGCGCTTCGCTTTGGGTTGGCCTTGAGCTCGAGGATGTCGCTCGAGAGCAGGATCATTTCGAGCAGATGGTCGATGCCCGTTTTCTGGCGTGCGGACACCTCGACCGTGACGGTCTGGCCGCCCCACTCTTCAGGCATCAGGCCGAGTTCAGTCAGCTCGCGCTTCACGCGCTCCGGCTGAGAGTTCGGTTTGTCGATCTTGTTGATCGCGACGACGATCGGCACGTTCGCCGCCTTCGCGTGGTCGATCGCTTCCTTGGTCTGCGGCATGACGCCATCGTCCGCGGCAACGACCAGGACGACGATGTCCGTCACTTTGGCGCCGCGGGCGCGCATCAGCGTGAACGCCGCGTGGCCCGGCGTGTCGAGGAACACGATGTCGCGGCCGCCGATCGTCACGTGATACGCACCGATGTGCTGCGTGATGCCGCCGGCCTCGCGCTCCGCGACGCGCGTCGTGCGGATCGCGTCGAGCAGACTGGTCTTGCCGTGATCGACGTGGCCCATGACAGTGACAACGGGCGCGCGCAGGATCACATCTTCGGCTCGTGATTCGCCCTCGTCCGCCTGCAGCAGCTCTTCTTCGAAGCTTTGCATCTGGACGTCGGCGCCAAATTCGCGCGCGATCATCGTGGCCGTTTCGGTATCGAGCGCGGAGTTGATAGTCAGCATCAGCCGCTTCATCAGCAGCTTCGCGAGGACGTCCTTCACACGCAGGTCGAGCTTGTCGGCCAGGTCCTTGACCGTCATGCCCTCGGCCAGCGTGATGCTCTTGGTGACTGGCGGAGGCGCGGCCGCCACCGGCGGCGGTGCGGGACGCGCCTGCTCGCGCCGCTGAGCGGCGGCCGGCCGTCCTGTGCCAGCAGGACGCTGCTGGTACGACGGCCGCGACGGCATTCCGGGCCGCTGCGGATATGACTGTCCGGGGCGGGCGGCCGCACCGGGCTGTGGCGGACGAACTGGCTGCGACGGCAGCGGACGTGGTCCGCCTACCGGCGCGCGCGAGCTCGGGTATTGCGGACGCGGTTGACCAGGGATGCCGGGTCGCGGTCCGCTGGCGGGCGGACGTGCGCCGGGTGCTCCAGTCGGCGCTGGTGCACTGGCTGGCCGCGCGGCGACCGGAGGCGCCGGCTTCGGCGGCGCAATGGGCCGCTGTACCGCGCGAGGCGGTGGCGTCGTCGGAAGCGGCTGTGTCGGCGTTGTCGGGCGATCCGTTTCGATGCGCAAGCGCAACGTCGGCGGCACGATGCGGCCTGGCGCAACTTTGGGCGGCGCCGGCGGCGCGGGCGGCGGAGGCGGAGCTGCCGCGACCGGCGGTTCGGGTTCAACCGGCGCAGGCGGCGGCTCGACGACTGGTGGCGGCGGCGGTTCGACGTGAACGACAGGCGGTGCGACGTACGCGACATCCGTCCTCAGCCCGCGCGTCGGTATGTGCGTCGAGGGTCGGCGCTGCTCGACGACAGGTGGCGCGACCGGCGATTCGACTGGCGGTGGCGCGGCGGCTTCGGCCGTTGCCGGCGTGACCGGCTCTGGCTCGGCGGCAATCGGTTCTGTTTCGACCGCGGCCGCCGGCTTGGCGGCCTTGACGAGTCGCGGCGGCGGCAGGGCCGGCGCCGTCGGCTTGACCGGCTCAGCCGCTTTCTTGGCCGGCGCGGGGCCCTTCTTGCTCTTGACGACCGGCGTCTCGGCAAACATGTGCGCCGTCGGCAGCGTGATGTTGCGCTGCTTCGCCAACCGCTCCACGAACTGGCGCGCCACGACTTCCTCGATCGTGCTCGAGGCGCTCTTCACCTCGATGCCGTGATCGCGCTTGAGCAGCGCGGTCACCTCCTGGCTCGTGGTCCCGAGGAGCTCTGCGATCTTGAAGATCCGAACAGTTGCCAACAGTGACCTCTATCTTGTGTGTGCGGGCCGAGGGCCCGCTTCACGCGGACACTTACGCGTCCGCACCATTCTCGCTGGCTGCCGGGGCGTCTCCACGCGCGGCGGCCAGAATCTTTTCCGCAGTCTTGTCGCCGATGCCCGGAATCTCGGCGAGCTGTTCCGCGGTCGCGCCGCCGAGCGAGTCGAGCGTCGCGTAGCCGCCCTCGACGAGCTTGCGGACCGTCTTCTCGGCGATGCCGGCCAGCGTATACGGAACGGGCGTGTCGGATGCCAGCGCCTCGTCGACGCTGTCTGCCGTGGCTGCGGGTTGCTCCTCGATGGGCGCGCCCGCTTCGGACGCCGCGTCGCCAGGAGCGGCGAGCTCGCCGAATTGCGCCTCGACCTCGCGCCGCTTTTCCTCCTCGCTCTTGATGTCGATGCGCCAACCGGTCAACTTCGCGGCGAGACGAACGTTCTGTCCCTTCTTGCCGATGGCCAGCGAGAGCTGCTTGTCCTCGACCACGACTTCCATGACGCGCTCGTGATCGTCGACGATCGAGACGCGCTGGACCTTGGCCGGGCTGAGCGCGTTGGTGACGAACGCGATCGGGTCGTCCGAGTACTCCACGATGTCAATTTTCTCGCCGCGGAGCTCGCGGATGATCGACTGCACGCGTGTGCCCTTCATTCCAACGCAGGCGCCGACAGGGTCGACGTCACGCTCCCTCGAGAAGACCGCCACCTTCGCGCGATCTCCCGCTTCGCGGACGGCACCGCGAATCATCACGGTCCCGTCGTAGATTTCCGGCACTTCCTGCTCGAACAGCTTGATGAGCAGCGCGGGATCGGTGCGCGACAGGACGATCTGCGGTCCTTTCGCGCTTCGGTTGACGCCCTTGATAACCGTGCGCACACGGTCGGCCGGGGTGTAGCTCTCCGCGCGGGACTGTTCCTTGCGGGGCAGTACCGCTTCGATGCGGCCGATTTCCAGGATGATGTCGCCGTTTTCGAACCGCTTGACGGTGCCGTTGACGACTTCGCCGATGCGGTCGTTGTATTCGGCAAACACGTGCTCGCGCTCCGCCTCGCGGACCTTTTGGAAGATGACCTGCTTGGCGGTCTGCGCGGCGATGCGTCCCAGCACCTCGGTCGGCTTCGGGAACTCCATCTCGTCGCCGAGCTCGATGCTGTTGGCGACTTCGTCGCCGTAGAGCGGCCGGTACATCTCGCGCGCTTCGCTGATCGCGATTTCCGTCGCCGGCGTCGTCACGGCCTCGACCACGGTCTTCAGCGCGAAGAGGTCCACCTGTCCGGTTTCGGTATTGAACCGCGTTTTCAGGTTCTCGCCAGTCTTGTAGTACTTGCGCGACGCGGTGGCGACGGCTTCCTCGATCGCGCTGATGACGACGTCGGGTTCGATCCCCTTCTCCTTCGCCAGCGCCTCAATCGTCTGCTGCAACGGATTCGACATAATCTAGAATTCCACTTCCAAATTCGCTCTGGTCACAACGGCATAGGGAACACGGTGCGGCTTCCCGTCCTCGCCGTCGATGAGGATGTCTTGTCCCTCGACGCCGGCGAGCCGCCCCCTGAAAAATCCCTGGCCGTCCACTTTCTCGCGCATCACGATTTTCGCCAGCCGGCCCACAAACCGCCGGTAGTCCTCGAGGCCACGCAGCGGCCGATCGAGACCGGGCGACGAGACTTCCAGCGTGTACGCGGTCGGCACAATCTCTTCCACGTCGAAAATGGCGCTCAGGTCCCGGCTCACGTTGGCGCAGTCGTGCACGCTCACGCTGTCTTCTTCGGTCGACGCCGGGCCGGGGCGATCGATCCGCACCCGCAGCACCATCCCGGGCGCCTCGCGGCGGTACTGAACGTCGAAAATCTCCAGTCCGTAGCCGCCGGCCACGCGCTCGGCGATCGCCCGCACCCTTTCGACGACGGTTTCCGCGCCCATCTTCCGCCCAATCCGGCCTCAGCCGGACGAAGACGCCCTTAAACTAAAAAAGTGGGCACCTGCCCACTCGGTCCTTACCCAAGGCCTTCGAATCCAAAATTATAGCACTACTGTGACATCCAGATCCGTCAACCGGCGGAAGCTGACCGTGACCACCTCGGCTGCGTGGGCCGTTGGCGGATGGGTCCGCCGGGCAGGAGTGATTCCCCGCCGCTTTCAGGGCCGTACCAACAGGTCGTAACCCGTCGCGCCGACGATTTCGACATCCACGAGATCCCCGGCGCGATAGTCCGACGGGTCGCACTCGGTGAGAAACGCGGTGGCGTCGATATCGGGTGCTTGCGTCGAGAGACGGGCCCGCATGACCAGGTCGTGGTCCGAAGAGGGCCCGTCGATCATGACGCGGACTCGATCGCCGATCCGCGTGCGCTGGCGCTTCTGGACCAGCCGTTTCTGCAACTCCATGACGCGCGAGCGCCGTGTCGCCTTCGACTGTGCCGGCACATCGTCGTCCAGCTGGTACGCCGAGGTGCCTTCCTCGTGTGAGTAGGTAAACACGCCAACATGGTCGAACGCATGATCGCTGATGAAGCTGCGCAGTTCCTCGACGTCGGCCTCGGTCTCCCCCGGGAAGCCGACAATGAACGTGGTGCGAAGAGCGACGCCTGGAACGCGTTCGCGGATGCGCGTCAGCAGCGCGTCGTAGGTCTGCCGCGTGCCGGGACGCTTCATCCGTTTGAGTATCGGGTTCGACGCGTGCTGCAGCGGCAGGTCGATGTAAGGGCACACCTTCTCGCATTCCGCCATGGCCGCCAGCGTGCTGTCGTCGATCGTGGTGGGGTAGAGATAGAGCAGCCTGATCCACTCGAGCCCGTCGACCCGATTCAATTCGCGGAGCAGGCGACCGAGCGCACCGCGCTCGTTCCGGTCGATACCGTAGAACGTCGTGTCCTGCGAAATCAGCAGCAGCTCTTTGACGCCACGGTCCGCGAGCGCGCGCGCTTCGCGGACGATCGAATCGGCCGGCCGGCTGCGGTACTGGCCGCGCAGCGTGGGAATGATGCAGAAGGCGCACTTGTAGTCGCAGCCTTCTGCGATTTTCACGTACGCGTAGTGTTTCGGCGTCGCCATGAGCCGCGGTGTGTCGGCGTCATAGATGTAGGTCGGTAGAGCACCGGGTGCTCCGGCTGGTGTCACGGTGCCGGGTGTCGAGGTGCCGGGCGCGGCGCGGTAGAACGTCATCGGTGTCGCGCCACCGGTGATCGCGCCGACGATTTCCGGAACCTGGCCGGTCCCGAGCACGGCGTCAATCTCGGGGATTTCCTTCTTCAGCTCGTCGCGATAGCGCTCCGCCATGCAGCCGGTGACGATCAGCCGCTTGCAGCTGCCCTCGGTCTTGTGCCGCGCCATCTCGAGGATCGTGTCAACCGACTCCTGCTTGGCGGAATCGATGAACGCGCAGGTGTTGACGATAAGCACATCGGCCTGCCCGGCTTCCTGGGTGAGCTCGTGTCCGCCTTGCTGCGCGAGGCCCAGCATCACCTCGGAGTCGACGAGGTTCTTCGGACAGCCGAGGGAGATCATTCCAACTTTCATCAAACCTCATTCAGGGACTCGGGAATAGGGACGTGGGGCTAGCTTCGTCCTTGTTCTAATCCCCAGTCCCCAGTCCCTAGCCCCTACGGGTACAACCGGTACAGCATCCGTGGATATGGAATCGTTTCGCGCACGTGCTCGAGCTTGCAAATCCACGAGACGACGCGTTCGATGCCCATGC
>Ga0306920_100010278_pt1 | contig 12551 bp, 8 predicted proteins | sample flu12Cox44000170_FD_204666 | JGI IMG/M metagenome (GOLD analysis project Ga0306920, IMG submission 204666) | Lab enrichment of tropical soil microbial communities from Luquillo Experimental Forest, Puerto Rico - flux4day.12C.oxic.44.000.170 (v2)... | ecosystem: Environmental > Terrestrial >...
GCTGCTCGAGCACCTCGGTGCGCCGCCGGACCTCGCGCTCGAGGTCGATGTTGAGCGACTCGGTGGAGCGGAGCTTGTCGCGCAGCGCGCGCCGCATCTCCTCGAAGGCGAACGACAGCCGGCCGATCTCGTCGGCCTCGCCGGACGGGGGGACCGGGCGCGCCAGCTCGCCGCGCGCCATCTCGGCGGAGCGCTCCTCGAGCGCGCGCACGGGACCGACCATGTCGCGCACCATGAGCAGCACCAGGCCCAGCGCCATGGCCATCGCCAGCGCGATCGAACCGAGCATCATCGCCGGCGCGCGGCTCGGGGACAGGGCGAACAGCAGCACCAGCCCGGAGGTGAGGACGGTGACGCTCGCGAAGAAGAAGACCAGCTTGGTCCGCAGGGTGAGCGGCGCGCGGATCTCCGCCACCGGGAGGCGGTGACGGGCGCCGAGCTGCGCGAGCAGCGGGCGGAGGACGTCGCGCAGGAGCAGCGCCTCGTAGAGGGCCATCGCCAGCAGCATGAGCCCGCTGGCTCCGAGCACCCGTCCCGCCGTGGGGCCGTCGAAGCCCGCCAGCCGCCGCCCCACCACCACGACCGCCACCGCCGCGAAGGCGCACCCGAGCGCCTGGTAGCCTGCCAGCCGGTACGGGAGCCCCTGGCCGGCGCGGAAGGCGGCCACGGCCTCGGGATCCTCGCGTGACGGCCCGCGCGTCGGCGGCCGGCGCACGGCCCCCTCGAGGTAGCGCTCGATGGGCTGCGTGCTGCGGCGCAGCCCGAGCACCCACAGCGCCATCGGCACGGCGAGCGCCGGCACGGTGAGCGCCAGCAACGTCCCCGACTGGCGGGGGCCGAGCTCGGCGAACACGGCGATGAGCGCGGCGTTGACCGCGTGGGCGACGGCCAGGATCGCCCACGCCATCTGGCAGAGCCAGCGCCGGTAGCCGGCCGCGAAGGCGCGCAGCGGGTCGACGTTCGGGAGCACGAAGCGCCGCACGCGGCCGAGCCGCTTCTCCCAGATGGCCGCCCGCGCCGCGGCCACGCCGCCGGCGTGGAGGACGCCGATGCAGGCCACGCCCAGCGCCGACGGCGCCTCGACGAGGTGCCGCGCCGCCAGCCGGGCGCAGAGGTAGACGATGGCGCCCGACCAGAGCAGCCAGCGGCTGCCGGCGACCTCGGCCGGAGCCCGGCGGATGGCCCGCTCGGCGGCCGCGATCTCGCGCTCGCCGAGGGCGCGCCCGGCGCGCTTGGCGTCGCGCGCCGCGACCACCGGGCGAAGCAGATCCGCGGCGCGCAGCCAGAGCACGGCCACGAACGCGGCGAGGATCAGCGCCACCCGCGGCCCCTCCCCGCTCGCCTGCAGCACGCCGGCGCCGAGCGCGAGCGTGGGGGCGGCGACCAGCACCGCTTCGATGACGGTGAGGATCGCCTCGGAGACGACGATGCCGGCGGCGAAGTGGATGCCGTGCGGCTGAGGCGCGCTCGCTCGCGCCACGTCGACCGACGAGGTCGTCATCCAACGGAGTATAGACAAAGCCGGATTTGCGGCACGCGCTGCGGGCAACCACGGGCGCCCGCCGCGATTCCAAGCTACACTTTCAGCCACATGTCCTGGGAAATGATGCGGAATTTGGTGCGCGACGAGTGGGTGATCCTCTCGCTGCTGTTGGCTTGGTCGCTCGCCGGCCTGGCTGTCATTTGCGAGCGCATGTACGCGCTCTGGAACGTCATCCCCAAGTCGGAGGCGTTCAAGAACCGCGTGGTCGACGCCCTCGAACGCAACGACATCGGCAAGGCGGCGGCGCTGTGCGAGATGTCCCAGGTGCCGCTCGCCGACGTGTTCGAGCGCGGCCTCGCCGTCTACCAGAAGACGCCCGAGAAGACGACGGAGGCGGTGACCTCGCAGCGCAACGCGACGGTGTTGTCGCTCAAACGCTTCCTGTGGGCGCTCGGCACCGTCGGCTCCTCGGCGCCGTTCGTCGGCCTCTTCGGCACGGTCATCGGCATCCTCAAGGCGTTCCAGTCGATGTCGGTCGCAGGCACCGGCGGCTTCAAGGTCGTCTCGCAGGGGATCGCCGCCGCGCTGGTCGCCACCGCGGCCGGCCTGCTGGTCGCGATCTACGCGGTCATCGCCTACAACTACTTCGTCGCGCGCATCAACGGCATCGCGATGCAATACCGCCTCTACAGCGAGGAGTTCCTCACGGCGCTCGGTCAGGGGACGAAGCGGCGCCCGGCGCCGGCCGCCACCCCGGCCCCCGAGGTCGTCCCCCCGGTGGCCCCCGTCCCCTCGGCCTCGTAGGACCCCCGTGGGAATCAACGTTCAGCTCGAGGACGGCAACGCCGGCAGCGAGGACGCCGATACGGGCAACGAGTCCGTCGTCGCCGAAATCAACATCACCCCGCTCACCGACGTTTTTCTCGTCCTCCTCATCATCTTCATGGTGACGTCGACCGCGCTGGTGGAGTCGGAGGTCGCCTCGCGCGCCGGCATGAAGGTCGTGCTCCCGAAGGCGAACGCGGCTGGCCCGGTGTCGCAGCGCCGGAGCGATCCGGTCCTCACGGTCACGAAGAGCAACGAGCTCTACCTCGGCTCGCACCGCGTCGACCCGGGCAACCTCGAAGGGGAGATCCGAAAGGCGCTGGGCGAGGTCGGTTCCGAGACGCTGCTCATCCGCGGCGACAAAAGCGTCCTGCTCGGCGCGGCGGTCGACATCATGTCCACCGCCAAGAAGGCCGGCGCGAGCCACATCGCCATCCTGACCGCCCCGAACAAATAGCGACTGCGTCAAGGTCGTGTTTCTTCCGTGAGGCAGATCTCCACAGACGTGGGATAGCGACCGACCAGAACGCCCCACTTCCTGGGACCGGGTCATGGGTCTCGATGAGCTTAAGCTATTGATATCACACATATATTTTCGAGCATTCCATGAGCATTCGGTGGCACGGGCACTGCAGGACTAGGGGCGCTGCGACGGCGGAACATCGTCGCCGCACACCCAACCCAAATCAGGAGTCATCCACATGAAGCTCGTTCGCACCATCTTCATCGCTCTCGCAGTGCTCCTCCCGACCTCGTGGACGATCGCCAAGGCGGCGGATGCTCCGGCTGCTGACGGCGCCGGCGATGCCAAGAAGGAGAAGAAGGCCAAGAAGGGCAAGAAGGCCGAGGGTGGCGAGGACAAGAAGGCCGACGACAAGAAGTAGTTCGTCACTGGCCTGGGCGGGACCTTCGGGCCTCGCATGGGCTGGATGATTTCAACCCCGGTGCGCGCAAGCGCTCCGGGGTTTTTTTTTACCCTCCTGGCGTCACCGCGGATCGATCGCGTGGGGACCAGCGGGCTTAGCCCGATGGGCCCCTTCGCGGGAGGTCTGGAACCCTCTCAGGGTTCCAGATCAGGACGTCGGGAGGTTGGCGACGGCGGCGGTGATGACCTTGCCGCCTGACGAGGCGGTGTAGTCGTTCGCGGCGACGGCGTCCGGGATGCCGAGGATCGATCCCAGCGTTCGGGCCGCGGAGACGTGGGTCTGCGCCGCGGGGACGTCGCCGCCGGGGGTCATGGCGCCCGACTTGGAGTCGATGTCGCCCGCGACGTAGGCCGCGCCCGAGCTCGACGCGTAGGGGCCGCCGTAGACGCCGGCGTTGACGTTCTTGCCGATGATCGTCATGACGCTGTGGTTGCCGTAGTGGTCGCGGCCTGCCCGGCTGGTGACCTTGGAGATGCCGTTCAGGTTCCGGCCGAACACGTTCATGGTCGCGAAGGTCACGCGATCGGTGAGGGCGACGCCGGCCGAGTCGGTGAGGCCGCCGAGCGCGGTGATCACCTGCTGGATGCCGGTCACGCCGCTGACGGTCTGATCGGCCTCGTTCTGCAGGTTCGAGTCGGTGTGGTTGTCGCCGCCGAACGGGATGTGCATGGTGACGACCGGCGTGACGTTGGCGGCGATGAGCGCCGCGGCCGCCAGCGCCTGCCCCGCCACGTTGTCGGAGCTGATCATGCTGAGCGTCGTGGCCAGCTGCGAAGCCAGCGCGCGCACCTGGGTCTGGCTGGTCGCGAGCTCGTCGAGGAACGCCGCCTGCACCGGGCTGGCGCTGGCCTTGGCCATCGCGTTCAGCTGGTTCAGCGACTGGTCGCGGATGGAGCGCAGCATGACCAGCGGATCGGTCTTCGACCCCGTGAGCAGCTGCTTGAGCTGCGTCGGCGAGACCGAGGGGAGCATGCGGCCCGTGAAGCTGACCAGCTCGCTCGAGTTGTTGCCGGCGCCGAGCGCGATCGGCGCCGCCTGCACCGTCCCGAAGCAGGTGGCGAGGTGCTTGGCGTAGGCCGAGACCAGCATCTCGCCGCCGCTCGTGTCGCCGAGCAGCTTCATCACCTTGGGCTGATCGCCGTGCACCGTGGTGCCGGTGCGGTGGTGGATGAACGCCGTGCGCGCGAGCGTCGCCGACGCGAGCTGCCCCTTGCTGGTGCCGTCGGATCCGACGATCGAGGGATCAGCCCAGGGGAGCGCGGCGCCGTAGGTCTTGCCGCCGATGGTGATCTGCGTGGCCTCCACCTCGGTCTGCGTCGGGTGGACGATGTCGGTCGCCTCGTAGGTGCCGGGGCAGTTGCAGTTGAGCGGATCGCCCATGCTGGACGCGCTCAGGATGAGGTACTGGAGGTTCTGCTTGGCGTTGATGGCGCACGTGAGGTCCTGCGCCGTGGCGCGCCGCGGGTTCAGCAGGTACCAGGTCGGCAGGCCCGTCGCCAGCGCCCGCAGCCCGATGTAGCCGGTGCCGAACAGCGCCGTCAGGAGACCATCGCGTCGCGTGATTCGAGTGCTCATGGGCGGTTCTCCTTTAGAGGCCGAGGCCGACGGCGGTGGGCGATTCGCAGGCCAGGACGAATGTCGAGCGGAGGGCGTTGGTCGCCTTGCTCGTGCTGCCTCCCGTCCCCCCGGGTCGGGTCGTCCCGCCGGTGGTGGTGGCCGAATTCGCCATGGTGTTGTGGTCGGTCAGGATCTGGATGGCCATGTCGTGCATCGGGTCGCTGGGCGGATAGCCCATGATGGTCTCGACCATCCCCTTGATCGATCCGGTCACGTCGCTCGACGAGTAGACGCTCCCCGAGGTCGCGTCGACCACCTGCGGGGCGATGTTCTCGCACAGCTCCTCGGTCGCCGAGCGGTAGAACAGCGTCGGATCCGACGGCGTGACCGGCGACTGGGCGCCGCGGCTGAAGGCGTCGCTGGTGATCGCGGCCGCGATCTTGGCGGTCGCCGTCTGGGCGCTGGTGGGCAGCGTCGCCGTCTGGGCGCAGAGGTCGGCCTTGCCGAGCCGGTTGGAGAGCGCGGCGCAGAAATGGTCGCGGCGCGAGATGCTGACCGGCACCGAGTTGGCGGTCATGAACGTCCCCGTCGCCGCCGTCCCCGTCACGAGCGGCGAGGCGAAGAACTCCTTGATGAGCGCCGCGAAGTTGTAGGTGCTGGTCATGAACGAATTCACCACCCGCCGGAACTCCGGATCGGACTCGCTGCAGGCCGTGGAGTTGGCGTAGAAGCAGAGCTGCTGCGTGATGGCGATGGCGAACCGGCTGAGCCCGTTGCCGTCGGTGACCATCTGCAGGAAGTTGCCGATGTCGGCGGTGCTCGTGCCCGTGGCCTTGAAGTCGCCGAACGCGAATTCATCGACGATCGAGGTCGGCCGCGGGTTCGCCGCGCCGCCCATGAAGTTGGCCCGCGCCGGGAAGTCGTTCCGGTCGTTGTAGTCGAACTGGTTCGCCCAGAAGTTGCGCATCGGATCGAGCGTGGCGTGGCACCCCACGCACTCCGAGCCCGCCACCGAGTGCGACGAGTCGAGGCCGGTCGTCGACAGCGGGATGATGGTGTTCTCGGCCGTGAACGCCTGCCCGAGCGCCACCAGCAGCGTCTGGTTCGCGGTCACGCGGTGCTGGTTGCTGTCGTTCGTGTTCCAGAGGGCGAGAAACGCCGGCGTCGTGTAGAAGCCGACCCGGGGGAGGGACAGCGTCAGCGTCGTCGTGTTGCGCAGCGTGGGGAGGTCGTAGGGCTGGACGACCGGCGTCTGGTCGGTCGGGGTGGCCTTGTGGTTGATGGTCACCCACTGCCAGTCAGACACGTCGTCCGTCGTCAGGTACGGCTTGGACGAGTGCTCGAAGCAGGTCGGGCTCCCGGAGAACGGGAACCGGGGCGTGAAGCCGATGAGGCGCTGGAAGAGCAGCGACGTCCCGTTGTAGGTGCCGGACGTCGCGGCGGTGCAGGCCATGCTCCCGCCGAACCCCGTGCTGGCGTGCGCCGGCGCCTCGTCGCTGAAGTTCATGGTCGCGAGCGCGGTGGCGAGATCGATCGGGTTGCGGGAGAAGTCGATGGTCCAGGCCGGCTGCGCGTTCTGGTTGCCGAACGGCGCGTCCGCCTTCATCTCGATCTGGATGTAGACCATCTTGAGGCCGGTGGTCATGAGGTAGCGGTTCGTGGTCAGCGTCTGGCGGAAATCGGTCCCGTCCTTGACCAGCTGCCAGGCGGTCATCGCGAAGCTGTCCTGGATGTTCTGGACCAGCCGCGCGTACGAGTCGTCGCCGACCGCGCTGACGCCGAAGGGCCCGAAGTCGAACCCGCCGTTCTGGAGCAGCTGGATCTTGAAGTCTTCGGTCGGCGTGAACCCGGTCTGCTGGAACATGTTCCGGAACAGACCGATCATCTTGCTGCCGAGCATCGTCTGGTAAGGATCGGTGGTCATCCAGGTGGAGATCAGCTGCTGGAGGCCCGCCGCCCCTTGCTGCGTCACCAGCGCGACGTCCGCGTCGGTGGGCGCCATCCCCGTCAGCAGGTTCTCCACCTTCCGGACCGCCGCCGCGGCGACCGCCGGATCGGTAGGCGTCGGCGGGACGGTCACGTTGCCCGGCTTGATGTTGGAGCCGCCCGAGCCCGTCACCGAAGATGCGCCGCTCCCGCCCGCGCCGGAGGACTCGTTGTGCCCGATGTTCCCGTTGCAGGCCGAGACGCCGAGCGACCCCATCGCCAGCAGCGCCAAGCCGACTCGCCGAAGCTCTTTCGTGAACATGTTCCCTCCTCGGGGCGTGCCCGGGCGGCGTGAGGCCCGGGTCTCGGAGTATGGGTGCAGACCACACCCACCCATTCGTTAAGAGCAGTAGCGATTTCCGGACGCACCGGCTCATTACGTGAGCGCAAAAACCTTCAGTGAAATGCGCATTTTACGTTGCGCAACGCCCCCTTGCGGCGTTGCGCCACAGGTATCGCGATGGCGTACCGAGACCTACATCGGCACCAAGACCTTCATCGGCACCGAGACTTACGTCGGCGCCAAGCCCCGGGCGCGCTCGCCGTGTCTCGTCAGCGCGCGACGTGAAAGTTGAACGTTGGCGTCTGCATCGCGCCAAACAGCCGCGCCCACAAAATCAGCAGCGCCTCCTGGCCCCGGGCCGCGGAGATGTCGCCGGCGTCGACGACGTTCTTCCAGCCGAAGCTGCGCAGCAGCTCGACGACGCGCGCCTTCGCCTCGGGATCGTTGCCGGAGATGAAGACGTCGTGCTCGCCTTTGACGAGGCCGGGATTGACCATGACGTTGCAGTTCATCGTGTTGAGCGCCTTGACCACCTTCGCGTCGGGGTGCGTCCGCTGGACCTGCTCGCCGAGCGAGTCGGTGTTGGCGATGAGCAGCGTCGGCGGCATGCCGCGCGAGAAGTCGAGCGGGTTCGACACGTCGATCAGGATCTTGCCGCGCAGGTTGGCGTCGCCCGCGGCGTCGAGCGCGGAGAGCGTGCCCGCCCCGTTACAGCAGTTGAACAGGATCTCGCCGAACGCCGCCGCGTCCGCGAACGTCCCCGCCGAGCCGCGGCCGCCGGCCGACCGGGCCCAGCCCGCCGCCTTTTCGTTCGTCGCGGACCGCGCCCCCATCCTCACCTCGTGCCCGAGCGCCACGAGCTTGGTGGCGATCGTGTTCCCGACCAATCCCGTTCCAAGAACTCCGATTTTCATCCCGTGCCTCCCCGTGGGGTGACTCTATGTTCGACGGCCGGCGCCGTAAACCCGACGAAAGGCGCCCAAAACCCGATGGGGGTAAGATGCCGCCCATGACCACGACGGTGCATCTCGCGGCGGTGCTGTGGGCGGCGGCCGGGGCGGGCGGGGCCGCCGCCACGGGGGCCGGCGGCGCGCCAGCAAAGACAGCACCCGCCGCGGCGGCACCGGGCCCGGCGGCACCGGCTGCTCCAACATCCGGGAAGCCGGCGCCGGGCGCCGCGCCCGGGAAGCTCGCCCCCGCCGTGTCGAAGGAGATGACCGATGCCATCGTCGCCGTGAACAAGGCCCTCGGCCTCGAGAGCTGGCCCATGCGCGGTGCTCAGCCCTGCATCGATCGCGGCGGTCAGGGGATCCAGGGCAAGGACGTCACCCCCGAGGAGACGCGCAAGTGCGCCGCAGCCGCCCTCGAGAAGGGGTTTCCGGAGCTCGGCAAGTCGTACGTCGTCGCCGTGCAGATGGCCTCCATCGGGCCCGTCACCGCGATAGCGGTCGGCCTCGGGGCGAGCGCCGACTGGGGCGCCTACTCCTGTGACCCCGAACGGAAGTGCAACCCGGTCAAGCTCTCCGCCCCGTCGAAGTGGGGCAAGCGCACCGCCGAGCGCAAAGCCAAGTCCTGCGGCGAGACGACGACGCTCTGGTTCCCCGCCGACGGCAACAAGGAAGCCTGCGCGGACACGAAGTAGCCGACGCGCTCCCGATGACGGCCCGCTGACGCACGCCGCGCGAATGGACACGCCGGCGACACGCTACGCGAAGAGCGGCGACACCAGCATCGCTTACCAGGTCGTCGGCAGCGGGCCTCTCGACCTGGTCGTCGTGCCGGGGTTCGTCTCGCACGTCGAGCTCGCCTGGGAGGATCCCGGCCTCGCCCGGTTCCTCGGGGGCCTCGCCTCCTTCGCGCGGTTGATCTTGTTCGACAAGCGCGGGACGGGGCTGTCCGACCGGGTTCCGCTGCGTGAGATGCCGAGCCTCGAGCAGCGCATCGACGACGTGCGGGCGGTGATGGACGCGGCCGGATCGGCGCGCGCCGCCCTGTTCGGCTTCTCCGAGGGCGGTCCGATGAGCATGCTGTTCGCGACCACACACCCCGAACGGGTGTCGTCGCTCGTTCTTTACGGCACCTATGCTAAGCGGGTCCGCGACGCCGACTACCCGTGGGCGCCCACGGCGGAAGAGCACCGGCTGTTCCTGGACGCGACCGAGCGCGAATGGGGTGGTCCCACCCAGGCCGAGACCTGGGCGCCGAGCCGCGCGGACGACGAGGGCTTCAAACGCTGGTGGGCACGGTTCCTGCGGCTCGGCGCCAGCCCCGGCGCGGCGCGCGCGGTCCTCGAGATGACGCGCGACATCGACGTCCGGCACGTGCTCGAAGCGATCCACGTCCCCACGCTCGTCTTGCACCGCACCGACGATCGCCGCATCGACGTCGGCAACGGCCGCTTCATGGCCGGGCGCATTCCGGGCGCGAAGCTCGTCGAGCTGCCGGGGATCGATCACCTCCCCTGGGTGGGCGACGTCGACGCGATCGTCGCCGAGACGGAGGAGTTCTTGACCGGCGCCCGCCAGACGCCCGAGCCGACCCGGGTGCTGGCCACGGTCATGTTCACCGACATGGTCGAGTCGACGAGCCGCGCGGCGGAGATGGGCGACGCGCGCTGGCGCTCGCTGATCGGCGAGCACGATCGGGTGACGAGAGGCGAGCTCGCCCGCTTCCGCGGCACGGAGGTCCGCACGACGGGCGACGGGTTCCTGGCGACATTCGATGGCCCGGCGCGCGCCATCCGCTGCGCCTGCGCGATCGTCGAGCGCGTCCACGAGCTCGGCATCAAGGTGCGGGCCGGCCTCCACACCGGCGAGATCGAGATCGTCGCGGGAGGCATCGCCGGGATCGCGGTTCACATCGGCGCGCGGGTCGCCAGCCTCGCCGGGCCCGACGAGGTCTTCGTCTCGAGCACGGTCAAAGATCTGGTGGCGGGGTCGGGCCTCGACTTCGTCGAGCATGGACAGTTCGACCTCAAGGGGGTGCCCGGGCGCTGGCGGATCCTCCGCGTCGAGCCGCCGCGCGGCGGGGCCGCGACGCGCGCCTAACCGACCCAGACCCGCGCGTTGCGGAAGATCCGCATCCAGGGACCGTCCTCACGCCAGGTGGACGGGCGCCAGGAGTTCTGCACGGCGCGGAACACGCGCTCGGGGTGGGGCATGAAGATCGTCACCCGGCCGTCGGGCGTGGTGAGCGCGGTGACCCCCTGGGGCGAGCCGTTCGGGTTCTCGGGGTAGCGCTCCGTCACGCGGCCGCGGTGATCGATGAAGCGGGCGGCGATCAGCCCCTCGGCCTCGAGCGCCGCGCGCGCGCCGTCGGAGGCCCACTCGGCGCGCCCCTCGCCGTGCGCGACGGCGATCGGCAGGCGCGAGCCGGCCATGCCCGCGAGCAGCACCGACGGGGTCTCGGCGATCTCCACCATGGCGACGCGGGCCTCGAACCCGTCGCTCCGGTTGCGCACGAACCGCGGCCAGGCGCCGGCGCCGGGGATGATCTCCTTGAGCGCGGACAGCATCTGGCAGCCGTTGCAGACGCCGAGTGCGAAGGTGTCCGGCCGGGCGAAGAACGCGCTGAACAGCTCGCGCGCCCGGGCGTGAAACAGGATCGACTTCGCCCACCCCTCGCCGGCACCGAGCACGTCGCCGTACGAGAACCCGCCGCAGGCGGCCAGCCCCCGGAAGTCACGGAGGTCGCGGGCGCCGCCGAGCAGATCGCTCATGTGCACGTCGACGGCTTCGAAGCCGGCGCGGTCGAAGGCGGCGGCCATCTCGATCTGGCCGTTCACACCCTGCTCGCGCAGGATGGCCACCCGCGGCCGGGCGCCACCGGCGCGGGCCACCCTGGCGACGACGGGCGCGGCGACGTCCTCGTCGATGTCGAAGCTCGGTGCCGCGGACAGCCCCGGGTCCTCGGCGTCGACGCGGCCGGCCTGTTCCTCGTCGGCGCAGGTGGGATCGTCGCGCAACGAGGCGATGGCGTGCGTGGTCTCCGACCAGATCCCCCGCAGCTCGCTCCGCCCCTCGTCGAGCAGCGTCGCGCCCCCCGCGCCGCGGATCACGATCCGATCGCCGGCGCGCGGGCCGCCGCGGAGCAACGTGAAGCCGCCTCCCAAGCCGTCCTCGGCGAGGATGTCGAACACGTGGCTGGTCGCGGCGCTCGGGATGGCGATCACCGCGCCGAGCTCCTCGCTGAACAGGGCGGCGATCGAATCCGCTGATTCGATCTGCACGTCGAGCCCGACGCCGCCCGCGAACGCCATCTCGAGCAGTGTCGCGACGAGCCCGCCGTCGCTGCGATCGTGGTACGCGAGCAGCAGGCCCTCGGCGTTGAGGTGCTGGATGGCGGCGAAGAACGCCTTGAGCGACCTGGGGTCGTCGAGATCCGGGGGGACGTCGCCGAGCTGGCCGTAGACCTGGGCCAGCGCCGAGCCGCCGAGGCGGTTCAGGCCGCCGCCGAGATCGACGAGGACCAGCGCGACGTCGTCGTCGCCGGCGCGCAGGGGCAGCGCGGGCGTGAGGGCGCGCCGGACGTCGGTGACCGGGGCGAAGGCGCTCACGATGAGCGACAGCGGCGCCGTCACGCTGCGGCTCTCGCCGCCGTCCGTCCAGGTGGTGCGCATGGACATCGAGTCCTTGCCGACGGGGATGGCGATGCCGAGCGCGGGGCAGAGCTCCTCGCCGGCGGCGCGCACGGCGTCGTAGAGGCGCGCGTCCTCGCCGGGGGTGCCGGCGGCCGCCATCCAGTTGGCCGACAGCTTCACGTCGCCGAGGCGCGCGATGGGAGCGGAGGCGATGTTGGTGACCGCCTCGCCGATGGCGAGGCGCGCCGAGGCCGCCGCGTCGAGCAGCGCCACGGGCGGGCGCTCGCCCATGGCCATCGCCTCGCCGGTCGTCGTGTCGAAGCTGGTGGTCGTCACGGCGGCGTCGGCCACCGGGACTTGCCAGGGGCCGACCATCTGATCGCGCACCGACATCCCGCCAACGGTCCGATCACCGATCGTGACGAGGAAGGTCTTGTCGGCCACCGTCGGCAGCCGCAGCACGCGCCGGACGGCGTCCGCGACGTCGATGTCCGCCGTCCGGAACGCCGCGCGCGGCACGGGGAGCCGCGTGGCCTCGCGGGTCATGCGCGGCGGCTTGCCCAGCACCACGTTGAGGGGCAGATCGATCGAGCGCCCCCCGAAGAGCTCGTCGTCGACGACGAGCGCGCCGTCGTCGGTGGCGTGGCCGACCACCGCGTGCGGGCAGCGCTCGCGCGCGCACAGGGCCTCGAACCAGCGGAGCCGCTCGGGCGCCAGCGCCAGCACGTAGCGCTCCTGCGCCTCGTTGCACCAGAGCTCGAGCGGCGACAGGCCCGGCTCGTCGCTGGGGATCTTGCGCAGCGCGAACCGCCCGCCGCGCCCGCTGCCGTGCACGAGCTCGGGGAGCGCGTTCGACAGCCCGCCGGCGCCGACGTCGTGGATGGAGAGGATGGGGTTCTCCTCGCCGAGCGC
>Ga0306920_100010279_pt1 | contig 12551 bp, 17 predicted proteins | sample flu12Cox44000170_FD_204666 | JGI IMG/M metagenome (GOLD analysis project Ga0306920, IMG submission 204666) | Lab enrichment of tropical soil microbial communities from Luquillo Experimental Forest, Puerto Rico - flux4day.12C.oxic.44.000.170 (v2)... | ecosystem: Environmental > Terrestrial >...
GTCGAGCCGAAGAAGCTCCGGGGGCTTTACTCCAAGACCGAAGGCGATTCTCACGACTGGTGGCAACGGCACGGCGAGCTGATGGACTCGCCGGAGATGGCCGACGAGCTGAAGAAGGCGACCCCGGCCGAGCTGAACGCCCACGTCAAGCGGAAAGCCTGGGTCGATCACTGGCACAACGACATGGAAGCCCGCATGGACGCGATTGACGAGGCCCACCAGAGGGCCACGGGGCGGCCCGTAAGACCGCCGGGGGCGAATTTCGGGCGGTGGGCCGACCTTGACCGCCTGGAAGGCTCAGACGACGTTTCCGGCGACCCATCGGCCGTCTTCGACTTTGACCCGGGCCAGCCCCGGGACAGCGGAGGGAAGTGGACGGCCGGTGCCGCAGGCGCTGCCGCGGTGGGCCTGGACAAAGCGGTCAAGCTCTCTAGCGGTCAAATCCGGCAGACGGTCCGCACGGCCACGGACGTTTGTCGGGCTTACCGACGGGGCGGTTTCTCGGCCGCGTTCCACGAGTCGGTACGGAAGGCCACGACCGCGGCCAAGGAAAAGTACCTCTGGGCCGAGAAGCGGTACGGCCGCAAGGCGGCCCTGGCGATGGCCGCCGGCGTGCTGGCGGCTTACGTTGCCTACGCCCACAACCCGGCCTTGATGGCAGTCATTCCTAGTCCGACCGCGGCGGTGGTGGCGATCGCGGAGACGGTTCGTGCGGCGGCCAAAGGCGTGTCGTTGGCCGGAAAGGCGGTGTCCCATGGCCGGTGAGGAAGGGCTTTGGCTGGACGACATGGCGGGGGCGATGATGGACTTTGGCGCCCACGTTTCCGAGGCGGCCGGGGAGAAAAACCCGGCGCCGATCAAGCGGGAGCACATGCGGAAAGCCCTGCGGAAGCACATGGGCATCCGCATGGCACCGCCACCTTTCGACGGGGCCAGCTCGGGCAGAACGCCCACGGCTAAGGATGGGTTAAGGGCGGCCGGCAGCCCGGGGACGGCTCTGTTCGATGATGAGGAAGACTCCGATCCCGATGAAGCCGGTGCCCTGGGCCTGCTGACCGCCGACGAATACCGCCGGCTTGGTTTGGTGGCGGACCTCCTCCACCACGTCTACGGCGATGACGCCCACGCGGCGTTGGATCAGGCGGAGTTTTACTCTCCCGATCAACCGCGGGACGATAGAGGCCGGTGGTCTCCGGTCGGTGAGGAAGGGCTGCACAAGGCCCGGGAGATGGTCCGGGAGCACTTGCGGGAAAAGAACCCGGCGCCGGAACGGGTCCGGGCGTTGGCCGATCACCTGTTAACGCTCACGGTCAAGCAGCTGCACACGCTCAAGCGGGAACACGGGTTGAAGGCGTCGGCCCCGAACAAGGCGGCCCTCGTGGAGAAGCTGCGGGCCCGGGTCGAGGCGGCGAAGCACGGGCCTTGGCCGGGGGAGCCGGAGCCGGAAAAGCTGCCGGGAGCTGAGAAGCCGGAACCCGTCGAGAAGCCGCCGGAATCGCCCAAACGCTCCAGGGCGGAGAAGCGACCCAAGGCCAAATAAAGGTTGATCCGGTGCTTCCTCCCACGCCTCCCGTTGATCCCCCGCGGGAAAACCCCCCACACTGAACGCGGTAAGTCACACCGGGCACACCGGGGGTTCCCCACATGGGACGCTGGACGAAGGCCGACCGCGACAAGCTCCACGAAAGCGACTTCGGCGACCCCGAACGCCGGCTGTTCCCCATCATGGACCAGGACGACGTGGACTCGGCCGCCCGGCTGATCGGCAAGGCCCAGAATCCCGAAGCCGTCAAGAAGCGGATCAAGCAGATCGCCAAGCGGAAGAAGCTCAAGGTTCCCGAAGCCTGGGAGAAAGCGACGGCCGACATGAGCGCGGGCCTGGCCACGGCCGAGTTTTCCACGGAGGACAAGGGCACCCCTGGGACCACGGCGGCAAAAACCGTCGTGCGGAAAGCCGGCGTGATCTTCCGCGCCGGGGACTACCCGTTCAAAGACGCCCCCAACTATTCGATGAGCCCCGAGGAGATCATGGGGGCGGTCGCGGACTTCAAGGAACCGGTGCCGCTCGAGATGGAACACGCACCGAGCGTCCTTGACGGCAAGCTCGGCAAGGTTACGAAGCTCACGCCTTCGGCCGACTACAGCGAATTCGGCGGCGAGGTTGAGGTTCCGTCCTGGCTGGACGGCTTGTTCCCCGGCCAACCGATCCCGCTCTCGGCCCGCTGGGACCGCGGCACCAAGCGGCTTGTGAAGGTCGGCATCGTGCGGACGCCCCGGGTCGATGACGCCGCGATGAGTGCCGCCTTCGCCAAGGCGGAAGGCGACAAGGCGGCGGCCGACGCTCAGGATGCTACCGGCGTCGAGTCCAGGACCGGCGGCCGGGAATCCGGCAACGGCAACGGCAAGATGGACACGTCCAAAAAGACGCCCCACGGCCAGAAGCTCCTTCAGTACATCCACGACATGACGGCCGTTCACGGGGCCTGTTGCAGCGAGTCCCACGCGCCGCTCCTGAAGGCTTCCGAGAAGGGCAACGCCTCCCCGCTGCACGCCAATTTCCACGCCGCCCACGAACAGAACACGGTCCAGCAGATCCACGACCTGACCTTGGGCAGCGGGGCGGCCTGTGCGATCTACAAGGACAACCTCGGCAAGAACAAGGTTTGGCGGCCGGGGCAAGAGTACATGACCTCGGTGGAGCAGATGCCGCACTACCGGGAGTACCGGCCGGGCCAGTACGCGGTGATGAACGCGGACGGCACGCCGCACCCGGACGCCTTAGCGGCCTTCCAGGCGGCCGGCGGCACGGCGGCTTTCGGCGGCGGACCCGACCCCCGCGTGGCCGAGCTGGAACGCCAGCTGGCGGCCGAGCGGGCACGAAACGAAGCCGGCGAACGGCTGCGGTGGCAGACCGAGGCGGCGTTGTTCGCCTCCCAGGTGATCCAGGACAACCGGGCGTTGCCGGCTAAGCGGCGGTCGATCGAGCTGGAGTACGTGCGGGCCTGCGAGGACGACCGCAAGGCCGGCGGCACCGTGACCTTTGCCGACGAGGGCGGTCGGGAGCGGGTCGGCACCCGGGTTGACGCCCTACGGTCCCACTACGCGGGCCAGCCGCAGCACCAGCTGCGGGAAGAACTCCTTAGCCCGCACAACGCCTACCAGGCGCTGCCGAACCAGGCGACCACGCCGGGGGCCTTCGCCGCCGGACAGGGCGGTGCGGACCCCTACGCCGCGGACCGCAAGGCGGTGGAAGAGTACGTGGAACGGCGGAACGCCCAGATCCGGCGTGAGGACCGCAAGGACCGGGTGCGGCGGAATTGACCAAAGTTTTCCAGGCGGGCAGACCCCGCGGGCACGGGACGGCAGACCACTGACAGGGGATTGACATGGGCAGCAGCTACGGCCGTCAGGTTCTCGACCAGGTAGGCGCCTCCATCCAGGTTTCCGCCGACGCAAACCCTGTCTGCAAGGTCGGCGGGGTTACGGTCGATTGGTCGGTGGTGGTGGCCGTCTCCGCGGACACCTATCTTGAAGACGGCTTCTTTTGCCCCAACGGTGAGAAGTACCTTCGGTACGGCCAGGTGCTCACCCGCGAGAACCCGCTGAACACGCAAACGGTCACGATCACCGGCAGCCCCACGGGCGGCACGTTCACGCTCACGGTCGTCAACCCGCTCACGTCGGTTTCCATGACCACGGCCCCGCTCGCCTGGAACGCCACGGGCACGGACGTTATGAACGCCCTGGCGGCCCTGGGGAACATCGGCCAGGGCAACGTGTTCGGCTCGGGACCGGCGACCGGGCCTTACGGGGTCACTTTCCAGGGGATCTTTGTCGGCAGCACCGTGGCCACCATGACCGCCTCGACGTCGTTCACCGGCGGTAGCTCGCCGGGGATCACGGTCACCGCGGCGGCCCCGACCGCCACGCCGGGCAACTGGGGCCCTTACGACCCCAACGCCACGGACGGCCGGGCCACGCTCTCCCGCGAGGACACCTACATCCTCAACGCGTCCGTCCGGGAGATGGACTTTCACTCGAACCACCCGGCCGTCATCCAGGGCGGCATGATGTGGAAGGACCGCATCCTTGCGAACACGGTGGCGGCTTCGCTGGTTTCCGGCCCGCTCTGGAGTGCCTTGCTGCCGGTGATCCCCGGCGCGTTCCTCGTGAAGAGTTAAGCCCGTCCCGGGCCGTCTGAAAGCGGTCGGTACCAAGGGTCATTTGAAGAGGGTTGACGATGGCGATTCTCGAAGGCTGGCGGTGGCTATCCTCAGCCCGCTTCAAGATGATCATCCAGACGCTTGCCGGGCGTTTGGACACGACGCAGCCCTTGATCTTTCTGAACCGGGTCCCGGTCGTCAACGCCTTCGATGACGAAATCGTCGGTCGGTTCACCGGGCGCATTCTGGCCGCGGATATCATCGCGGACGATCAAGAGGCGGCCGTCTACGAAAGCCAGAAGCTCGAGCTGGTGACGACCCAGATCCCGAATTTGAAGCTCGGCCAGCGGCTCTCGCAGACGATCATCAACCGCCTGAACCGGATGCAGATGGGGGCCTTGCTCCCCAGTGACAACGATTACATGGAGGCGTGGAACAACGCCTTGGCCGAAAACCTCATCATGGGCGTCAGGCAACGGATGAACATGCTCATCTGCGCCATGCAGTGTGACGGCCTTAACTACCAGCGGCTCGGCATTCAGATGATCGGTGCCACGTGGGGTATGCCGTCGAACCTCAAGGTCACGAGTACGAATCAATGGTCGGTTGACGGCATCAACCCGAACGCCAGTGCAACGCCCATTTCGGACATCCTCGTGGTGGCCAACGAGGTCGCGCCGGACAACTACGGCATCCGTTACGACCGCGTGACGATGAGCAGCAAGGCGTTCCGGTTCGCGGTCGCCACCACCGAATTCGCCAACAAGGCGAAGATCGTTTTGGGTTTCGACGCCTCCCAGGGTACGCTTTCCACCCACGACCAGCCGACCATGGCCCGCATGATGGGCCGCTTACTTGACATGGAAGTCGAGCTTTACGACGGGGCTTACTGGGAACGGGCCCCGGACGGCACGAAAACCCGCACCCGGGTCCTGCCCGCGAACAAGGTGCTTTTCTCGCAGACGCAAGACGACAACGACGGCAACGTCATGGATTTTGCCAACGGCATCGTCACCGAGAGCATGGTCGGCGGACTGACCCAGAACGTTCCGGCGGGGCTGGCCCGCGAGGAATACGGGCCGATCGGCTACTACACGAGCCGGAGCGACCTGAACCCGCCGGACGTGACGGCGTGGGCGGTGGCCCGTGGCTTCCCGCGGAAGCACGTGCCCGAGGCGACGGCGGTGTTGACGGTGGGCACGTTCAGCTAACCAAAATTTTTCGCCAGAGCGGCAGGGAAGGGCCACGGACGGCCGAAGGCGGGGTCGATTCTTAGGGAGTGCAGACGATGAGCCAGGTTTCAACGGTAGTCACCCCCTCCGCCTTGACCCCGTGCGTGTACGTTTCACAGCCCGGGGAAATCACCCTCCAGATCGACGTGGTGGGGCCGACCTTCGCGGGCAGCACGAACGTCCTGCAAGGCTCGAACGACGGCACCAACTGGAGCAACGTCCAGGCGACCCCGTTGGGTGGCGGCGCCCCCACGAGCAGCCTCAACCCGTCGAACAACACGACGACCAGCTGGGCCACGCAAAACCTCTTCTGGCAGTACCGGGTCAACCCGACCGCCCTTTCGTCCGGCTCCGTGACCCTACGAATTACCGGCCTGTTCGTGCCGCTCTCCAGCGTCATCGCGACCGCGGCGGCGCAGGTTGGGGCCGGGGGCGAACAGTTTTCCTCGGCCGGCGGCAAGTCAACGGCGGCGGTGGCCGCCGGCGTGGGCACCGCGGCCGTCGTGGTCAAGGCATCGGCCGGCCGGTTGTGCCGTGTGCTGGTGACAACCGTCGGGACGGCCGCCATGAGCTTCTACGACAACGCTTCGGCCGCCTCAGGCACCGTCATCGGGGCCATCCCGGCGAGTGCGGCGGTGGGTACCCTGTATTCCTGGGACATGCCGGCCGCAAACGGCATCGTCGCCGGTCAAGTCAACAACAGCCCGGCGGTTACGGTCAGCTACTACTAACGGTGCGGGGGCCGGCCGCTTAACGATCCCGGCCGCCCCCGCACTAGCCCGACACCCTGGAACGCTTCCCCGTCGAGAGGTTTCCCCAATGGCAGCAACCATGAGCTACGCCGAGATGCAGGCGGTCATCGCCGGCGGCGGTTCGGTCGTTCACAACGGCACCGTCTACGGCTCCCACGAGGGCCTAAAGCCGCTGCCCCCCGAAGACCAGCTCGCCCTGGGTGACGCCCAGCGGGAGGCCGACGTCATCCGGGCGAAAGAGCTGGAAATCGCCCAGTCGATGAAAGACCTCGACCGGATGAAGAAGGAACAGCAGGACCACAAGGAAAAGGCCGACGCCGACGCGGCGAAGAAGGCCGAACAGCAGAAGCAGGCGGAAGCCGCGAAACTGCAGGGCGGCCAGCAGCAGGGGCAAGCCGGTACGGGCATCGCTGAAGGCACCCCGGCCGCGAAGCCGAAGAACGGGGAGGATGACGAGACGGTCAGGCAGGTGCAAATGCCCCAGCAGGGCAAGAAAAAGGGCTGACGCGACCAAACCTTACGAGGGACACCGCTCCTCGGTGCCTGGGGGGGCCGGCGGGGCCGACACCGCCGGCCCCCTTCTTTTCCCCCGGTTCAAACCGGGGCGGGTTGAAACGGTTGCGGGACGGGTGAAGCGGGATGCAGACCCAACAGACGTGGTACACCTGGGTTCTCCAGCAGGTCGGGGCCGGTGTTGACCCGGACGTTCCCGACATCCTCACCACGGCGATCGGCTCCATCTGGGACGCCTGGGGTGCCAAGGGGGCGGTCTACCCGTTCCTTCAAGCCCTCTACGCCGAGCGGCATTGCATCGACATCCTGTTGGGCCAGTTGCGGAACCTGACGAACGCCTCCGTCCCGAACAACAACCCGCGGCAGGGCGAGCGGCTGAAGAACCTCCAGCAGCTCCGCGATAACGTCTCGAAAGAGATCGCCAAGCTTGAGACGCAGGCGAACCAAAGCCGGGTCGCGTGCGTGGCCCCGCTGGTGGTGACGGCCCCCTACCTCCCACCGAACCCCGGTTACAACGTTTTCGGTGCCGGCGGCCTGCCCCCGGGCTACCAGTTACCGGCGTGGATGACGCCGCCCTTGGGGCCGTGCGTGCCGGACCCCAACGACCCGGCCTATCAGGGTAGCCCGCAGCGGGCGACGGCCCCGGTGATCCCGTGAGAAACTCCGTGGCCGAAACCCATCACACCCGCGGCATGTACCGCGAAACCGCCCTGGAAAAGAAGCGGCGGAAGGAAGCCGCCCGGCGGGCGGCCGAGCTCTCCAGGCGGGGCAAGGGGAAAACCGCCAAGGGCCACGGGAAAGCCCCGAAGGTGGCGAAGAAGAAGGAAACCCGCAAACACCGATGAGCCTTACCGGCTTGGTCCTGCTGTCCGTCGCCGCAACCCCGCTGCCGCCCCCCGACGTGTGGCTGTGTCTTCACCGCCTCGGTGACGACCGTTGGGAAGTGCGGGAAGCCGCAACACTCGAACTGATCGAAGCCGGCCGGCGGCAGTCCTGGACGCCGGCCGGGGCGGTTTACTGCCGGGCGGTGGTCGATGAGCTTTTGCGGTCTAACCTGCTGGACCTGGAAAGCTCGACGCGGCTCCGCCGGGTTGACCAGAGCGTCCGCACGCCGCAGACGCTATCGGACCGGCTCACGTTGGCGGGGTTGTACTACGGCCGCACGGACCCGCGGCACGTCCACAAGGTCGAAGACCGGACCGGCTACGGCCGGTGACGTAAGGGCTTAGCCGTGCCTTCCAACCCGTTGCCCACGAACCCCGCTTACCTGCCGTCCCTGGCCGCGCCGGGGTTCTTATTCCCCCACCGGGTGGACATTCAAATCAACACCCCGACCACGAGGGACACCGCCGGCGCCCCTGTCCCCAACTGGACCGCCCAGAGCACGAACGTCCCCGCGATGGTGGGCGCCGCCCCGCAGGGTGAGCGGGACGATTTCGCACGGCGGGGGCTCGAAGTGACGCACCTGATCCAGATACCGCCCCTGCCGCCGGACTTCGTAACCCACTTTTCGCCCTGGCTGCCGCCCGTAGCGTTCGGCAATCGGATCGTTTTCGGGACGCGGCCGGGCGGTTCGACCCCCCGGACTTTCCAGGTTCAGGAAGTCGCCAACGAGGGCGAGATGGGCGTTTTGCTGTCGGTGTGGTGTCTGGAGCGGCTGTTGACGTGACCGGCGTTTTTGGTCCCGAGGTTCTTTCACGGAGGTTTGCCATGCGACGTTTCATGCGTAGGGCGTTCCGCGGTTTGGTACGGCCGGTGTTCCGTTCCCGCCTCGGCCTTGCGTTCCTTGCCGTGCTGGCGGTGGTGCTGGTGCTGGCGGCCACGGCGGACGCCTGCGGCCGACACGGCGGCGGCCGGCGGGGCGGTTGCGCGTCCGGCTCGTGCGGCGGTGGCGATGCCGGCTTCTACGGCTACGGCGGCTACGCGGGCGGCTGCGGTGCCGGCAGCTGTGCCCCGGGCAACTACGCCGGCTGGGGTTACGCGCCGACCTACGGCTACTACGGACAGGCCGCCGGTTGTGCGTCCGGCTCGTGCTGTGCACCAGGAGGGTACGGCGGCACTATCCGCCTGAAGGACAAGGCCGGTAAGGAAGAGGTTTGGACTTACGTTCCGCAAGTGGGCGGCTACGTCCGCATCGGGCCGGACGGCCGTTGGAAGTGACCTTTGCTCCCCCGGGGTGTGTGGCCCGGTGTTTCCGTCGCCGTAGCCGCTGGGTTGCCCCGGGGGAGCTTTTCCCCCGCTTCAAGGCCGGGGGCGGATTGAAACTTTCCGGCGACCTTGACAAATTTCCGTGAGCGCTGGCGTCGAATACCGCTGGTTCGGCACGGACATTTCCCACCGGATGACCGAAGGCTATCCGGGGGTGATGGACGCGGTAGGCGTTTTTTTGCTGGAGAAGTGGCGGGAGAAGATCGGCATTCAGGGGCCGCCGAGGTCGGAACCCGGCGAGCCCCCGCACATGGACACGCAATACTTGCGGGACTCGGCCACGTACACGGTCAGCCCGACCGGGGAGGCGTTAAGCCTCGGCTCTCCAGCCGAATACCTGGCGTTCCTGGAGATCGGCACGGCGAAAATGCGTCCCCGGCCGTCCCTGGGGCCAACCATCCAGGAAAACGCCCAGGAGGCGATGAACCTCATGCGGGACCTGCTGGCCGACGCCGTTTTGCACGGCTCGAAGCCGGCTTCGGGCGGCGGGGGCGGCACGGCCGGCAGCGCCCCCGCGGGCGGTCAAGGCGGCCCCGGTGGTGGGCCCGGCTCCCCGCCTGGACTGCCCGCGGCGAAAGCGAAGGTCGGCTACGCAGCGGCCCTGCGGTCGGTGACCGAGGCGGCCCGGCGTGGGTTCCGGCGGCTGTTCGGACGGTCCAGGGGCTAGGTGGGGGGAAGGCGGGCCAGGTCGATGGCGTACTTTCCACCCATCCCGGTCGAAGAGGTTAAGGGGCAAAGCGTCGGCTGCCCGGCCTGTGGCTGGAAGGGCAAGGGGGCCGAGTGCCGGCCCAAACCGGACGAGGTTGTGAAGTGCCCCAAGTGCGGCCGGCCCGTCATCCGCATCGACCAGCCGTGCCGGTGTCGCAAAACGGAGTGAACCCGATGGAGCATTGCCGCAAGCATAACCGGAAACGACCCGTTAGCGCCACCTTGACGCCCCGGGTGGTGATTTTCCATTACGGCTGCTGGGCGGTCCCTTGCGACCGTTACCGGCATTTGCTGGAGACGATCAAGGGCGGCATGACCGGCTGGGACCTGCGGCTGTTCGGTACGCTCGTGGCGGTGGACCTCATGTACCTGGATTTCCTGAGCCTGGAAGGTCACGCCCGCGGCTTGCTGTTGATGGACTGGTCCCAACCCCTCCGGCCGGTGCCCGCGACGGTCGGGACGGTGGGCAACCCGGCCGTCGTCAGCGAGGAATTGCCCGAAGCCCGGACGGTCTTGCTCCTGTCCGAAGACGCCGTTTGGCGGTGCCACCTGCCCCGGCTGAAGGACCTCTGGCGGGAAATCGAGCGGAACGCCGATTGGGACTTGTCCGAATACGCCACGGTCCTTTCCACCCGGCCAGCGGTGGCGTTCAACGGCGTGGACGCGGAGAGGGCGAAGGGACTGCTGGCCGAGCATGACAGCGGCCTTTCCGACGTGGACCCGTAGTAAAACCCGCGGCGTGAACCCGTGAACCCCATCGCCCTCGACGTGTTGTTCTTTTTCGGCTCGGCCTGCCTGGGGGCGGTGGCGGGGTATTCGGGCGGCCGGCTGGCGCGGGAGCGGCTTGTTCGGAACCGGCTGCGGGAGGCCGGCGAGCTGGAGCACGCCACCCGGCGGCTGGTGGGACTTATCTACGCCAAAGATCAGGGGGTTTGCGAAACGTTGTGTCCGCACGAGTGGTGCGCCGCCGTGCGGGCGGTGAGGAACCGGCTCTAAATCGCAGGGAAAGCCGCCCCCCGCCGGAGTGTCCGGAATGTCGATCAAGGGCGACGTTATCAACTTCGTCACTTCCGATTTGGACCTGTCCGCCCTGTTCGGGACGCGGGTTTCGCCGGAGAAGCTGCCGCCGGGGACGGCCTTCCCCTACCTCGAAGTGACCGACCTCGGCGAGACGGCCGAGCTTTTCGGCGGGGCGATCTCGGCGCAACCCTACCTGGCCACCCCGCGGTTTCAACTTTCCGCCTTCTGCGAGGGGGCCGCGAACGCCGACACCGCCGCGAACCTCTTGCGGGACAAGTTCGACCCGTCGTTGATCCCGCTTTCGGACGGCACGGCTCGGGGCTGCTACCGGGAGATGAAAACGGTCATGGAGGAAGACCAGCTCTCGGAGAATCAAATCCGCGTGCACCAGGCGGTGTTGCGCTACCGCCTGCTTGCCGAAAAAACCTTCCCGCAGTGACCCCGCGAAGCCGGCCGTTGAACCCTTGCGGGAAAACCCCCTCAGATAAGGCTAGTCAGGGGCTTTGAACGCCTCCCAACGCCTCCCGGGGTGACCCGATGCCGGCTTCCGCCTCAACGCTCCAGAGCAACCTGAATCTGTCGCTGACGGGTACGCTCCAGAAGATTTTCACGACCCTCTCGACGGCGCAGGACCCGCTCTCCAAGCTGTTCAAGGACGCGATGGCCACGGGGACCGGCGTCCAGCAGGCGGACACGCTCTTTCACGACACCCGGACGCTCTCGAACACGTCGGAAACGCTCTCCCTGGCGGCCGGCCCGTCGATCCCGAACCCGACCCTCGGACCGACGCTCTCCGTGGGCAGCACGGGCGGCTTGGCGGCCGGCAACTGGAGCGTGGCGTTCACCTACACGACGGCCCGGGGCGAAACGCTCCCCTCGCCGACGACCACGATCAACGCCAGTTCGGGCCAGGTGGTCACCGCGGCGGCCGTGACGCCGCTCCCGACCGGGGTTACCGGGGTCAACTGGTATCTCTCCCAGGCGGCCAACTCGGCGACCCTCCTGCGGGCGACCTCGAACGTTGGTGGCTCGACCAACTTCGCCGTGGCCGGCAGCGGGGCGGCCGTGCCGTCGAGTAGCACCGCACAAGGCACGGTCCTTTACGACCCCTTCGGCAACCCGATCACGATGGGGCATTTGAAAGTCCTCTACGTGGGCAACAACGCGCCGAACGCCGGGGACTTCATGTACGTCGGCAACGCGGGAGCGAACCCGGTCGTTTTCGGCCTGGACTCCGGCACCGCACGCCGCAAGCTCGACGCCGGGGATTGCCTGTTGCACTGGCAGCCGAAAACCGGCTCGGCGGTGGTTTTGAACACGTCGGATCAGCTGAAGTTCGACGCGACGGGGGCGCCGGACCCCGTGACTTACGACATCGTTTTAATCGGGACCAGCACGTAAGCGGGCCGGTAGCGGCGGCCGGCTGGAAAGCTTTCCAGGGGCAGGACAGGGGCGGAAACCGTGGCGTACTTCACCGGCCGAACCTGTTACGTGACGATCGGCTCCAACACGGTCCAGTGCGGCTCGTGGGAGGCCGACCACGAGATCAAGTTCGCCGACGTGACGACCGGGGCCAGCGGCGGGGCGGAGCAGGGCATCCCCACGACCGACATCGTGACGGGGACGATCGAAGGCCCGTGGCCGGGCAGCTCGAACCCGTTCCCGCCGCGGACGCTGGTGCTCCTGAACCTCGTGCCCGGGGACGGCGGCCCGTCGATCACCTGCAACGCCTGGCTTTCCCGGGTGCGGGGCAAGGTGACGCCCACCGACGCGAACCGCTTTACCGCCCAGTTCCGCAGTGACGGGGCCGTGACGGGGATTTGAGCGGCGGCCGACCGGCCGAAGCCGCGAGCCGTGGGGCCAGACAAGGGGACGTGAACCGTGGCGAATTTCGTGTACGACTTGGGGCGGAAGGCTTTCGTGGAAGCCTCGATCAACTTCCCCAGCGACACGAT
>Ga0306920_100010282_pt1 | contig 12549 bp, 14 predicted proteins | sample flu12Cox44000170_FD_204666 | JGI IMG/M metagenome (GOLD analysis project Ga0306920, IMG submission 204666) | Lab enrichment of tropical soil microbial communities from Luquillo Experimental Forest, Puerto Rico - flux4day.12C.oxic.44.000.170 (v2)... | ecosystem: Environmental > Terrestrial >...
GTTGATGTACAGCTCGACCTTCGTGGCCTGCTGCACCGGCAGATCAGCGGGCTTCTCGCCCTTGAGAACGCGCCCGGTATAGACGCCGGTCAGGCGGTAAGCGTCGGAAGTCAGGCCGCCATAGCTCACTAGGCCGCCAGCAGCGACGAACTCGCGGTGTTGGAAGATCGTCGGCACCGTGTGACGCAGGGCGAGCGCGGCTAGCTGCCGGCTGCGGGCGGTAAAAAACGCGTCGGGACCGATGACGAGCCCGCCCGCGCGCAATTGCATCAGGCTTGCGAAGACCTGCTCGAAGTCGCCTTCGCTGCGTGCATTCAGCACATGGAGGTTGAGGCCGAGCGTCCGCGCCGCCTCCTGCGAGGCGCGGGCAACGGGCTCGGCTACCGCGGGATTGTCTGGATTGATGAGAAGCCCAACGACGCTCGCCGCAGGTACGAGCTCCCGGAGCAGTTCCAGCCGCTTAGGCACTATCCCCAAGTTCAAGTTGGCCACGCCGGTGATGTTGCCGCCCGGCCGGTTCAGACTCGCCACTAAGCCAAGCTGGATCGGGTCGCCGGCCGTCTCGAAGACGACCGGAATCGTTGCAGTTGCCGCCTTGGCGGCAAGCACCGCAGGAGCCGTGGTCGCAGCAATCACCGCGACCCGACGTTGAACTAGATCGGCTGCTAGCGCCGGCAGTCGATCAATTCGGCCCTCCGCCCAGCGGTATTCGATCGCCACGTTCTGACCCTCGACGTAGCCGGTTTCCTTCAAGCCCTGATGGAACGCGGCAACGAAGGGCGCGTATCCACTTGACGTTTGGCTACTGAGGAACCCAATCGTCGGCATCGTAGACTGCTGCGCCGCCGCGGTGAGCGGCCATGCCGCTGCCGCACCGCCGAGCAGCGTGATGAACTCGCGCCGCCCCTTGTCGAGCATGGCGCTTCCCTCCGGTAGGCGCCCTAGCCGGTGGCTGGCGTAGGCACGCGGGCGCTTAGGCCGGAATGTATATCCACAGAAGCGTCACAACGAGGAACAGAACGGAATAAAGCCCGACTTCCATGACGTCGGCACCCCAATCCCGCCGCTTCTCTAGCGCCTGCTGTTTCATGGTGGATCTCCCTGGTCGCAAATCGCACGCATGGATCTCCGCACCATCAGCCTGCCATCGAACGGAGGGCCAGGTCCTTGGGGCAAACCTGAATTGTTCTGAATCGGTTGGGCACTGTCCCGGCCCGGTCAATAATGACGGTAGGAGCCTGCTGCACCGCGGGATTTTGATCTGGACGATGTCCGCTTTGGGTCATAAGCGGACAACAGACGTCACGTCCCGCGGGCGAGGATGTCCGCTTTACCCCCAAAAGCGGACATCACAGCAGGCCGCTTCGAATGTCAGCTTAGTGCCAAAAGCGGACATTCGCACCGCAGCAAAAAAAGCCGCTATTCGATCACCTCGTCGGCACGCAGCAGAATCGATGTTGGTACCGACACGCCAATCGCCTTGGAGGTTTTCAGGTTGAGGGCGAATTCAAAATTAGTCGGCTGCTCGACGGGCAAATCAGACGGCTTTGCCCCTCTTAGAATTTTAGCCACAAACGACGCGGCGCGGCGAAACATCGGGACCGTATCGATACCGTAAGACATCAGCCCGCCAGCCTCGACATAGTACTTGAAGGTGAACATGGTCGGCAGGCGGTGCTGTATCGCCAGATCGGCGATATGGGCACGTTGAATACCGAATGTCGGGCCTGATAGCACAAGCACCATACGCGACCCGTCCTGCGCGATAGCGCGGAACGCGGCGTCGAAATCAAATGGCAGATTGTCCAGTTTATGCGAGCGCAGTTCGATATGCATGGACTGTGCGGCGCGCTGGGCAGCATCGAACTGCTCCGCCGAGGCCTGTTCCCACAGCGCGGCGATCGGTTTGACGTCCGGAAACGCCTCAACCAGGAGTCCGAGTTGCTTGGCGGCCAATTCGGGCGCGCGAAAAACGACCCCCGTAATATTCCGCTCAGGGCGGGTAATGTCGCTCACATAGCCGCCCGCCATCGGATCGAAGTTGACAGCAATCATGACAATCGGAACGGTTTGGCTGGCCGCTACTGCCGCTTTCAAGGCGAGCTCCGGACCAAAAGCCACCACCACGTCGACGTTCGAGCGGATCAGTTCGACCGCGCCCGCGAAGGCCTTGGACGCTCCTTCATCCATCCGCCGGTGCTCGATGATCAGGTTCTGGCCCTCGGTGAATCCGAGCTTGTGCAGTTCAGTCAGAAAGACCGGATAGCTCGTAGCAAAAAGCGCGTTCTCGGGGTCGGTACCTAGAAATCCGATACGAGCAACTTGTCGAGCCTGCTGCGCCCACGCCGCAAGCGGCCACGCAGCCGCGCCGCCGATTAGCGCGATGAACTTGCGCCGCCTCACTCGATCACCTCGTCGGCGTGCGCGAGCAATGTTGGCGGTATATCGAGTCTGAGCATCCTCGCGGTCTGATGGTTGATGACTAGTTCAAACTTTGTCGGCTGCTGGACCGGCAAGTCACTGGGCCTTTCACCCTTGAGAATGCGATCGACATAGGATGCTGCCTGCCGGTACGTCTCGAGCATCTCAATACCATAGGAAATCAGGCCGCCGTTTGAGACGAAGTAGCGGAACGGATAGACCGCCGGCAGGCGGTGCCGGGCGGCGAGCGCGATGATCGATTGACGATTCGTTGCGGTGAAGAGGTCCGGCAGCACCAGGAGCGCGCCATCGGATTCGCGAGCAAATTGGCCGATTTCGCGGTCCATCTCGGCCGCGTTGTGAACCGCTGCAGCAAACGGCCTTACCGATAACAACGGCGCGGCGGTCTCGACCGCCTTGGCGTAAAACAGAGGCGCCGTGTTTGGATTAAAAAGGTAAGCGATTCGCCTGATGTTTGGAGCGACACGTTTCAGCAGCCCAAGCCACTTATTGGCTATCGAGGGCTCAAAATTCGTGAACCCGGTGAGATTGCCACCTGGTCGCTCCAAGCTTTGGATCACACCGGCGGTGACTGGGTCGCTCACCTGGACAAACACGGTGGGCGTCGTGCGGGTGGTATCCCTGACTGCGACAGCAATTGGGGTCGAATTGGCCAGGATCACATCCGACCGCAAATCGAGCAACTCTTTAGCGAATGGGCGCGCTTTCGCTACGTCGCCGGCACTCCAGCGATAGATGAACTGAACATTGCGGCCCTCCGTCCAGCCCAGGGCCGCAAGTGCCTGCCGGAAAACCGCGATCCGCGCATGTCCTTCTGCATCATCCGAGATCCCCATCAACACGCCCACTCGTCGTACGCGATCAGGCTGCGCGTGGGCCGCGAGCGGCCACGTCGCTGCCGAGGCGCCCAGAAAGATTATGAACTCACGCCGACTAATGTCGGACATGGGCCTCTCCCGCCCAAGAGTGACCACCAGCAACCGACGGACCGAAGCAGCCGGTCTACCGCACGCTCATCTTCCCGCAGAGTGGTCGGCTAGTCCTTGGGGCAGATCTGAATTGTTCTGAATCAAGGCGATAGCTTCTGACTATGACCTCGGTGACCTCTGCCAGCGGAACGTGTGGATTTGCTGCCTCAACGGCCGACAATCTGATGGTGAGATCGAAAGTGCCGGCAAAAATTCCCGCGTGGTCCAGATTTTTTTGACGACGCCAGGAACAAACGACGGACTGCCCCGCACCGAGGGGCTGCACCACATCTGCATGTACGGCGACAAGCGGCTCGTAAAAACTACCTCGCCCGTTATCCGAATGCGTTGGTTTGGGAGCGCTAATAAAAAAGATCGGCCCACCGATTAAAGTCAACTCACTGAGCGGTAGCTGACTTACGCGCGGATAACCTCGCGTCTCGACATGTTGGGCGCGGTTTACTGCTAGATCTTCACTGCCTTGTCGTGATCGTACCACCATGTCTCGGGGATACCGCGTGCGTAGCGCGGTTTTGTCGCGGGCCGGCCAAACACGTCCCAATAGGCGAGCCAGTGCGAGGCCTTGTACCAGTGCGGAACCCAATAGCGGCCGGTGCGGAGCATTCGGTCGAGTACCCTGCAGGCCGTCGTCAGGCTCGTGCGGCTATCGGCTTCGATGATCTTATCGATGAGCGCATCGATGACTGGATCGGAAATGCCGGCGAGATTCTGCGAGCCCTTCATCGCGGCGGCCTGCGAGGAAAAATAACTCCGCAATGAGTCGCCGGGCGTGCTGGAAAAACCGAACCGCTGAATCGTCAGGTCGAAGTCGAAATCGTCGACCCGCTTGCGATATTGCACGGGGTCGACGACGCGCAGGTTAGCTTCGATGCCCAGCGTCCCGAGATTCTTGATGAACGGCATGTGATGTGGCTGGAACGACGGCTCGTCGATCAAGAATTCGACGCTGATCGGCTCACCCTGCGGCGTCACCCGCTTGCCGCCTTCGATGACGAAGCCCGCCTCCTGCAGTAGCGCGTTCGCCTGGCGCAACAGCGGGCGGTCCTGGCCTGAGCCGTCGGAAACCGGCGGCACGAATGGCTCGCCGAACACCTCATCTGGCACCTTGCCGCGAAATGATTCGAGCAGGGCAAGCTCGTCCGCCGAAGGCTTACCGACCGCCATCATGTCAGAATTCTGAAACACGGAATGGGTTCTTTGATAGGAACCGTACATGATGTTCTTGTTGGTCCATTCGAAATCAAACGCATAGATGAAGGCCTCGCGCAGGCGCCTATCCTCGAATTTTGCTCGTCGCGTGTTAAAGAACCAGCCCTGCGCGCCCGACGGCGTATCATCGCGGATGATCTCGCGCTTGACGTGCCCCTCGCGGATCGCCGGAAAGTCGTAGCGCGTTGCCCACGCGCGCGAGGTGAATTCCTCCCGGAACAGATAGCTTCTGGCGGTGAACCCTTCGAAGGCAACTTCGCGATCGCGATAATATTCATAGCGTAGGATATCGAAATTGTGCTGGCCGCGACCGACCGGCAGATCGGAGCCCCACCAATCTTTTACGCGCTCGTACTCGATATGGCGGCCGACCTCGAAATTTCCGACCTTGTACGGGCCGCTGCCGAGAGGGACCTCGAGCGTGGTCTCGTCGAATCGACGCTTCGAATAATAGTCGCGCGAAAAAATCGGCAGCGAGGCCGCGAACAATGGCACGTCGCGCGCTCGGTGGGCCGCAAAATGTACCGCCACGGTCGCGTCGTCTGTCGCTTCCGCGCCGACGACGTCGCGCAGCAATTGCCGGGCGATCGGGTGGCCCTTGTCCTTGAGAATTTTTAGCGAGAAGGCGACATCACGGGCGGTGATCGGGCTGCTATCGTGGAACTTGATGCCAGGCCGCAGCAAAAAACGATAAGTGAGTCCGTCGGGCGATATTTGCACCGCGCGCGCGGCGAGGCCATACAACGAATCTGGTTCATCCTCAGCGCGTACCATCAGGCTTGCGAAGGTGAGCTCCATGCCCTGCGCACCATCGCCCTTGAGGATGAAGGTGTTCAGCGAATTGAAAGTGAGAAAGTTCTGATTGAAGGCCCGAGTTGCCCCGATATGCGAGAACCTGCCACCCTTGGGGGCGGTTGGATTGACGTAATCGAAATGCTTGAAGTCGGGCGGATATTTGAGATCCCCGAAGGCCGAAATCCCATGGCGCTCGGTGTCCTGGCCTGCCTCGACATTCTGCACGAGGCATGATGCGAGCGCAGCCGCACCAAGGAGGAGCGTTTCGCGGCGCGTTGGCTCAAGGGCATTGACCATTAGGGTTTCCGAACTTTGTTCGTTCTCAGCCGTTCGTGCCGAGGACTATGGACTGATCGGCCGTGCTTTGAGATAGCGCCCCCCAGTCCCTCAGAAGGACTGGGAGGCAATGCCCAGGGCCACGCTAACCGAATAGGCTCGTCGCCGCGATCACGAGTCCTGTTATGAACGCGGCGCCGCATGAGAGCAGGATAAAGGCCTCGCCCATGCAATTCCCCCTGACCATGAGCAAGGGGAGTGTTCTCTTCGCGTCAGGCTGCATTCGGGCGACCGCCATTGATCCCAGTAAAAGATGGTGAGTGTTGTGCTAGGACAACACCAGCTTCATCGGCAAGCCGCGAAAGCCTTGCTGCGGCCAAGGAATGAAAGCGGCCTTGGTCGTGCTGGCCGTCCGGCACAGTCAGCAACAGATAGCGTGCCTGCCGGTCGTGCCAATCGGCAAGCAGGCGCAGACATGCAACGTCGTCGTTTGTCATTTGTCGGTTGGCCTCTGTGAATTTGCTACAGCGCGCGGAGTTCGCGCCATTGCTCTTCCTTCTCAGCCACCCATTGCCCGTTAGTCACCCGCTGTAAGGGAGGAGTTCAAATGTGGAAGACGGAATATGGTTTCGTCGAAGGCAAAAAACGGTTTCAATTGTGTTTCGTGCGGAACTCGCCCGTGGAAGAGCCCGAGAAGCAATTGGGTCTTCGCCTTCTCGGACATCTTTTGGACCGACAGAAAAGACGCGCTTTGTGATAATTATCACATCGTCAATGCGACTGCTGAGCTAGTCTCCTATCGTCGAATCGGTAGGCATACGCGGTTCCTGACGTTTCGACGTTCCTCCAAGACAACTTGAGCCCCCTCACACGGGGCTCTTTTTACAGCCCCCGTCCACTGCGCGATTGCTTCGCTCAGCCAATATGTAACCAAACGCGTCGATGCCGATTTGCCGTTAACGACTCAATCCTTCCAGACCGAAAACATGATGCCCGCTAATGCGGCTGAAGCTAACCCTATATAAAAAATGAGCGGGCCTTTATCGTTTTGATCTACTGCGATCAGACCGAAGCATATTAGAAAAACCCAAACGCCGACGGGGGCGAGCTTCTGGATAATTTCTTTTGGCCTGGTGACCATCTTCGTTATTTGACAACTCGGCGGCTGACGCACAAAGGCCGCCCGGGAGCTTAGCCGAGCGGCCTGTGGGATGAACTGCAAAGCTAAAGCGATCAAAAGTTCTTCACGGAACGTCCGGCACGGATAGCCCATAGGGCATTCGCTCCTGGAAATACTTGAGCACGCGGGTCTCTCCAGCCGGCACGCTGATCGCTAACGCTTCGCCGTCGGCCATCTTGAACTCGACACCGTAGGTGCCGTCGGGCTTCGGGCCGTAGATCATGATGTGCCCCAGATGCTTTGCCAGTGCCGGAATTATCCTTTGTGGATGCGCCGGGTGCCTAAGCTAATCGCGAAAATATGGAAGGCCCCAGGGAGCGCGCACGCCACCACCGGGGCCTTGCCCTTAGCGCTGTCAGGCTTCCAGGGGCTGAGGTTGGAGGACCTTCGACAGCGCCTCAGGACTTATCGCATGAAGCGCAGCAGCGGACCATCGTGAACGCGATCACGTTATCGGGATCGCCATGCTGATACCGATAGAGGCGTAGGCAAATACCGGGACGCCTCTGAAGGCAGAAGGGACTATTTTGATTGTGGCCAGCGGCCTGCTGCTCGTTTCTTTTGCTCGTTGCGCCAGCCGCTCGTAATCAGCCGCGGGGCACCGAGCAAGGATTTTATCCGAGGCTGACCGGCAGCGTGTGCATGGCCAGCAATACAAGGGCCGCGATGAACACGCTGCAGACAGTGGCTCCAATTCCGGCCTTCAAAGCCGGATCGATACTGTGGTTGCGGCGGCGGGCCGACTTGGCCGTCGTTGCATTGGTTTTCGCGGGCATTCGATTTAGTGCCGTCTGTTTAGTACACCTTCCACAACTATCTTAAAGAGCGACCGAAAGCTGTGACGGCAATCACACTTCAGTCGAATAGGGAAAATCTATCGCGCTCGACAAAAAGTTTCTCACGGAACGTCCGGCGCGAACGGCCCGTACGGCATTCGTTCCTGGAAAAGGAAACGCCAGTGGTTAAGACCACTGGCGTTGACAGTTTGTGAAGACCACGCTTCTAGTACAGCAACGGAAGCGTGGTCATGGTAGGGGCGCTTGACCTATCGTTTCCTGCGTCTGTGATGGTGAGCGCACCAACTGTGACAACAAGAGCAGCGACAACGCAGAGTATGATCTTAATCATAGGCTTTCCCCCTTCTGTCGTGGGCGCTGCTCATTCTATAATCGCCTATGCCTTGCCTTCGCTGTGATGGGTATCACAAATTGCGCGATTCTTAGCCAAAGCGCCCAGACCCCTGATGGGCTGCGGGCAAAGGAAAACCCCGCCGCGACATGAAACAAACGAGACGGGGTTCCCGGCCCTTGCAGCGAGGGTTGCGTTGTTGCTTTGCGCCTCGAACGAAACGCTTTCGGCGGCCCGCAAAGCTACTGCGTGAAAAGCACGCAAGCACGGCGTCTTCTACGACGCCATCAATTATCCTCGTCCTCGTTGGGTGATCTAAAGGCCGCCTTTTCCTTCCGGCGGCCTCTTCCGAGGCCGTTCCCGTTGGCGCTGAGCAGCCTTAGTCCCTATCTTATCGTCTCCCGGCGTCGCTCGGTCGGCCAACTTTTGCAACCTTCCGCTCAACCGTTTGAGCTGCTCGGTTGCACCCAGTTCTTGCAGGCGGTCAACGCAAACCTGAACCGTTTGGGAGTGCTGGTCAGCGATACTGTAGATGTGTTCCGCGTTACGCATTTGATCGCCTCCGTCCAATACGGTGCCGCTTGCGAATTTCACTAAACAGCGGCGGCGAATGTGTAGCAAATCCCAGCGCGACGACGACGCAACGGGATCGACAGGAGTTCCCTTAGATCAGCACGGTTTTTGCGGAACGCCCCGTCCCGACAAAACAATCGGCAACGCGGCGGATGGTTCCATAGTCCCGCCAGAAAAAAGAGGCCGCTCAAAACGAGACCCCGTATAGAAAGAAGCTATAGCGCGGTCAGGAAACGTCCGGCGCCACTTCGCTCTGTGGTGAGATTGTCGCTGAAATGTTCGGCCAGAGCCGCAAACGCATCAGCGGCCGAGTCTGGTCTTCCAGGGGCCTGGCGCCCGTCAAATTAATCCTTCCACACCCAAAACATGATGCCCGCTAATGCGGCTGAAGCTAGCCCGATATAGAAAATGAGCGGGCCATTATCTTTTTGATCTACTGCGATTAGACCGAAGCATATTAGAAAGACCCAAACGCCGACGGGGGCAAGCTTCCGGATAATTTTTTTTGCCCCGGTGACCATCTTCGTTATTTGACAACTCGACGGCTGGCACACAAAGGCCGCCCGGGAGCTGAGCCGAGCGGCCTGTGGGATGAACTGCCGGCGTTGATGCCGGTTCCATTCATCGCTGTAAAACTTTAACTTCAGAGCGAGAGAGAGTCAGTGATAAATGTCACATGTTGATGGAATTACACCAAAGCTACAGCGATCAAAGTTCTTCATGGAACGTCGGCCACGAATAGCCCGTACCGCACTCGCTCCTGGGAATACTTGAGTACGCAGTCCTCTCCAGCGGCGCGCTGATCGCCAGGGCCTCACCGTTTGCGGGGGCGGCTTGTCGCAGCGCGCTTGAGAAGCAATTGGGTCTTCGCCTTATCGGACATCTTTTGGATCGACAGAAAAAAACGCGCTTTGTGATAATTATCACATCGTCAATGCAACTGCCGAGCTAGTCTCCTACCGTCGAATCGGTAGGCATACGCGGTCCTGACGTTTCGACGTTCCTCCAGACAACTTGAGCCCCGCTCACGAGGGGCTTTGTTTTTTACGGCCCTCGTCGTTGAGGCCACCGCGCGATTGTTTCGAGGGTTCGCTCACTGGCGAACAAAAGCCCCGCCCGGTGGCGTGCTGGGCGGCATGTTCTCATTCGCTGAAAACGAGAACCCCGCCAGAGCACCTCCGGGCCAAGCACCCTAGTCGTCGTCACCGGCAATTTTTTGCATGAGCATCACGATCCCGCGTCGCAGGGCGGCATTATCAATTCGCATGAACGCTTCGATCAGCCTTAAGCCGTCTGGATCGGAGACGAAGTCATCAATCTGGGCCATCCACAGCTTGCTTTCATTGGCGCCGTCTGGCGCTGAAGCGTTCGGCGCGCCCTCGAAGAAGAATGTTACTGGCACCTGAAGGATATGGGAGATTTGCTGCAACCTGCTCGCCCCGATGCGGGTGGCGCCTTTCTCGTATTTCTGCACCTGCTGGGAGGTGAGGCCGAGTGCGGCACCCAGCTTTTGCTGGCTCATTGCAAGCATCTTGCGGCGCATTCGCATCCGGCTGCCGACATGCTGATCGGTGGGGTTCGGGGTCATCTTTCGCGGAGTAATCCTCGCTGCCTTGCTCTGGACTACGAAGAGTTCATTGGAGCAAAGAAGCACCTAGTTTTGGGTTTGCTAGTCACTGCTGGATAGGGATCAAACTCACTTGCTGCGGGATAATAGATACATTGGTGGAAACGTTCGTCCGGCGATGGCGACGCCATATCAGCGGGAATAGTTTCACCCGATCCTGGTAAATAGTAACTGCCATTCGGCAGCACCGTGGCCTGCACTGGCCTACAATCCTGCCCCCCACAACAAAGGTGTCCCTCCCGATCGCGAAGATCGCTGTAGATATCGTGAGCTAGGACGCCACTTGACAGGCATAGTAGGGCGATTGTTGCCGCTAACTTTTTCATTTCGTAGACCCTCTCTGTAGGTTTTTGAGATTGAGCAATGCCGTGCGATGGTCTTTCCTTCCTGGCGCGCCAGATGGTTGTCGCTGTTTAACGAGCAACCGAACGTGAAGTCTGTGACCGCCGTCACGCTTTATTCGAATAGGAAGAAGCTATAACGCGGTCAGGAAACGTCCGGTGCTACTTCGCTCTGCAATCGCTATCGTTCGGCAATCGCTGACTGCCGCAATACGTGCACGGAGTATCGGTTCTAAGTTTTTCGTTCAGTCGCTTCCCGAATGAGTTGGACCTCGGCAAGCTTAGCGAGACGGTCGTAGTCCATGGCAATGCGCCGCATGATCGTCCGCGCTTCCTCGTGAGTCATCTGATCGGCAACCGTGCGAGCTTCCTCTGCACGAAAGCGCCAATGCTCAGGGTCCCAGATAAACTTTCTGGATAGCATCGGATTAGTGGGCGAGAAACTCAGGCGACCTTCCGCCGCCGTCGCCACAAACTTTAACCCGAGCGAGAAAGAGTCTGTGATAAATGTCACATGTTGATGGAATTACAGCAAAGCTATAGCGATCAAAAGTTCTTCACGGAACGTCCGGCACGAACAGACCGGCCACCCACAAGCCATCGGGATCGTCCTTCAAAGAAAACGATTGAAATTGAGTCGGACGTAAGACGGCCATTGGCCCAAAGCCGTGACGTTCGGTGAGGTCGTTGATGCTGCGAACGACTAGCTCTTGGGCTCGCTCTAAATCTTGCTCGGGTCGGTATACGAGTGGCATCGGGACGATTCGCTAGTACGAAAATCTTTGGTGAAATGGCCCGTTTTCTGCCAGAACCGATCATTGCCTCGATGTGAGGCGAGCAGTTGCAGCTCCTTAACAGCTAGCAACTATTGCTGTGGAATGAACGTCTTTCCCGACGGCCCGATTCCGGTAATTTGAATTATTACCTCACCGTCCTTCGCCCATGAGAAGTGCGGGGCCCTGGAAGGCTCAGAGTAAAATGTGCCGGCCGGATAGGCCTTGAACCTGCTCTCATCCCATTTGTCACCACTGCCGAAGTAGAACGTCCCCGACAGCACTACAACGGTACGCACCTCATCGGGATGCCAATGCGGCGGATCCTTCCAGCCGGCCGAGAACTTGACGCGCGAGACGAATACTCCCGGCTTCGTGGGGTCGCCATACAGCACAACCGTTTGCGGCGGGCCCGTTAACGGACCTTTGAACTCGATGTCCTGCGGCAGCTTGAGGACGCCTATCCCGCTGCCTTGTGCATAGACCAATGCGGACATGCCGAGTATGCCGAAAGCTAACGCAAGATGGATCAATCGTGTGGTCATGATTCCCCTCTTGTTGGGATCACGAGAGCAGCGCACGCGGTGAAAAGGCCGTCAATGAGGCAATTTGTCTGTTTCCGATTTGTGGATGCGGATAGGCGATGGTGTCCATGGCATGGCCGCTCTTGCACCGAAAAGCGCCGCTTGTGCATCACCGCAAATTTCGCGGCCGATGTCCGAAATGGGTCAATCGCGAGCGCGTAGATCAAAGCCAGACGGTCATTGCCTGTCCGCTTCGCCCCGAAAGCGGACAATAGCAGATGGTCTTGGTATGTCCGCTTTGTGCCAAAAGCAGACATAGCGCGGTGCAGCAATTAGCACCGGTCGCAGCGCATTTTCCAGTCTTCGGTTAGCTGTCGGCGCTTCCGGGCAGCCGCACCGTGAATACCGAGCCTTTGCCTGGCTCGCTCCTCACCGTCACGTCACCGCCCATCATGCGCGCGAGCTTGCGCGTGATGGCAAGGCCGAGCCCCGTGCCGCCAAAGCGCTGCGCGGTCGTGGCATCGGCCTGGCTGAACTCCTCGAACAGCTTTGCCTGCTGCTCAGGCGTCATGCCGATGCCGGTGTCGGAGACGGCGAACTCGACGAAGCTGCTGCCATTGCTCACCTTGCGTGCCGCAAGCTTGACCTCGCCCGCTTTGGTGAACTTGCAGGCATTGCTGAGGAGATTGAGC
>Ga0306920_100010283_pt1 | contig 12549 bp, 9 predicted proteins | sample flu12Cox44000170_FD_204666 | JGI IMG/M metagenome (GOLD analysis project Ga0306920, IMG submission 204666) | Lab enrichment of tropical soil microbial communities from Luquillo Experimental Forest, Puerto Rico - flux4day.12C.oxic.44.000.170 (v2)... | ecosystem: Environmental > Terrestrial >...
GACGTGACCTGGTTCATGCAGGCGTGATCGAAAGGGCATTGGCTCAGGCGACGATAATTGCAGGGCGAACACGGCAAATCGACGCGCACAACCGATTCCGGTCTTTGGTACGGCCCGATGTGAACCGGATTCGTCGGACCAAATACGCTCACCATCGGTTTACCGAGCGACGCGGCCACGTGCATCGACCCCGAGTCGTTAGTCACAGCCACTTCGGCGCGTTGGATCAACCCCGCTAGATCTGCCGGAGTAGTTTTACCGCAAAGATTAATCGTCCCCGGAGCGGCGGCTGCGATTTGCTGGCAGCGCCCCTCATCGCGCTTCGTACCCGCGAGAGCAACGGCAAATCCTTCGCGAAGAAACTCGCGCGCGACGCCTGCAAATCCTTCGATGGTCCAGTGCTTCGTTTCCCAAATTGTGCCGGGCACAAGAACAACGAGAGGTTTGCCAGCAGGCACGCCGTGCTCTTCAAGCAGTCGCTCTACGGTGCGGATTGTTTCCGACGAGAGATGGATCGCCAGGTCCGGTGGTTCATCGTCGAAACCAAGCAACGATCCGACCCACAGGTAACGATCAATCGCGTGAACATCGAGCGTGGGAATGGGAATGCGGTGAGTGTACGCGATCCAGGAACCCTCGCGGGCGCCGCGCCAGCCGTGGTTCGGGACGTTCTTGAGGTCGTGCTCGGCAGAAATTGTGCGCGAGAATTTGATGGGCCGATCAAATCCGATCCGCACTCGCGCGCCGCTGACGAGCGCGAACAAAGCCGAACGCACCTGGCCATGCATGTCGACCACCAGATCGTATTTCGCGCGCCGGATTTGTTTCAGTAGATCGAAAAAGCCGAGCATGGCGCGCCATCTCTGGCCGGGCTTCGAGAAATCGCGACGCGCAAAGAGAACCACATTCGAGAGCGCGGGATGATGACGAACCACTTCCGCATTCTCCGGCGTGATCAGCCAGTCAATTCGCGCACGCGGATAACGCGTACGCAACTTTACCAACACCGGGATCGTGTGCACAACGTCCCCGAGCGCTGAGGGTTTGATCAGCAAAATGCGCGAGAACTCGTCGGATTGAAGATCCGACCCCCGCGCGGGCTCTGTCTCTGTTCGTTCGATGTGGCGATTCAATTCGCGAAGTTATCACAACGAGGGCCGCTTGGTAGGGCGTGCCACTCCGTACACGCCGAGCGAATCCCCCGTGACAGGCAGAGGACTGCCCGCCCTACCTCTCGACCGGCCACAGGCCTAGAGCTACAACGTTGTCAATCGTCCTACGCCGCTTTTTTTTTCCCGCAAACGCGCCGCGGATTTTTTTCATCCACGCTGAAAAGCGATGGCGATTTTGCTCACGCCGCACCACGGCCTCACTAGTCACCCAGTTAAACTGAATTACGCGACGCGGGCCTGAGAACGGCTTATGGCCGTGCCAAGAATTATTGCTGCGACGGAACGCCAGTAGCGTCCCTTCCGTCGGCGGCACTTCGAGAATCACGTCGTCGAGATTATTTCCGGAACGGAGCAACCGAAGCCGGCCGCCAGCGGACTCCCACCCGGCATTCATATAGATCAGGATCGTGATGATTTTCGTCTCCGAGTCTGTGTGGATTTTGCCGTCTTTTTCGCTGCAACGGCCGCGCACGGTGATCATGTCGGGGCGATTCGTCAGATCTATGCGGAACTTTTCCTCAAACGCCTTACGAAAGTCATCGCTGCGCATTTCCTCGACCAGCCTTGCAAATGCCGAGCCGTAAGTAACCTCGCCCAGAGGAAAGCTGCCGGGCCGGTTTACCTCGGGATAATCGTTGTGTATCGCCGAGCGTGCATCGGCCTTCACAAATTCCGGAACAATTAGAAATTCAAATGGCTCTCGGGTGAGCGGCGTAGCGCGGAACCTTTCCAAATCGACCATTGAAACCATGGGCGACGCTACATGTGAACGCCGGAATGGCCAGATGGAACTTCTCCTTAGAGACGGCTCGCCCTCGGGCCGTTTTGGGCGCTCTTGTTGCGGCGTGTGCGCGCCGGTTCCAGTGGCCGTGCTACTGGAGCGCTACCCTCACGAGCGTTGCGACAATGCGAGTGCCGGCTACGAACGTGCCACGGAACGTGCCCGATACCTTCGATTCGCCACCCGTGCGGCGGCGGTGATTCACCGGGACTTCAACGATGCGGAGACCGGCGCGCGCGGCCTTCATCTGCATCTCTAAATTCCAACCGTACGTTTCCTCGCGCATGTCGAGCCGTTCGAGTGCATCCCGTCGGATCGCACGAAACGGGCACATGTCGGTGTAACGAACGCCGTAGAGTAGTTGCATTATCCATCCGGCAACTCGGCCGGACAAAATCTGCTGGAAATTCATACTGCCGGGTTCGCGCTGCCCGCGCGTACGGGAGCCGATCACAAAATCGTACGTGCCGCGCGCGATCGGTTCCACTAATTGCGGTAAGAACGCTGGAATGTCGCTGCCATCACCGTCGAGAAACACTACGATGTCACAGCTCGGCGAAACCGCGCGAGCGCCCGCGGAGCACGCGCGCCCGTAACCCCGCGGTGAAGTTATGACGCGTGCGCCGGCTTCACGCGCCCGCTCGGCAGTGCGATCTGTGCTGCCGTTATCAACGACAATCACTTCCTCGGGCACGCCGTTCGCGAAGCATTCGCGAACCACGCCGGGGATCGGTTCCTCCTCGTTTAGCGCTGGGATGACAACGGACACCTTGCTCATCGCAAAACGAGCCAAGCGCTCGTGAAGTAAATCACTAGCGCTATGAAGTCAGCGGACACGAGCGTGACAGGGCCCGCCGCAATTTTGGGATCGAGCTTCAACCAATGCAGAAGCGAAGGCACAGCCAGTCCCAGCGCGCACGCCGTGACGAGCGAGAGCGCAATGCTTCCGCCGATAACAATGGCCGCATGGAGATCGTGGCGCCACGCCCAAGCGATGACGCAAACAACCAACCCGCAAGAAACGCCGAGAAGTACTGCGGTTGCCAGTTCACGACGAAATGCAGATGCGAGCCAATCCCCGGTCACTCTGACTGAGCGCAACGCATGAATGGTCACGCTCATCGTTTGCATGCTGACGCTTTCGGTTAAGCCCAGGACCATCGTGAGAAAAAACGCAATGATCAGACTACCCGCCAGCGTTGCCTCGAAAAAACCCGCCAGAATGGCTGAGAGCGTTCCGCCTGTTACAGTGACGAGCAGCCACGGGAAACGGAATCGAAAAGCGCGCCACGCCGACACACCACGGATTTGTTCCAGGCGAAAACCGAGCGCCTCAAAAAACTCCCGTCCGACCGGCACCGCCTCGCTACTGCGAGATCGATTCTCTGTATCGCCTGCTTCCAAAATTTCCTCGGCAAACAAGTTCGCGTCGATGATTCCAACCACGCGGCGTTGTTCGTCCACGACCGGGAAAGCGAGGAATTTGTAAAGCACGAAAAACTCGCACGCGTCGAGTACCGTTGCCTTCGCTGGAACAGCCACGACGCGCCGCACCATCAGTTCGCGCAAAGAGGTCTCCAGTGGCGAGGTCAAAAGCCGCCGGGTCGGCACGACGCCCACGAGCCGTTTCTCTTGATCGACCGCATAAAAATAAATTACGCGCTCGCCGACGCCCTCGTGCCGGATCCGCTCCAAGGCTTCGCCAACCGTCATGTCCGCGTCGAGTAGCGGAAAATCCCTCCGCGCATGCTCAACGACCGGTGCGTCAAAATCAGGAATGCTGCTGGCAAGCTTCATCTAGGTACGCGATGAACAATGCCTTTGTTCTTCAAGATCTCATTTGCTTCACTGAAGTAATCGCGAATGTCGGACTGCTTCCTGATCCAGTCGATGTAACGAGAGATGCCTTCGCGGAGATCGACACTTGGTTTGTAGCCTGCGGACTGAGCCAGCGTGGTATCACTCGTGAGGTGACGCATTTCGCCGGGGCGAAATTCCCCGTTGAGCTCGGGCGCGACATGAATCTTCAAAATGTCGGCAAGTTGTTCCGCGATTTCGTGAATCGGTGTGCCGCAAGCGCTACCGATATTTACGGGCAGTCCATCGAGCTTGTCGGTTTCGGCGGCGAGCAAGTTCGCGCGCGCGATATCTTCGACGAAGGAAAAATCGCGCGTTTGCTCGCCGTCTTCGTACAGCACCGGCGGGAGATTATTCAGCAAGCGCGTGCAAAAAATTGCGATCACGCCCGTGTACGGATTGAAGATCGATTGGCGCGGTCCGTATGTGCAGGAGTAACGCAGCGCGACTGTGGGAATGCCCATTTGCTTTCCCCAGAGCAGCACGAGCCGCTCCTGGTCAACTTTCGTAAGCCCGTAAACGGTTTCGCCACCGACCGGCGCGTTCTCGGGAGTGGGAACGCTTTTTGTGATTGCTCCGCAAATCGGGCAGTGCACCTGCCAATCGCCGCGACGCAATTGCTCGATCGGGCGCACGGTTGGAAAGACCAATCCGTGCTTCTGACATTCGCCGGCACCTTCACTGTAAACCGCCTGCGAGCTGGCAACGACGATCCTTTTGATCGGTAGATTTTTCTCGCGAATGACTTCAAGCATCTGTGCTGTGCCGAGCGAATTGACGTGCACATATTTCGCAATTTCCGGCATGTAACCGCCGTACGCGGCTTGGTGAAAAACAACGTCAATCCCGTCGAGCGCAGCAGTAATCGCATCGCGGTTCCGCATGTCGCCCAGGACGAATTCCGCCTTGGGATTTATCCATGCCGGCTTTCCGCGGCTGTGCGTTTGCGGCTCGAGATTATCCAGCGCGCGAACCTGCCAAGCTTTCCGCACGAGAAGATCGACAACATGCGAGCCGATCAGACCCGCCGCGCCAGTGACAAGTGCGCGCTTCGCCATTCTTTTTTGTAGCGGCGGTCTTTGACCATCGCAAATTCAGGTCGGCGCTCGGAGCGCGTCGCTACAGTTTTTTCTGCCCGCTAATTTTGGCTAAGAACTCCCGAGTGTACGGCGCGACGTTTGCCGACGCCATATCGGCCAGTAATTCGTTGCACAAACGGCGCAAGCTCGCGTCGTCATCAACATCATATCCGATCGGTAGAAGTTCGACTTCGAGTCCCATCTCCGTTACGCGCTGTATCGTCTGCTTGAACACGCGTTCGGTGCTCCAATCAATTTGCTCGAACAAGCGCCGGTGCAATTTCTTCACTCCGATCAAGTAATACCCTCCGTCGTTGCTCGGACCGAGCACCACGCGATCCTCGCGCGTGCTTAGCAGTTCAACAGCTTCTGCAAAGTTTTCGGCGGGCACAGTTGGGCTGTCGGAATCGATAAGACACACCGCTTCAAAACCGCATTTGAACAAATCCTCTACCGCGAAATAAAGACGCTCACCGAACTTATCGCCGCGTTGCGGCAACAAACTAAAATTAGCCGGAAGAATACCGTCGTAGGCCGACTCGGCGCCCATCGGCGTGTAAACAGCTATTCCACAGGCAGTTGTTGCCGCTTCGCTGCCTGCCACGCCGAAGCTGTGCGAAGGCGGGCGCGAAGCGCTGGCCTGGTTGAATTGCATTTTGCTCACGTCGCCCACGGGGCGACGGCGACAGGCACGTGAAATCGCAGCCGCTGTGTCACGTAGAAAACATCTATTCAATTCCGCAGCTTCCGCCGGCGTCAGTGGTGGAACCAATCTCGTTTTCACTCGGCCAGCTTGTGGCGCCTTCGTCATGATGGCCAATGCACAAACGCCGCATGCCATGCGATCAGGAAGATTTGGATCGAGAAGACGAAACGGTTTCATCCGTTAGCGAGAGTTTTTCACACCACAAGAAGATGATTTGAATTCCTTTTTAGGAAATTTCTTCTTCTAAACGAAGTGAATAACATAGATCTATCACGGCGGTTGGCCTTGCAAATTTGGGTGCAAAAGAGCTGTTGATAATATCTGTGCGCCGCAGCGACAAATGGTCGTTGTCGAAAACCAACCGGCAATTATTCGAGGTTATTCAAACTTATTAGCGAATTGTTCGAAGATGCTTTAACAAAGTCGAATGCAGAACGAGCCCACGGTAAAGCGATACGAGGACGCATCGCACTTCCACAGCGCCTCGCGCAAACCTCAACCGCGCTCCTTTTGTTTCGCGAAGCTTTTGGAGTGCCCGCAGCTTGCCCGCCCGTGTGCGCACGTCCTCGCGCCGCTTTTGCTCTTGGTGAGTTCAGCGGTGTGCGGTGCCGATGATAAACCGCTTTGGCAAATCCAGCGAACGCTTGCATCGAAGAGATACGTCGACCTGACGCACGAGTTTGCGCCGGGAATTCCGCGCTGGCCCGGTTTTCCGGATGAAACGCGTAAAACAATTTACTGGTACGATCCGCCAAAGGACGGATCCGCCGTGGCGGATAAGCGTCCCGACACGATGGGTACCGGTTTTTTCTCGGAACTCTTCACGCATGTCGGTCAATGGGGAACGCACGTCGATCCCCCGGCGCATTTCATCAAAGGCCTGCGCACTGTCGATCAGATAGACCCGAAAGAGATGATCCTCCCGCTGGTCGTTATCGATGTGCATGAGGAAGCCGCGAAAAATCCTGATTTCACGCTCTCCTTAGACCGAGTGAAAAAGTGGGAGAAAGATCACGGCGGAATTCCCGCTGGAGCGTTTGTGGCGATGCGAACTGATTGGTCGAAGCGGTGGCCTGACGCTGCAAAAATGGAAAACAAAGATGCGACTGGCGTTGCCCATTATCCCGGCTGGAGCCTGCCTGTGCTGAAATATCTGTATGAGGATCGCAAGATTACTGCGTCAGGCCACGAAACCACCGATACCGATCCGGGGTTCGCCACGAGTAAAGAAGACTACTCGCTGGAAACTTACATCTTGGGCACAAACCATTATCAAATCGAGCTGCTCACGAATCTTGATCAAGTTCCCGAAGCCGGAGCGCTGGTCGTAGTCAGCTTTCCCAAACCCAAGGGCGGCTCTGGTTTCCCCGCGCGGGTATTTGCGATTCTGCCGTAAAGCCAACGCTTCTCTGCCCTCCAAAATCGCGCTCGACTCAGCGAATGTCCCGCGGCGAACATCGGCACATGAGGCTTGCTGGATTGGCCATTGCCGTCGTACTCGCGATGAATGCTTTCGGCCAGCAGAAACCCGAGTCCACTCTCCGCGACAACGGCAGCGATTTGCTTTGGAAAAAGCTTGAGATCCGCGTCCGCGATATCGCCGACAAATTCGATGGCGTGATGGGGGTTGCCATTCTCGATCTGACCGATGGCCGGATCTTTTCGCATAACGCTGATCGCGTTTTTCCAACTGCGAGCTCAATCAAAATCGCGATCCTCGTGGAATTGTATCGTCAGCATCAGGAAGCTCGCGCGGGAGGCAAAGGGAAAGCCACGTTGGATGACACTTACACGTTCGATCACAAAGACCTTGTCGAAGACAGCCAGATCATGGCTGGTCTGACTGCTGGTGTGACGCGGGTAACCAATCGCGACCTCGCTCAATTCATGGTCGCTGTCAGTGATAATGCGGCGGCGAACGTTCTGATCGATCGCGTTGGCATGCAGAACGTGAACGCGACCCTGCGAAGCCTTGGACTGTCGAAAACAATGTTGCGCCGGAAGATGATGGACATCGCGGCCGCTCAACGCGGCGATGAAAACGTCTCGACACCGCAGGAAATGGCGCGGCTCTTGGAAATGATCTATACAGGCAAAGCGTTGAACAAGGAAGGCAGCGACGAGCTAATCAAGCAGTTAAAAACTTTGAAGAAGGACAGTTATCTGTCTTACGAATTGCCGTCGGACGTCGAAATTGCCGACAAGCCGGGAGGTCTGGATGGTGTGCGGACAGATTTAGGAATCGTGTTCGCCAAGAATCGCCCGTTCGCGATAAGTGTGATGACCGCTTACGATCGCGATGAGCGAGCCGCCGAACGCGCCGTCAGCGAAGTTGCTCTGGAAGCGTATCGCTATTTTGAAATGCGCGGCAAAACATCGCAATTCGGCCGTGCATTACCACCGACAGAAAAGCGCTAGATTAAAGCAATTGATACGGGTCGACGTCTATCGTGACGGTGACATCTTCGGGAAATGGCAGTTTGTCGAGAGTTTCGCGGACAAGACGGCTCAGTCCCGAAATTCTTCGGGATTCGCCGCGGATCAAAATGTGGAAACGGAATTGGCCTTGTAGTTTTTCGAGCGGTGCAGGAGTTGCATCGCCCAATAGGAACTCGTCCGGTCCAGCCTTCGCAGCAGGCCCGTGGCTTCGCAGAGCTGAAACCTTTTGGGCGGCAGGAGCGTTAGAATAGGCTCTAGTCTTGGCAGCTGCTTCGGCGGAGTAGGCCATCGCCTGGCTTAAGCGGCGCTTTAATGTTTCGGCTGAAAGTTTGGCACGGCCTTCGTGAGCAGAACGCACGGTGATCAGGATCGCGTGTTTGAAGGGCGGAAAATCACAGCGCTGGCGGAACTCGAGCTCCTGCTGGAAAAACCCGGCGAAATCGTGGTGGCGAGCAAATTGAATCGATGGACTGAACGGCGTGTAAGTTTGCACGAAAACTTCGCCGGGTGTCTCGCCACGGCCGGCGCGTCCGGCCACCTGGGTGAGAAGTTGGAAAGTGCGTTCGCCGGCGCGGAAATCGGGGAGATGCAGGGCGAGATCGGCGTTGATGATTCCGACCAGCGTCACGTTCGGGAAATGGAGGCCTTTGGCGATCATTTGTGTTCCGACGAGAATATCGATCTTGCCAGTGCGAAAATTCCGCAACGTTTCGCGATACGCTTCCTTGCGCGTCATCGAATCCGCGTCCATGCGGCGCACCACTGCTTTAGGAAAAATTTGGGCGACAGTTGATTCCACTTTCTCAGTGCCGAAGCCGTGATAAATCAGCGCGTCTTGTCCGCAGGCCGGACATTTCTTTGGGACAGCGGCGGTATGCCCGCACAAATGACAGCTTAACCGTCCCGCGACCGCAGGATGTCGATGAAACGTGAGCGCGACACTGCAATTCGGACAGTCGCGCGCTTCGCCACAATTGCTGCACAGCAGCGACGTGGAAAACCCACGCCGGTTTAAAAACAAAATCGTCTGCTCTCGCTTTTCGAGGCGGTCGGCAATGGCTTGCGACAATTTTTCGGACAGAATTGCGGCTTTTTTTTCCTTGCGTCGTTCCTGGCGCAGATCGACCACACGCATGAGTGGCATCTGTTTTTGGTCCACGCGCTGCGTGAGGGTTACGAGCCGGTACTTCCCAATCGTCGCGTTATGATAACTCTCCAGCGATGGCGTAGCGCTGCCTAAAACGACGACACATCTTTCGATTTTCGCGCGTACGATTGCGACATCGCGCGCGTGATAACGCGGCGCTTCCTCCTGTTTGTAAGTTGTTTCGTGTTCTTCATCGACAACGATGAGCCCGAGGTTTTTCAGCGGCGCAAACACCGCGCTGCGCGCGCCGATCACGATCCGGGCGTGGCCGGAATGAATCTTGTGCCATTCATCGTGGCGTTCGCCCTCGGACAAATGACTGTGTAAAACAGCAACGGCGTCCTGCGCCTCGGCAAACCGGCCTTTGAAGCGTTCCACCGTTTGCGGCGTAAGCGAGATTTCAGGGACGAGAACAATTGCGGTGCGTCCGCAGTCGAGTGCCGCGCGGATGGCCTGCAGATAAATTTCTGTCTTGCCGGAACCGGTGACGCCGTGGAGCAAAATCGGACGTGCGTTCTCAGCTGCGTCGAGTGCTTCCTCGATTTTATTTAATGCGTGTGTTTGCTCCTCATTCAGAACGAGGTTCGACGTTGCGATGAACTGTTCGTCGCCATGCGGATCGCGCACCACTGCTTCTTCGCGGAATTCGGCGAGACCGCGCTTTACCAGCGCGCGCAAGGTCTGGTTATCGAGCGAAGTTTGCCGAAGGAGTTCCGCCGCGCGTATCGGCTGTTCCAGGTTGGTGATTGCTTCTAACAACTCCGCCTGCCGCGGCGCGCGTCTTCGCAGTTTTTCAATTTCGCCTAGATCGAGGTTGCGCGGAGGTTGCACAAACAACTGTTTTTTCCAGCCGACTTCCGCGCGCCGGATCACCTGCGGAAGCACACTGCGCATCACCGTTTCGATCGGGCAGCAATAATACGTGGCGATCCACTTCGCCAGTTCGAGCAACTGCTCGGTCAAGATCGGCGCTTCACCGACAATCGCTTCGATCGGCCGGATGCCTTTGGCTTCGCTTTGCTCGGGGATCGCGACAACCGTTGCCAGCGCCGATTTATCCCGGAACGGCACGCGCACGCGGGAGCCGACCCCGACCCGCGCCGCTAAACTTTCCGGCACGGAATAATCGAGCTCGCGATGGATCGCCCGATCAACGATCACGCGAACGTAGCGCGTCCCATGTTCATGATTCATGCTCGTGCTCGTGCCCGTAATTTTGTAATCGGCTATTGTAGCACGAGTTGAATGATACAATTCCTGTTCAAACTGGTTCTCTGCGTCTTGTTGGCAATCGCTGCGGCATTTGCTTATCTCACCGTGAAATCCGGGGATCCGCTGTACGCATTTTACGAATGGATGAGCCCGGCCCGGTTTCATCAGTACGACCGCCTCATTCGCACCGTTGCGTCAGAACATCATCTGGATCCGATGCTGGTGAAGGCCGTCGTCTGGCGTGAGAGCCGGTTCGATCCAAAAAAGCAGGGCAGCCATGGAGAGCGCGGGCTGATGCAGGTGAGCGAACGAGCGGCAAACGAATGGGCGCGCGAAAACAAGATCGCCGGTTTCAATCCGGATCAACTTTTCGAACCAAAGACAAATCTGGAGGCGGGCACCTGGTATTTACATCGCGCCATGGAACACTGGACCCATCAGTCCGATCCAACTCCTTTCGCTTTGGCGGAGTATAATGCCGGTGCTAGTCGTGCCCAGCGTTGGAGCGGTGGAAACGGCGTTGCCGAGATATCGGAACGGCAATTTCTTCAAAGGATCGATTTTCCCGCAACGCGTAGATATGTCGAATCGATTATCGACCGCTACAAATTTTATCAGCGCCGCGGACGCATGTAACGAGGCACAGCGTGCGGATGACAGGAGTCGGTATGCGCCTCGTTTTTCGACTTGTGCAGTAAGAATCTCTAATTAGAGTTTGCGACCCTCGTTGGGCGGAATGGGACGCAAATTTTACATAAGAATTTCTGTTTTTGTTTGCGTTGTCTTGGGACTCGCTGTTGCAGGCGGCATCAGATTGTCAGGACAGACGACTGCTCCAGGGGCAGACCGATTCGAAGCGAGAGCGGGCGTGCATGAGACGCACGCCCAATCGGAAAGCTCTATTCAATTTCCAACCATGAGCGAGCTCTCACCGGAGCGCGAACCGGTCTCGCCGCCACCGCCGACACGCAGCAGCTTCATGGCAACCTGGCGCACTGTACCTGGCGCGACTGGCTACTTGCTGGATGTCTCTGCAAGCAGCGCGTTCAACAGCTTTGTAGACGGCTACCACGATTTAGACGTTGGCGACGTTAACGGGAGAGTGGTGACCGGATTAACGAGAGGTACGACGTTTTATTATCGCGTTCGCCCATACTGTCAGACTGCGTTGGGCAGCTATTCAGAAACTCTGGCGGGCGAGACGGAGGCCACCACGGGATTGACGATTCATCCGACATTCGACAGTTCGATTACAAACAACCCGCATGCGGCGGCCATCGAGGCGATGATTAGCCGAGCCATTTCATTTTACGAATCATTATTCGGGGATCCGATCACGATTCAGATTCGTTTCCGCTACGCGAGGACTGCGCCGGACGGCACTCCTCTGGCGCGGGGAACCACTTCGCAGAGTGATTTCGTGGTGTACGGAATTGGATGGAGCACGTTTATTAACGCCTTGAGAGCAGACGCAACGACCAGCAATGACAATCTTGCCAACGCGAGTCTGCCGGCCAGGGCGTTAGCGTCAATGATCAACCCTTCGAGTGCAAACGGACGAGCAGTAGGCTTGGACACGCCGCCAGCGATGTTTGCAGACGGCCACGTCGGCAACGGTGGGCCGTATGATGGCATAGTGACGCTTAATTCCGCTGACCCATTTCAATTCACACGCCCGACCAGCGTGGGCAACTTCGATGCGCAGCGTGCTACGGAGCATGAAATTGATGAGATCATGGGCCTCGGATCTGATGGAACAACCTCTAGTCTCCACCCGCAGGATCTGTTTAGTTGGTCATCCGCCGGCCAGAGAAACGTTACTTCCTCCGGCACACGCTATTTTTCGATTAACGGCGGCGTTACAAACATTGTAAATTTCAATCAGGATCGCAACGCCGATTTGGGTGATTGGCTCAGTCAGGACTGCCCTCAGACGCATCCGTACGTGCAAAATGCGTTTGGCTGTACCGGACAGTATTCCGACATCTCGGCCACATCTCCCGAAGGGATCAATCTCGATGTCATCGGATACGATCTGGAAGCCACGCCCATCGCTGTGCCGTACGATTTTAACAACGACGCGCATTCAGACTATCTCCTCTACAACTCCAGCACTCAGCAGACGGCGATCTGGTATTTGAATAACAATGTGTTTA